>ERZ772764.396-NODE-396-length-31024-cov-4.110401_pt1 | contig 31024 bp, 20 predicted proteins | sample MGYA00512163_ERZ772764 | MGnify/ENA primary metagenome ERZ772764 (study PRJEB29015, sample SAMEA2737903) | human oral metagenome | biome: human oral; feature: human-associated habitat; material: dental | place: China | collected 2094 ... | reverse complement strand
ACTCGAACCGATGACCTGCTGTTTACAAGACAGCTGCTCTACCAACTGAGCTAAGGCGGCGCGCCAATAGTGTGCCATGGAGTCCGGGGCTCAGACGAATCCGCGAGCGCACGCGTCCGAGCCCCGAGAATCCAGGAGAGTGTTTACTCGGTCTTCAGCCCCATTGCCGCCCGCACAACGGACAGGAATTCCGCGGCATTCGAACCACTCAGAGGAATCTCGGTGGAGTGGTCTTTGACGAACTCGGGGGTGCCAAGATTCCCGCGCCCTTGAATCGGGGCATCCCGCCATGCCTGGGTAGAGGCTTCGAGGTATTTTTCGACGACGTTGGGGGGAAGTTTCGCGACGACCTCATCGGAGACGCCCTGTTCCTTCGCGATCACCTTCACCTGCTCCCAAGACTTATCGAGGTCCTGGATGACTGTGCCTTTCCCGGAGTTGAACTGCGAGGCGAAATACGACAGGAGCGCATGGTGGAAGCTGATCCAGTGCTCGGGGTCTTCTTTGGCGATGATGAGCGAGGCCGAGGTCGCGGGGAGTTCATAGGCCATGCCGACCGTGGTGACGGGCTGGATTTCGAGGTTGTATTCGCCTCTTTCCGCTCCTTCGACGAGGTCGTGGCCGAGCGCAACGTCGATGTCTGCGCAGGCGTGGCAGGAGTAGTCGAAGTATTCGGTGAGGGTCGGGAGGGCTTCGTCCTTCTTGCCGACGCCGAGGTGGGAGTAGATGATCGGCTCGCCATTAGCGTATTCGCCGAGGGTTGTTGCCGGGTCGGCGTCTATTGCCGCGTTCTTCTTGTTCACCTGGTTGCTGATGACGATCGCGACTGTCGCGATAACAGCGAGGACAACGATGAGGACGATCGAGATGATGATCATGCGGGTTCGACGATCGGCCTTTGCTTGGGCTTCACGCATTTGCTGCGCCTTCAAGCGGACCTCGTCCTGGGGCTTGTTGAGGGGCATGAGCCTCCCTTTCTTCGGTTCGATCGTCACCCTAGCGATGGTTCCTGGAGTTTGCTTTCAGGAGAGGCCTCCTGTGAGGAGGTACCAGGTGGTAATCACCACTCCTGCGCTGATCATTCCAGCGATGAAGCGCACCCACAAGGGGCCGAAAACCGCCTTGGAGAATCGGCTGGTGCCGTCTCGCAGGTCAATCGAGGTGGGCATCAGCCAGGTCAACACCAGAGTTGTCCACAGTGCAGCCCACAGTGAGGCGGCCCCATGGGGGTCTTGGATCAGAGGCTCGGCGCTGATCGGTATTCCTGGGTGGCTCATGAGTTTCGGCCATAGTCCCCAGTTCGGGTTTCCCATTGTCGAGGACGAGTAGGCCACCCATGAGAGGTAGGGGATGAGGGCTGCGAGTGTGAAGCCGAAGGCGAGTTCTGCGAGGACGCGCAGGAGCATGAGCGGCGAGGCGGCGATCATTGCTGCTGTGTCGGAGCTTTTCATTCCGCCGTTGCGGATTCGTCGCATTTCGCGTCGTCGGAGGTTCGCTCCTGTGAAGCTCACAAGGAAGAGGACGAGGGCGAGGGCGAGGGAGCCTGTGGTTCCGAGGAGGATGGGGAGCAGTGCCAGCGGCATGAGGAGTGCGGGTCCGAGGAGCCATGTTGTTTTCGGCAGAGCGGGGGTGTAGCCGGACTTGTCTGCGTGCAGCCATGTGGGCTCTTCTTCGTCCTCGTTTTCGGGGTGATTGGCGCGTATGACTGTCGGGAATCCGCTTTCGCTCGCTTCCAGGTCCCATGTGCGAAGTTGTCCGATTGGGGATTCTCCCCATCCGGGGAGGTGTTCAGGCGCGACTGGCGCCCATCCTGTGCCTTGGCTTGGCGCGGTGTTTGCCCCTCTAGGGGCTGTTGGCACGCCCCCGCTCAGCTGTCCAGCTACTGGCGCACCTGCGCCCAGGTGTCCCGGCATTGCGACTGCGCCCCCGGCAACTTGTCCTGGCGCTACTACTGCGCCTCCGGCATTTTGCCCGGGCACTGGGGCAAAGGCCCCACCAAAGTGTCCCGGCACCCCCTGAGCCCAGTCCTGGGGGTGCCCTCCCAAAACAGGATCCCATGTTCCTTGTGCTCCGGGTATAGGTCCCCACTGCCCGTTTGTGGACCCCCACTGCCCGTTCGTCGCATCCGCCGGGAGCGCGTCTGCCTGCGAGAATCCTCGCCCACCTGGGGTATCTGCGCTTTGCCCTGCATCCCAGGCCTCAGCCTGTGACTGCTCGTGCGCCGACCCTTGAAGGGGCGTCGCACCTTGGGCTGGCATTGTGCGTGTCCGTCCGGCTGCATCATCGGTGGGCAGGACGCAAGTGGGTTCTGCTTTTGCAGCATACGCGGTCGGCCAATCGACGGCATCAAGATCAACCTCGTACGCGAAGTCGGCTGCCGAGTTGAAGGCGTCAATGATCTGACCTGGGGCGACACGGACGGAGGGGTCCGGGGAGAGTCCCTGAGCGAGGGCCTGGGCGACCAGGGGATCAATTCCTTCAAGATCGGCTTGGCCGGTGAGGACGCGCATGGTGATGCCCTGCAGGTCTCCGCTGCCAAAAGGCGGACGACCGGTCGACGCGGAGAGCATGGTCGCGCACCACGCCCACCAGTCCGTCGCTTCGCTGGCTTCCTGGCCTCGAAGTAGTTCAGGTGCGGTGTATCCAGCGGTGCCGGAGACGAGGCCCGTGCGGGTCAGGTGCTCGTCCTCGTCGCTCATGGCGATGCCGAAGTCGATGAGGATGGGACCTTGAGTCGAGCAGATGATGTTTGAGGGTTTGATGTCGCGGTGGATCACGCGGGCGGCGTGGACTGCTTGGATGGTGTGGCGAATGTCCTCGCCGAGGACGGCGACGCTTCTCGCGTCGAGGGGACCTTCTTTGAGGACTGCGGCCAGGGTGGGCCCGGCGATGTATTCCGAAGCGATGAAGGGCTGGGAGGCTTCGGTCTCGATATCAACCACTCTCGCGACGGAATCGGAGCGGACCGAGTTCACTGTCGCGGCTTCACGTTCGAGGCGCCTGCGCGCAGCTTCAGAGGAGGCGAGGGCGGGGTGGAGAAGTTTCAAGGCGACCTGAGCGCCGCCTCCGTCCTCGGCGAGCCACACTGTTCCGGCGCCGCCCGAACCGAGGGAGCGCACCAGGGTGTAGCCCCCGAACTCCTCACCCGCATTCACGCTCCAAGCCTACAGGCGCCCGGCTTCACTCAGCCGGAGGGTGCTGCGAGGGGAGGGACTCCCAAGCGGCCGTGGCAACGCCGTCCGCCTCACTCAACCCGAGGATGCTGCGCGGAAGGGGAGTTCGGGGCGGCCGCGCTTGGCGCCCGCCTTCACTGAGCCGGAGGGTCTGCTCCGAGGAGAGGGACTTCGAGGTAGCCACGGTTGACGTCCGTCTTCACTCAACCCGAGGGTGCTGCGAGAAAGAAGGGCCCTCTTTTGAATGCGGGTCCTGTTCTGAAGGAGGGCTCTGCTCTGAAGGCGAGCCGAAAAGCCCGCACAAGCCACGGGAAAACCGGCAGGTGTGGGTTCTCACCGTCCTGCGCCGCAAAAGCCCCGCACAAGCCACGGGGAAAACCCTGTCCGTAAGCGATGGATCGAACTGCGCACGCAAGCAAATCGAACTGCGTACACAAATTACGGGAAGAACCCTGTACACGAGTGCACAGCAGTGATAGCGTGACAGAGGTTTTTCACATGAAAAGCCCCCCGATCTTTTCGGCGGACAAAGTCAACCCACTCGGATCGTCCGGCACGTACCTGCCGGTGGGAAGGAATACTGATCATGGCTACAGTCACCTTTGAGAAGGCCACTCGCATCTACCCGGGCAATGACAAGCCCTCGGTCGACCAGCTCGACCTGAAAATCGAAGATGGCGAGTTCCTCGTCCTCGTCGGCCCCTCCGGCTGCGGAAAGTCCACGTCGCTGCGCATGCTCGCAGGTCTTGAGGACGTCAATGAGGGTCACATCTTCATCGGCGATAAGGATGTCACCGACGTTCCCCCGAAGAACCGCGACATCGCGATGGTCTTCCAAAACTACGCCCTCTACCCGCACATGACCGTGCGTGAGAACATGGGCTTCGCTCTGAAGATCGCGGGCACTCCGAAGGAAGAGATCGCCAAGCGCGTCGAAGAGGCCGCTCGCATTCTCGACCTCGAGCCCTACCTCGACCGCAAGCCGAAGGCCCTGTCCGGCGGTCAGCGTCAGCGCGTCGCGATGGGTCGCGCCATCGTCCGCAAGCCACAGGTCTTCCTCATGGATGAGCCGCTGTCGAACCTCGATGCGAAGCTGCGCGTCCAGACCCGCACCCAGATCGCGTCCCTGCAGCGCCAGCTCGGCGTCACCACCGTCTACGTCACCCACGACCAGACCGAGGCCCTCACCATGGGCGACCGCATCGCGGTCCTCAAGGACGGCCTGCTCCAGCAGGTCGGCACCCCGCAGGAGATGTATGAGCGTCCGGCGAACGAATTCGTCGCGGGCTTCATCGGCTCTCCGGCGATGAACCTCGGCAAGTTCAAGGTTGAAGGCAGCACTGCGATCCTCGGCCCGGCCCGCATCCCGCTCTCCGCGGCCACGGTCAACGCGCTGACCGCCGAAGACAAGGGCATGATCACGATCGGATTCCGCCCCGAGGGCCTCGAGCTCGTCTCCGAAACCGAGGCGAACTCCATTCCGATCCAGGTCGACTTCGTTGAGGAGCTCGGCTCTGATGCCTTCGTTTACGGCCACCTCGCCGGCACGGACGGACAGGGCATCGGCTCGGCCGAAGAGGGCTCCTCGAAGCAGCTCATCGTCCGTGTGCCTCCGCGCACTGCTCCGGCTCGCGGTGGTGTCGTGTACACCCGCATTATCGCCGGTCAGCAGCATAACTTCTCCGCCTCGACCGGTATGCGTCTTCCGGAGTGACCCCCTGCGGTTTCGGCCCCGTCCCTGTTCTGGGGGCGGGGCCGTCCCGTCTTTCCACAGGTCTCGTCCTCGTCAGACAGCGGGAAGCGGGAAGCGGGCCAGTTTCTCGCTCACTTTCCTCAGCTGATGGGAGGCACTGGCAGTTTCGCTCTCGCCTCGTTAGCCAGTGAATAGCTTCACCCGTTTCTCTTTCCGCTGCTCGCCCGACAACTTCCCCAGCCAAGGCGACCCCCCAAGTCGAGTCGATGCCCCCAGCCAAGGCGACGCTCCAAGCCAAGGCGACGCTCCAAGTCGAGTCGATACCCCAAGCCAAGGCGATGCCTCCCCCGTGCGCGCTACGAGGATTCATTCGACACACCGAGGCTTCACACGAGGTCGCAAGCCGTGCCCGGAGAAGATACAAGCGCGCCTGAGCGCACTCGATATGAAGGAATGACGCAATGCCCACAGATTTTGAGATCCAGGCGACGAATGTCGATCCGGCTCTGCTTGATCTGCCCTGGAACCTGCCCCTCGAAGAATGGCCGGACTCGCTCCTCGTCGCTCTCCCCAGAGGCATTTCACGACATGTCGTTCGTTTCGTCCAGCTCAACGAGCGCGTCGTCGCAGTCAAAGAGATCGGAGCACCGGTCGCCTGCCACGAATACGTGATGCTTCGCGACCTGTCGCGTTTGAACGCGCCCTCGGTGGTGCCCACTGCGGTGATCACGGGACGCACTGACGATAATGGTGAAGAGCTCAACGCGGTCCTCATCACCGAGCACTTGCAATTCTCCCTGCCCTATCGAGCGCTCTTCTCTCGGCATATGGCTCCTGATACAGCGACGAGACTCATTGATGCGCTCGCAGTCCTGCTGGTGCGTCTCCACCTTCTGGGCTTCTACTGGGGCGATGTTTCCCTGTCCAACGCCCTCTTCCGCCGCGATGCTGATTCTTTCAGCGCTTATCTCGTTGACGCGGAAACCGGGGAACTCCATTCCAAGTTGACGTCCGGTCAGCGCGCCTACGATGTCGACATTGCGCGCACGAACATCATCGGTGAGTTCATGGATCTTCAGGCCGGGGCGTTCTTCCCCGAGGAGGTCGATCCGATCCATATTGGTGATCGGATTTGCTTACGGTATAAGACCCTGTGGAATGAGCTCACAGGCATTGAAATGATTGATGCCAGCCAGAAATGGAGGGTCGCTCAGAAGATCGAGCGCTTGAACGAGCTGGGCTTTGACGTCGGTGAGTTCAATATGTCCACTGTCGCTGGAACCTCCACTTTGAAGATCCAACCGAAGGTCGTTGACGCGGGCCATCATCACCGTAAGCTCATGCGTTTGACGGGGATGGATGTGGAAGAGAATCAGGCTCAGCGTCTCCTCAACGACATCTACGCTTTCCACACGGCTTCGGGGAGGCCGAATTCTTCTCTGGAGCTCAGCGCCCATGAATGGCTCAACACCGCGTTTGAGCCGGTCATCGCCGCGGTTCCGCCCGAGTTCGCGGGCAAGCTCGAACCGGCTCAGATCTACCACGAGTTCTTGGAGCACCGCTGGTATCTTGCCGAGAGCGCAGGCCATGACATTTCCCTGGATGAGGCGATCGCCTCGTACGTGGAGAATGTTCTTGCGGCGAAGCGCGATGAAGCTCTTTACATCATTTCGGAATCGGATGCTGAGAATCCCACCCCGGTCGCAAACCCCGATCTGTGGTGAGAGACTTTTCTTCAGTCGTCTGGAAGGAATGTGGAATGACCGCACTGCCCCGTGTGTTTGCGCACCGCGGTGCCAGCTCGCTCGCACCGGAGAACACGATTGCCGCTTTCTCGAAGGCGATGGAGGTCGGAGCCCGCTGGTTCGAGTTCGACGTCGACATCATTGCAGATGGGACCCTCATCGTCATTCATGACAATCGTTTGGATCGCACAACTAACGGCAAGGGCGGATATTACACGCACTCCTTCTCCGATATCCGCAGGCTTGACGCCGGTGCGTGGTTCTCCGACACCTACCGTTTCGAAAGGATTCCCGAGGCCGCGGACGCCATCTCCTTTGGCAACAAGCAACACATGGGAATGAACTTGGAGATCAAACCCTGCCAGGGCGGAACGCAATTGCGTGAGCGTCTCATCGAGGCCCTGGCGGTCGCGGTTGATTCTGTCCTCGATAAGGATCGTTTCATCGTTTCCTCTTTCGACCACGAGCTTCTCGCAGCCTTCCATGAGGCTCGTCCGCAGATTTCGCTCGCTTGGCTCCTTGACTCCGAGAAGCAGTCAACTCTGGGCTGGCAAGAGGGCGCGTCGGCTCTCGGCTGCTCGGCGGTCCACCCCGATGCGAAGGGCCTGACGAAGGAGGAGGCCTGGAAGATCCGCGATTGCGGTTTCGATTGCAATGTGTGGACTGTGAACGACCTTGAGCAGGCGAAAGAACTCGCCTCCTGGGGCGTGACCGGTGTCTTCACCGACTACCCGCAGCTCTTCCCCGCTGAGGCGCTCGCCCTCTAAAGCCCACGCCCACTGGGCGGAGGATTGAAGCAGACTAGGGGCTTGAAGCCGACTGGGACGCAACCCGGCGGAATTGGGCTGAGCCCACACCCTCTGGGGGCTTGAAGCCGACTGGGACGCAACCCGGCGGAATTGGGCTGAGCCCACATCCTTTGAAGCCCAGACCCGCTGGAGCGCTCGTTGAGCTGCTCGCCTTTTGTTGCCGCATCGAGGGATGAAGAGTCCCGACTCGAATCGCTCGAGTCCATTTCATCATTAGCCCGTTCTCTTCTCTCGTTCTTTCTCTTTGAAATCCTCCTCCCGCGCGCTCCTCTTTCCTTTCAGCGATGCACCCCGCACAACGAGCCCAGTGATTCTCTCCCTTAAGGTCTTTGCCCCGCGCCTTGTTTGTCTCCTCTAAGACCTTTGTTCCTTGCAGCGTCCTGCACCGTCTTTCTGCATGTATTCCTCCCACCCCTTCACGAAACTTTGCCCCTTCGTAATTGCAACTACGTCATGCCGTAGTTAGGCTTTCTTGTGAGACGCACGAGCAGCGTGCCGCTAACCAGGAAGGAACCATGAACCTCACAAGGATTCAGCGCCACCTCGACGAAAGCGGGGTCACCAACCCCGCCATCCGCTCATTCGTCGAAGAATGGGCGCAGCTCACCACGCCCGAAAGCATCGAGATCATCAGCGCCGAGGACGACGCCCGTCTCATCGCCGAAGCCCTCGACGCCGAGGAGATATTCCCCGCGGGCCCCGGACGCTATTACACCCGCTCCCACCCCAAGGACACCGCCCGTTCAGAAGGACGTACCGTCGTCGCCACCGCCGACCCAGCGGACAAGGGCGTCTACAACAATTGGCGTCCCTCTAAGGAAGTGCTCGCCGCCCAACGCGAGCGCGTCGCGGGAGCCCTCGCGGGGAAGACCATGTACGTCATTCCTTATCTCATGGCCGTTCCGGGCTCTCCGCTTGCTCCTTTCGCAGCCGGAGTTCAACTGACCGACAATCGCGTCGTTGTCATGCAGATGATCCGCATGGCCCGCGTTGGACTGCACCTCTTCGACGATCTCGCCGATCCGTCTTTCTTCGTCCGCTCGGTCCACGTGACAGGAAACCTGGACGCCCTCGGCCAGGGAACAGATGAGGATCAGCGCCTCTTCGCAACAATCGCCGACCAGCGCCTCATCATCCACTACGGATCTTCATATGGGGGCAACGCCCTCCTCGGCAAGATCGCTCATAGCCTGCGCCAGTCCGCCTACGACGGATGGAAGTCCGGGAAGTTCCTCGCCGAGCAGTTCATGCTCCTCGGCATCGTCGATAAGCAGACGGGCCGCACTTATCATGTCTGCGGTGGATTCCCTTCGGCCTCCGGTAAGACGAACCTCGCGATGACCCTGCCGCCCGACGCCCTCGGTGAGCGCTACCGCGTGGAATTCTACGGCGACGACATCACCTGGCTTTGGGTCGGCGAGGACGGGCGCCTTTACGGGATGAACTCGGAGAACGGCGTTTTCGGGGTCGCGAAGGACACGAACGAGGCGACGAATCCCGCGGCCTTGTCGGCAATTCAGGACAACAGCGGCGTCCTGTTCACAAACGTCGCCTACAACGAGCGGACTCAGGAAGTGTGGTGGGAGGGGCGAACCCCCGAACCTCCAAGCGACCTCGAGGGCTGGCTCGATTGGACGGGCAAGGCGATCAGCGAGCGCAGTGAAGAGGACAAGGGGCTGGCGTGGGCACACCCGAACAGCCGCTTCGCGACCGCCCTCGACAATGTCACGACCGTAGCCCCGGACGCATCCTCCCCAATGGGCGTTCCGATCGACGCCGTCATCTTCGGCGGCCGCACTCGCGACCGAGAACCCCTTATCCGCGCCATGAAAGACCTGGCGGAAGGGGTGTATGACGGCCTCACTCTCGGTGCAGAAGCAACTTTTGCCGCTGAAGGCGTTGAAGGACAGCTGCGTTACGACCCCATGTCGATGCGCCCCTTCATGTCCTATTCGGAAGGGGACTACGCCGCGCATTGGCTCAAGATCCTCGGCAATGTCACCCACGCTCCGATCTTCGCGCATGTCAACTGGTTCCAACGCGACCCTGAGGACGGACACTTCCTTTGGCCCGGATACCGCGATAACCTTCGCGCGCTCCTGTGGCTCATGGACTACCAGGAGGGGCGCGTCCAGGGAAGAAGAACACCCGTTGGCGTTGTCCCGAACGCTGATGAACTCAATCGGGAGGGGCTTGCCATTTCGGACGAGGATCTTGCTCGCCTGCTCACGATCGACGTTGAACGGTGGAGGCAGGAAATGGGCTTCAGGCGTGAGCATCTTGCTCAATTCACGAATCTGCCCGAAGAGATCGAGGCAGTTCACGAACGAATTGAAACCGAACTGAGGAACTGACCGGTCAGTCTCCACGGTATCCCGATCCAGCGGGTGGGCGGCTCAGCACGGACGGCCGCCCACCCGCTTCACCGTGTCACTATCGCGCTTCCGTTTTTCGTTTTGGAGTTGACGCTGCGAGCGCTTGCCCCTGCTTTCCTTGCCTCTGAGTTCATCTTGCCGCTCGCGCGATCCGTGACACCCTGTTCCTCAATCCGCATCGCAGCAGAATTGCCTTTTCACGACTCGTGGCAGGCTCGTCTGAATCGCTTACAGCATAGCACGTCCGCTGCGTTTCGCTTCTGTACCGCAGTCGGCGTCAGTTCTCGGCCTTCTGGCTCTCAATAGTTCCAACCCAGATGGAGCGGGCGGCTGGCAATCCGAAAGACAACTCCTCGTCGGTTCCGTGAAGCTTGAGGGCAACAGCTTCCGAATAGGGCGATGCTTCACACAGGATCACCTCGGCTCCATATACGATCCCCTGCTCTGCGAGAAAACGGACGAGCTCAGGATCGTCGTCGGCGATTCTTTCAATGCGCAGCACCTCGCCTTTCGAGGATGAGCGGGCGAACTCGGCAAGGGAGTGCGCACCGAGGGCGGGCAGGGAACCGTCGGCGCGTGGAATCGGGTCGCCGTGCGGGTCCCGCTCGGGCTCGCCCAGGTGGGCATCAATCCGTTCAATGAGAAGGTCAGAAACGGCGTGCTCAAGGACCTCTGCTTCCTCGTGCACCTGATCTGCTCGATATCCCAGGGTCTCAACGAGGAAAGCTTCGATGAGGCGATGCCGACGCACCATTGCGAGGGCAACGGCAAGCCCTTTATCCGTCAAGGCGACAGCGCCGTAGGGAGCATGGGCGAGGAAACCCTGGTCTGAGAGTTTACGGATCGCATCCGAGGCCGTCGATAGGCGCACCCCGACTTTGGCGGCGATGGTTGACGCTGTGACCGGTTCATCCGACCACTCCCCCAGCGTCCACACCGCCTTGAGGTAGTTCTGACTGCTCGCCGACAAGTGAGAGGGGACCATGCCCACAGGGTATCAACGCCCCTTGCATATCTTGAGTCCGAGCACTGTTCACACAGCCTTTTGTCCTCTGTGCTGTCGACTATCTGCCCTTCTCGCCGACAGCGGGCATGAGACAGTCCTGGGAGGCCTCCACCTGTCCCGGGTTCTAGAACTCCCAGTCTTCGTCGCTCGTTTCCTCGGCTGTGCCGATGACATAGGAGGAGCCCGAGCCGGAGAAGAAGTCGTGGTTCTCGTCGGCACCGGGAGCTAAAGCGGCAAGGATCTCGGCCTTGACTTCCGTTTCCTCGGGAGTGAATCGTGCGGGGTATCCGAGGTTCATGAGCGCTTTGTTCGCGTTGTAGCGCACGAAGACGGCGACATCGTCCATCAGTCCGAGTGGCTCGTAGAGCGCGCCCGAATACTGCATTTCGAGCTCGTAGAGTTCCTCGAGGAGGGTGTAGGTGAAGTCGCGCATCTGTTTGTGTTTCTCCTCGGAACGCATTTCGAGGCCGCGCTGGTACTTGTAGCCCGAGTAGTAGCCGTGAACGGCTTTATCCCGCAGGATGAGGCGAATCATGTCGGCGGTGTTCATGAGTTTTGCCCGCACGGAGAAGTGGAGGGGGAGGTAGAAGCCCGCGTAGAGGAGCAGGGAGGACAAGAGGGTTGCGGAGACTTTGCGTTTGAGGGGGTCGTCTCCGTAATAGTGGCGCAGCACGGTTTTTGCTCTTCTTTGCAGCAGGTCGTTGTCGACGGCCCACTCGTAGGCGGCGTCAATTTCTTCACTGGAGCACAGGGTGGAGAAGATGGAGGAGTAGGAGCGTGCGTGGACGGCCTGCATGAAGGCGATGTTCGTGTAGACCGCTTCCTCATGTTCGGTTCGAGCGTCTTGGATCTGGCTGATTTCACCGACCGTCGCTTGAACGGTGTCGAGCATTGTCAGACCGGTGAAGACGCGCATAGTGAGGGTGCGTTCTTCCTGAGTCATCGCATGCCAGGAGGGAAGATCATTGGACAGTGGCACTTTCTCGGGGAGCCAGAAGTTGGATGTGAGCCGGTTCCACACCTCGTGGTCTTTCGGGTCGTCGACACGATTCCAGTTGATGGGTCTGATGCGCGCCTCAGGGTCGCGTCGATAGCGGGGCGGCGTGATGGAGCGCTCGGTGATGGGAGTGCGGGGTGTTGATGTGGTCATGATGTCTTTCGTTACGTCGTTTTCGGGATCGTTCGTTCAGGGGCATTCATCGATGGGCATTCATCGACGAAGGTTCATTGGCGGAGGTACATTGGCGGGGCGTTTGAGGTGTCATCGGCTTCGATTTCAGCCCAGAAGCGTTGGAGGCCGATGCTCACGCGTTCAACATCGCGATCTGAACCGAGCAGTTCGAAACGATAGAGCTCTGGGACGTGGCATTTGGCGGCGATGATTGGCCCTGCGATGCAGTAGTGTTCTCCGAAATTGGTGTTGCCGCTTGTGATGACGCCGCGCAGTAGTGCACGGTTGTGGGGGTCGTTGAGGAAGATCGCCACTTGTTTGGGAATTGCTTGAGTTTTGTCCCCTCCCCCGTAGGAGGGGACGATGAGGACATATGGGCGTTTGACGCGCAGGCGTCCCTCGAGGCGCGGACGCAGGGGGATTCTCACTGCGGGGCGATCGAGTTTGTCAACGAAGCGTTTGGTGTTCTCCGAGACGGAGGAGAAGTAGACGAGGTCGGGGGATTCGTCGTAGCTGAGCTCGCGGACCGGGAGTTCAGTTCGCTTCGTTGATGTCATGAGGTTCTTTCGTTGTCCCAATCGCCACCCGGTGATTCCGGGATCGCCGCGCAGCTCTGAGTTCGCTCACGCAGGCATCATTAAACCTCAATTAAGTTCGGCATGCCAAACTTTTTAGTTTGCCACCCCGAATCTTGGGGGCTTTGGGAAAGAAGAATGGAGGGATCCCCTACATAAGGGGACCCCTCCACTGAATCTCACAAAGCCTCGCGCTCCTCACAGCGCCTTACACTTCGACCTCTGTCGCTCTTTCACTCCTTGTCTTGGTGGCGACGACGCAGGTAGCTCGACAGGGAGATCTCCGCGACCGAATCCACGAGCAGCAGAGCACCGATGAAGCCACCGCACTTGAGCCAGCGCGAGCGCGGCGCTTCACCACGAGCCGCCAGAGTCAGGAGAGCTGTTCCGACGATCGCCTCAGCGGAGGCGAGAGCGCGAACGAGCCCCGGCTTTTCCACAGCGACCGACTGGTAGGTGCTCCACAGGGGCTGTGCGCGCGATTCCGGGTCGCTCAACATGATGTCCACGCTCCGCCCGATCGCATTGGACACGCCTCGCGCAAAGTGGACTTTCGCGCCCTCGACCTCGGAAGCGGGAAGGGTCCCGAGGAGGAAATCAGCAAGCCCAGCGGGCAGACCCAGGGCCTTGACGACTCGCCCGACCGCGTCCTCGCCGAAAGACGTGGTGGATTCGATGAGGGCGTCGAGGTCAGCGCCGGGCATGGCTTTCGCGATCGCTTCCAGGTCGGGGCGGTCGCTGACGAAGTCGAGGATCTCCTGGTCGAGTTCTCCAGCGGACTCGTGCGCACCCGCGATGAGGAGGGTCTTCATGCCCCAGTTGTGCGTGATGACGTGCTCGAGGTGATCATCGGTCACGAGGAAAACCTGGAACTCCTCGTCCTGGCGAGAAAGGGTGACCAGCGGAAGGTCACCGAAGTTCCACCCGGCCTTCTCCGGGGGGAGCTCGGCGAGGAGGGCGCGACGCCCCTCGGCAAGTTCGACACTGACGAGGTCGATGCCTTCCAGTGCGGCGAGAAGTGGGACCGAGGAAGCGGGGGTTCGCCCGATCTCGACGATCCTGGAGGAGGGCTCCTCCACATCAAGGTCGTCCTCATCCCAGTTGTCCGAAAGAGGGGATTCGCCCTCGGGGAGGTGATCGGCGGTCGCCGAGCCGATGCGCACCTCGCATTCGAAAAGGGCGGCGAGGGTTTCGGCGAGTTCTTCACTCGTCGGACCGGGCAGGACCTTCTTGTCTTTCACGAGTGCGACGTGCCCGTCGGCGAGCGCAACATTCACGCCGAGAAGCTGCGGCGAGGAGGGGAACCACTCAAGTTGAGCGAGGACTCCCTGCTCGCGCAGTGCTGTCGCGACGAGGGCGGGGTCGATGTCCCGACCGATGATCATGCCTTCGATTCGAGTCCAGTCCTGTTCCATTCCGATTCACCCTTCTTCGTTGAGGTACTTCTAATCTCACCACGTTTGACGCCTTTTGTCCCTATGCCGATTTAAGCTTTGCGTCTGCTTTTGGTGAATCTTCCTTCCGTGGAGCTGCAGTGACGCCCTCGAGCAGCCGCATTGTGCGCCCGCTTCGAACTCTGCGGGACCCGACATATGATGAGCCTCGAGCAGACATGGGGATTGGCTGCTCGGAAAGATGAGCGCTGATGCCCAGTACTGTGTTCGTGCGTTTCGAGTCTCCGGCTCCGGTGCCCGCAAATCCTCGTCGCTTGCACGCCGCAGTGTCTTCCGTTTTCGACCTGCCGGAGGGATTGTCTGCAGCCAGGGCTGCGTCTCTTCCTGTCTTCGCCCACCGCCCTCCCCACGAGTCTGCGGGCCCGAAGCCCTATTGTCTGGGCGAGTTGAGCTATGCGGATGGGCTTTTCGGTATGGAGATCCGTTTCTTGGATGATCGTCTGGTTGACACTCTGGATGCCTGGCTGGCGTGGGGTGGTGTGCTGCGCATCGGGAGCGGCGGGGAGGACACGGTCCTGCTCGCCGCAGTCGATGGTCAAGTGATCGAGCACCAGTCTTGGGAGGAGCTCGCCGAGTGCACTGAGGACACGACCTGGGAGATACACCTGGTGACCCCGACTGTGTTCAGTTCGAGGGGGCAGCATGTTTGGGGAGTCAGCCCGGCTTCCCTGGCGACGAGTCTGCAGGAGCGCTGGTGGCATACGCATCGGGCGAGCGCTCCGGGCAGAGTTGATCGCGAGGCGATGGCTCGTGTCCTCACCACCTACGATGAAACCCGGCAAGTCCCAGTTTCTTTGGGGATGCCCAGGTCGGATCGTCGAGGACGATTAGCCTCGCGCACGATCATCGCCTGTGAGGGCCGCATGCGAGTCAGTGGTCCGGCGGCTTCGCCTCTAACGCGCGTATTTTCACAGTTGATGGCATTGTCGAGGTTCACGAATGTCGGTTCGCACGCGAATTTCGGCATGGGAGTCATTGACGCTATTGCGGTGGATTTGGGCGCCGAAAGACAAGCCGACACCATCTACGCATCGGAATCGTCAAAATTATCGATTGAACCGAGCATGGGCGTTGCCAAGAAGTCCACCCCGCCATTTGGCTGCCGTCACAATTTGAGATGAGTATGATCGAAGAGTCCTATTCCTTCTTCCCCTGACTCCGAACAGCAACTCCGTCCCCTCCCTTAACCATCCATCCGAACCACAATCGAAAGGCCTTTCACCATGGAGATTCGTAACCCCAACCCTCATCGTCCTATATTCATTTCATACCGAAGAAGCGACGGCAAAGAGTTGGCGGATCGACTCGCTTCTTTTCTCCGGGCGACTGGAATCCCCGTTTGGATCGACACAGATTCACTTAGGCAAGGACACATCCAAAAGAAAATCAAAGAAGCTATTCGCAAGGACACTTCAGGAGCTATCATAATCTCAACAGAAGATGTTCGGAAGAGCGAGATCATCAAAAAGCTCGAAGTTCCAGAGCTTTTAGAAAATCTCAAAGAGAATCCTCGGTTCCTTTTAGCCGTTGTCAACGACACTCTCCGCGAAGGGCCCAACATCCGAGACAAGTCAAATCCTAGCCGCAAATTGAAAGTCGACTCCTACTCCGCACCGGACGAGAGAGCAGAAATTAGCACAGACCAGGACAACCCGGACCAAACCCGCCTTCAAGACATTCAACAGTACGGCCCCGAAGACTCTGAACTATGGGAACTCGCGGAAGCTTTTGTAGTCGAACGCGTTAAGTCAATTCACGAGCTATCCGAGGACCGCGACACAATTAAGTTGCATATTCAGACTCGACCAGGGTCTAAAGACCCCGTTCCTCAGAACGTTCACCTCGACATTTGCCTACGTATGGATGAAGCCATCAACCACGAAGCCCTGTCACTCCTTAAAGATTCTCTGAGCTGCATTAGGACGGCAAGCAATACAATCAATCCTTCAAGATTACACATAACTGGCAATGCACACCTATCCGTCGCATTCGCCCTTGGCGCTCAACTTCCCGAAACATTCGTCGGACAATGCACAGTCGAACAGAATGGCTCCAGCTGGGAAGGTATGAACCCTGGCGGCGGCAACGGTGGAAGTCAACCGGAGCTGATTGAGATCAGAAACGAACCACAGGACACGGAAGGAGATATTGCCATCTACGTAGATTTACTCGATGAACCTAGTGATACTGCATTCGAAAGATTCAAAGAATCCTCGAAGAGGATCAAAAACTACGTTCACATCAGACGCAAGAATAGCGGCAACATTCCGCCAGATGAAGGTGTGATGATTGCACAAGAGACCATGAAAATCGTTAAGAGATACGCAAATGAGAACGGGCGCAAACCTATCCACTTGATGCTAAGAACTCCCTTTCCGATCGCCGTCCACATGGGCCGATTGGCAAACACCTATAGTTTCGTACTCTACGAGTGGATTCGCGATCATTACTTCCCCACACTGTTCATCGATACGGAAAATCGCGCGAAGGTAGTCAAGGACGTATTGTTTGAAGAACCGCTTGACCCTGAACTCGACTAGGGGTTTCTCGAATGGAACTTGCACTCTTTGACGTTCACAGCAAGCAACAATTCATCTATTCCTCACCAAGACTCAAGGAGATTATCGGCGCCTCTTCACTCATTAAGCTTGTAAGCTCCTGGGTTGACAAGGCCATCAGAGACATTATTCCCGAAGCCTCATCTGACTCGTGGGTGACTAGTTCATCCGGAAGGGTCATCATCATAGTCGAGAATAAGGATCAGGCCCGACGAATCATATCCGAAGTGACGAGACGTGCAGCTTCGGACGCACCAGGAATGGACGTATCGGGGGTGCATGTTTCCCTGAAGACCAATTGTCTTCAGCAAGACGATCTCAACCGATTGAATGCTGCAGCGGCTCGATATGAGTTGCAACGCACACCACCGCTCGCTCGGTTCACAAGGATTCCGTTCCTCGCTGCAGCCTCTGACTCTTCGTTTCCAGCATGCGGATTATTCGAGAAAGCAGGTTTTGACTCCCTGTCGGCATTAGTAGCGAAACCTGAGTTCAACGGACTTTCCTTTTCCAGCATCGTCAAACGACGGGCCGCCGACTCAGCAAGGGACGCATTCCTGGACGAAGCGAAGCAAGAATATGTTCTCCTCGAGGACGACGAGCTGCTCGCTCGAGATCCCACAAAGCTACAGGATTTCCACCAAGGGGAGAACGATGGCAGAACGAGCATAAACGACAGACTTTCGAAAGTTGCCGTCATTCATATCGACGGAAACAGCGTCGGCAACGCAATGCGACATCTTGATAAGGTAATAAGGAGGATACCTGCTGACGAACTGAAGAGATTCATCGGCTGCGACATGTCGAATAGCGATTCACTACGAAAGTTCATGAACGCGACGAGCATACGCCTCGACCTCGCTGTCCGTCAGGCATTCGTCGCGGCTTCGAACGATGTCGCACAACTCGCGCGTGACGATGCTGAGGCTTCCGGCGATTCAAACACCATCATTCCCGTGGTACCTGTGATCCTCGGCGGCGACGATGTCACTGTGATTACGTGCGGCGATTATGCTCTTCCTTTTGTTACACGGTACGTGGAGCATTACGAAGCCGAAACCGAAACCGACGGTATCCTGAAGTATCTCAGCGATCCAGGAGGTGCCCCTGGCCCCATGACGGCGGGGGCGGGGGTTGCGATTGTCCGACGAAATTTTCCCTTCCACATCGCCTACGACCTCGCCGAAGGCCTGGTGAGGGAGGCGAAGAAAATCGGAAAGAGGACATCTCCGCCTCGATCGTCGCTGAGCTTCCATGTTCTCTTCGATACGACAGTGCTCGATTCCGAAGCCATCCTCAAGTCGTATTCGAGCTTTACCAAGCGACCATATTTCCTTCACTCCGCCACGCCGACAGATGAGACCACTTCCGATCATCCCACCTGGCAGGAGGTGATCGATCAAGTGAAGGCGCTCCGCGGTTTCTTCGAAGCGGACGATGACTCCAGCGCGGCATCCCAAAAGGTGCTCAGGGATTCCTCCGAAACGGACGACGCTTCCAACGCCGCATCCCAAGAAGCTCCTGTACCGACTTTCCCCAGAACTCGGGCGGCAAGGATACGAAAACTCCTTTCAGAACGTGCCGTTGCCAATGCAATGGGCAATACCCGGCTTGCTGATGAGAATTATCGTCGGGTGCAAAGAGAGTGGGCAAACGCAAAGGAGCACTACTCCGCTGCCTGCGAAAGGATCGGCAGTCCCGAGGCTCTTTTCGATCTCATGGAACTCGTAGACCTTCTTCCCCCCGCTCATATTCGACAACAATCCTCCCCACCAGCCGCGATTCAGAGCGTCGAAACAGCACACACAAGCCCGACGCCTGACAATCACTCCGAGGTGAACGAATGAATGCTCAGAGCCCGGGGACGGCCTCTCATGTCGACTCCTCATCATTGCACCGCTGCGCTCCTGCTCCGTTGACGCTTCGTCTGCTTTTCACATCGGATTGGGGGGTCGGAACTGGCGTCGGCATCGCCGGCGGCGTCGATTCCACGGTTGAGAAGGACCATCGAGGGCTGCCCGTCGTGCGGGCGTCAGTCCTCACGGGAATCATTCGCGAGCAGGCGAGCCATGTCGCGGATTCCTTGGACGGTGCCCCCAAGGGCCCCTGGCACGAGTTTGTACACGTCCTATTTGGTAATGAGCGAGAGTCTTCTCCTGAGAGTCAGTGGCGACCTCATCGTCTGATCACTTTCACGGATGCCATGGTCACGGAAACGAACGCGTCTCCTGAGAAGCTCGTTCACGAGGTCGTGTCCTTGAGTATCGACGAGCAGACTGGGACGGCCAAGGAGGATCACCTTCGTTTCTTCGAGCGAGCTGGCGCGTGTCGACTCGAAGGGGAGGTGGAGTTCTTGAGTGTTGACTTACGAGGGCGGACGGTTCCGTGGACCAATGAGACTGTGGAAGCTGCCCGATTCCTTCTGACATTGAGCGGTCTGCTCGTCGAGTCGATTGGCTCGAATCGCAGCGACGGCGATGGTCAATGCACCATTGTCATCGGGGAGGATGAAGGTGCTGTACTCGACCCTCAGGACACTAAGGCAGGGAGTCAGGCGAAGCGGTGGTGTCTCGACTATCTGAGAAAGAAGGAATCGCCACCGGATGTTTCGACGCTGATCGCACAGGACTTGACTGCCCCGAGGATTGGGCTCGCCTCCCAAGAAGTGTCATCCGCGCTTTCCAGGCCATCGTCACTGCAGCCTGAGTTCCTTCATGCCACGTTGACAATCACCCTCGATTCTCCGCTCGTTTCTTATGACGTGCCTCTGTCGAATGAAATCCGTTCTCTAGATTTCCTTCGCGGTACAACGATCCTGCCGTGGGTGCACAACCTTTTGCGCAATTCTCTTCCCGATGACGAGGGCGTGGCTCGTGCAGTTGTTAATGGTCAGCTGCTCGTCTCTGATGCCCTCCCTGTCTCTAAGGGGATCAGGGGTTTGCCCGTACCCCTCGTGTTGTCTTCACCGAAGACGGAATGTTCAGATGACGAATCCAAATATTCTTCATCTTCGATACGGACCTTCACCAATCGTTTAAGAGTAAGAGTTGGTGAACCGAGTGAAGTCCATAAGCCCGTGCGTGACGGCTATATCTTCATCGACCCTGGATTGACTGGGGGTGTACAGGTTTCATCATCCACAACAGGGGATGTTGTGGGATATACGGGCGCCCCTGCTGTAGTCGGCCGACAGTCAGCAGCTCATGATTCTGCAACGGGTGCTACTGCTCCGGGAGCTCTCTTTCTTGTGCGAGCTCTTCCCCGTGGATTGCAGTTGCAGGCCACTATCAGCATCGAGAAGTCTCTATACGACCATCTGGAACAGCACCTGGGAGACCAGCTCATCGGTGTATTCACGCGCGAGTGCGGTATCCCCGCTTTCATGGGGGCACGGCGGTACTCAGGGAGCTTCGGGCGCGTGACATGCCATGTCGGTGACTTCACTATGCCTGACGATGCCGACGACGCACGAGAATCCCTCCTTAGCGACGATGGAGAGTTGACCTTGTGGTTCACATCAGATGTCGTCGTTCGAACATCCTTGCTTGGCGGAGCAGCGGACATTAACGACCTTCTGCGGGCATTTCAACGACACGGCATACCCCTGAAGCAGTCGCATGACAAGCACGATGGACGCTTCACCGCTGGTGTTCGTCATCGCCGCGTCGATTCCTGGTCAGCACACGACCACCAGCCACGTCCGACGCGAATGGCGATCAAAGCGGGTTCTGTCCTCAAGGTGGTGATGGATTGCGAAGACCTCGAAACCAAAGAGACAGCACTCCGAGCGCTGCTCCGTCTTGGCACCACGGGGATAGGCGAACTCACGGCTCAGGGCTTTGGGCGTTTCATCTTGTGTCCTGACTTGTTGGAACTCGACTCTTTCTCGGTGCACACACTCGATCAATCCGATTTTGTGTCCACCCTGGCTCCTATGGACGGCACGGATTCAGCCGCGCCCGATCAGCCTTTAGCTTCCGCAGAGTCGACAACGCCATGCGAGGAGGGCCTCCGCTCATGAGCAGGACACGTTTTGAGCTGACGATCGACGTGACAACAGCTTCACCCCTCCATTCGGGTGGTATCGACGAGGAAGTGGATCGTTCAGCTGCCACTCAGGACCGCAAGTACACGCCTCGAGGATTCGCCAGGAACGGCGATCAATCTCCGATTCTCACCGGGCGTTCAATCAAGGGAGCGGTGCGCGCGGCATGTCAAGATGCAGCAGTCATTGACCCCGATTTGTGGAGTGATATTGCAAACTTATGGGGTGGTATTGAAGAAGCAGCCTCTTTGACTTTCCATTCCATTGAGATTCCCGAGGATCGCATTTCTCAACGCCCTGGTATCGCGGTGGATCGGTATTGGGGGACGGCTGCAGATACGGCGCTCTTCGCTCACGAGATCCTTCCAAGCGGCACCTCTCTGACTCTGAGGATTACCGGTGAATCCAGAGATGAAGAACATCTCGAAAGGATCCGCAAGCTACTCAGCCTGATCCTTGCGCTTTTTCAAGCTGAGCGGATCGTCCTCGGCGGGCGCAAGAACGCAGGGTGGGGTCGAGTCACATTGGCTCATCCCGTTGAGGATTCAGGCAGCGACCCTTGGGAGTACAGCGAGTACGCCCTTGACTCACGCGATGCTCTCATCGAGTGGCTTTCCGAGCGCCCGACGACAACGAAGATTGAGCCCTTTGACGGTGCTTTCCCCACGCCGATCCGCGTCACGATCGGTTGGGAGAGCCCGACGGGCATCCTGGTCGCCGAGGCCCGACGCGAGACCAACGACGGGCGTGAGGGCTCTGAGGATGCGGCGTTCCCACGCTCTGAGTCGGATGCTCAAGTATCGAAAGAGAGCGATACTCAACGGGTTTCCCTTCCCACGCCATCGACCACTGTGTCTGCCTCTCCGAAACCGGGGCCACGACCAGCACCCCTTCCTGGAAAGGCAGAAGCAGAGAAGCACGCACGAAAGAAGGACAAGGAAGAAAAGAAACCAGAGCCGACACGAGGATTCAAGGACATTCCGCAGGCTCTGAACGACGAGGACGCTTATAAGGAGGCCTATGACAAGCTTCCCCTCGTCCTTCCCGGTAGTTCCATTCGCGGCGCACTGCGCTCAAGAGCCTCAAGGATCGCGCGCACGATCCTTGCTCAACGTGCGGCTCAGGGGAATACCGAGGCTCAAAAGGCGTGGAGCAAAGTCGCAGATTGGTCCAACACCGGAATTCATTCCCAACTCGCCGAAGATCTGCCCCTCGTTCAAGATCTTTTCGGGTCTACCGAGCAGAGCGGAGCAGTCTCCGTTTTCGACTGTGAGACGTGTGAGACCAACGAGCTTCTCGACTCTGAGACAAACGAGCTTCTCGACTGTGAGACAAACGAGCTTCTCGACTGTGAGACAAACGAGCGTCTCGACTCTGAGACAAGAAAATCGGCTGAACCTCTTACCATTACTCACAACGCGGGAGATCGGTGGACGGGTGGCGTCGCCGATGGCGCACTGTTCTCAGAAGAAATCTATCCAAAGGCACAGTGGAAGCCACTCGTTCTTGAGTTCAACCCCGAGCGGATGAAGAGCAAGGACAAGAATCGCCAACACGCCGCCTGGTGTCTACTCGGACTGGTCCTCGCTGAGCTCGCAACCGGCTCACTCCCACTCGGGTCAAGGTCCACTCGCGGCCTCGGTGCCGTCCGCGTGTGCGGTATTCGCATCGAAGGCGGTCCGCTGGGGTTCCTCAGCGAAGAGCCCATTGTTATCCATCCGAAGCATGATGCCCAGTCTGAGAAGTCTGTGGGGGATCGCGGAGCTCAAATCGCGGGCATGCTCCTCGAGCATTTGCGAAGCATTCACATCGACCCGAACAGTTGTGCTGGAAAAGATTGGACGGGCTGGTCCAGTTATCTCATTGAGCCTTCTTCTTCCTCTGAAAGGAGCAAATCATGAGTGGAGCGTCCCAGCACGAAAACGCAGAGCCCTTGAAGCTCCCACCTCTCGAAGAGGCGATTCTCGAGTCCCACGCTTTTGAGACGGATGGGATCGAGGCGTTTTTGGAGAGGTTGAACAGGATCCGCGCCACCGAGGCGGGAGCGTGGAACGGTCTCGCCTATACAACGGCAGGGGCTTTCCCTCTTGTTGATTTCGATGAGACGGGCTCTCCGATCCTCACAGGGGGTGATTTTTCGGCTGGGAGGGTCTACGAGCTTCGCGTGTGGCTGGTCCCCTCTGAGGACTGCAGTGTGCTCGCCCGCGAGTTGCGATGGCTCAATGGCTCAGGCGGAGCGGATGTGATCGTGCGTTTGCCCGCTGCTGCCTCGAAAACGACCGAGCATGCGAGTGGTGTCTCTGGGTCATCCTCAAAGCGCTGCTGGTATCGGAGGAACGCCTATCTTCAGCATGTTCCCTCAGGCAGCCGGGCGCTTCCAAACGCTGACGACATCTCCGAAGTCCCCTCCATGCCCAGCATCGAAGTCTTCTGCGAGGAAGAGTTCGGCAATGTCGTATTCACCGATGAACTCATGACAGGAAAGTGGCAGTACAGATGACAATGGTTCACGATCCCTCATTCGAGCCCTTTCATTCTGCCGTCAACCGGATTCCGGTTCTCCGCACTGCGTCATCGCGACTTGCCCAGCAGAACAAGCTCCCCAGTGAGCTTTTCAGCGACGAGATGGCCGTCGGACACGACTATCTCGCACCAGAACGATTATCTGGACGCATTGATCTTAAGCTGACCGTGCACACTCCCCTCGTCTACGGAGAGCAGACTCGGGATGCATCAGGACGATCTTCCGTGGCAATACCGCTCTCAAATGGGAACCCATTCGTTCCCCCGACGATGGTCAAGGGGATGATTTCACGCGCGTACGAGGCTCTGACGTGCTCCCGATTCAGAGTATTCGGCGCATTGGAGGATCAGAAAGGCGAGCGGCGTGTCAGTGATGATCATAAGACGCGCCTCACCTACCGGAGTGATCCGGCCAGTGCGCTTTCACTTGTTCCCCTGCGCGTGGTGCACGTGCACGACGATGGGAGCTGTGACATTCACCTGTTGCGTGGGGACACCGACGTCAACTCGAACCCTATTGAACGAGGTGTCGAATATCCGACGATGCACGCCGCAAGCCTTCAGGCGGAAAGGGAGGGCCATTGTCGTCCTCTGAAGTCTTTGGAGACGATCAAGAAGCTGACGCAGCATCGTGCCAAGATCACCTGCCATATGTCTTTATGTCTTCATGGTGATCGTGGGAAGGGCGCGAGGTACGCCTACTGGCAGGTCACACACGTACAAGACCCCACAACGCGCGAATTCATTCACTTGTTCGAGGTGAACTCCCTTGTGACGGTGGTTGATCGTCTCGAGAACGTCACTGGCTTCGTCTGCAGAACCACAGCACCCAGCGATCGCCCCCGCATGCTGTTTCCGAGGAAACACGATGAAAGGGTCTTCTTCGACATTTCCGACACCGGACCCGAGAGAGTCACCGTGGACAAGGCGGTTGCCGAAGCTTTCCAGGTGGTGGTTGACAGTTATGTTCATCTGCGTGAGCAAGAAAAGAAGCTGTCCGCAAAACTGCATCCTCACAACATGTATGCCTATGAGGCGCATACAACTGAGCACTGTCGTCCACTGACCGAGGGAGACCTTGCGTTTGCGGTGGTCCGTGAAGACAAGGATGGGGAGAGCCTCGTTGAAGAAATCGTTCCCATGATGATCGGACGACGCGCATATGCAGAGAGTCCAGAGTCCTTGGCGAAAGCACAAAGAGTCGCGCCTCTATCTTCCAAGGAAGAAGCGTCTGCAGCGGACCGACTATTCGGATACGTGGTCTCTGACTCCAAGGGGCAACACGGCGGAGATGTCGCATTGCGCGGCTCACTCAGTTGTGGGCCCGTTGATTTCCTGCTGCCGGATAACATCTCGTTCGACCCTGTTAGTCAGGAGTCCTACTCATTGGCACCACTGTTGTCGGCTAAACCGAGTTCCGCCCGTCGATTCTTAACCTCGCCGTCGGGCGGTATTCCGACTGATGCCGAGCGCAGGCACCTCGCGCGAGGAGAATACTATTCCCGGGGTCAGTTGCTCGGCGCTGCTGCATTCCCAACTCATCGTCTCCTACTGGGGAAAAAAGGCTTCCCCACCTCCGCGACTCAGCGCGTTCCCGTAGAGGGGATGCGCCAGGACAACGATAAAGTGGCGCTGACTGTAGACTCCTGGATCAAACCCGGGAGCATTCTCACATGCTCCCTGACTTTTTCCAACATCACCAGATCCGAACTCGGCGCACTTTTGTGGATTCTCAATCCACGCAACCTCGTCCCGGAAAGTGAACGTGATGATGCAAAGGCAGTCGGATTCCTAAAGATGGGATTAGGCAAGCCTCTTGGCCTTGGAGCGATTGAGGTTCGAGCTACGGGACTACATGTTCGAACGAATGAGGAGACTGCAAAGAGGTACGAAAGTCTTGACGGTTGTATCGGCGACGAGAAGACTACGGCAGCAAACCTCTCAGAATACCCGCTGCCTTTCGAAGAGAACCTCTTGAAAACACCTTGGGTGCGAGCCTTACAGCGATCCGCATTCGGGTACGGCGACAATATTCCCGTTCGCTATATGACTCTTTCAGAGAACAAGGAGAACAATCAGACAGATTTCAAAACAGGTCGCCCCAAGCCGGGAAGGGCGCAGTCACCGGCTTCGCTCGCCGCTCGCGATCCTCAGCCGCTCGAAGTTCCTCGCCCGCCTGAACGCAACACGGGACACAAAACCTGGGATCGAAAGCCTGGGAGACACTGGTGACGACAATGAAAGCTAAAATCCATGCTCCAACGTCTTCAACAAAAAGTAAACGACACAGTCCACGCAGTCGCAAAATTACCGGAGTTCAAAACCAACTAAAACAACGGGCGTCGCTGCCACTCTTTCTCCACATCAGCATATTCGCCATACTGGCAGTGGTAGTATCGAGCCTCAGTTACACTTTCCTAAACTTCTTCTTCCCTATCGCAGTAACCGAATCAAAGATTCCGTTACTGCATGAAGCATTTCTTTCAGTCGGCGGTCTTGGGGCAATCATATATCTTGTGATCGCCTATCGCCAACAGAGCATTTTTGAGCAAAAATACAGCGACAGCCATTTCGACAAAGCAGTCGAGGCCCTCCACTCACAAAACACTCTCGAACAGGCACTCGGGATTAGAAATATTGAGGCTCTCGCTAACACCCAACCCGAGAAATACGCCGAAAGCGCCGCAACGGCACTTTGCGAATTACTGCGCATTAGTCAAGATACCGAACGCCATCCCGAGATTGAACGCCTGGTACTCAGAACACTACGCAGCCACCTTAGAGAGGACTGTTCACCAAGGCATTCCTGGTCAACGTTCGACATGGATCTCCACGGCGTTACCTTTACTCAGAAAGTGAATCTGAGTGGATGCTGCATCAAAATGATAGTCCTCACCGATTGCATATTCAAAGACGATCTTGACGCAAGCAAGACTCTATTTGAAAAGGCCAACTTTCTGAATGCAAGATTTCAAGGAATTGCAGACTTTGAATCAACGACCTTCAAACAGTGCATCCGATTTGGAACAACCGTTAAAAGATCCAATCTGTACGACGCAGAGTTGTCCGACGAAATGAGCGATTCAAAGGACACTGAGATTGCGCCAACATTTCAAAGCAGCGCGATATTTTCGAACACAACTTTCGAAGCAGATTGCATTTTTGGCAAAGGGAAACCAGCCTCCATTACTGACCGGCGGGAAGCGACTTGGTTAACACGGTTCGCCCGGACACCGCTTTTTAACGGAGTCACGTTTTCAGGTAAGTGTTCATTCGAAAACTGTCAGTTTGACATGGGCGCAACTTTTTCCACACGAACTGTTAACAACGAAACTCAAACGACAATTTTTGAGGATAAGGCAGTTTTTTTAAACTGCCGAATTGGAACAACTTTGCAAGCAAACATAGAGAGTCATTTACTCCCCACTTTGATCAGTTTTCGAGGCGCCAGATTTAGAGGTTCGATCAATATTAATCTTGAGCTGGCTATTCCAAATAGGATCGACTTAGAAAGCTCCGACAAGACACTTTCTTCCACCCCAGCAGACGTTCGCGAAAGCATTCCTCTCGACGAGAGTGAGACCTACGTACTTGACGAACTCGGTAGCGATTTCACAACAGAGGATCACACTTGCAGCAACGCCTCAGTCTCAGACCGTTCTCAAGGTTTACACACTCATTCCGCCAGCACAGATTCAATTTCCTCAACGCTCAATCTGGTCGATTTTACCAGTAGCGAAATGGAATGTTCACAACACCGTAGAGACGGCATCGTCTACGAGTGGGGCACTTTGGCAGTCAAAAATGATCTAACTCCGGTAAATCAGATTCAAGACGGCGATATTCCCAGCGGCGCACGGTGCGCACACTGCAACCCGCCATCATAAGTGAAGTCGTGAGCATTGTGAACGGCTAGCGACTGGAAGACTGAGAGTTATCAGCTGAGCAATTCTTACGACTGTTTTGCGGCAATGATGGTATCTCCCCTCACCACAACCCCCGATACAGTCCCACATCGTCGAGGGCGACGGCTGTTCCGAGGATTTCTGCGCGCGCCGCACATCCGGTACACACCGGGTAGATGTGCACGACATCGTCCATTGAGTCGATGATCGACTCAAGTTTCTGGCGCACGACATCAAGATCCGCAGCTTCTAGTCGCAGTTGGAACACGGACTCTTGGATTCTGTACCCCCAGCTTTGAAGAGTGTGAGCGACTCGGTTTCGTCGTCGATTGGCGGCGATGTCGTAGGCGACGATGTAGGTCATCGCCATGCGACGCCGGTCCACGTGTAGTCGGGTTCCATGATTGCTCGTCCCAGGAGTTGCGCTTCATGGTGAATGTGTCTGCGCCATGTTCCAGTGAAGCCCGGAAGTGCGCCTTTCACATGCCGCTGCATGGTGGCTTCATATCCGTCGACCACAATCTTCTTCCCCTCTCGGTTGAGCCACACGCCGTCCTCGTCCCCCGGTGCACTGGTGGCGTGTTCGGGCCGTAGTCTGTGTGTGCGCAGCAGGGCCATCACAGTTGAATCGACGAGAAGGGGCCGGAACTCTTCCATGAGGTCGAGCGAGAGGCTCGGACGTTTGTCGGTCGAGGAATGGAGAATCCCCAGTGAGGGTTCGAGGCCTGCGGCGAAGAGGGCGCCTGTGCATTCTCCGAGCAGGATTGCATAGCAGTAGGACAATGCTGCGTTGGCGAGGTCTCGAGGTGGGCGTCTGCTGCGTCCTTGGAATGCGACATCTTCAGGCACGAGCGAGGACAAAGCAGTGTAGTAGTCAGTGGATGCGGCTCCCTCCAGGCCCATGATTTCGTTGATGGAGTTCGCGTGGGTGAGCTCTTCGGCGAGGCTTCTCAGCTCTTGCACCGCAGATTTCACATCCGTCCTCGTATCTCGGCGTCCGATTCGATTGAGTACGTGCACTTGGTTGCGCAGTTTCGCCTTCACAATGGACCGCGCGAGGGGAAGGCGTTGTTCTTCATCGTCGCTGAATGCAGCTTGAGCGAGGAGTCGACGCGCATTGACTGTGGATCGTGGACCCGCTAGCTGCCCGAGGTAGGTTCCTCTTCGCGACAGGCAAAGCACGTCAATGTCGTTGTAGAGAGCCCAGGAGCGTGCTCCTGCTGAGAGCCCTACGCTGCCGGTCAATACGATGCGGCTGACTGATCGCTGCGGGATTGACATTTGTGGGAGCCCGTCAGCGCCGTCGACAATGAGTCGGCCTTTTGTCACGTGGACGCGGGCTCCATCGCGTCCAACATAGATGACGTGGTCCGGATCGGGCTGTCCTTTGATGTCGTGATACGGGTCCGCATCTGGTCTGGTTCTGGTGAAGTCAACACCGAGATAGCAGAACTCTTCATCGAATGTTGTCATGATCGTTTTGTCCTGATTGAGTTTCAGTCCGTGTGCTGCAGCGAGGTCGCTGAGGAGCTCGATAGCGTCGAGTATGTCTTGCTCGCGCGGAGAACATACGACGATGTCGTCTGCGAATCGCGCGTACCCATACCCCGCATCGCATATGTCATGGTCGAATCGTGTGAGGGAGAGGTTGGCGAGTAGGGGTGAGAGGGTGGACCCCTGTGCAACTCCGCGGCTTCGGGCTCGTCGTTGCCCATGTGCTCGTCTGGGCAGTGCGACAATCCGGAGAAGGGCGAGGAGGTCGCGTTCTTGAAGTGATTCGGGCAGGGCTTCGAGGGCGTGTTCAAGGTTGACGTGGGGGAAGAAGTCTTCGATGTCGGTTCTGAGGACGTATTGGTAGCCCTCTTCTCGCAGGGTGGCGACGTGGTGAACAGCATCGTCAACTCCGATTCCTGTCCGGTAGGCGAAGGAACAGGATGATTGAACAAGGTCGGCTGTGAATGCGATGGTGTCGACGATTGCGCGTTCAACGATACGGTCGTGGATCGTGGGGATGTTGAGGGTCCGCGTTTTGCCGTGCTCTCCCTTGGGAATGTCGACGCGGTTGAGTGGCTCAGGTTCGTATGTTCCGTCGCGCAAGAGTGCAGAGAGTTGGTTGAGAAACTCGTCCGCATTTTCAATGATTCTTTTGCTTTGACACTGAAGAACCCCGTCTTGCGCATCCCGAGCGAGGACGGACTGCCATGCACGTTCAAGTGTTTCAACGGAGGATATCTGAAGGAATACAGGGGAGAGCTTGGTTTCCTCTCCCGTTGTGTTCATGGCGCTACGTAGGCGATAGAGGGGTTGTCCGAAGAAGTAGCCGGCTGTCCGAGGGCGCATCGGCGGCGTCGGTGTTCGTCTTGGTACACTCTCCAGCGCGCTCCCTTCACTGGGTGTTACTGGGTAGTATCGCCATTTGGGCCTGTCTGTGTGTCCGTTTCGCGCTCCTCTTGCGTCAGATCTCCCGGGAGGAGGCCGACTTTCCCGCAAGAACGCGTTGAGATCCGGCGGATGAACGCGCCTTGAGCGCTTCGGTGGCGATCACCCTATGACCTGGGTATATGTGCTTTAATGGGGGTGGTGCTGGACGACTCGAGTGGTGCTTTTCGGGTCGGTGGCGATAACCCGCGCATCCTGCCTGGCCACAGGCGGTGTTTTCGGGGAGGAGTCAGAAAGCACCTCGCGCCATAAGGTGCATTAAGACCGAAATCCATAGGCCGTCCTGCGTTGCGTCTGGCCGCGTCAGAAAGCACCTCGCGCCATAAGGTGCATTAAGACGATGGCCCGCTGAAGACCACCCATGATTCGGTGGCCGTCAGAAAGCACCTCGCGCCATAAGGTGCATTAAGACCCTCTTGCGTTGTAAAGGTAATCGTCTGGGTCAACGATTGTCAGAAAGCACCTCGCGCCATAAGGTGCATTAAGACTTGCATTTAGGTCTTTCGCCGTAGCGAAGAGGTCGTGTCAGAAAGCACCTCGCGCCATAAGGTGCATTAAGACCATCAACAAGGTCGAAATCGAGGACGATGTGTTTTTCGTCAGAAAGCACCTCGTGCCATAAGGTACATTAAGACATCTTCCCAGTATTCTTCAGATCTTTCAGATCTGTCGTCAGAAAGCACCTCGCGCCATAAGGTGCATTAAGACTTGGAATACACGCGCCCGTCCGGATACACCAGCACCGTCAGAAAGCACCTCGCGCCATAAGGTGCATTAAGACCGGGGTTCCGTCAATGACTCCGCCTCGCTCCCATTGTCAGAAAGCACCTCGCGCCATAAGGTGCATTAAGACAACTCGACTGTCCGACACTCCCAGAACTCACGACCCGTCAGAAAGCACCTCGCGCCATAAGGTGCATTAAGACATTTTCCTTCGATGGTGAGGAGGTAGGAGTCTGTGATTCGTCAGAAAGCACCTCGCGCCATAAGGTGCATTAAGACTAGTGAGTTGGCGGGTAGGTAGGTAGGTAGCAGGGGCGTCAGAAAGCACCTCGCGCCATAAGGTGCATTAAGACAACACAACAGACAGGTAACCGTTTTCTTTTTGTGAGGTCAGAAAGCACCTCGCGCCATAAGGTGCATTAAGACATCTTTTGTGCAGCTTTGGATATCAGCATGACCGAGTCAGAAAGCACCTCGCGCCATAAGGTGCATTAAGACAGACAAAAGCATGAGGTCACCATGCAACTCAAGGCCAGTCAGAAAGCACCTCGCACCATAAGGTGCATTAAGACACCCCCTTCCCACCTCGGCTTGAGGCAAAAAGAAGAGTCAGAAAGCACCTCGCGCCATAAGGTGCATCAAGTACTTCCTGGAGCTGCTGCTCCTGGACAGTGACGCTGAGCAGAAAGCGCCAGCACACGACAGAAAATACAGATAAAAACAGCGGGGCATTAAGGCAATCACCTCGCCTCAATGCCCCACCCTGAACACGATCTACAATCAAGAGCCCTGTTAAAACACAACAAGAGCCCCTGTCACAACACAAGCGG
>ERZ772764.395-NODE-395-length-31043-cov-5.903414_pt1 | contig 31043 bp, 27 predicted proteins | sample MGYA00512163_ERZ772764 | MGnify/ENA primary metagenome ERZ772764 (study PRJEB29015, sample SAMEA2737903) | human oral metagenome | biome: human oral; feature: human-associated habitat; material: dental | place: China | collected 2094 ... | reverse complement strand
TAGAAGTTGAAAGCTTTGATAAGGTAGAAAAACCGGACAATCCTTACGTTTATCGGGTATTTGAATAAAGAAAACGAGGCTGGCACAATCGTGTCTTAGCCTCATTTTTTATCTTTGAATATGTTTCAAGCAGCGGTCAATTTCTTTCTATTTATCTCCCTTTTCAGAAACCGAATTTCTGAATACAATCTTTAGAAAAATTGTGATAAAATAGAGACATCATTTAGAAAATAGGTATCAGGATGTCTTCAAAAGTTATTGTTACAATTTTCGGAGCCAGCGGTGACTTGGCTAAAAGAAAACTCTATCCATCCCTCTTCAGGCTCTATAAGTCTGGCAATCTTTCCAAGCATTTTGCAGTCATTGGAACAGCCCGCCGGCCTTGGAGCAAGGAGTATTTTGAGTCTGTCGTTGTCGAAGCAATCGCTGATTTAGCTGACAGTCCAGAGCAAGCCCAAGAGTTTGCCAGCCACTTCTACTATCAAAGCCATGATGTGCAGGATACCGAGCACTACATTGAGCTACGCAAGCTTCAAAGCCGACTCAATGAGCAGTACCAAGCCGAGCACAATAAACTCTTCTTCCTGTCCATGGCTCCGCAATTTTTCGGTACCATTGCCAAACACCTCAAGTCTGAAAATATCGTAGACGGCAAAGGCTTTGAACGTTTGATTGTCGAAAAACCTTTCGGGACAGACTTGGCAACTGCCAGCCAACTTAACGAAGAACTCTTAGCAGCCTTTGATGAAGAGCAGATTTTCCGTATTGACCATTATCTAGGCAAGGAAATGATTCAGAGCATCTTTGCTATCCGCTTTGCCAATCTTCTCTTTGAAAATATCTGGAATCGTGACTACATTGACAATGTCCAGATTACCTTTGCAGAAAAGCTAGGTGTCGAAGAACGTGGTGGCTACTATGACCAGTCCGGTGCTCTACGCGATATGGTTCAGAATCATACCTTGCAGCTCCTGTCACTCTTAGCTATGGACAAGCCGAAAAGCTTCAGCAAAGAGGACATTCGGGCAGAGAAAGTCAAAGTTTTTGAACGCTTGGTACAGCCCGACAAAGATGACTTGAAACGCTTCTTTATCCGCGGTCAATATAAGTCTGGCACGGTCAAAGGTAAGAAATACATCTCCTACCGGAGTGAGCCTAATGTCAATCCTGACTCCATGACTGAAACCTTTGCTTCAGGAGCTTTCTTTGTAAATAGCGAACGTTTCCGTGATGTTCCATTTTTCTTCCGAACTGGTAAACGCCTCACTGCAAAAGGCACTCTTGTCAATATCGTCTTTAAGCAAATGGAGTCTATCTTTGGTGAGGAATTAGCACCAAATGTTCTGACCATTCATATCCAGCCGACTGAGGGCTTCTCTCTCAGCATGAATGGCAAAGAGGTCGGCGAGCGCTTCAGCTTAGCTCCTCTCTCTCTGGACTATCGAACAGACGCAACAGCTAGTGGTGCTTCCCCTGATCCTTACGAAAAATTAATCTTTGACGTCCTTAACAATGACTCAACCAACTTCAGCCACTGGGATGAAGTCCGCTCCAGCTGGGAGCTGATTGATCAGATTGAAGAGCTATGGCGTAGCAACGAAGTGCCTCTTCATGAGTATCCTGTCGGTTCTATGGGACCAGATGCTTCTTTTGAACTCCTTAGAGAATTTGGAGCTGACTGGCAGTGGTCTCCAAACAAATAAATTTTAAAAATTGTTCATAAAAAACCAGTACTCGTACTGGTTTTTTGTTTTATACCAAGCCTTCAAGCAGGCCTTTCATAAAGTTCTCTGAGTTGAACTCACCAATATCATCAATCTTTTCTCCAAAGCCAATCAGCTTCACTGGAATATCCAATTCCTGACGAATGGCTAGTACACCCCCGCCTCGAGCTGTTCCATCAATCTTTGTTAGTACAATTCCTGTGACTGGAGTGATTTTAGAAAATTCCTTGGCCTGAACCAGAGCATTCTGACCGGTTGAAGCATCGAGAGCTAGGAAAGTTTCATGTGGCGCTTCTGGATCCACCCGCTTAATAATACGGCCAATTTTCTCCAGCTCTGCCATGAGATTGTCCTTATTTTGCAGGCGACCAGCCGTGTCAATCATAAGAACATCAACCTTCTCTGCCAGAGCGCGCTCCATACCGTCATATACGACGCTGGCAGGATCGCTCTTCTCAGGCCCCGTTACTACTGGAACATCTACGCGCCGACCCCATTCAGCCAGCTGAGCCACTGCTCCAGCTCGGAATGTATCTGCTGCTACCAACATGACTTTCTTGCCTTGTTGTTTGTACTTATAGGCTAGTTTACCGATAGAGGTGGTCTTACCGACTCCGTTTACCCCAACAAAGAGCATGACAGTCAGACCATTTTGGAAATTGATTTTTTCATTAAAGCGGCCATCTTTCTCATAAATGTCCACCAATTTTTCAATAATCAGCTGGCGCAGAGCAGCTGGTTTTTTAGCATTTTCCAGACGGGCTTCATAGCGTAGTTCCTCAGTCAGACTGGAAGCCACTTGAACCCCTACGTCACTAGTGATGAGCAACTCTTCCAAGTCTTCGAAGAACTCTTCATCTACCGAGCGGAAATTGGCAAAGAAGGCATTAAGCCGTGCTCCAAATCCTGTCCGAGTCTTCTTTAGGCTGCGGTCATATTTTTCCTGAGTAGATTCCTCTTGAGGAAGTTCAGCAGGCTCTTCTGCAGCTGCTACTTCTGATTCTTCAGCAACATCAGCTGCTTGTTCGACCTGTTCTGATTCTGTTAGTGACTCAGCTTCTGTTTCTAGCTCGAACTCATCATTTGAATCAGTTCCCACCTCGTCATAGGAAGCAGCTTCATGTTCAACATGAGATGATGCTTTATCCGAAAGGTTTGTTTGTTCAACAACTTCTTCTATCGTTTCGTCACTGCTTTCAGGCTGGTGCTCTTCTAGAGTTTCTTCAGTCTGACTTGCTCCTTGAGCCACTTCTTGATTTTCTGCAATAATTTCTCTTTCATGCTCTGGCTCCTTGCTTTCTTCTTGGATAGTTTGAGATGCAAGCTCTTCAACATCGGTCAAACTATCTTTTGTATCCGAAATTTGGTCATCAAGTTGCTGCTCGCCCTGATAGGACTGAACAGCTTCCGCTTCAAGATTTTCTCCTGCTTCTGGAGCAGGTGCTGTTTCTTCTCCAAGGTCATCAATGTTTTCCAATGCTTCCTTGACAACTTCTTCAATCGGCGGTTCTTGTTTTTTTCGGCCGAAAAGGCGGTCAAATAATCCCATCGGCTAATCCTCCTTTAGTACATATTCTTCAATAGCCCAAGCCACTGCATCCTCATCATTGGTCATAGGTGTCACCACATTGGCTGCTTCTTTGACGATGGTTACTGCATTCTGCATGGCCACTCCCAAACCAGCCCACTCAATCATAGACAGATCGTTGGCTTCATCACCACAGGCCATAACCTGACTTCTCTCAATGCCTAAATGGGCAATCAGTTTTTCCAAACCATTGGCCTTATGGACATTTTTAGGGGACCACTCCAGCAGCATTTCTCTAGATTTGAAAATTTCATAGCGCCCAAATAATTCCGGTGAAATTTGCTCAATAGCCGCATCCAGTGGTTCTTGAGCATAAGCAGTGACACATTTATTGTAAGTCTGCTGGCTGGACAAATCACTAAAATCAATAGACTCAAAAGTTAGAGCAGGATTGAACTGAGCATAAAGCGAATCTTGATCGGATTGAATCTGATAGACAAGTCCTTCGCAGATAGCATCAAGCGGTATGTGGAGCTTGTCTGTTTCCTCATAAATCCGAGCTACATCATCATAAGAAAAGACTGTTTTATCAAGAATTTCTCCAGTATTGCGCTGAACAAGACCACCATTAAAAGTAATGGTGTACTCATCCACTCGACCGTCTGTTCCCAGCTCATGCAAGAAAAAGTCCATGGCCTTAAGAGGGCGTCCAGTAGTCAGAACTACCTTAACTCCCTTGGCCTGAGCTGCTTTTAAAGCCGCTAAATTACGCTCAGAAATCTTCTTGTCTGAAGTCAGGAGAGTTCCATCTAAGTCCAGAGCAATCAGTTTTATATCTGCCATTATAATCCCTCCATGTAAGTGATAACCGACTGAGCATCATGGTGGCCGATGACTTCCTTGGCCACTTCTAAAATCTCAGGGCGAGCATTTTCAGTCGCAATCGGATAGCCAGCCACCTGCATCATGTGCAAATCATTGAGATTATCACCAAAAACCATGACTTGAGAAAGATCTATGTCTAGCTTCTTGGCCAGCTCGACAATGGCAACCCCCTTATCCACATGGTCCAGAACGATGTCAATGGACTTGTAGCCAGTTGTCATGGCCTTGACTCCATCGATATTCTCATTGACCCAAGCTTCACCAGCTGCGACTTGGTCCTCAGCAAAATTGGTCGTAAACTTGAAAATATCGTCGTCGATATCAGCCAAGCTAGCTACTTTTTGAATATTTTCATTATAATGAGCACTGAAAGAAAGATAGGTCGGATCCACAGTCTCCAAGACATAGCAGGCACGTTTGCCCGTCAAAAGCAGCTCATTAACATTGACATAGGGAGATTCCTGCAGCTTATCAAAAACCTTGAGATAAAAGTCCCGTGGCATGGTTGCTTCATAGAGGTCCTCGCCATGAAATTCAACTAAGCTGCCGTTTTCAGCAATAAAAATAATCTCATTGCGCACTTCCTCAAACAGCTTTTCCAGCGACAAGAGGGCGCGCCCGCTGGCTACAGCAAAATACATGCCTTTTTCTTTGAAGCGAGCCAAAACTTGCTTGAGACGGTCCATATCAAACTGACCTTTACTGTCTAAAAAGGTGCCGTCCATATCCGTTGCTACTAATTTTATACTCATTTTACATACTTTCTAAATCTTTTAACTTGACCGAGACAATCTTGGAAACACCAGACTCCTGCATGGTAACTCCGTAAATAGAGTCTGCAGCTGACATGGTTCCCTTACGGTGAGTGACCACAATGAACTGGCTGTCCTTGTCAAATCGATTGAGATAATCCCCAAAGCGTTTAACATTAGCCTCGTCCAGCGCTGCTTCGACTTCGTCCAAGATGACAAAAGGAATGGTCTTAACACGGATGATAGAGAAGAGCAGAGCCAAAGCTGACAAGGCCTTCTCACCACCGCTCATCAGATTGAGCGACTGGATCTTCTTACCCGGTGGCTGCACGGAGATTTCTACACCTGCCGTCAGCAAGTCTCCCTCCGTCAATATCAGGTCTGCCGAACCACCGCCAAACATCTGACGGAAAGTCACCTTGAAACTTTCACGAATGGCTTCAAAGGTTGATTTAAAGCGTTCCTTAACTTCGTCATTCATCTCTTCAATCGTCTCTAAGAGCAAATTTTTAGCTGATAGGACGTCGTCTCGTTGCTCGTTGAGGAAGTTCAAACGGTTGCTGACTTCTTCAAACTGCTCAACTGCTTCTAGATTGACCGGACCTAAAGCTCGAATGGCTTTTTCCAAATCCTTAACCTGGCTTTCAGCAGCTGGCAAACTTTCTAACGGACGAGCCTGGCTGCTTGCTTCTTCGAAACTCATCTGATAGTCATCTGTCAGATTGCTTGCCAGACGGCGCATGACATCCATGAGCTTATCCTTTTCTGCCTCTGCCTTGGCCTGCCGGCGAATCAATTCTTCATTTTGATGGCGGGCTTGCTCCAAACGACTGGCAATATCGTCAGACTGACCTTCTAGATCTTCAAGCTCAAATTTCAGACGAATCAGTCTTTGATCCAGCTCAGTCTTTTCCTGCTTGGCGGCCTCTAATTGACCTTCCAGGATTGTAATATCCACCTTTTGCAAGCTGGACTGCTCTTTTTGCTCCATCAAGAGTTCCAAGGTTGCCTGCTCTTTTTCAAGGCTGGCTTTTTCCTCGGACAGTCGTTCCAAGTCATTCTCTTCAAAGCGTTGGTTGGAGGTCAGCTCTGTTCGCTGGAGCTTGAGTTCAGCTAGGCGAGAGGAAAGTTTGTCGAAACGAGCCTGAACTGCATCTTTGTTCGACTTAACCTGCTCTATTTCTGCAGTGATGTCTGCTTTTTCTTGCTCAATTTCGGTCAAGCGGGTCTGCAGTCGGTCTTTCTCTTCTGAAATATCCAAAGCAGACTGACCAGCCAACTCCTGTTCCTGTAGATTTTTCAGACTTGTGAGCTCTTCTACACGCTTGGCCAACTGTTCATAGGCTAGATTAGCCTTTTGCTCAGCCAAGCGAGCCTGCTCACCATCTGTCTTGATTTGTTCCAATACCTGCTTGGCCTGACTTAGCTGGTTTTGCAGAATTTGCACTGCTTCTTCCTGCTCTTTCAAGCTGAAATTTTTCTGCTTAATCTCTTCAAGCAAAGCATCTAGCTCCGGCTTGATAAAGATAGTATTGTTGTTGCGGTTGGCACCACCAGCATAAGATCCGCCAGTCCGAAGCTCTGTTCCATCCAAAGTCACCATGCGAACCTGATAGCGCACTTGGCGAGCTGCTGCTCTGGCATGCTCCACTGTATCAAAAATAGCAGTCGTTCCCAGCAGATTTTGAAAAATGCTGTCTAACGATGACTTATAGCTGACCAAGGAAGAAGCCAGTCCCAGAAAACCAACACTTTTTTCAATCGTAGCCCGGTTATGGTCAGGCAGCTGACGCGGCTTGATGGTTGTTAAAGGCAGGAAGGTTGCCCGGCCAGCCCGATTTTTCTTCAGAAATTCGATAGCCCGAGTCGCAGCTGCCTCATCTTCCACGATGATATTCTGACTGCTGGCTCCCAACGCAATTTCCAGCGCTGTCTGATAGTGGGGATCGAAGCTAAGCTTTTCGCTAACTGCTCCAACAATGCCACCTAGACGGCCAGCTTCCTGCAGCACACTCTTGACCCCAGCATAGAAATTACTGTGATTTTTGAGAATGGCCTCCAAGCTATTGGAACGTGCCTGCTTGTTTTTGAGGTCGTCCAAAAGCTCAAACATCTTAGTCTGCTGATGCTTATAGTCAGCCTCTAGCTTCTCTACCAACTGGATCTGACTCTGGTAGTCAGCCAGTAGGCCCTTGAGGGCTTGGCGAGCAATTTCTAACTCCTCCAAACCAGCTTGCTCCTGAGTCTGGCTAGCCTCCAAATCTGCCTGCAGCTTAGCATAGTCAGCCTTCTTGCTCTCAGCCAATTTAAGCTCGCTAGCCAGCTGGCTCTCCAGAGAAGTTAAGTCATTAGAAAGATTTGCCTCTTCCTGCATGAGCTTGACATACTGCTCACGCAGATGCTCAATCAGCTGGTCTGGATCATCTGAAAAGTCTGCTAATTCTGCTTCCAAAGCAGCGATAGACTGCTCATTGTCACTCAGTTTGGCAGCTATTTGGCTCAATTCAGCCTGCTTGTCTTCTATGTTGCTCTCTATCTGAGCCAGTTTTTCTGACAGAGTAGCCAAACGTTCTTCATTTTCCCGACGGCTCGTCGCTGCCTGACTGGACTCCAACTTAGAAAGGTCAATCTGACGCTCCAAATCACTGATTAAGCGGGTCAATTCCAGCAAACTAGCTTGATCATCAGACAAAGTTTGATTGAGCTCATGGCGCTTGGCCTTCAAGGTTTGATTTTCAACTTCCAGCTCATCGCGTTTGCTGTAGTAGGCTGCTAACTCCTGCTGGATATTCGTTAAATCTTCTTCAGCCTGAGTCAGCCTTTCCTTGTTAGCTGTCAGCTGAGCGACCAAAACATCCAAGTAAAGCTCTCGGCGCTGGCCATCCAGACTCAAGAAGCGCTTAGCAGTTTCAGCCTGCTTCTCCAAGGGCTTGACCTGGCTCTCCAGCTCGTAGATAATGTCTTCCAGACGGTCCAGATTATCCTGGGTTTGACTAAGCTTGCTTTCCGTTTCCTTACGACGTGTCTTATACTTAAGCACTCCAGCCGCTTCTTCAAAGATTGCCCGGCGTTCCTCCGGCTTGCTGTTGAAGATTTCCTCAACCTTCCCTTGGGAAATAATGGAGAAGGAATCTCGTCCCAGCCCAGTATCCATGAAGAGATCATGGACATCGCGCAGACGGACTTTTTTGCCGTCAATCTTATACTCACTATCACCGCTGCGGTAAATGTGACGCTCCACCCGAATCTCATTGGCAGCATCCTTGATAAATTGGTCACTGTTATCCAGAACCACTACCACTGATGCGTAATTTAGTGGCTTGCGGGTTTCTGTTCCCGCAAAAATCACATCGGGCATCTTGCCGCCCCGCAGACTTTTCACACTGGACTCTCCCAAGGCCCAGCGCAGGCTCTCTGTAATGTTGGACTTGCCGGAACCGTTAGGCCCAACAACCGCAGTCACTCCCTGATCAAAGACAACTTTAGTCTTGTCAGCAAATGACTTGAAGCCCTGAATTTCAATTTCCTTTAAAAACATGAAGAACTTTCCTTTTCAAATGCGTTTTTAGCAGCTTCCTGCTCGGCCAGCTTTTTAGAACGCCCCTGGCCTTGACCGGACTTGCGGCCATTGATAAGAACAGCCACCTCGAAATTTTTGGCATGAGCCGGCCCTGTCTCAGAGACGACCTGATAGGCAATTTCCACATCACCATTAATCTGCAGCAACTCCTGCAGCTTGGTCTTATAGTCCGTCACCCGCTCAAAATCTCCCGCTTCCACCTTGGGAATCATGACTTGATAGAGGAAGCTTTTGACTGCTTCCACACCCTTATCCAAGAGCAAGGCGCCTAAAAAGGCCTCGAATAAATCCCCTAAAATCGTATCACGATTCCGGCCGCCAGACTTCTCCTCACCGCGTCCCAGCTTGATAAAATGATCAAACTGACAATCACGGGCAAAGCCTGCCAGGCTCTCCTCCCGAACAATCATGGAACGCAGCTTGGACAGGTCGCCCTCTGGTCTCTTAGGATACTTGGTATAAAGATACTCCGAAATAATCAGTTGTAGAACAGCGTCTCCTAAAAATTCCAAGCGTTCATTGTGTGAAATTTTTAAGAGGCGGTGCTCATTGGCATAGCTCGTATGGGTAAAAGCCGTTTCCAACAAGGTCTCATCAGAGAAAACCAAGTCAAACTGCTCCAGCAATGCTTTTTTCAAATTTTCCATTACTATTTTTACATCATGCTGACTTCAGTCAGATAAGCAGCACGATACCTTTTCCTTTCCAAAGATATACAGTCTCTATTATAACAAAAAACAGGCGCAAACGCACCTGCTGACAATGATTTCTATTCCTTATCCGGAATTACTTTAAACAAATAATAGGTGATAAAAATGGTCAGACCCAACAGACCAATCTTGACCCAAATAATAGGCGCCAGGAAAATGGAAATGCTCATCAAGATATAGATGGAAACGATGATCTTTTTCTTACGCTCCTTGGCAATCGTTCCCGTCTCTCGAAAATCTGCCACATAGATCTGATACATCTTTGTATGATAGAGCCAATTCTCGAAACGCTTGGAACTGCGCGAAAAGCAGGCGATGGACAAGAGAAGAAATGGTGTCGTCGGCAGGAGAGGCAGAAAAATCCCCAAAACTCCTAACCCTAAAGATAAGAGACCTACCACAAAGTAAATTGGCCGCATACAAGCTCCTTTCTGATATTTAAGAATCACTTAAATTCATTCTCTAACTAAGAAAAGCTCAAACTAATGATTTTTAATATTTAAAACGGGTATAGATGAATTTTTAATTGTTCTTCTGCTCATTTTTATTCTCCATGTCTTTTTTTCTCTGCTCTTGAATTTTAGAAACTTCTTTTTGCCACTCCATGTAGTCTTTATAAGTATCTAATGTTTTATTCTCATTATAATCTTCACTTGTAACAATATCAACTGTTTTTTCACCTACTGGAGTAAACCACTGGCGTAGGATTTGGTATTCTTCTTCTGCAGTAACCAATCCTTGACGAAACCCAATAGAACTTATTTGTGAATCATCTTCCATATGCTGTATAATTTCTGGATACTCTCGACTTAAATTAATCTCCTCCGACAACTTACTACCAGAAATCAAAGTCAGTCGATCTCTATCCAGCAAAGCGCCTCTTTCTTTGAGAATATCATAAAAATTTGTCCCATCAATCAAATCTCCCAATCTATATTGATAGCGTGACTCTAAATGATGCAAGATGGGATTCTCATCTTCTATCTTATGTGTTTCTAAATTCAATAAGACAAATGTGGGGCTATCTCCTTTCCACTTACGGAGCTCCAAAATTTGATAATCTTGACCGTTTTGGTAAATAACGCTTCCTAAAGCTCCTAAATAGTATGAGGAATCATATTTTTTTACCAAAGCATACAAATCCACCTTCTGAGCGCTTGGTTTCTTCTGCTCAACATCATAGATATATACATTCCAATACCAACCTTCTGATGGTCTCTCCGAAGAACTGGCTCTATCAAATCTCCGCTCATCTGTCACTAAGTAGCGCTGTCCGAGGCCTCCATTCGGAAATATATCTTTGTTGGATGATTGTATCAAAACAAACTGATTTTTATCACCGAAAGTTTCAATATTTTCTATTTTTGGCTTCTTAAAGACATCATATTCAATCTTAGGTTTACCCTTATTGAAAACTATGAAACAAAAGATAAATACACCTATCAATGCAAGCCCTAAAGCTATAATTGTAATTAAGATATATTTATTTCGAAACATTCTCAGAACCTCCCTTGGGCAATGCGATTGAATTCAGCTTCTCGCATAAAAACTCACCATAACTATTTTTGTATTAACTTATTATATCACACAGTCCTTTAAAGTAGAGAAAAAGAGACTGGACAAAAGTGTCTCAGTCTAGCTTTATTTAGTTTAAAGTTCTTGACTAGCTAATTGACTGCTCAACAACAAATGGCTGTTGAGTTTGCGAAGTAAGTCGCTTTCGTTTTGCTCATCTATTAAACTTCAAAAGTTCCTTTGATGAAAACTTTTAAATACTCGTCAAAGGTGTCGCGGTATCAGGCGAGGTATCATAGACCTGGAAGTCGTGGCCAACTGCCATATCGGCTTGAGCCAGTTGATTGACCATGGTCATATGGGCCAATTCCTTGATATTGTTTTCCTTACTGAGATGACCCAGATAGATTCGCTTGGTGCGATTACCCAGAGTCCGAATCATGGTCTCTGCTCCGTCTTCATTGGACAGGTGGCCCATATCCGATAAAATCCGCTGCTTGAGGCTCCAAGGATAGGCACCGCTGCGAAGAATTTCAATATCATGGTTGCTCTCAATCAGATAGCCGTCGGCATTTTCGATAATCCCAGCCATCCGGTCACTGACATAGCCCGTATCCGTCAGCATGACAAAGCTTTTGTCATCCTTCATAAAGCGGTAAAATTGCGGACAAGCTGCGTCATGACTAACACCAAAGCTCTCCACATCCAAGTCTCCAAAGGTCTTAGTCTTGCCCAATTCAAAGATATGCTTTTGACTAGCATCCAACTTGCCCAAGTCCTTTTCCATAGCCTTCCAAGTGGCCTCATTAGCATAAATATCCAGATGATACTTGCGGGCCAACACTCCAACGCCATGAATGTGGTCCTTGTGCTCATGAGTCACTAAAATGGCATCCAAATCCTCAGGCTTGCGGCCAATTTCGCCCAGCAAGCTCGTAATTTTCTTGCCTGATAAGCCAGCGTCAACCAGAATCCGCTTTTGGTCTGTTTCCAGATAGAAACAATTACCGCTTGATCCTGACGCCAGAATACTGTATTGAAATCCTTTAGTCATGTTTACTTTCTATATATCTTCATTATCCCAGTCGTCATCCCGGACACCATCATTCTCATAAGGCAAGACAATGGTAAAGGTCGAGCCCACACCATACTCACTCTTAGCCCAGATAAAGCCCTGATGCTGCTTGATAATTTCCTTGGCAATAGCCAGCCCCAGACCTGTTCCGCCCTGTGCGCGACTGCGTGCCTTGTCCACTCGATAAAAGCGGTCAAAAATCTTAGGCAGGTCCTGCTTGGGAATTCCCAGACCTTCATCCGCAATCGAGAGGATCAACTGCTCATCAGTTGTCTTGATGGAAACAGTAATGGTTCCACCATCTGGCGAATACTTGATGGCATTGTTCATGATATTATCAATCACCTGGGTCAGCTTATCTGTATCAATCTCCACCCAGATCGGTGTTATAGGATAATCACGGATAATCTCATATTTCTTGGTCTCGTCTTGATTTTTTATCTTGTCAAAGCGATTGAGGATAAAAGTGATAAAGGCTGTGAAATTCGTCAGTTCCACTTCCAGATGACTGGTCTCATTGTCGATACGGGATAGACTAAGCAAGTCCGTCACCATCCGCATCATGCGATTGGTTTCATTGAGCGATACCTTGACAAAGTCCGGTGCTACTGGCTCAGACAAGGCTCCCTCATCCAAGGCTTCCAGATAGGACTTGACACTGGTCAGCGGAGTCCGCAACTCATGGCTGACGTTAGAGACAAAGAGGCGACGCTCCCGCTCTTCCTTGTCCTGCTCGGTCGTATCATGCAGGACAGCTACCAAACCAGAAATGAAGCCCGACTCCCGCCTTACCAAGGCAAAGCGAACCCGCAAGCTCAAGTACTCACCATTTTCATCCTGAGAATCTATCGTCAGCTCAGGAACATTGGTAATTAGATCCCGCAAATCATACTCGTCTGAAATCGAAAGCAGATCCAAAATACTCATATTTTGGACCTCATCTCTCTTAACTCCCAACTGCTTGGTTGCCATATCGTTGATAGTAATAATCTGTCCCCGGCGGTTGGTCGCAAGCACGCCATCTGTCATATAGGACAGGATACTGGAAAGGCGTTTTGTTTCTTGCTCAAGGTTTTCATGTGTCAGTCGAATGACCTCTGAAAGATCATTGATACTGTTGGTCATATCTGTGATTTCCGGACTTCCCTGCATGTCCAGCACTTCAGAATAGTCCCCTGCAATCAAATCTTTAACCTTTTGATTAAGCTGTACAAGCTTTTGATTATCCCGGCGATTTTCCAATAAAAGCAAGGCAACAACTACAATGAAGCCGATAATAATGATTGCAAAGACAAAATCCGCAGAAATCACAAATTGTTTAATTGCTTCAATCATTATTTCTCATATAATAGCCAACTCCGCGGCGAGTCAAGATATACTCAGGCCGGCTTGGCGTATCTTCAATCTTTTCACGCAGGCGGCGGATCGTCACATCCACTGTACGGACATCGCCAAAATAGTCATAGCCCCATACTGTTTCCAGTAAATGCTCACGTGTCATTACCTGACCGATATGTGTCGCCAAATGGTGAAGCAACTCAAACTCACGGTGGGTCAGCTCCAGTTCCTTGCCATGCTTCTTAGCAACAAAAGCATCTGGCAAAATCTGCAGTTCCCCAATGGTCAGCTCGTTCGGGCCACTTTCTTCTACTTGGTTTTCCACAACAAGGTCCGCCCGACGAAGAAGTGCCTTGACACGCGCCTGCAGCTCACGATTTGAGAAAGGCTTGGTCACATAGTCATCTGCACCGATTTCAAGGCCGATAACCTTGTCAAACTCACTGTCCTTAGCAGACAATACAATAATGGGAACATTGCTGGTCTTGCGAATAGTCCTAGCAACTTCCAGTCCGTCCACTTCTGGCAGCATCAAGTCCAGAATCAAGATGTCTGGCTGTTCTGCTTCAAACATTTCCAAGGCTTCCTTGCCATCAAAGGCAGTCAAAACCTCATAGCCTTCCTTGGCCATATTAAACTTAATAATATCTGAGATTGGCTTCTCATCATCTACAACTAATATTTTCTTCATATGTTCACCTTAACATAAGATTGGGATTGAATCAACTCCATGATAGAAAAGTTGTGACATAGTCAGCTAAGTCGTCCTGCATCAACACGTGCAAAAGGCAATCTAGTTTGCCTAGCTAGACTCCCAATCCAATTTTATTTATTTATATAGTCTTATTATACCAAAGTTTTCTTAAAAAACACTAATTCAAGCCATTTTTATTCCACATTTGTAGAAAATGGATGATTCTCATCAAAAAAAAATCTCTCTGAATAAAAATAGTCATTTTTATTCAATTTGACAGTTTATTTATTCTATGGTAAAATCTATGTCATATTATCTAACACAAAGGAGAAAGATATGGCTTTAGTTGAATTTAAAAATGTCGAAAAGTATTACGGAGACTACCATGCTCTGCGCAATATCAATCTCAGTTTTGAAAAAGGGCAAGTGGTTGTACTGCTGGGACCATCCGGCTCAGGAAAATCTACTCTTATCCGTACAATCAACGCTTTAGAAGGTATTGACCAGGGAAGCTTGATCGTCAATGGCCACGAGGTCACGAACACTGCTGCCAAAGATCTGGTCAACTTACGCAAAGAAGTCGGAATGGTCTTTCAACATTTTAATCTTTACCCCCACAAAACGGTGTTAGAAAATGTCACTTTGGCGCCTATTAAAGTTCTAGGAATGGATAAACAAGAAGCTAAAAAAATCGCTCAAAAATATCTAGAATTTGTCAACATGTGGGACAAGAAAGACTCTTACCCAGGCATGCTGTCCGGTGGACAAAAGCAAAGGATTGCCATTGCCCGCGGTTTAGCTATGCATCCTGAGCTCCTGCTCTTTGATGAACCGACTTCTGCCCTGGACCCTGAAACAATCGGGGATGTTCTGGCCGTTATGCAAAAATTAGCCAAAGACGGCATGAACATGATTGTGGTCACACATGAAATGGGCTTTGCCCGTGAGGTAGCTGACCGTATTATCTTCATGGCAGACGGTGAGGTGTTAGTGGATACTACTGATGTAGATGCTTTCTTTGACAATCCTACCGAACCTCGCGCTAAGCAGTTTCTCAGTAAAATTATCAACCATGAGAGTGATAACGTGCTTTCTTAAAAAGGAGAAGACCTATGAAATTACAAAAAATACTCATCAGCCTACTCTTACTCCTTCTAACTCTAGGCTTTATTAATGCTGTTCCTGCACAAGCCGATTCCAGTACCAGCCAACAGGTCAAGGCCATCCAAAAACGCGGTGTCCTCAATGTCGGTGTCAAGCAGGATGTACCTAACTTTGGTTACCTCAATCCTGATAGCAATACATACAGCGGTCTAGAAATCGATATTGCAAAGAAAATTGCCAAGGAACTAGGCGTCAAAATCAACTACGTCCCAGTTACCGCACAAACACGCGGGCCCCTTCTGGACAATGGGCAAGTTGACATGGTCATTGCGACCTTTACCATCACAGATGAGCGTAAGGAAATCTATAATTTTACAACCCCTTACTACACAGATGCTTCTGGTTTTCTAGTTAATAAATCCAGCAAAATTACAGACGTCAAGGACTTGAATAACAAGACTATCGGCGTCGTCCAAGGCTCTATTACTCAAACCTTGCTGGAAGAAATCGCTCAAGAGAAAAAGCTCAACTTCAAATATGTGGAGTTAGGCTCCTACCCTGAACTTGCTGTTTCCTTGCGGGCTCACCGTATTGATGCCATTTCTGTTGACAAGTCCATCCTGACTGGCTATGTAAGTTCCAAGTCAAACATTCTGGATTACAGCTTTAAAAAAGCTGATTATGGTGTGGTAACAAAAAAATCCAATACTCAATTGAATGACTATGTAGATGGCCTAATCTCTAAATGGAAGGAAGACGGCAGTCTGCAGAAAATTTATGATAAATATGATTTAAAACCATCTACTTCAACAGATGATTAGAAAGGAGACCCCATGAGTTTTAGTATTTCTTCTTGGCAGGCCTACTTTGCGGACTTTGGCAAGTTTTTCCAAGGATTCCTCTTTACCTTAGCTATTTCTATCGGTGCCCTGACCTTGGCTCTTTTACTAGGGATTTTCTTTGGAGCTATCAGCACTGGTAAGCATAAAGTTCTACGTGGTCTAGCTCGTGTTTTTGTTGAGTTTTACCAGAATACACCACTCTTAGTTCAATTTGTAATTGTCTTTTACGGTCTTCCGCTAGTCAGCAATTACACCATCATGCCCTCAATCTATTGGACTGCGGTGCTCTGTGTAGGACTGTACCACGGTGCTTATATCGCTGAAGTTATTCGCTCAGGTATCCAGTCCATTCCTCGCGGACAGACTGAAGCTGCACTATCTCAGGGCTTTACCTATGTAGAAACCATGCGATACATCATCCTACCTCAAGCTTTTCGGATTATCCTGCCACCGTTAATCAATCAGGTCGTCAATCTGATAAAAAACACTTCTACCGTCGCTATTATCTCTGGTATGGATCTGATGTTCGTGACCAAGTCTTGGTCTGCTCTGAACTCCAACTACATCCCAGCATTTGCTGGAGCAGCTCTGCTCTACTTCCTCCTTTGCTTCCCAATCGCTAGCTGGGGACGAAAGGTAGAGGAAGCCAATAAACAAGCTTACAGCATCTAAGGAGGTCTCTATGGAAAATATTTTAAAAGTCTTAACCGCAAACAACCTCCTCTTTATCCTTAAGGGGCTCTGGCTTACGCTGCAAATTTCTTTCATTTCCATTGTCCTATCCACGATTTTTGGAACTATTCTAGCCGTCATGCGAAATGGAAAAAATAAACTGCTCAAGCTGATTGCCAGCATTTATATCGAATTTGTCCGTAATGTACCCAATCTGCTCTGGATCTTCACCATCTTTTTAGTCTTTCAGATTAAGTCAACGCCAGCCGGTATCATCAGTTTCACTGTCTTTACTTCTGCTGCTTTGGCAGAAATTATCCGAGGCGGCCTTAATGCCATTGACCCAGGTCAGACTGAAGCTGGCTTATCTCAAGGATTTACTCAGTTTCAGATTTTGCGTTATATCATCCTACCTCAGGCTATTCGGAAAATGCTGCCAGCCATCATTTCTCAGTTTGTCACAGTGATTAAGGATACCAGCCTGCTCTATTCTGTTATTGCGCTCCAAGAACTTTTTGGTTCTGCTCAAATTCTGATGGGACGCTATTTTGAAGCTGAACAAGTCTTCGCTCTCTACCTACTAGTAGCAGCCATCTATTTCCTGATTAACTTCGCCATTTCCAGCTTCTCGCGCAAGCTATCCCAACGCTGGGCTCAAGCTGCAGAATAAGTAGCTCAGATACAGACCTACTGTGCAAAAGTTGAGTTTACCAACTCAACTTTTTTATTTTTAACATTTGTGGTAGAATAATATCAAAGGATAGACAAGGAGAACGATATGAAAAAACTGACATTGCTTTTCACCACTTTCTTAACACTAATCTTTCTCAGCGCCTGCGGTCAGCACACTAGCTTCCAGGGAAAATGGAAGGCTCAGAAAGCAAACGGCGAGGACATTGACATTGTCTTCAATGACAAGACAGGCAAGCTAGGTGATAAAGAATTTCACTATAAGATAGATAAGTCAGGCTATCAAGATAACACCAAATATTACAGTATTACTGTCAGCGACACCTATCACTACACCATCCTTTTCCCAGATGATGATATGAAAATAGCTACTCTTCTAGAACCTGATGACCCGTCTAGCGACCCTCTCTATGGGGAAATGCTCTATGCTATGAACCGAAATGAGTATCCTGATTTTGATGATTATGTGGATAAATACTTGAATTAAGATAAAACTTGCTAACATAATTAGTAAAGAAATTTTTACTTACAGATAGAAAATAACGAAACCCGAGCTAATTGCTCGGGTTTTATTGTTTTCCAATGAATTCTACTTTTCAACGCGTGATTTGCTGGCAATGTCTGCTAAGATTTGCTCTACAAATTCGTCTACTGGTATTGTATGTGTTTCTTTTTGACCGTAGCGGCGGACATTGACAGTACTGTCTTCTACCTCCTTGTCACCAACAATTAACTGATAAGGAATCTTGCTAGTTTGTGAGGCACGAATCTTGTACTGCATCTTTTCATTGCGCTCATCCACATCAGCACGGACACCCTTATCGCGCAGCTTCTTAGCCACTTGCCAAGCATAATCAATATGGGCTTCGTTAGAAACAGGAATCAAAGTCACTTGATGCGGAGCCAGCCAAGTCGGGAAGGCACCCTTGTAATTTTCAATCAAGATGGCTGTGAAGCGCTCCATGGTTGAGATAACTCCACGGTGAATCATAACTGGGCGATGCTCTTCACCGTCAGCGCCGACATACTTGAGGTCAAAGCGCTCTGGCAAGAGGAAGTCCAACTGGATAGTTGATAGAGTTTCTTCATTTCCTAGGGCTGTTTTGACCTGGATATCGAGTTTTGGACCATAGAAGGCTGCTTCTCCTTCTGCCTCAAAGTAGTCCACACCCATTTCGTCCAAGGCTGCTCGCAACATGGTTTGGGCATTTTCCCACATCTCATCGTTATCAAAATACTTATGCGTATCCTGAGGATCACGAAGAGACAAGCGGAAACGATATTCTGTCAAGTTGAAGTCAGCATAAACATCGATAATCAACTGCAGCGCACGCTGGAATTCTTCCTGAATCTGCTCTGGCGTCACAAAGAGGTGACCATCATTCAAGGACATTTCACGTACACGTTGAAGACCAGTCAGGGCACCAGATTTTTCGTAGCGGTGCATCATGCCAATCTCAGCGATACGGATTGGAAGCTCACGGTAAGAGTGAACATGGTGTTTGTAGACTTGGATGTGGTGAGGACAGTTCATAGGACGAAGAACAAACTCTTCTCCATCACCCATATCCATGGTTGGGAACATATCCTCTTGGTAGTGCTCCCAGTGGCCAGAAGTCTTATAAAGCTCCACAGAAGCCAAAGGCGGAGTGTAGACGTGTTGGTAGCCTGAAGCCAACTCTTTATCAACGATGTAGCGCTCCAACTCGCGACGTACCGTCGCACCATTTGGCAGCCAGAATGGCAAACCTTGACCCACTTCTTGTGAAATCATGAAGAGATCCAGCTCTTTACCTAACTTACGGTGGTCGCGTTCTTTAGCTTCTTCCCGCATTTGCAAATATTTCTTCAGGTCTTTCTTGTCAAACCAAGAAGTACCATAGACCCGCTGCATCATAGCATTGTCGCTGTTCCCGCGCCAGTATGCTCCAGCCACGTTCAAGAGGTGGAAGATTTGGATTCGACCTGTAGATGGAACGTGAGGCCCACGGCAGAGATCCACATATTCGCCCTGACGGTAGATGGTCAAACCGCCCTCATCTTCTGAGTGCTCTTCAATCAATTCCAACTTGTATGGGTCATTTTTGAAAATTTCACGCGCCTCATCCTTGGCCACTTCCTCACGGATGGACGGGAAGTTTTCTTTGACGATTTTCTTCATTTCTTCTTCGATACGAGGCAGGTCTTCATTTGAAATTTGCCCTGCTTCATTGTCCGTATCATAGTAGAAACCGTCCTGAATAGCAGGACCAACGCCCAAGTGAATATCTGGGAAAAGGCGGCGAGCTGCTTGTGCAAAGAGGTGGGCTGCTGAGTGACGCAAGATGTCTAAAGCGTCTTCGTGGTCAGGTGTCACGATTTCAATGGCACCATCTTCAGTGATGGCGCGAGTCGTATCAATCAATTTGCCGTTGAATTTACCAGCCAAAGCTTTTTTAGCTAGGGAATTGCTGATAGATTGAGCAATTTCAAAAGTTGTAACGCCAGATTCGAATTCACGAACAGCGCCGTCTGGGAAAGTGATCTTAATCATGTGTTTTCTCCTTATCTATCATCCAAATATTTTAAGAATCTATTCTTTTATTGTAATAGTTTATTTCTAGGATTTGTTGTAGCTCAGTTTTATGCCAGCCAGCACCAATCATTACCTTATTAACATTAAATTCAAAACTCTGTTTATCATTCATCGAAAACTTAAGTTTATATCCCATGAACAAGCGCTTCTTAAATTGAAATGCTTGGATATCTTCTGCTGAAAATTCTCCTACAATATCTCCTAATTTCCCCATAGGGGTAATAGAAATGATGTAGATTCCTGTCTCAGTAAAAACAATTAAAAAGTAGGCATTTGCAGTGCCTCCCAAACGCTGAGTTCCATAGACTGCATGCAGCGACTCAGCTATGCTAGAATCTAAGCCATGTTTCATTAAATAAGCCTTAATTTCTTCGAATTTGAATCCCATACAGATCTCCTTTATTCATTTTATTTTTTATAATATTGTAGCAAAGGAAAAGCCATCTCTCGCCACTCAAAAAGCAACAAAAGAAAAATGAAAACAAAAAACGACATCCTCAAAAGGACGTCGCAACGTGGTTCCACCTTCATTTATGCAAGTCAAAAGACTCACACCTCGAATCGGCTCTAACGTAGCCACCGTTTTATGTTTGCATAAAAGCTGATAGAGTAGTCCCAACTGCATCCTCTACGCGATTTCCAGCTCCACGCGCTCTCTAAAAGATTTCCTGCAGGTGATATGTCTCTAGAAAACATTATAGCACGATTGGAAAAATTTGCAAGAGCTATTGACCATCAAAACCAGAAAAACGATTTAGAGCCTCTTGACTCAAAGTCGCAGCTTGACGTTTTTTACGATGTTGCTCTGCCAACAGCATTCCTCCCAAAGAAAGGAATAACAAAACATGGATATCCCTAGCATTATAAAGCGTGGAAGTGATTGGATTATAAATCTTGTCTCCTGAGTAAAAAAGTCCGTCAAAAAAGTTTTTGAATAGGTAATAATACTGAACCCCCGGAATCAAAAGAAGAAAGGGCAGTGAAAAGCCTTGCATCCGAGTATTTATATAAACAATCACTGCGCCAATAAAAGGAAGCAGCAAAGCATAATAAAATAAATTAAGATTAGAAAGCCAGCTCAAATCGCTTCCCATACTTTCTGTATTGTCTATAAGATATCTCCAAAGCTCTTGCCAAATCCAATCTGAAGCAATGAAAATGCCATAGAACAAAAGCAGCCACGGCAACTGTTTGAGATATTTTTTCATAAGATTTCTCCTCTATTTCTAAATAAAACCTTGCATAAATAGCTATTGCCGCAATGATGCAAGGCATGTTTCTATTCTAATAATTTAGTAATATTCCTGATTTTTTTCACTTGCTTACTTGAAGCTTTGAGGATACGAACAGAGCCGTTGATTGGTAGAGAAATGACCTTGCCAGGCAAATAGGCCACTGTCTTGGCCAGACGCTTGGCAGCACTTTCCTCTGGGCTAAGCTCGTTATGGAAGTCCTTGGAAATGGTTAAATCCAGATAAAACTCATAGACTCTGCGACCAAAATTCTCCGCTGAAATCTCGTAGAGCTTGTCTGCTAACTTCTGCTCATCCATGTCAGGCGTCGCAATAATCGCCTCTAAAATAGCGCCTGATAAATCCCGCTCTTGGTAATAGAGGGTTCCAAAAATCTTGTCACTGATAACATTATCCAGATAAGGATTTCCATGGGCAATAATCGGTGTGCCGCTGGCTAAGCTTTCCAGATAAGTCAGACCTTGGGTCTCACTGGTTGAGGCAGAGATAAAGAAATCCGCAGCTTTATAGTAAAGGGCCGTATCACTAGGAGCAATCATCCCTGTAAAGATGACAGCTTCTTCAATCTGAAGCTTGGCAACCAGTTCTTTCAAGTCTTCCGCATAAGGGCCGTCACCGACAATGACTAGCTTGACTTTGTCATTTTCTTCAAGGACGGCAGGCATCGCCTCAACGATAGCCTGGATATTCTTTTCATAAGAAATACGGGACAGACTGAGCAGCATTATCTCATCTTCAGCCAGTCCTAGCTTGAAACGCAGCTTTTTGATATCCTCACGCGAAATTTCCGGCCGTTCAAACTTCGCCAGCTCAATCCCTGTCGGAATCACCCGTTTTTCTGCTTCTATTTTATAATCAACCAAAAGGTCATAAACAATCTCGCTAGGGCAGATAACCCCATCCAAGTCACTCATGAAGCCACGGACGATGTACTTAACCATGCTAGGACGGATGACCATCCCCTTGGCAATATAGTGCACATAATCCTCATACTGGGTATGATAGGTATGTACTACCGGAATCCGCAGCTCTTTGGCAATCCAAATCCCCAGCAGCCCTAATGAAAACTCAGTCTGGGTATGGATAATGTCCAGCTGGTACTGACGGGCAATTTCTAGCGCATGAGAAAAGCCTCGGTAAGCCACTCTTCGGTCCTTAAAGGCAAAGAAAGGTACGCTGGGAATCCGAATAATCTGCCAATCCTCATAACGATTGACATCCTTGTCCGTCGTTGTAAAAATAAATACCGTGTGACCTAATTTTTCCAGCTCCGTCTTCAAAGTCCGAATACTGGTAGCAACCCCAGAGACCTGAGGAAAATAGGTATCTGTAAAAAGACCAATACGCATCTTACATCTCCAAAACTGTTTGATAAGCCTTGACTAACTGATCTGCAACATCGTCAATAGACCTGCTTTTAGCCACCTGATAGCCTGCCTCACGCTTGTCCACCTTTTTATCCAAGATATTTCTCAGAGACTGGACAAACTCATCTACATTATGGCAGAGCTCGGCTGAACGCTCATCCACCCAGCCCTGATAGACTGGAATATCACGCAGCACAACATTCTGCTCACTAGCCAAGGCTTCCAGGACAACAATTCCTTCAGTTTCCTCATAGGACGGGAAAAAGAAGGCATCTGCTCCAGACATGGCTCCCTGAAATACCGCTCCCTTAAAATAGCCGGGGAATTCAACATTATCAGGATGGTCAAAAAGAACCAGCCGGCGAATCTTGCGCGGAATCAACCAGAGATTGATAGAGCCCAGCCAGATAAAGCGCACATCAGGCATCCTGCGAGCAACCTCTACAAAATCCTCAATCCCCTTGCGGCGGAAATAAAGGCCAGCACAGACGACCACCTTCTGCCCTTCTTCAATCTTGAAGTACTTTTTAAAAACCTCTTCCTTGTGAGCATCTTTCTTATATTTTGGTAAGTCAATACCGTTTGACACAGCCACCATGGGTGTAGTGACCCCATAAGACTGGATCAGCTGCTTGGAATACTCCGAAGGCGTGATAATGAAATCCGCCTTTTTATACATGTGAGTTAGGTATTTACCAAAAAGCGGAGCAAAGAGATTGGAACCAATAAAGGAATTTTCAAAGTCCTCCTTGGTCGAATGCCCATGCATAATCACTTTTTTATTGCCCCTCTTGGCAGCGTGCAGAAGAAGCAAGCTACGGGGACCATAGGTATTGATGTGGACCACATCATAATCTCCTAAAACGTCAGTCGTATAAGGAATCCCAGCCAAATCCAAGGCATGCATCTGATGCTGGAGGGCTCGGCCGATTCCTGATTTCTCCAAAACGGACTTTCCTTCAAGGTACAGTAATACTTTCATACTTCCTATTATACCGAAAATCAAATAAAAAGGAAAACCACAAGGGCAAATGAGGTAAAAAATCCATCCAAAGCCTGATAGCATATAGAAAATCGCTCTAATTGAACGGAAACATAAAAAAGCTGAGGTACTATACCTCAGCCTCGCTTCATAATCATAAAACTCTCTTAAAGCAGTCATTGACCCAGTCTCTTCAGTCGCTTTTCAAGTTTAAAGAAGTTCCTAATCAGACTTGCAGATCACCGCTTATTTCCGAGTTGATTTACGCTCGCTAATGCTGTGAGCTAGGAGAACTTCGCGTTCTTCCAATTCTTCCTTATGCATAATCTTAGTCAGCATGCGCATACTGATAGCGCCGATGTCATAGAGGGGCTGACCGATTGTGGAAAGGTTAGGACGAGTGAAACGAGCTACTTGTGAATCATCACTGGTAATGATTTCAAAATCTTCTGGAACCTTGATGCCTTGATCAGACAGACCATTTAAGAGGCCTGCTGCCAACTCATCTCCTGTGACAAAAGCCGCAGTTGCTTTGGAAGCAATGACACGCTCTGCCAAATGGTAGCCATCATCATAAGAATATTTAGATTCAAAAACCAAGCCTTCGCTGTATGAAAGTTTCTTGTTCTTCAAGCCATCTTTATAGCCTGATAGACGGATTTTCCCGTTGATATCATCAACAAGCGGTCCGCTGACAAAGGCAATTTTCTTATTGCGCTTAGCCAGTAATTCTACAGCATCAACCGTTGCTTGCTTGTAGTCAATATTGACGCTCGGAAGCTGATGCTCCACATCAACAGTACCCGCCAAAACGACCGGTGTACGCGAACGTGAAAACTCTGAGCGAATTTTCTCTGTCAGATGATAGCCCATGAAAATAATGCCATCCACCTGCTTAGAAAAGAGGGTATTGACAACGGAGACTTCCTTATCATCGTCCTCATCACTGTTAGCCAAGACAATGTTGTATTTATACATTTCAGCAATATCGTCAATCCCTTTTGCCAAGGTTGAGAAATAGCTATTGGTAATATTTGGAATGACAACGCCGACGGTTGTAGTCTTCTTGCTGGCTAGTCCTCGTGCCACTGCATTTGGACGATAGTCAAGACGATCAATGACCTCTAAAACTTTTTTACGTGTGTTTTCTTTGACGTTCTTGTTTCCATTCACTACCCGACTGACTGTCGCCATCGAAACTCCCGCTTCACGGGCGACATCATAAATGGTTACTGTGTCGTCTGTGTTCATATAGTTTCCTTTCTTCTATTGAAAATATCGTTTTCACTTTCCTACATTCACCATTTTATCACTTCTTGTAAACACTTTCAAGTATTTTGATAAATTTTTGAAAAGTCTTGCTTTTTTTGACATTTTTTGCCAAAATAGAGGCATAGAAAGAAGGTTGTGACCATGACAAAAATCCAACAAATCACCCACTATCTCGAAAATGAGAAGCTAGATGCTGCTGTCCTGTCTAATCCAGTCACTATCAATTATTTGACTGGTTTCTACAGTGACCCGCATGAGCGGCAGATGTTTTTGTTTGTCTATCCTGACCATGAGCCCCTGCTCTTCGTGCCAGCTTTAGAAGTTGAGCGTGCTTCAGGTTCTGTTCCCTTTTCAGTCCTTGGCTATATGGACTCTGAAAATCCTTGGCAGAAGATTAAAGCAGCCCTGCCGGATCACTCCTTCAAGACTGTCGCTCTTGAGTTTGACAACTTGATTTTGACCAAATATCATGGATTGAAAACTGTCTTTGAAACTGCAGAATTTACCAACCTGACTCCTTATGTCAATCGCTTGCGCTTGATCAAATCAGCCGATGAAATCCAGAAAATGCTGGTAGCTGGGCAATATGCTGACAAGGCTGTCAATATCGGTTTTGACAATATTTCACTGGAAAATACCGAAACGGATATCATTGCTCAGATTGACTTTGCTATCAAACGCGAAGGCTATGAGATGAGCTTTGAAACCATGGTCCTGACAGGAAATAATGCAGCTAATCCGCATGGCATTCCCGGAGCAAATAAAGTCGAAAATAACGCCCTCCTTCTCTTTGACCTTGGCTGCATGGTCAATGGCTATGCCAGCGATATGACAAGGACCGTTGCTGTCGGCCAGCCGGATCAGTTTAAAAAAGATATCTACCATCTGACATTGGAAGCCCAGCAAGCTGCTCTTGACTTTATCAAGCCAGGCGTCACAGCTCATGAAGTAGACCGCGCCGCTCGGCAAGTCATCGAAAAAGCGGGCTACGGTAAGTATTTCAATCACCGCCTCGGCCATGGTATCGGTATGGATGTTCACGAATTTCCATCTATCATGGAGGGCAACAACATGGTCATCGAAGAAGGCATGTGCTTCTCTGTTGAGCCTGGCATTTACATCCCTGGTAAGGTCGGTGTCCGCATCGAAGACTGCGGCCATGTCACTAAAAATGGTTTTGAACTCTTCACCGAGACTGGCAAGGACTTGCTGTATTTTGAATAGAATAGCAGAAAAGCACCGAACGGTGCTTTTCTAGTTTAAATTACAATACATTCCCCTAATTAACGTCCAAAACCGATGTAAATAAACTCAAAAATAGGCTGGACTTCATAGCCCAAGAAAGTCAAGCATTTTTTTACAAAAAACCTAGTGATTTCAAATTGCTGAGTTTAACGAGTTATTGGTTAATCAAATTACAAAGTCTTTACTACATAATAGATCAACAGGGACGTTATTCTATCTCTTGTTATAACTTTATCATCTAAAGCACAGTAGCTAGCACTCAACATAACACTCTCCCTTAAATTGAGAATTTTCGTGATATTTTATACTAGCCTCCACTATTGAAAAATACTTGTATAGAAGTCTTATCTTGAAAATCTAACTTCATACCAAGCCACGTACACTAAAATTATCAACTTGCTTCAAATAGATCTAATTGACCAAAACTCTCTTCAAGTTCGTGCTGTTTTGCAACTGCATCGCTATTTCGCAAATCTGACACTAACTTTTCAGCTATATACCACATCATAACAGGAGGAATGGCATTCCCGAGCATTCTATACTGAGCGCCTTCTGAACCAATCAGTTCATAGTTTTCTGGAAAAGATTGAATACGTGCAACTTCTCTTGGAGTGTAACGACGATAACGACCATTTTCCAACAAAACAGGATCAGTACTATTTAAAGAAACTTTCGCTAAGTGAGAACTAACCGTATTACTTGGTCGCTCAATGTCCTGTGCTCGCCCTTTATTCATTTTTTTGCCAGACTTGCTATTTAGCATTCCTTTCACTGCCCTCTCACTAAAATAATATTTTTCATCAATATTTTTCTGAAGAATTGCTTTTAGTGGTGTGTAATCTTCTTCATTCTGAATAGGCTCTTCAGGAAATTCAAAAGTAAAATTCAAATCTTTTCGAATACCAACAATAAACACACGCTCTCTCTTTTGTGGAACACCGTATTTTGTAGCTACGCAAAGTTTATAGGAAACATTATAGCCAGCTTTTTCGAACTCCTCAATAATCAATGGAAAGGCTTCTTTGTTGTTTGCAGACAAAATTCCCTTAACATTTTCAGCAAAAAAAGCTTTCGGTTGATGTGCTTTCAACACTCGCACCATCTCAAAAAATAGCGTTCCTTTTTCGTCTTTTATCCCTAGACGTTTCGGATTTTGAGCACTAACAGAAAACGACTGACACGGAAATCCACCTGTTAAAATATCGAAAGATGGTATTTCATTCGATTTTACTTCTCGAACATTTCGATTGTCCGGAGTAATACCAAAATTCTTTTCAAACATTTTATTAGCACTATCATCAATATCATTCGCATAGACAATCTCAATTTGATTATCAGCATAATGTTGATCTAAAAAATCAAATCCACCAGCAAAACCAATATCTGTTCCACCCCCTCCACTAAAGAGAGAAGCAATTTTTAGTTTCTTCAAATTAAATTCTCCTCAAAGCCCACTGATGATGAAAAGCGAACATCATAACCATCCTTTCTCTCAATCAGTAGCATCTTCTCATTTTTTACTAAATCATACAAATTCTTGATAATAAACAACTTTTTGCTATGTTTTGAAATCTGCAAACGATATATAGTATCTATCACGCACAGACTTTGCTGTTCGCCATTCATTTGGTGTGATATGAAACGAATTAAAAGTAATAGAAGTATTGCTGACCGTTGTCTTTACCTCAATATACTTTCTTAATTCAGAATCATCACACTCAAAAGATTGAACATCGTAGCCTACACCAAATTGTGTCGGGATAAAGTTAACAAGGTGAAGCAATTGCTCTTGTCCATTTTCTCGCAATTTTTGTTTCTCGTGATTAATAACAATCGCTTCTCCTGAACTTCCCACAATAGCAGTAGATATTTTCTCGCTATATTCGATATGTTCAGTTAGATGTCCGATAATATCCGAATTCTCTTCAGTAAAATCAATATCACTTGGAATATAAAGATTAAAGTTTGTTCTAAAATCAATATCTCCCAAATCACGATTGACATATTCGAACCAAGCACTTCTATATTCTCTAATCTCTTCAATCCTTGTTGAAGATTTACCAATGAATTGAGCATAGCCATCAAATACAGTATCTGATTGTAAAAATTCATTTATTGCTTGCTCTTCTATGGAATTTATTTTATACCTACCGCCTTGAACACTTAGCAGGCTTGCTATAACCATATAATCTAAAATATCTTTAGCATAGCGTATAACATCACCTGTAGTGTCGTAAACCATCTTGGACTCTCTGTTATCTTTAATGCGATTCCATACTTTCAAAACAGGCTCTTTATCCCGAGTGCACCTTAAGTCATTAAAAATACAATGTGCAACTTCCTCATCAGTGAGGTAAATAGCTTTTTCTTCAACCTGTGACGCTTCTGTAAGTAGTTCCAGTAAATACTGAGATGGCTTAAATTGAACTCCAATTTGACACAGCTTAACAATCTCATTATCTTTTAGATGCCCACCAGGATATTCGAAATTATACAAAAATGTTTTAAAAAAACGAATAAGGTCTTGGTCGTCAGTCAACTCCTTAGCTCTATTTCCTGAATAAACAAATCCTTCTTTCTCAATCATCAAGCCAAACAAAGAAGAAATCTCCGTTCGCCAGTTATTAATTGTCTTCTCCGTTTTATCAGCATTGCCTGCGTAGTGTTTAATAATTTCATTTAGTTTCTTACTAAATTCCTTTTTTGGCAATATCCCTAAATCAGAAATATTGGTCGCCATATAAACAAGAACGTTTTCGACATCGTTTTTAAAACGAGGTCGTGGGTGATGCAATCTAAAATAATATTTTTCTGGAACTTGATACATAGTTACTCTTCGTTATTTTTTAAATATTTCAATAAACTATTCGCAATCTGTTGAGCCATTAGAGGCGGAACAGCATTACCAACTTGTCTAAATTGCTGTGTTTTACTCCCATAAAAGATAAAATCGTCAGGAAACGATTGTAATCGTGCGGATTCCCTCACGGTTGGAACACGGTTGTATTTATAATGAAAATGATGTCTGTGCCCCGTATCAATCGTAGGAGCTGGCTTCCAGCTTGCAAATCGAGTCCAAGCAACATTAAATTTTCTTGACTCTCGTAATTCTTCGGGTAGGTTTTTATAATTTCCACCATCAGGAACAAGAGCAATCGTGCTTGTTACTTTTTCAGAATGCTTGGCTGCAATGTGATTCAACACAACTGAAGACTGCTTTCGCATTAGTTTTTGATAGTTATTTTTAGGTTCTGAAACATAAACCATCTCTGCATCGCCAAGTTCATTTTCTAATGTTGGTAAATCAGAAAGTGCCATCTCGGTCGTGATAGTTGTTCCCAATGAAGTAGGGTATTCAAATCCATCATTTTTTGTTCCTACAAAAATGACACGCTTTCGATTTTGCGGAACACCATAATCAGAAGCTAACAAAACTTTAAACTGAACCTTATAGCCCATTTTTGAAAATTCTTCGATGATCGCATCTTTTATATGTCCTTTAAACAAACTGACAATACCAATCACATTTTCAATAACAAAAGCGGTTGGTTGTATTTCTCGAACTAAGCGGATATAGGATAAATAGAGTTTGTTCCGAGGGTCATCAAATTTTCGCGGTCCAGAAAGAGACATTCCCTGACATGGCGGACCTCCAACAATTAGATCCACTTTTTGTTCTCCAATTATTGGTTTTATATCTTCCTCATAAGATATATTCGTAATGTCTCCACACAATACTTTTGAATTTTTGTGGTTTTTTCGGAAAGTTTCTAAGGCTTTTTCATCATTATCAATACCTAATAATACATTAAAACCTGCCGCCTCAAATCCATAAGATAAACCGCCTGCTCCTGAAAATAAGTCTATGATATTATATTTATTCAATTTATAAACTCCACACTATCATTCATTACTATCTACAATTATACCACAGAAAGCAATTTGAAGATACTTTGGAAAATGAAAAGACTCACTCTGAACTGCACTCCCAAAGTTAGACAGAAAAATCTAACTTTTGGGGTGTTTACTATGAAACTAACTTATGAGGACAAAGTTCAGATTTATGAACTAAGCAAACAAGTATTCAGCTTAAATCGACTTACAGAAAAATATGGAATTAACCTTTCAAATCTTGAGTACTTAATCCGATTAATTGATAGTTATGGATTAGAGGTTGTTAAAAAAGGAAATTCTATTCACAAGCGAACCGTGGAGATTACAAATGATTTAGTAGACAGGATTTTGGTTCACCCTACTCAAGGTCAAAAGAAGCTAATAGAAGAATTGAAATTTCTTATAATTTTATCGACAAAATGTAAAAAATGAGTAGCCGTTCTAACTACTCAAATCATTTAGCAAAAGTAAGTGCTTTGTGATTGGAGACGCTCTCCTCCAACTCCAATAGAAAAGCTTTTCTATCAAGGCCACTGGCATAACCGGTCAGCTTGCCGTCGCTTCCGACAATCCGGTGACAGGGAATCAGAAGGGAAATCGGATTATGACCGATAGCGCCACCGACTGCTCTAGCCGAGCCAATTTTACCGTAATCGGCTTGTAATTCTCGTAGAATGTCTGAATAGGTAGCCGTTTGCCCATAAGGAATCTTCTGCAGCACTGTCAGAACCTTGCTTCTGAACTCAGTTACTTGAGGTGCCAATGGAATCTCATCTGTCGCAGGATTTTCTCCCTTGAAATAAGCATCCAACCAAGCAGAGACGCGTCGGCTGATTTCTGTCTCCTCCTGCTGCGCTTGCTCTAGATTATAGCCTGTCCCAAAATATTTTTGATTCTCCAGCCAAAGTCCCAACAAGGCATTTGCGTTCGTCAAGATGAGAATCTGGCCAATCGGTGATGCATAATAAGTCTTGTACATATTTTTTCTTTCTTTTAGCTTCTTGATATGTCTTATTATACCACTCTTGTCTTAACTTTAGCCACAATCCCATCTGGGTCAGTGACTTCTAGCTCTTGGGAGCTAATCCATCGGACTGGTGCCTGCAAGCCCAGAGCATTTTCATAAATAGCTACTAGGTCTTCTTTTCCTTCTACTTGCGCCTCAAAATAGGCCAGTCCCAGTTGCTTCGGTTGGCGATGATTCAAGTGAGAACCTCCCCATTCATTGACTGCTAAATGATGATGGTAGTTCCCTGATGCCAACCAGCTAGCAGAAGGTACAGAAAATTTATCCTCCAAGCCTAGAAGCTTTTGGTAAAAATGACTGGCAGCTCTGCTATTTTTCA
>ERZ772764.393-NODE-393-length-31058-cov-5.683321_pt1 | contig 31058 bp, 31 predicted proteins | sample MGYA00512163_ERZ772764 | MGnify/ENA primary metagenome ERZ772764 (study PRJEB29015, sample SAMEA2737903) | human oral metagenome | biome: human oral; feature: human-associated habitat; material: dental | place: China | collected 2094 ... | reverse complement strand
GTGTAGAGTTTATTTACGGTATTCTCAAAAATTTCAATCTGCTTGTTCCTTGGGGGCAAGTGTCAATCTGAACTTACAGAAACTACGGTTTTATGCGCTGATAGATGTCGTGTGGTAGGAAATAATCCTTATCTCCGCTACGGTAGTAGGCTACACCATCAAGCAGTAAAGTGCTGTCTTGTTTTGGTTGTTTCACCTCTATACTGTGTAGGCTGTATAGCACTACATAAACCAGTTCCATTTGTTCGTTGTCGGTAAGTTCAAACTTTTTATAGAGTTCGACTAGCCGCTGAAAACAATGCTTTTTAAGCTGTTTAGTCTTAATTTTCTGAATCAGTTTACGGTCAATTTCAAGCTCTCGGTGGTACTTCGATTTTAAATGATTGATAAAGCCTGTTATAGCTGCTGTTTGACCTGATTTTTCCACAAGATACTGGTTTAGTTGGTCTTGTGTTGGGTAGTCCGTAATCTCGTTAGTACTGATTAAGTCTATCGCAGGCTGCAAGGCTAATCGTACTGATTTAAGTGAAGTTTTACCCTCATCACATTGCCGTTGTAATTTCTGATAATAGCTTGCGATACAAGGTATAGATTCTTTAAGTTTGTTAAAAAGAGCCTGTATGCGTTCTAATTCCGCTAAATCGTCCTTTAACGCTTCATCAATGACAACTTGATTCGTATCAAGCAACCAGCGTAATACAGTTAAATTGGCACGTAACCCATTCGGTTTAAAGTGTGTTACCAATTCCGCATAATTAGGAATTTTCTGCCAAATATCATCACAATCAATGAAGAAGCGCATAAAATCCGAGCCTTTATGCAAAGCAACGCCGATACCACATTTTCGCATATACCAGAAAATGAACTTCTTGTAGGCGGTTTTAACTGCTTTATTACGCAAGATATGTCCATTCAGGCGAATCATATTGAACAATAAACTTCGTCTTGCACAATCAGGGCAAACATTACCGTAGCCAGATGGCATTTCACCTTTGCATTTCGGGCAAGTTGAAAGTAACTGTTCGTCACATTTCTTGCATAATTGTTTCTCTTGGTTATGAACCTTACGATAACGGCGACAATTCTTACAAGTTGAAAAAGTATATCGGCGATAGCACTGCAAACAGACAGATTCGTTCGTTACTGGTGAACGGTATCTATCGCGTGTCATTTTACCACACTCTGAACATTCTATTTCCTCTCGGAAATAACGAGTGCAAGAACTACATACTGCACCGTAATGACTTATCATACCAATTTCAAACGTACCTGCTCCTTTGCCACAGCGCACACAATCCGTTAATTTTTCGCATTCAAGGCAGAGCTCACCCTCTCGGTGAATACGCTTGAGTTGTCCGCATTGCTTACAAGTCTTTTTCTTAAACCATTGAGAATAGCAATTCGCGCAATAATATTCCTCTTGGAATTTGCGTGTTACTTGAGCTTTGCCACAAATAGAGCAACTATTTCTCTTTTGAGGGCGGATCTTAGTGATTTTCATGCTGCGATTTTTAACTGTCGTTTTAAGCGTTCCCATTGACGATTTAGACTTAAAACAGAATTGGTCTTAGGTTTATTGGTTACTGTTTTACGGCTTACAGTTTTGCCTTCTGGTGCATATTTAAAGAGTGTATCAAGCTTCGTAGGATACTTTTCAAAGTCGAACGCCTTTTGTGTTATACCGCTTTGTTGAATAGCCTGAATGAAATCCTTACTTGATAAATTTATGATTTTAATCGCGTTTACCAGTAAATTTTTACGTTCTTCAACAGGAAGTTGTTCAAACGCAAGGGCGGTTTTGGTTTGGCATATTTCTGCTTGAGAAATGCCACATTCTTCCACAAATCTTGCAAAAGCGTGAGTGGATTTTGCGAGTGCTACACACCGAACAAAATTGATGAAGTAACGCAATATAGCAAAGTATATTTGTGCATCCACACGTTTTCCAAAACATTCACCTGAATTAGTCATAAACACGTTATCAAGCGTTTCCATTGTTGCGATTTCTATTTCATTAAGTGCTGTTGTAACAACCTGTAATTTCTCACCACATTGATGACAGTAATTTAAGTGTCGTTTTTCTGCGGAAAGCAAATGAGGTTGATACAGTTCGCCACAACAAGGGCATTTAGATTCAAGTAAAACTTGATGTTTCGAACAACCAAAATGCCACGCAAAACGCCATTCATTACGCAAATAAGGTGTTTCCTCTAAGCAACAAGGACAATAAGATTGACCGACACGAAAAGTGCGATTACGCGAACCTCTTGAAATCACCCACTTCGCTTGACCTTTAATAAGGGTGCTTTCGCCATTAATCGGTCTCAATACGGAATAAAGCGAATGGTTGACTAAGTTTACCTGCTGATTAAACGATAACGCCCTAATATCTTCATAAATCTGCGGTGCAATCGGTTCAAACCCTCTATCTAAATCATATATCCATAGTCGCCACTTATCCCAATAAAATCCAGTAAATGTAATCGGCTCCGTACCACAATCTAAGGCGGCACGAATAAGCCATGAACTGATACTTTCATTCGGATAGAGTGGTGTTCTGATAATCCCTGATTTTATCCGATAATTTTTCGTAAGCCCTGCGTTGGTTGTACCCATGAGTTATGCTCGATAATATCTAATGTGATTTGCTCTTTTCCTGTTGTAATCGCTTCAACGGCACACGCCGTTAATAAGCGATGTACATTGCCTAAGTTCCCGCCTGAAATCGTATGAATCTTTGTCGCTAACTCTGGTGACTGAAGATTAGAACATTTCTTCAATGGCAAAATACCTTGAAATTGGAAGAGTAATTTTTGAAAATCCTTATCCAATTTCCACGCTGGCAACTCCGCTACATCAAAACGACTGGCGTGCTGCGGATCGGTGTGTAAAACACGGATTGCATCTTTTGTACCTACGCCTACAATCGGAATCTGCAACTCATTACATAGCATCTTAATCGCATTCATCACTTGGCGTTGTAAACGCGGTGTCCCTACAAGCAATGAATGAAATTCGTCAATAATCAGCATTTTCACCTTGTACTCACGGAATAAGTGAATCGTCTGATAACGCAATTTAGCTACGCTATCCGTTGGTCGATATGGAACATAAAAACGCTCCAGTAACGAGATATAAAGCTCTTTTTCATTTGCACTCGGTGGTGCTTCTGCCAAAATAATGGGGCGTATGCCGTCCGACTGGTTGTCCACGAAATGTATGCCGTACAAATCATAAAAGTGTCGAATAAGCGTAGTTTTCCCATTGTTAGAATCACCGACTACCAACAAATTGAACATGCGAGGGCGTTTCGGCTTATTCATTAAGGAAACCAAATTATCAATGATCTTATTTGCAACGGCATAACCTACCCAACGTGGTTCATCTAAAAACTCAATCCGTTCCTGATTGCTTGCAGTCACTAAATGACGGAATTTTTCGTGAACATACTCATATTGTTTTTCCATTATTCAATATCTCCAAACGTGAACTCATTATCTAAAAGCAAGTTAGAAGCAGGTGTTTTGACTGTTTCTGTTGGTTTGCTTTCTGGTAAACTTGTTGGGATCACTACCTTACTTTTCGCGTGGACTTTCTGCCGTTGAGCCTGTCTCCGAGCTTTCTTCGTCCGCTGTGCAGACTGTTCAACCAATTCACGCATTTCAGTTAATGCATCGTGAATTTGCTGCGAGTGAATCAGTTTTTCATCTTTATCTTTCAAAAACTGGCGAACTTGCTTGTATTCCCAAATACTCATATCGGGTAAAGATTGGTCTGCAAACGGAATAGGGAAATAACGCTTCAACTTCGGATCATAGAACCAAATCTTACCGATATTACGAGGATCTCGACGGAATAAAAATTCCTTACTTTTACCGTTTTCATCTGAATCGTTGATGTACATATTAAGTGCTACATCGTAATAACGTAAACCATCAATCGTTACACCATTGTGCTGAATAGTCCGTTTTTCACTTGGTAAGAAATCAAGTAATAAGGTCTGTTCATCAACAGGCATTTGCGGATAACCACAACCAACGTGATCTTTATCACCGAAAATACCCAATCGCCATTTTTGAACAGGCGACATACCTAACGCAGAATGAGTCCGTTTGTGATATACATTGACAATATAGTTAATCAACCACGTTTCAAATTCATCTAAAGTCATTACCGCTTCGGCTTCCGATTGATAGGTATCTTTCTCTTTCGTGTTAGAGAATGTTGTCCCACTCAAACCATGAACTTCTTTCATAAACGTACCGATTACACGTTCAATATGTCCGCCAAATTCAGGACGACCAACAGGGCGGAACTCAAGCGCAATGCCGTGTGCCTCACAAGATTTTGATAAATCAAGCGAGCGAAAATCTGCTCCATTATCAACGTGGATTTTATTCGGATAACCAAACACCGCCCATTCACCTTTTACGTTATGATCTAGTAATAGTCGTTCTTTCGGCAAAATGCTGCGAGCAATACACATTGCAACCGATGTGACTGACGGTGCATCAAGCGAGAGGTAGTACCCAGTAATCATTCGGCTATATACATCCATTGCCAATGTTAGGTAAGGTCTGCCAATCGGCTTACGATACTGATTATCTACGATAATTAAATCAACAGGGGTATGGTCGATTTGAATGACACTTAAAGGAAAATCCACGTTAGGGAAGTTGTTTGGCTTCGGTGTAAATTTATTTTTTGCCTTCTCCTTCTGTCCCCTTTTACGCAATCTTTCTTCTTCTGAAATACGCAAAATACGTTGTCGGATCGTGCGGCGACTTGGGCTATCAAGTCCCTTTTGACTAGCAATACGCTGTACTTCACGGATCGTCTGCTCAATCGTTGGGCGTTGTTTATGCAAGTAAAATTTATTGATGACTGCCGTTATCAACTCATCTTGTTCTTTACTCAAACGAGAGTTGCCTTTAGCCCAACCACGCTTACGATCGACTAAACCAGCTATTGAGCCGAGTGAGTTATATGCTTGAATCCAACGATATAAACTTCGATCACTTACACCTACTTCTTTGGCACGTTCTTTTACTGAGGCAGGACAATGCTGCTCGCAATTCAGTAACGGTTTAATCATTTCATATTTTTCTAACGCTTTTTCCCAGTATTCGTCGCTGATGGCACTTAAATCAACAGAAACATCTTCGCGCTCACTCACTTTCAAATTCTCAAGCTGATGAATACTGGCAATCTTACTTTGGCGAGTATGAAGATTTCGGATCATCACTTGTGCATCTTCATCTAAATACTCAATCAGTTCATATTGTTCACCATCTTCACGATTTACATAAATGTTGCCTTTTTGTAAAATGAGACGGCCGCGCTCTAATCGACCGTGATAGCGAGGATGAATAAATCCTTTAGTCATTTGAATACCCCCAAACTTCGGTAAATTCAGATAATGGTTCAAACCAGTTACATGTCAGTTGCTTGGTTGCTAATAAGTGATAGATAATTTGTAACCCTTTGGTTCGATAGAGTGAGCCTGTAAAAAGACGAGAAAGCAGAAAATCTATCGTGGTACCACCGTGTAATTTAACTTGAGTAAGTATCGCTCCAATATCTTCAGGATCGCACTGTAATCGTTTGTAACGCTGAACCGCGTTAATGTTAAATAATGCAAGGTGACGAATTCTATCCTCATCATAAACATGAAAAATACATTCGTTCTTTTTGCTGAATGCGATTGCTGCCTTCCATTTTTCTTTCCAATCACGCCAATGTTCCTGCCATTTTGATTTCGGTTTTACTTCAATCAAAAGCGATGGTCGTCCATCATTGAAACGAATAAAGAAATCAGGCGTGTAAGGATAAGTCATTCCATTTTTCACAAATAGAATGCGAACAGGTTGAGAAATGATTTCCTCTACCGCAGGCATATAAGTAAAATAGAGCAAGAGATCACGCTCAAGTGTAGATTCGTAAGGAATGCTTATCCCGTCTTTAAAAGGGAGTAAACCTGATACGCTAAAACGTGTCGGTTTAATCTTACGAACCTGTTGAAAGGTTGGTTCTGTTTTCATAAATAATTCGACCTTTATTGGTATCTTCTAATATATTTTGACAGTTATTTGTGGTTTTGTCGCCATTAAATAGTACCTTTTAAGGGTATAAAGATGGGCTAAAGCCTTATTCTACTGTTTTGGTCTTTGTCTATTATGACACCTATTTGTAACTTTGACAGCGGTTCCGACCCCAAACCCGGCGAAATTTCCCTGGCGCACAACGGTGTATTGTTTCTCGACGAATTGCCCGAATTCGACCGCAAGGTGCTGGAAATGCTGCGCGAACCGCTGGAGAACGGCCTTATCCACATTTCCCGCGCCAGCCGCCAAGCCACCTATCCCGCCCGCTTCCAGCTGGTCGCCGCCATGAACCCCTGCCCCTGCGGCTACCTCGGCCACCCCGCCAAACCCTGCCGCTGCACGCCCGAAAGCATCGCCCGTTATCGCGGCAAAATCTCCGGCCCGCTCTTAGACAGAATTGATTTGATTATCGAAGTGCCCTCCCTCTCCGCTGCCGAGCTCACCCAGGCCACACCCGGCGAGCCCAGCGCCGCCGTGCGGGAACGCGTGCTGGCCGCACGCGAGCGCCAACAGCGGCGGCAAGGCAAAAGTAACGCCCTGCTCAACGTAACCGAGCTGGACGAACTGGCCGCCATCGAGCCCGAAGCCAAAGCCGCCCTCTCCGCCGTGTTGGAAAAACTCTCGCTTTCCGCCCGCAGCTACCATCGCATCCTGCGCATCGCCCGCACCCTGGCCGACCTAGCCGGCAGCGACACCGTAAATCAACGCCACGTCATGCAGGCCGTGAGCTTCCGCCGCACCCCGTCTTGAAAGGCTGCCTGAAAAGCCGAAATATCAGTAGATAAAATTTATCGGGGAAATCTGCATGAAAAATGCTGCTATATACATACATGGGAAAAAAGGAAACGCAGAAGAAGCCGCCCGCTATCAAAAAAATCTAAGCAACGAATACGAAGTGATAGGGTTTGATTACCAATCGGTATTCCCTTGGGAAGCAAAAACAGAATTTTCCGATTTTTTTGACCACATAGCTTCCCAATATGGCGAAATCATATTAATTGCCAACAGCATAGGTGCATATTACTCCATGCTGTCATTGGCGGACAAAGCCATTAAAAAAGCCATGTTCATCTCACCAATCGTGGATATGGAAAAATTGATTTTGGACATGATGGCCTTGGTAAACGTATCAGAACAAGAGCTGTATCAGAAGAAAATTATTGCAACACCTTTTGGCGAGCCTTTATCTTGGGAATATCTTTCTTATGCCAGAACCCATCCGATAATTTGGAAAATTCCGACCAATATCCTTTATGCGGCAAACGACAATATGGTTTCTTTGGAAACCATGACTGAATTTGCTAAAAAAATCCATGCAAACCTAACGGTTATGGAAAATGGGGAACACTGGTTCCACACCGAAGAACAAATGGCTTTCTTGAATATTTGGTTTAAAAAGTTCATATAACCAGTCCCAACCACTTTTCAGTCAGCCCACGCCATGCTTCCCAACTTATTCCCTACCAAACCCAACCTGCACGCCAACACCCTACCCCGCAACAGCATCTTTTCAGGTAGCCTTCCCCCATGTCTGACCCAGGCTACCTGAAACCGCCCGTCCGCCTGAAAGAACATGTAAAAAGCTTCCGCCGCAGCAAACGGTTTTGATAAAATGCGGCACCTTTTTAGCAATTCATTTTCCCCATGCAAAACAAACCCTACGGTAAAGGCCTTTCCGGCTTTATATTCGGCCTCCTGCTTGCCACCCTCATCATCGGCGTGGTTTTGTATTTCCTCAACAACACGCCCTCCGGCATCAAACAGCCCGAAGCGCCGAAAACCGAAATCCAGCCCGAAATCCTCACTCCGCGCCAAGAGCGCCAGCCCGAACAGCGTCCGAACGACACCACCGTCGGCTCCGACAGCGGCCACTACACCCTGCCGCCCGGCGACATCACCGACAAACCGCCTGTAGCCGCCTCCGTGCCACAGCAGGTCAGCACGCCTGCACAGCGTCAGGAAGAGAAACCCGCGCAGGAAGATAAATCCGTACAAACCAAACCGCGCGAACCGCAGCGCAAACCCGAACCGGAAGCCAAGCCCACGCCCGAGCAGATTTTGGAAAGCGGCAATGTGGAGCGTGCCCGCGAGCAAGCCCGCCGCCAGCGGCGTGAAGCCGAAGCCAAAGCAGCTCGCGAAGCCGAGGCTAAAGCTGCCGAGCAGCGTGCCCAACGTAATGCCGAAGCACACAGCGGCGGCGGCCGCTACATCGTGCAGATGGGTTCCTACAACAACCCGGAAGCTGCCGACACCCAACGCGCCAAACTTGCCATGCTCGGTGTGAACGCCCGCGTGGCCAGCAGCAAGCGTAGCGACGGCCAAACCGTTTACCGTATCCAAAGCGGCCGCCTCAGCCGTGCCGAAGCCCAAGCCCTCAGCGACAAATTGCGCGGCAACGGCATCGACACCCTGACCCGCCAAGCCGATTAACCCGCACGTCATCAAACCTCATATAACGAAAGACCAACATGAAACTGAAAGCCCTACTTCTCTCCGCCCTCACCGTCTTCGCCGTTACCGCCGCCCAAGCCAAAGCTGTGGAAGGCACTGACTACATTGTGCGCAGCAATGTGATTAAACCCGTGCAGCCCAATAAAATTGAAGTAACCGAATTCTTCGGCTATTTCTGCATCCACTGCCAACACCTCGAGCCGACCATCGAACAGCAAAGCAAACGCTTCGCCTCCGACACCGTATTGCGCCAAGAGCACGTAGTGTGGCAGCCTGCCCACCAAACCCTCGCCCGTCTGGCCGCCGCCGTGAAATCCACCGGCCTGTCCCGCCAGGCCAACCAGGCCATTTTCAAAGCGCTGATGGATGGCACCGTAACCGACGAAGCCGGCCTGAAAGCCTGGATTCAGCAGCAGCCCTACGGCAACCGCCTGCTTGCCGCCTATAACAGCCCGCAAGCCGCCGCCGCTGCCCAAACCATGCAGCAAAACACCGTTACCTACAATATCACCAAAACCCCGGTTATCGTAGTGGGCGGCAAATACGAGCTCACTAACTCCCAAAACATGGCCGTGATGCAAGAGCTGATTGAAAAAGTACGCGCCGAACGAGGTATGCCCGCCCCCGCCCCGCGCACCGTAGTGCGCAGCCGCGGTGCAGCCATCGCCGGCCAAGCCAACCGCTAAAGCGGCGCATCAATTTTCAGGTAGCCCGTACTCCGATACAGGCTACCTGAAAAACATTTACCCCACGTTTTAAGAGTTTAACCAATGAACCTGCTCCTCGCCTTCAAAGCCCTCTTCCTCGGCATCATCGAAGGCCTCACCGAATTTCTGCCCATTTCCAGCACCGGCCATCTGATTGTGGCCGGCAGCCTCATCGGCTTCGATGCCGAAAGCCATGCCGTATTCAACATCGCCATCCAACTCGGCGCCATCCTCGCCGTGGTGTACGAATACCGCGCCCGCTTTACCCATGTGATCACCCATATCGGCAAAGACCGGCTGGCCAACCGCTTCGTGCTCAACCTGGCTATCGCCTTCATCCCCGCCGCCGCCATCGGCCTGCTGCTTAACGATTTCATTGAAAAAGTGCTGTTCAACCCCGTGAGCGTGGCTGCGGCGCTGGTGGTGGGCGGCTTTTTGATTTTGTGGATTGAAAAACGGCAAAGCCGCGTGCCGCCGAAAGTGCGCAGCGTGGACGATATGCGCCCGCGCGATGCGCTGGCCGTGGGCCTGTTTCAAATTTTAGCGCTGATCCCCGGCACTTCCCGCTCCGGCAGCACCATCATGGGCGGCATGGTATGGGGGCTCGACCGCAAAACCGCTACCGAATTCTCCTTCTTCCTCGCCGTGCCGATTATGGTGGCCGCCTCCGGCTACAGCATTTTAAAAAACCTCAGCGCCTTTTCCTCGCAGGAGCTCGGCCTCATCGCCATCGGCTTTGCCGCCGCCTTTGCCTCCGGCCTCATCGCCGTAAAAGCCCTGCTGCGTTTTGTGTCCAGCAAGAATTTCGTGCCCTTCGCCTACTACCGCATCATCTTCGGCGGCATCATCCTGCTCACTTGGCTGTGCGGCTGGGTAAATTGGTAGAACACCCAATCAGGCAAGGCTGGCTGAAACAGACTCATTTATCTTTTTCAGGTAGCCTCAGCCCAGCAACAATCAAGGCTACCTGAAAAAAAACGCAAGTTAACGCAACGCTAAAACGGCAACGCTATTTTTCAGGTAGCCTCACCCTCAAAAGGCTGCCGCCCACACTAACCATGAAATACAAATCCATTCTCTTCGGCCTAGCCGCCCTCCTCGCCATCCTGTTCGGCCTGTCCTCCTGCGCCAAACAAGCCTTTTACTATCCCGACCATGCCGACTACGGCTCCCCCGCCCAATCCGGCCTACCCTACGAAAACGTCTCCTTCCAAAGCGCCGACGGCACACGCCTGCACGGCTGGTTTGTGCCCGCACGCGGCGTGGCTGATGCCAAGCAAGCCCGCGCCACCATCATCCACTTCCACGGCAACGCGCAAAACCTCACCGCCCACTGGCAGGCCGTGAAATGGCTGCCTGAACACGGCTACAACGTTTTCCTGTTCGACTATCGCGGCTACGGCCAATCTGAAGGCAAGCCCAGCCCCGAAGGCCTGTTTGCCGACAGCAACGCCGCGCTGGATTATGTGCGCAGCCGCCCCGATGTCAACCCCGAACGCCTGCTCGTGTTCGGCCAGAGCCTAGGCGGCACCAACGCCATTGCCGTGGTGGGCGCAGGCAACAAAGCCGGCGTGCGCGCCGTGGCCATCGAATCCACCTTCTCTTCTTATTCCAGCATCGCCAACGACAAACTCCCCGGCGCCGGCATCCTGGTAGGCAACCGCTACAGCGCCCGCCGCTTCGTGGCGCAAATCAGCCCCATCCCCCTGCTGCTGATGCACGGCACCGCCGACCAAGTCATCCCCGCCAAACACTCGCAAATCCTATTCGAGCTCGCCCAAGAGCCCAAACAGCTGATCCTCATCCCCAACGGCACCCACCTCGGCCTCTCCGGCCTGGGTGGCTACGAAACGCAGCTGCTGGATTTCTTCAACCGGCACAGCGAATAAAGCCAGAAAACGCGTATAGCGGCACTCCTGTGATTGCAGCCGGGGAGTGCCGCTATTTTTCTTTTTCAACATTCCGTTTTTTCAGGTAGCCCTTACCGCCGAAATCAGCGTAAAATTGCCCCGGCATTACCCTTTCCATTTAATTGTTCCACCCGATAAAAAAGGAAGACACCCATGTTTCGGCACGTTGAGTTCTACCCCGGCGACCCCATCCTCGGCCTGATGGAAAAATACAACCAAGACCCGCGCAGCGAGAAAGTAAACCTCGGTGTGGGCGTTTATTACGACGGCGAAGGCCGCCTGCCCGTGCTCGAGTGCGTGAAAACCGTTGAACGCGCCCTTGCCGAGAGCCCGCGCCCGCGCGGCTACCTGCCCATGGAAGGCCTGGCCGCCTACCGCAGCGCCTGCCAAAACCTGCTGTTCGGTGCCGACCATCCCGCCGTAAAAGAAGGCCGCATCGCCACCATCCAATCGCTCGGCGGCTCCGGCGCGCTGCGCGTGGGTGCCGATTTTATCCACGCCTGGTTTCCGCAGGCCAAGTGCTACGTGAGCGACCCAACCTGGGGCAACCACATCGGCATTTTTGAAGGCGCCGGCTTCGAAGTGGGCAAATACCCCTACTACGACCCCGCCACCATCGGCGTGAAATTCGAAGAAATGAAAGCCTTCTTCCGCACGCTCAAGCAACACGACGTAGTGGTGCTGCACCCCTGCTGCCACAACCCCACCGGTGTGGATTTGAGCCGCAGCCAATGGGACGAAATCCTGCAAATCGTGAAAGAAGTCGGCCTCATCCCCTTTATGGACATCGCCTACCAAGGCTTCGCCGAAGACATGGAAAGCGACGTGTACGCCATCCGCCGCGCCGTTGAGCTCGGCCTGTCCGTCTTCATCAGCAACTCCTTCTCCAAAAACCTCTCGCTCTATGGCGAACGCGTGGGCGGCCTCTCCGTGGTGTGCCCCAGCGCCGAAGAAGCCAAGCTCGTGCTCGGCCAGCTCAAATTCACCGTGCGCCGCATCTATTCCAGTCCCCCTGCCCACGGCGGCTTTGTGGTAGACGGCGTAATGAACAACGCCACCCTGTTCAAACAATGGGAAGGCGAAGTATACGAAATGCGCGACCGCATCCGCGCCATGCGCCAAAAGCTGCAGGAAGTGCTCAGCGCCAAAGTGCCCGGCCGCGATTTCAGCTATTTCACCAAACAACGCGGCATGTTCAGCTTCACCGGTCTCTCGCCCGAACAGGTAGAACGCCTGCAAAAAGAGTTTGCCGTTTATATGGTGAGCAACGGCCGCATGTGCGTAGCCGGCCTGAACGAGCAGAATATCGACTACGTGGCCAATGCCTTCGCCGAAGTATTGAAATAAACGCAGGCAGGCTTGAATAAGAAGGCTACCTGAAAACGGTGTAGACCGATTTTCAGGTAGCCTTTCCCCAAAGCGCCCAATCTCACCGAGAAAACCATGAAGAAACCCGCCAGAAGCCATATCAAACTCTTGATCAAGAGTTTGCTGATAACCCTCATCTTGCTGATATTAGCAGGCTATTTCCTGATTACTCTCACCCAAAGCAAGTATTATTCCATCAACCTGCTGCACAACAACCAATCTGGCACCCCATATCTGGAAAAACTCGAAATCAACAATAAAACCTACATCATCAACCAAGACATACCGCCCGACAGCACCCCTTCTCATTTCGATGAGAGCAGATCGATCCTGGATTTTAAAGGAAAAAGCAGGCTGAATATCACCTTCACCATCAGAAACAAAGAAAACCATCAAATCATCACACCATCTTGCAGCGTAACATTTGAAGCAGAGGTGAATTACTGTTTCCTGCACGCATATTTGAAAAATGATCAAGTGTTCTGTATTTGCAATTTCTAGAGCAAGCTTCACGCCGCCAGTGCCAACTATTTTTCAGGTAGCCCCAAGCCGCGCAAAGGCTACCTGAAAACATCCCGCCTCCCCTCATCAGAAAGCCCAGCCATGCCCGCCATCCGCCGCATCTACGGCTACACGCCCTCTGCTACCCCCGCCATTTTCTGCGACCGCCTCTATCCGCGCGGCATCCGCAAAGAAACCTTCTCCACCGTGCAATGGCTCAAAGACATTGCGCCTTCCGCCGAGCTGCGCCGCTGGTATCATGCCGCGCCGCAAGAGCGTTTCCCCGAATTTGCCGCACGCTACACCGAAGAACTGCAAAGTGGCAGTGCCCATGCCGCGCTGCTGGCGCTGAAAAAGCAGCTGACTGCCGCGCCGGATACCGTGTTGCTCACCGCCGTGCGCTGCCTGCAGCATAGCCATCTTTCAGTGTTGGCCGAGGTGTTGGGCTGGGAAAAGGTGGATTGGGGCGATGGCGCTTGAGGCGTTTGAACGGTTTTATAGTGAATTAAATTTAAACCAGTACAGCGTTGCCTCGCCTTGCCGTACTATCTGTACTGTCTGCGGCTCGCCGCCTTGTCCTGGTTTAAATTTAATTCACTATAACTGCGTTGAGGCTGCGCTTTAGCTGGGCAGAAACTCGCTTCACTCGTGTTAACTTCGTTGAAGCTCGCGCTTTCAGGTAGCCTCAAACACCGCATTCTCGGTAAAATAGAGCTTTCAGCCCATTCAAACACGCACAGCATGAATATTTTCGACACCGCCCTGCCCGATGTGAAAATCATCGAGCCCGAAGCCCACGGCGACGAGCGCGGCTTTTTTATGGAAACCTTCCGCGACAACTGGTTTCGCGAGCACATCGGCCACCACACTTTCGTGCAGGAAAACCACTCCCGCTCCGAGCATGGCGTGCTGCGCGGCCTGCACTATCAAACCGTTTGCCCGCAAGGCAAGCTGGTGCGCGTGGTGGCGGGTAGCGTGTTCGACGTGGCCGTGGATTTGCGCCGCTCCTCGCCCACTTTCGGCCATTGGGTGGGTGCGGTGCTTTCTGCCGAAAACCGCTACCAAATGTGGATTCCGCCCGGCTTCGCCCACGGTTTCTACACCACCGACAGCCACGCCGACATCGTGTATAAATGCACCAATTACTACCAGCCCGACCACGAACACACCCTGTTCTGGCACGACCCCGCCGTGGGCATCGACTGGCCGCTGGCCGCCCCGCCGCTGCTTTCCGGCAAAGATGCCGCCGGCAGCCTGCTGGCACAGGCCGTATTGTTCGATTAAAGGCTACCTGAAACCATGAAACTCATCATCCTCGACCGCGACGGTGTGCTCAACCAAGACCGCGACGATTTTGTGAAATCCGAAGACGAATGGATTCCCCTGCCCGGCAGCATGGATGCCGTGGCACTGTTCAAGCAGGCCGACTACACCGTTGTAATCGCCACCAACCAATCCGGCATCGGCCGCCGCTATTTCTCCATGCAAGACCTCAACGAAATGCACGAAAAAATGCACCGCCTGGCCAATGAAGCCGGCGGCAGCATCGACGGCATCTGGTTTTGCCCGCACACCGATGCCGACCATTGCTCCTGCCGCAAGCCCAAGCCCGGCATGGTGGAAGACATCCTCAACCGCTTCAACACCGACGCACGCGGCGTGTATCTCGTGGGCGACAGCCTGCGTGATTTGCAAGCCATCGAAGCCGTGGGCGGCCTGCCCGTGCTCGTGCTCACCGGCAAAGGCAAGAAAACACTCGCCGCCGGCGGGCTACCTGAAAACACCCAGGTGTTCGACGATTTGCTTGCCTTCGCCCACCACCTCATCCAAACTGGCGACGAACAGGAGGCCTAATGTTCTCACTCTGGATACGCAACCTTACCTACTGGCTGCTGATGGCCATCATCACGCCGCCCCTGTTCCTTTTGATGCTGCTCACCGCCCCCATCCCGGGAGCCCTCCACGCCCTCGCCACCCGCTGGGCGCTGATGCTGATGTGGCTTTTGGAAAACATCGTCGGCCTCAAATACCGCGTGGAAGGCGCAGAAAACATCCCTGCAGGCCCCGCCATTATCTGCTGCAAACACCAATCCGGCTGGGAAACGCTGGCTACGCAGAAAATCTTCCCGCCCCAGGTATTCGTAGCCAAGCGCGAGCTGTTCCGTATCCCCTTCTTCGGCTGGGGGCTCAAGCTCGCCGGCACCATCGGCATCGACCGGCGCAACCCCGGCAAAGCCTCCGCCCAAATCATCGAGCAAGGCAGCAAACGCAAAGCGCAAGGCTATTGGATCACCATTTTCCCCGAAGGCACGCGTATGCCGCCCGGCAGCAAAGGCCGCTACAAAAGCGGTGCCGCCCGTACTGCCCAGCTGCTGGAAATGGACATCGTGCCCGTTGCCCTCAACAGCGGCGAATTTTGGCCAAAAAACTCTTTCCTCAAACATCCCGGTGAAATCAGCGTCATCATTTGTCCGCCGATTAAACACGATTCCGGCAGCATCACCGAGCTCACCGCCGCCATCGAAGAAACCATCGAAAGCCAAATGCCCCGCATCACCGGCCGCGGCCCCTGCTACGGCGGCGCCAAACCAGGTATCGAACAGCAAGGCGGCGCAGTATGAAGCTGAAGATGGACGGCGATACCGTCGGAGCCATCGTCTTCGCCCTGGCCTCCCTTCTCTTCGTGTGGCGTTATCTTGCCACCGATTTGCGACATAGCGAAATCCGCCCCATTTGGCGGCAGATCCTCATCGGTAGCGGCATTGCCGTCATCATTGCCAGCCTGCTGTATTATTTGGGCATCTTCGGCTAAAACCGCCCTTGGATAAGTTTTCAGGTAGCCTTGAAGGCTACCTGAAAATATTTCTGTGTACTCTGCAGCATGTTATATCTTGTTCTCATCAGCAGCAAAGGTCTATAGAAAGCCGAATTGACTTTTAATACAAGGCAGTGAGCCGCAGACAATACAGAAGTATGGCAAGGTGAACCAACGCAATAGCGAAAGTTAAGTTGGTTCGCTACACCTGAAACCCGCCTGCTGCGTTTTTTAACTGCGCTTTAGCTTCGCAGAAACTCACTTCGTTCGTTTTAACTGCGTTGAAGCTCACGCTTTCAGGTAGCCTATCCCATGCCTGCCGATTACAATAGCCTTTCCCCCTGACAACAAAACACCAGCCAGCCATGAACCCACACCTATCCCAACTCCAGCCCTACCCCTTCGCCCGCCTGCGCGAAGCGATGCAGGGCGTGCACCCGCCTGAGGGCGTTGCGCCCGTGCCGCTGCAAATCGGCGAGCCCAAACACCCCGCCCCCGCCGTGATCACCGATGCACTCACCGCCGCCCTGCCGCGCCTCGATGCCTATCCGCAAACCGCAGGCCTGCCCGAACTGCGCCAGGCCTGCGCCGGCTTCCTGCAGCGCCGCTATGGCCTCGCGCTCGATCCAGACAGCGAAATCCTGCCCGTGCTGGGCAGCCGCGAAGCCCTGTTTTCCTTCGTACAGGCGGCACTGGGCGGCAATGAGCAGGAAAAGCCCGTAGTGGTGTGCCCCAATCCGTTTTATCAGATTTACGAAGGCGCCGCGCTCCTGGCCGGGGCGGAAACCGCATTTGCCAACTGCCGCGCTCCGCACTTCAAGCCCGACTGGGGCAGCATTCCCGCAGCCGTGTGGCAGCGCGTGAAACTGGTGTTTGTTTGCTCGCCGCACAATCCCTGCGGCAGCGTGATGCAAAAAGCAGATTGGGCAGAACTCCTTGAATTGCAAAGCCGTTATGGCTTCATCATCGCCGCCGACGAATGCTATTCCGAAATTTATTTCGAAGGCGAGCCGCCCATCGGCTGCCTGCAGGCCGCTGCCGAATTGGGGCGCGGTTTCAGCAAACTGGTGATGTTCACCAGCCTCTCCAAACGCTCCAACGTGCCCGGCCTGCGCTCCGGTTTCGTGGCCGGCGATGCCGCGCTGCTCAAAGATTTCCTGCTCTACCGCACCTACCACGGCAGCGCCATGGGCATTCCCGTGCAGATGGCCAGCATCGCCGCCTGGAACGATGAAATGCATGTAATAGAAAACCGCCGCCTGTATCAGGAAAAATTCGCCCGCGTGCTGCCGATTCTGGCACAGGGCTTTGAGGTAACGCGGCCGGATGCTTCGTTCTATATTTGGCTGCAAGCGCCGGATGGCGACGATTTGGCCTTCGCCCGCACCCTGTGGCGCGAAGCCGCCATCCAAGTGCTGCCCGGCCGTTTTCTGGCGCGCGACACCGCGCAAGGCAACCCCGGCGCTGGCTATGTGCGCATCGCGCTGGTCGCCCCCGTGGCCGACTGCGTGGCGGCAGCGGAAAAGATTGTGGCAATCCGCCGGCGTTGTTATCCATAGCATCAATAGGCTACCTGAAAGCGAATGAAGCGAGTTTCTGCGAAGCTAAAACGCCGCTTCAACGCAGTTCAAACCCGTTTCTGCCATTTCGCCCGTATCAATCAAGGCTACCTGAAAAACCACAATCCGGTTTCAGGTAGCCTTATCGCATCCATTAAGCCACGCTATTTCCTTATGCCGGCATAGTGGGCTAGCAACACTCAAAACCAGGCGGCACGCCGCAGACAGCACACACGGTCAGCGAGCCAGCTCCGCAGTATCCTTATTTTAATTCACGATATAAGCCAAGCAGCTGCAGCAAATCAGTTATAATCCCGCTGTTTCAATCCCACGTTTCTGCTCCGGATTTTCGGTTATGAGTACACCCGATCCCGCCAAAACCCCGCTGTTGCGGCGGCCTTGGTTTGCCTTTTTCAGCTCCATGCGCTTTGCCGTGGCGCTGCTCTCGCTGCTTGCGCTCGCGTCGGTGATCGGCACGGTGTTGCAGCAAAATCAGGCCGAGGTGGCTTATGTGGTGGAATTCGGGCCGTTCTGGCATCAGATTTTCCGCTTCCTCGGCTTGTATGATGTGTATTCCGCGCCGTGGTTTGTGGCGATTTTGGCATTCTTGATGCTCTCCACCGGTCTGTGCCTGTGGCGCAACATCCCGCCTTTCCTGCGCGAAATGAAAAGCTTCCGCCTGAGTGCCTCCGCCCGTTCGCTGGCCGCCATGAAGCACAGCACCCTGCTCGCCGCCGCGCCCGCCCCCGAAATTGCCGAACGCTACCTGAAAGTTTCCGGCTTCGCCGTACAAAGCCGGCAGCGCGAAGATGGCAGCTTCATCATCGCGGCAAAAAAAGGCAGCCTCAACAAATGGGGCTACATCTTCGCCCACACCGCCATCATCGTGATTTGCCTGGGCGGCCTCATCGATAGCAATCTGCCAATTAAGCTGGCCATGTTTTCAGGTAGCCTCAAGCCCAACAAAACCGCCCAGTTCTCCAACGATTTCGGCAAAGAAAGCCGCTTGGGCAGCAATACCTTATCGTTTCGCGGCAATGTAAACATCCGCGAAGGGCAAACCGTGCAGGAAGTATTTCTCGACACCGGTGACGGGCTCTTGGTGCAGGAATTGCCGTTTAACGTAACCCTCAAACAATTCCATGTGGATTACTACGAAAACGGCATGCCGAAAAACTTCGCCAGCGATTTGATCGTAACCGACCGGCAAAGTGGCCAAATTTACACCCCCACCGTGAAAGTGAACCATCCCTTCACCCTGCACGGCATCTCGCTCTATCAGGCCAGCTTCGGCGACGGCGGCTCCGGCCTCACCTTCCGCGCCTGGAACTTGGGCACCCCCTCCGCCGCCAGCACCGAACTCAAAGCCGCCTCGCTCAGTGCCTTCCCGCTGCACCTAGGTCAAAACCAAACTCAACAATACACGCTCGAATTCACCGAACTGCGCCCGCTGAACGTGGAAGACGAAGAGCAAACCGATAACGCCGCTTCGCAGCCTTCCAATCTGCGCCACCGCCTCAACGAAGCACGTAGCGTGCAGCAGTCCGATGCCCTGCGCAACGTCGGCCCCACCATCACCTTCCGCCTGCGCGACCAGGCCGGCCAGGCGCGCGAATATGTCAACTACATGCTGCCCCTGCGGCGCGGCGGCGATTTCTACTTCGCCACCGGCGAGCGCGGCAGCAACAGCGAAGACTACCGCTGGCTGATGATTCCCGCCGATAAAAACGGCAAGCCCGACACCTTCATGCACCTGCGCGCCGTGCTGCTTCAGTCCGAGCTGCGCGAAGCCGTGCTCGACCGTGCTGTAGCCGATATGCCCGAGCCTTCCAAAACCCGCTTCCGCGAAGCCTTGAGCAATATCTTGGAGCTGTTCGCCCGCGAAGGCTATGTGGGCATCAACCAATTCGTGGAAAATAAAATCCCCGCTGCCGAACAAGATCGGATGCGCGAATTGTTCTACCAAATGCTGTTCGGCGCGGGCAATATCGCCCTCGAACAGGCACTGGCCAAACAAGGGCTGGACTGGCCACAGAGCGAAGAGCGTAACCGTTTCTTAATCAACAGCTTCGATGCCTACACCGGCCTCACCCGCTTCGGCTCGCCGGTGTTGCTGCAATTAAACGGCTACAACGAAGTGAAATCCTCCGGCCTGCAGATGACCCGCTCGCCCGGCCAAGGCCTGGTGTATCTCGGCTCTGTACTGCTGATTTTGGGCACGGCGCTTATGTTTTACCTGCGCGAACAACGCGCCTGGCTGCTGTATGACAACGGCCAAGCCCGCTTCGCCATGAGCTCTGCCCGACTCAAACGGCAGCTGGAACCGATTTTCGCCACACACACACAACACATCACGCGCTTGGCGCAGGAATTGAACCATGACCAACCCTAACACGCCCGATGCCCTGCCACAAAAACATGCAGCCAGCGCCCCACACCAGCTGCCGCAGCACGAGCTTTTGCAGGAGCAGCGTTTCTGGAAGCTGCTTTCTGTAGCCGACTGGCTGTTTGCCGCCCTGATGATGGCCATTGCCGCTGCGGTGCAGATTCTGCTACCGCACCACATGGACATTTATGAAGTGTGCATTTTATGGCTCAGTGCCGCCGCCGCCGTGTGGCTGGGCTGGTTTTACAAACCGCTGAGCCTGCTGATGCCGCTGTGCATCGCCCTAGCCTATGCCGCCACCGTGCTCTATGCCGGGCAGATGGCCAACGGTGAACGCTTCCTGCTGCGCTATTTCTTAGCCAGCCAATCGGCTATCGGCTGGCTGTGCGCCCTAGTACCGATGGCCTGGCTGTGTTATGCACTCGGCTTGCTCGGCGGCAACAAACAGGCGGAAACAAACAACACGCACGCCGTGCCCATGCTGCTTCGCATCGCCCGCTACCTGGCTTGGGCGGCCGCTGCCATTGGGCTCACCGGCATGCTGGTGCGTTGGCATGAAAGCTATCTGCTCACCCCCGGCAACGGCCATATTCCGCTGTCGAACCTGTATGAAGTGTTCATCCTGTTTATCGTCATCACGGCCTTGATGTTTCTATATTACGAAGGCAAGTTCCGCCTACATCGGCTAGGTGTGTTTGTGTACACCCTGCAGCTGATTTTAGTCGGCTTCGTGCTGTGGTATACCTTCAGCTACAACGCCCAGCAAATCCGGCCGCTGATTCCCGCCCTGCAATCGTGGTGGATGAAGCTGCATGTGCCGGCCAATTTCATCGGCTACGGTGCATTTTGCTTGGCCGCCTTCCTCGGTGTGGCCGAATTGATGAAACTGCGCCGCCCCTCGTTGCGGCTACCTGAAGCCGAGGTGATTGAAGAAGCCATGTATCAAACCATCGCCATCGGTTTCCTCTTCTTTACCGTAGCCACCGTGCTCGGCGCGCTGTGGGCAGCCGATGCCTGGGGGCGTTATTGGAGCTGGGATCCGAAAGAAAACTGGGCGCTGGTGGTGTGGCTCAACTACGCGGCCTGGCTGCATATCCGCCTGGTGCGCGGCTGGGGTGGCAAGCCCTTAGCGTGGTGGGCGATTATCGGCTTCTTCATCACCGCCTTTGCCTTCATCGGCGTAAATATGTTTTTGGGTGGGCTGCATTCTTACGGCGGGCTGTAAAGCACAAAAAGGCTACCTGAAAGCGCAGCTTCAGGTAGCCTGACTATATAGAATAGAGGGATTCATAAAACCACTGGGGAACACTCCCAGCAGCATCAAGATCCCTCCATGAGAACTAAGCACATCTTTATTCATACACAGCTATGCGCCACAAGCAATACATAAGTGTGGCAAGACACACCAATATTGAAACAATCGAAGTGCTTTAGCCATAAAAAAAAGCCCCGCTTTTGCGGGGCTTTTGTTTGGTCTCAAACCGCCAAATTATTTGGCAGCGCTGGCAGCAGCAGTAGCTTGAGAAGCAGCACCCTCAACGGCAGCAGTAGCCTCAGAAGCAGCAGTAGTAGCCATTGCAGCAGCATCAGAAGCCATAGCTGCAGCATCAGAAGCCATAGCTGCAGCATCAGAAGCCATTGCAGCAGCTTCAGAAGCAGCGGAAGCGGCAGAAGCATCAGAAGCGGCAGGAGCCGGAGCAGAACCACCACAAGCAGCCAAGAACAAAGACATCAGGGCAGCGGCCAATAAAGATTTTTTCATATCGAATTACCTCTAACAAAGTTCAAGTTATAACTTAAAAAATTCCCTATCTGCAGACCTCTAGCCGTCTCACAGATAAATTCCAATCAAGAATTGCCGCGTATTATCCGCTGTTTGGTGGCAGCTGGCAATTAAACTGCCTACTCTACTTACCGCACGCAAGCATCTGCTGCCAAAATCGTTCTTATCTAATGCTCTGGGCAAACAATACTATTAATTAACGAATGCCGCCCCGATAAGAATAGTGTTCTACCCCAATCAGAAAAAATAATATATTTTTCATACCAATACTGGCTAAAACCAACTCTCTCCCGCCTCATTACCATACCTTCCCCCTATCTGCAAATTACACACAATTAACCAAAATTAACCTGTGCGAAAAAACAACAAGGTCTATTCCCGCCTGCATTAGCCGACATTTTCCCGCAATATTTCATCGGAGGTGTATGTCAATCCGCCCATACGCATGAAACCCGCACTTTACCCAAGCACATACCGCCATTTACTGCCCTAGCAAGCCGATGATGCCATAGCGAAAGCCAATTTGATTTGCGATAAAATACAGCCTTTGATTTTTCAGGTAGCCTTCTATCATGCTCGTTCTCGGCATCGAATCCTCCTGCGACGAAACCGGCGTGGCGCTCTACAGCACCGAACACGGCCTCATCGGCAACCAGCTGCACACCCAAATGGCCATGCATGCCGAATACGGCGGCGTGGTGCCCGAGCTGGCCAGCCGCGACCACATCCGCCGCCTCGTGCCGCTCACCCAAGCCTGCCTGCACGAAGCCGGCAAAAACTACGCCGACATCGATGCCGTCGCCTACACCCAAGGCCCCGGCCTTGGCGGCGCACTTCTGGCCGGCAGCGCCTATGCCAACGCGCTCGCCTTTTCGCTGGGCAAACCCGTGATCCCCGTACACCACCTCGAAGGCCACCTGCTCTCCCCTCTGTTAGCCGAAGAGAAGCCCGACTTTCCCTTCGTTGCCCTGCTCGTATCCGGCGGCCACACCCAATTCATGGCCGTGCGCGGCATCGGCGACTACGAACTACTCGGCGAAAGCGTGGACGACGCCGCCGGCGAAGCCTTCGATAAAACCGCCAAACTGCTCGGCCTGCCCTACCCCGGCGGCGCAAAACTTTCCGAATTGGCCAAGCTCGGCCGCCCTGATGCTTTCACCTTTCCCCGCCCCATGCTGCATTCGCGCGATTTGCAGATGAGCTTCTCCGGCCTCAAAACCGCCGTTCTCACTGCTGTGCAAAACGTGCGCGCCGAACACGGCGGCAGCCTGCCGGACGCCATCCGCAACGATATCTGCCGCGCGTTCCAAGACGCCGTGGTGGATGTGCTGCTGGCCAAATCCCGCCAAGCCTTGCTGCACACCGGCTACCGCACCCTTGTGGTGGCCGGCGGCGTGGGCGCCAACTGGAAACTGCGTGCCGAACTCGCCGCGCTACAAGTACGCCCCCACCCCAAAGCCAAGCCCGAAGCCGTACGCACTTATTTCCCGCCGCTGCCGCTGTGCACCGACAATGGCGCCATGATTGCTTTCGCCGGCGCCATGCACCTGCAACAGGCGCAGCCCGCCGCCGGATTCAACGTGCGCCCGCGCTGGCCGCTGGCGGAAATCGTGCGGTAAAACTTCGCATACCTATTTTCAGGTAGCCTTGATGCAATCCGGCAAAGGCTACCTGAAAAACATTTAAGGGCTGCTCCAAACATATAGAACAGCCCTTTTACATCGCCATCCGGCACAGCCGCTAACCGAAATCCCACTTCTTATAAAACACCACTTTTCCATAAACCATTCAAAACTATCGGCCACCAGCTCCGTGTACATTTCGCCGTATATCAGCCAAATGCGCTGTATGTGGTTTCCCAGATGGAAAAACAGCGTGCCGCCATCGCAGCAGCCGAAAGGAAACGCTGTGCACAGCACCTCGAACTGCCGCAGTTTATCCACGCTCGTCCCATCCAACTCCCGCCAAACAGCATCTTTAGTTAAGTTGGTTTGCTATAGAGGCAGCGCCGGATGATACCGCGCCACCTTTACACTTTTCAGGTAGCCCGCCCCTTGTCCCGCAACCCTGCTTTCTTGTATCCTTCGCCCTTCCTGTTAAAAATTGCAAAAAACCATCATGACAGCTTTACAAAGATTCAGCCGCTTCATCGGCAACACCTTTGCCCTGTGGGCAGCGCTGTTTGCCATGGCCGGCTTCTTGGCGCCTTCCCTCTTCACCAGCTTCATCGCCCCCTACATCCCTTGGCTTTTGGGCGTCATCATGTTCGGCATGGGGCTCACCCTCGCTCCTTCCGATTTCAAAATCCTCGGCCAACACCCCAAAGCCGTGCTCATCGGCGTGGTAGCGCAGTTTGTGATTATGCCCACCACCGCCTACCTGCTCTCCCGCGCCCTTAATCTGCCGCCCGAAGTGGCCATCGGCGTGGTGCTGGTGGGCGCCTGTCCCGGCGGCACCGCCTCCAACGTGATGACCTATCTCGCGCGCGGCAATGTGGCGCTCTCCGTGGCCGTTACCTCCATCAGCACCCTGCTCGCGCCCCTGCTCACCCCGGCAGTATTCTTCCTGTTTGCCAACCAATGGATCGACGTTTCCGCCACCACAATGCTGGTATCCATTTTGCAAATGGTGCTGCTGCCCATCGTGCTGGGCGTGGTGGCACACACCCTGTTCCGTAAGCAAACTGCTGCCGCCATCGATGTGCTGCCACTGATTTCCGTACTCGCCATCGTGCTGATTATCGGCGCCGTGGTGGCCGGCAGCCGCGCGCAGATTATCGAAACCGGCCTGTTGATTTTCGGCGTAGTGGTGCTGCACAACGCCATCGGCTATGCCTTAGGCTTCCTCGCCGCCAAACTCTTCGGCCTGCCCTACGACGCGCAAAAAACCCTCGCCATCGAAGTGGGCATGCAAAACTCCGGCCTCGGCGCGGCACTGGCCAAAGCCCACTTCGCCATGATGCCGCTGGTGGCCGTGCCCAGCGCCATCTTCAGCGTGTGGCACAATATTTCCGGCTCCCTCCTCGCCTCCTATTGGGCCACCAAGGCCGAAAAACAGGCACAGGCCGCGCAAAAAGAAAATACCGCTGCCAAGTAAGCCAACCCGACTGTTGGCAGCAAAAGGCTACCTGAAAATTTCAGGTAGCCTTTCATTTCTAGCAACAGCCCACCGGCAAGCCGCCCAAGCACACCGCCGAATCTGATACAATCCGCACTTTTCCCGCCAACCGCCGCCCGGCTCACCGCTATGACCCAACACACCGCCCGCAAACGCTTCGGGCAGAACTTTCTGCAAGATTCCCGCATCATTGCCGATATCGTCCAGGCCGTGCGGCCGCAGCCCGCCGATACCGTAGTGGAAATCGGCCCCGGCCTCGGCGCGATTACCGAGCCCCTGGCCGCCAAGCTCGATTGCCTGCATGTGTGCGAAATCGACCGCGACATCATAGGCTACCTGAAAACCCGACCCTACGCCGGCAAACTCGTTATCCACGAAGGCGACGTATTGCAGTTCGATTTCGCCAGTGTGCCCGGGCGCAAAAAAATCGTCGGCAACCTGCCCTACAACATCTCCACCCCGCTGCTGTTCCACCTCAGCCGCTATACCGACGAAGTGGAAGACATGCACTTCATGCTGCAAAAAGAAGTGGTGGAACGCATGGTGGCCGAGCCCGGCAGCAACGATTTCGGCCGCCTGAGCGTGATGCTGCAATACTTCTTTGAAATGGAAAAACTGCTCGACGTACCGCCCGAGGCCTTTTCCCCCGCACCCAAAGTCGATTCCGCCGTGGTGCGGCTGATTCCGGCCAAATACCGCATCGGGCAGGCGCAGGATTTCGAGCAATTCGCCGCCCTGGTGAAACAAGCCTTCCACCAGCGCCGCAAAACCATCCGCAACAACCTCAAAGGTCTGGCCGACGACAATGATTTGCAGGCTGCCGGCATCAGCCCGCAAGAACGCGCCGAACATATCGCACCCGAAAAATATGTAGCCTTGGCCAACCTGTTAGCCCAAAAGGCCAGCTAAAACACAATCCCGCCCCGCGCCGATTGTTCCAACCGACAACCCAGCCGTTCCGGAAATAGAAAATGATTAAATTTAAAAACGTAAACAAATGGTTTAAAGAACTGCACGTTCTGAGCGACATCAACCTCGAAGTGAAAAAAGGCGAAGTGGTGGTGGTGTGCGGCCCCTCCGGCAGCGGCAAATCCACCCTCATCCGCACCGTAAACCAGCTCGAGCAAATCCAAAGCGGCGAAATTTGGGTGGACGGCGTAGACGTGGCCAGCCCCGCCACCGACCTGAACAAAATCCGTGCTGAAGTGGGCTTCGTGTTCCAACATTTCAACCTTTATCCGCATTTGAGCGTGCTGGAAAACATCGTGCTATCGCCGATAAAAGTGAAAAAGCAAAGCCGCACCCAGGCCGAAGAAAAAGCGCTGCAACTCTTGGAGCGCGTGGGCCTGGCGCATAAAAAAGACGCCATGCCCGGCGAGCTTTCCGGCGGCCAGCAGCAGCGCGTGGCCATCGCCCGCGGCCTGGCCATGGAGCCGCAAGTGATGCTGTTTGACGAGCCCACCTCCGCGCTCGATCCGGAAATGGTGGGCGAAGTGCTTAAAGTGATGAAAGACTTGGCCGAAAGCGGCATGACCATGATGTGCGTGACCCACGAAATGGGCTTCGCCCGCGAAGTGGCCGACCGGATTATCTTTGTGGATCAGGGCAAAATCGTGGAAGTGGACACGCCGGAAGTGTTCTTCACCAACCCGAGCAGCGAGCGGGCGAAGCAGTTTTTGAAACAGGTGATGAAGGCTTAATTACCTAATTTGAAAAGTTATAGTGAATTAAATTTAAACCAGTACAGCGTTGCCTCGCCTTGCCGTAACGTGTGTACTGTCTGCGGCTCGTCGCCTTGTCCTGATTTTTGTTAATTCACTATAAAAAGGCTACCTGAAAACCGCTGGGCGGATTTTCAGGTAGCCTTTTTTGCGTTGGGCTACACGCTGAAATATTGGAATATAAAGGCCGGCTCTTGGCCGTTTAAATAATATTCGCCCACGATATAGCCGATGTGTTGCGCCTCACCCTCTTCATACAGCTTGGCTTCCACGCCCACGGATTCTTCTTCGCTTTCCGGCTCCGCTTCCTTATCCTCTTCCTCCTCTTCATCATCGCTCAAATCGCCGAAGATGCTCAGGCCGGTGCTGCCGCATTCAAACTTATCCATCTCCTCCAGGGGAAAAAGACGTAGCTTGGTTTTGTCTTCAATGAAATCCAGCATTCCATCAATTTCTTCCAAAAACCCGCCGTGAATATCAAATTGCTCGGCCAAGGTTTGGGTGTCTTGCCGCTTGTAGGCATCTAAAAATGCTGCAATGGCTTGGTAAATTTCGGTTTTCAGTTTTAACGGATACATAGCTGCTACTCCACCGATGGAAGATGGATGCCGCTGCGGGCGTGAGGCTACCTGAAGCTCCCGGCTGGGTGGAAACTTCGCGGCGCTGCGTTTTAGCGAAACTTCCTTCGCTCGTTTTAGCTTCGCAGAAACTCACTTCGTTCGTTTTAACTGCGTTGAAGCTCACGCTTTCAGGTAGCCTTTTCTGTATTCAAACGGCAACGGGAAACGTGCTGCTTTAAGCCCACGGCTCTTGGTTCACCTGTGTTTCGTAATCTGCCGGTTCTTCGGCTTCGGGTACGGCGGCGAAGCCTTTGGCGGTTTGGCGGTACACGGCGGCGCGGTAGGGGAAGCGCTCGATGATGGCGGCAATCGCGGCATCGAGCTCGGCTTTGGTTTCCCACACTTGGCCGCAGTCGTCGCACATAAACAGCGAGCCGTCTTCGGGGTCGAGCTGGGTTACCCAGCCGGTGCAGTGCGGCAGCGGGCAGCGGATTTTGAAGGCTTGGTTCATGATTATGTTTCCTTGTGTTGTTAGTTAGCTGTTTTCAGGTAGCCTTTTGGGCGGCTACCGGATTGTTTGTAAACGATATGGCTTGCGGCAGTTTTCAGGTAGCCTCCGGCGGGAACAGTTTGCCGGGATTGAACAGGTTATACGGGTCGAGCTGTTTCTTAATGGCACGCATCAGCTCGATTTCCACGGGGCTGCGCACACTGGGCAGCCAGTGGTTTTTCACTTGGCCGATGCCGTGTTCGGCGGCAATCGTGCCCTGGCAGGCCAGGGTGTGTTGGTAGACGATGCGGTTGATACCGTCTTCGTATTCGTAGGCCTGGTTACTTCGGATATGCGGCAGGAAGGTGTTGAAATGCAGGCTGCCGTCGCCAAGGTGGCCGAATACGATGATTTCGATGCCCTCATAGGCCTGCTTGAGCGCGGCGGAGGCGTTGGCCACCAGTTCGGCCACGCGGGCAATGGGTACGGCGATGTCGTGTTTGATGCTGGCACCGAGCGCTTTTTGCGCGGCGGAGATGTCTTCGCGCAGCCGCCACAATTCGGCGCGTTCGCCCTCCGACTGCGCCAGCACGGCGTTTTCCCAGCCGTGTTCAAACAAGAATCCGGCCAAATCGTCGGCCAATTCGGGGCGTGGCAGGCTGTCGTTCAATTCGAGCAAGATGTGCCACTCGGCATCAATCGGCGGGCTGAGATGGCTGTAGGCGGCGGAGAGGGCAAGCGCGGGGCGGCTCACCAGCTCGAAGCTGCACAGCCGCTCGGCAAAACGGCCTTGGATGTGGGTAAGCAGGCGCACGGCTTCTTCAATGCTGTCTAAGCCAACCCAGGCGGTAGCGGTGGTTTGCGGCGGGGAGAAGAGCTTAAGCGTGGCGGCGGTGATGATGCCGAGCGTGCCTTCGCTGCCGATAAAGAGCTGGCGGATGTCGTAGCCGGTGGTGTTTTTGTGCAGCGGGGCGAGATGGGAGAGCAGGCTGCCGTCGGGCAGCACCACTTCCAGCCCGAGCACCAAATCACGCGTGGTGCCGTAACGCACCACGTTCAGCCCGCCGGCGTTGCAGGCGATGTTGCCGCCGATTTGGCAGGAGCCTTCGCTGGCCAGGCTGAGCGGAAACAACCGCCCGGCTTGGGCCGCGGCTTCTTGCACGTTTTGCAGAATTGCGCCAGCTTCTACGGTGATGGCGTTGTCGGCCAGGCTGAGGCTGCGGATGCGATTGAGCCGCGAGAGATTGAGCAAAATGCCGCCGTTTGGCACGGCCGCGCCGCACAGGCCGGTGTTGCCGCCCTGCGGGGTAATCGGCACGCGGTGTTCGGCACACCAGCGCACCAACTTCTGCACGTTTTCCACGCTATCGAGCATCACCGCGGCGGCGGCCTGGCCAATGTAGCGGCCGCGCCGGTCGGCGAGCAGCGGGGCGGGGTCGGCAATGATTTCGCGTTCGCTGAGCAAGGCGCGCAGGGCTTGCGGAATATGGGCGGGGTTCATTTGAGGCTACCTGAAAGATTGGAATGGACGGTATTGTAGCGGCAAGACGGGGGTTTCAGGTAGCCTTCAGCCGCCGGCAGGCTACCTGAAAACCGAATATCGAATATTGCTTAAAAGTAATTTTTCACCCCCCAAATCTAACTTTACTTTTCCAACCAAGCGCCGTATAGTTGCCCGAGTTTACTACCCACACCACTAGGAATCGCTATATGAACAATACCCCGCAAAATCCCGTAAGCTGGTTTGCCCTCAATGCGCAAGACTTAGCACGTGCCGCCCGCTTCTACGAAACCGTGTTCGGCCTGCCTCTGCAAGAAGTGCCCGGCAAAGACCCGCAACGCCAAATGTATCTGTTCACCCCCGCCTGGGAACAATATGGCATCGGCGGCATGCTCTGGCACGACCCCGCTGCACAACCCTCCGGCCACGGCGGCATCACCGTGTTTTTCAACTGCGCCGACTGCACCGAAACAGCCCGTGCCGCCGAAGCGGCCGGCGGCAAACTACTCACCGCCAAATTTCCCATTGCCAACGGTTTTGCCGCCTTTATCGAAGACAGCGAAGGCAACCGCATCGGCCTGCATTCGCCCGCTTAAAATTTCAGGTAGCCCATGCCCAGCCCCATCAATATTACCGAACTGCGCCGCTGCAACCTGCGCGAATGGATTAACCGCCTGCACCAAGGCCGGCAGATTGATTTCGTCTCTGCCACCGGCATCAACCAGGGCGAACTCTCCGCCCTGTTGAAAAACAAGCCTTTCGGCGAGCGCAAAGCCCGCAAAATCGAACACAGCGCCGGCATGCCCGCACTATGGCTCGATACCGACCACAGTTCACCCGCATCCGCCCCCCGACCCACTCATAGGAATACCCGCCCCATGTCCACACCCATTTCCACCATCCCCGAAATCCTGGCTGACCTCAAAGCCGGCAAAATGGTCATCATCACCGATGCCGAAGACCGCGAAAACGAAGGCGACCTGCTCATGGCCGCCCAATTCGTTACCCCCGAAGCCATCAACTTCATGATCAAACACGCCCGCGGCCTCGTGTGCCTGCCCATGGCCGAAGAGCTGGTGGACAAACTCAAACTCCCCCTCATGACCCAGCACAACGGCGCGCAATACGGCACCAACTTCACCGTATCCATCGAAGCCGCCCACGGCATTTCCACCGGCATTTCCGCCGCCGACCGCGCACTCACCATCCAAACCGCCGTTTCCCCCGCCGCCCGGCCGGAAGACATCGTCCAACCCGGCCACATCTTCCCCCTGCGCGCCCAAAAAGGCGGCGTGCTGGTGCGTGCCGGCCACACCGAAGCCGGCGTTGATTTGGCCCAAATGTGCGGCCTCATCCCCGCCGCCGTTATCTGCGAAATCATCAACGACGACGGCACCATGGCGCGTATGCCCGAGCTCACCGAATTCGCCCGACAGCACGGCCTCAAAATCGGCACCATCACCGACCTCATAGAATACCGCAGCCGCACCGAAACCCTGCTCGAAGAAATGGGCAGCAGCCCCGTCCGCACCCCCTGGGGCGATTTCCGCCAGCACGTTTACGTAGACAAACTCTCCGGCGAAACCCACCTCGCCTTAGTGAAAGGCAGCCCGCAGCCCGACACCGAAACCCTCGTGCGCGTACACGAGCCCTTCAGCGCCATGGATTTCCTGCAAACCAACCCCCGCCACTCCTGGCCGCTGCCGCAAGCCCTCGAGCGCATCCAAGCAGCCGAACACGGCGTCACCATCCTGCTGCACCGCACCGAAGACGGCGCCGCCCTGCTCGACCGCACCCTGCCCAAAGGCAAAAGCCAAACCCGCCAATGGGACAGCAAAACCTACGGCATCGGCGCGCAAATCCTCGCCAACCTCCACGTAAAAAAAATGCGCGTGCTCGGCCAACCCTCCTCCCTCACCGGCCTCACCGGCTTCGGGCTGGAAGTAACAGGGTTTGAGAGCATGGAATAAAAGCAATTGCTGCCAATAAAGGCTACCTGAAAACGAACGTTAGTGAGTTTCTGCGAAGCTAAAACGAACGTTAGTGAGTTTCTGCGAAGCTAAAACGAACGTTAGTGAGTTTCTG
>ERZ772764.389-NODE-389-length-31137-cov-6.290007_pt1 | contig 31137 bp, 28 predicted proteins | sample MGYA00512163_ERZ772764 | MGnify/ENA primary metagenome ERZ772764 (study PRJEB29015, sample SAMEA2737903) | human oral metagenome | biome: human oral; feature: human-associated habitat; material: dental | place: China | collected 2094 ... | reverse complement strand
AAGTGGTACGTGAGCTGGGTTTAAAACGTCGTGAGACAGTTTGGTCCCTATCTGCAGTGGGCGTTGGAAGTTTGACGGGGGCTGCTCCTAGTACGAGAGGACCGGAGTGGACGAACCTCTGGTGTACCGGTTGTCACGCCAGTGGCATCGCCGGGTAGCTAAGTTCGGAAGAGATAAGCGCTGAAAGCATCTAAGCGCGAAACTCGCCTGAAGATGAGACTTCCCTTGCGGTTTAACCGCACTAAAGAGTCGTTCGAGACCAGGACGTTGATAGGTGGGGTGTGGAAGCGCGGTAACGCGTGAAGCTAACCCATACTAATTGCTCGTGAGGCTTGACTCTATCATTTGAAGAACTTCAAATAAAAAGCTTACTGACTGATCCAGTCATCACCGAATATATTGATTAAGGCTTTGCCGATTTGTACAGTTTAAGTTTGGCGGCCATAGCGAGTTGGTCCCACGCCTTCCCATCCCGAACAGGACCGTGAAACGACTCAGCGCCGATGATAGTGTGGTTGTTCCATGCGAAAGTAGGTCACTGCCAAACACCCATACCGGACCCCTGATACGAAAAGTATCGGGGGTTGTTTTTTGTGCGGCAGGTGTGGCATGATGCAGACAAATATGTATTATAAAGGGTGTGATTGTAATTTGGTTGTTGATATGGATTGCCGATCTGTTATGATGCTGGCTGTTGCGGCGGTTGCCGTGTAGACTTTGATTGAGTGACAAGGATAAAGAAATGAAGCAAATACTGTTTGGCATTCTGGCATTGTTGGCCGTACCGTTGGCGTTGGCGGCAGTCAATATCAATACGGCGACGGCGGCCGAATTGGAGGCGTTGCCGGGCATCGGTCCGGCCAAAGCGAAGGCGATAGTGGCCTACCGCCAGCAGAACGGCCAGTTCAAAACGGTGGAGGATTTGAAGAAGGTGAAGGGTATCGGCGAGGGTATCTTCTCGAAGCTGAAGGATGAGGCGTCGGTGGCGGCGCCGGCAGCGAAAAAGGCCGTGCCGGCGGTGAAACCGTAACCGTGTCGCGCCGGCGGGGCGATGGCCCTTGCGGCGGCGGTGCAGGAAAAAGCCGGAACTGTTGTTCCGGCTTTGATGCCGTTTATTACGGCCGGAAAAGGCCGGGCTAACGCCAATAGCGCCACCACGGCATATCGTCGGGGCGCCACGGTTTTTGCAGGTAGGGGCTGGCCGGAAAGTTGCCGGCCAGAATGCGTCTGCTGTCCGCGGCCAGCTGCGGTTTGCCCAGCTTCTTATATGCCAGTTCCATCATGGCTAATGATGTTCAACATGGGGCCGCAAACGCTTGTTGGTCTGCTCCGTTACCAAAAGTAGATATATAGCACTATCAATATTAAATTAGAGTCTTTGTATTTCTGTATCCTCTGTGTTATTTCCTACCTCATTAGGCAATGCCTTATGTAAGCGGGACCAGCCGAATAGGCGGAAAATACAGGTAAGTGCGATTGGGGGTAAGCAAATAGATGTAATTAAATATCGGATATTGCTAAAATTAAGTACACTCTCACCACCAGTCAGACGTATTAGAGCCCAAAACCATTCCCATAGAGAGGGTATACTAAATGCCAGTACGGCTAAGAGTCCCAAGGTACGAAATACGCCGATAGGAAGAATCTGTTTTTTTAATACGGTACGGTTAAGTTGTAGTAAAACTACAAGGCCGAAGCCAATAATAAGAATCATCCCGCCGTTGGAGAGGGTTTGTAGACTATTAAATGCGATGTCGGGAGTGAGTGGCAAACCGTCTGAAGAGGTGGGGGCTGAGTGTCGGGAATTGAGGCTTTGGGTTACGTTCAAGGTGAATCCGTAAACCATATCAGCCAAAACAATCCAAATTGGGATCGAACTTAGAAACCGTCTCATTGGAAAATAATCCTTTATACGCAGTATTTTAGCGGCATTTTATCAGCAAACGTGCAACCACGGTCAAACATTTTATTAAGGCCGGAGGGCCGTCTGGAAATGAGTGTTTCCGAATTTTCGATTTAGCGAATATGGTCGGAAGAACGTTCCTTTGTTTTCATTTTTATTATGATTTAAGCCAAAGTTTGGCCAACGGGTAAACTTAGCCCAAGTCAGAAAATCTTGTGATTTTCCCGTAATTTTCTACCAAATCCGCGGCAATTAGAGTTACAATTTCCTATCAATAACAAATGCCTGACTGGAAAGGACGCTTCATGAATACCTCAAAACGTGATTTAACCCGTATCCGCCACAATACTAAAATTGTCGCAACGCTTGGCCCGGGCAGTAATAATGTCCAGTTGCTCGAAGATATGATTCGCGTGGGCGGCTTGAATGTGGTTCGGTTCAACTTCAGCCACGGTACGGCTGAATTTCATCAGGAAAATGCGCGCATCGTGCGCGAAGCTGCGAAACGTGCGGGACAGGAAATTGCAATCCTGGCCGACTTGCAGGGGCCGAAAATCCGCGTTGGTAAAATCGAAGGCGGCAGTATTCAGTTGAACAAAGGTGAGAAGTTGGTTTTGGATGCCGCTTTGGAAGGCGAAGGCACAAGGGAAGCGGTGGGTTTGGATTACCGCGACTTGCCGAAAGACGTGCAAAGCGGTGATGTTTTGTGGCTGGATGACGGCTTGCTGACATTGACTGTGGATTCGGTCGACGGCAGTAAAATCACGACAACTGTTGAAAACAGCCATGAGTTGAAAAGTAACAAAGGTATCAATAAACGCGGCGGCGGGTTGTCGGCAGGGGCGTTGACTGAAAAAGACTTCCGTGATTTGAAAACGGCGATAGCCATCGGTTGCGACTATTTGGCCATCAGTTTTGTAAAATCGGCGGAAGACCTGCATATGGCTCGGGCGAAGGTGGAAGAAGAGATGAAGGGCAGCAATGCCATCCGTCCGGGCTTGGTTTCCAAAATCGAACGCGTGGAGGCCATTGAAAACTTGGATGAAATCATCGAAGCCAGCGACGGCATTATGGTTGCGCGCGGTGATTTAGCTGTGGAAGTCGGTCATGCCGCCGTGCCTGCCTTGCAAAAGCGCATGATTCGTCGTGCCCGCGAGTTGCGCCGTTTCAGCATCACTGCGACCCAAATGATGGAATCCATGATTACCAATCCTGTGCCGACCCGCGCCGAAGTGAGCGACGTCGCCAATGCCGTGCTGGACGGTACCGATGCCGTAATGTGTTCGGCTGAAACTGCCGTTGGTGCTTATCCGTTTGAAACCGTTACCCAAATGGCGACTATCTGCGCTGTAGCCGAAAATGAGCAGGATTCTTTGAACGGGGTGGATGAAGACACCGGCGGCGTGGTGGCCAACATCAACTTGGCGATTGCCGGTGGTGCGGTCAGTGTGGCGCGTGCGGTTGATGCCAAGGCGATTGTTGCGTTGACCGAAAGCGGTTCGACGGCTTTTGAAATCAGCCGCCACAATATCCAGTTGCCGATTTTTGCGTTGACGCCGAGCATTTCCGCGCAGCGCCGTATGGCGATGTACCGCGGAGTCCGCCCCATGATTTTGGCGACCAGTACCGATCACGATACCGCTCTGAGAGAAGTGGAATCTATTTTGGTTGACCGCCAGATCCTGAAACCGGGCGACCAATATATTATTACCAGTGGTTCGCAAATGCGTCAGTCCGGCTCGACCAATATGCTGCAAGTTATGAGCGTGGATTGATACGGAAATATGGGAAGCAGGCTTTCGGGCCTGCTTTTTGGTTTGGAGGCCGTCTGAAAACCGGATTAAACCTTTTCAGACGGCCTTAATGTTTTTTCAGAAAAGGCCTGCCTTGAAATGCCCCGCCGCTGCTGACGGATGGCGGTTTACATGGCACAATACTGTGGTCATGCCGTCTGAAGCGGAGTTTCAGACGGCCTCAACTTCATCAAAAGGAAACATCATGTCTTTGCAAAACATCATCGAAACCGCCTTTGAAAACCGTGCGGACATCAGCCCGTCCACCGTTACCCCCGAAGTCAAAGAAGCCGTGTTGGAAACCATCCGCCAACTCGATTCAGGCAAATTGCGCGTCGCCGAACGCTTGGGCGTGGGCGAATGGAAAGTCAACGAATGGGCGAAAAAAGCCGTGTTGTTGTCGTTCCGCATCCAAGACAACGAAGTCCTCAACGACGGCGTAAACAAATACTTCGACAAAGTGCCGACCAAGTTTGCCGACTGGTCTGAAGACGAATTCCGCGCCGCCGGTTTCCGCGCCGTACCCGGTGCCGTTGCGCGCCGCGGCAGCTTCGTTGCCAAAAACGTCGTCCTGATGCCGTCTTATGTCAACATCGGCGCATACGTTGACGAAGGCGCGATGGTCGATACTTGGGCGACCGTCGGCTCTTGCGCGCAAATCGGTAAAAACGTCCACTTGAGCGGCGGCGTCGGCATTGGCGGCGTACTCGAACCCCTGCAAGCCAGCCCGACCATCATTGAAGACAACTGCTTCATCGGCGCGCGTTCCGAAATCGTTGAGGGCGTGATTGTCGAAGAAGGCAGCGTGATTTCCATGGGCGTGTTCATCGGACAATCTACTAAAATCTTCGACCGCACTACCGGCGAAATCTACCAAGGCCGCGTACCGGCAGGCTCGGTTGTCGTGTCCGGCAGCATGCCTTCCAAAGACGGCAGCCACAGCCTCTACTGCGCCGTTATCGTTAAACGCGTGGACGCGCAAACCCGCGCTAAAACCAGCGTTAACGAATTGTTGCGCGGTATTTGATTTCGGTTTCCGATAATGAAAGAGGCCGTCTGAAAACATTGTTTCAGACGGCCTCTCCGTTTTACTAACGGACACCGGTCCTATCCGGTTTTATTTCTGGCATTGGCGGTAGAAGGCGACCAAACCGTTAGTGGAACTGTCGTGTGCGGATGTGCCGCTTTCCAGTTCCGGTTCGATGGCTTTGGCCAGCACTTTGCCGTATTCCACCCCCCATTGGTCGAAGGGGTTGATGTTCCAAATGACGCCTTGGACGAAAGTACGGTGTTCGTAGGCGGCCATCAGCATCCCGAGGTTGAACGGGTTGAGTTTGTCAAAGAGGAAGCTGTTGCTCGGACGGTTGCCGGGAAATTCTTTTTGCGGGGCAAGCTTTTCGCGTTCGGCTTCGGGCAGGGCAGACAGCTCGGCGCGGGCTTCCTCCAGCGTTTTGCCCTTCATCAGCGCCTCGGCTTGGGCAAAGGCGTTGGCGACGGTAAAGCGGTTTTGGCGGCCGATGCCGTAAGGTGTGGTCATGGGCACGATGAAATCGGCCGGAATCAGGCGTGTGCCTTGGTGCAGGAGCTGGAAGTAGGCGTGCTGGCAGTTCGGCCCTTCTTCGCCGAATATAATGCCGCCGGTAATGCAGTCGACAGGTTTGCCGTCGATGGTGCGCTGTTTGCCGCAGCTTTCCATATCGAGCTGGTTAAGCCAGGCAGTGAAACGGCGCATGTTGTGGCTGTAAGGCACGGTGGTGTGGCCGTCTGAATGGTAGAAATTGTTGTACCACACATTCAGCAGCGCCATCAGGACGGGAATGTTGTGGCGGAATTCGGTATTGAAGAAATGTTCGTCCATCGCATGGGCGCCGCGCAGAAACTCGCGGAAGTTTTCGGGGCCGACGGCCACCATCATCGGAAAACCGATGGTCGACCAGATGGAGTAGCGTCCGCCAACCCAGTCGAACATACCGAATACGCGTTCTGGGGGGATACCGAATTTGATGGCGGCACCGACATTGCTGGAAATGGCGCAGAAGTGGTGGGAAATGCCTTCTTCAGGCAGGCCGTGTTGCAGGTACCAGTCGCGGGCCGCCTGTCCGTTGAGCAAGGTTTCCGGCGTACCGAAGGATTTGCTGGCAATGCTGAATACGGTTGTTTCCGGGTCGAGTGTCGTCAAGGTTTGAGCGATGTCGGCATCGTCGGAGTTGCTGACGAAATATACGCGCACGCCGGTACGGTAAAAATAGAGTGCCTGCGCGCCCATCTGCGGCCCTAAATCCGAACCACCGATGCCGATGTGGACAAGGTCGGTAATGCGTTTGCCGGTAATGCCGGTGTGCGAACCGTCAATGATGCTTCCAGCGAACGAAAGGGCGCGATTAAGCTCGGTATGCACTTTGGGAACGATATTCTCACCGTCCACCATAATCGGGTCGGCGTTTTCGGGCAGACGCAGGGCGATATGCAGCGAGGCGCGGTTTTCACTGGTGTTGATTTTGTCGCCGCGGCGCATGGCCTGCATTCGTTACTTGACCTGCGCGCTGTCGGCCAGATTGCACAGCAGGGTCAGGGTTTCTTCAGTGATGCGGTTTTTGCTGTAATCGAACAATAGCCCGTGCAACGTTTCATGCATCGCATCAAAACGGTTTGCATCGGCGGCGAACAGGTCGCGCATATGGAGTTGGGATGTGGCTTGTTGGTGTTCGGCCAGTTTTTGCCATGCGGGGGATTGGGTAGTCATAAGGCTTTCTTTCATGGGTTTGAGGTTTGAGGAAACTCGGATGCAGCAGGCGGGGTGTTGCCCCGCAACCTGCTGAATTTAAAGGAAATGGCTTGCGCGTATTATTCTTGTTTGATAAAAATATTTATAAATCAATAGAATATCTTAGATGTTTGGCGTGTAAATTTCAAGGCGGTTTCGGGCCGGACGGCTGTTTTTCAGATATTTTCAGACGGCCTCTGTCGGTGTTTGGCCTTGTCCGCAGGCCGGCTTAACACTTCCGCTGCAATCTGGTTGTTATTTTATTACTTTTAGGAGCGGATTTTGTATGCCTAAATGAAAATAGAGAACGAAATAGCAATATTTTTGACTTGTAACAATATGTCGGGTAACAAAATTTTAAAAATTAGAATAAATGCGCGAAAAAAAGGCGGCATGGTTAAGAAGTGTATGTTTTACGCTCGGAGATTGCTTGATTTCGGTCAATTTTGTATTAAAAATACAGTATGACACCGATGTCAGTTGTGATATGCTTTGTAACAATATTGAAAATTACAGCGGTGTGTAGGACGGTTTGATGGCTACCATTTATGATGTTGCCGCCCGCGCCGGCGTTTCCCCGAAAACGGTCAGCCGTGTAATTAACGGTGATGCGGCGGTAAGTGACGCGACGCGTGAAAAAGTAGAGACAGCGATTGCGGCATTGGGCTATATCCCGTCTTCCGCCGCGCGGATTATGCGTTCCAACCGTTCGGGGCTGGTCGGGTTGATTACCGGTGCGATTTCGCGCACCGGCGAAGCGTTCCGCGTGCACGGTCTGCCCGACATGTTCCTGATTAAAGGCATCCAGCAGCAGATGCGTGCGGCGGGTAAAACGCTGATGATTGCCGATACGGCAAACCGGGCCGATCAAATCGAGCCGCTTATCCGCACCTTCATGGAACACCGTGCCGAGGGCATCCTTTATGTGGCCGAATACCATCAGGAAGTCGCCCTGCCCGAAATCACGAATGCCTGTCCGATCGTGTTGGTTAACTGTTTCGATGCGTCGGGCACGCCGTCGGTGCTGCCCGACGACGAGCAGGGGCAATACGATTTGGTGCGGCAGATTATCCGGCACGGCCATACGCGCATTGCCTACGTTACCCTGCCGCCGGGCATAGAAGCCACAAGGCTGCGCATTCAAGGTTACCGTCGCGCGCTGGAAGGTGCGGGCATTGCGTTTGATCCTGATCTGCTGCAAACGGGATACCCCGACCATAGTAACGACAGCGAACCGTTGTTGGCGGCAATTCTGCGCCTGACGGCCCTGCCGCAGCCGCCGAGCGTCATCTGCTGCGGCAACGATGAAATGGCGGTGCGTGTGTACGGTATCCTGCGGACGAGGGGATTGCGCGTGCCGGAACAGGTTTCCGTGGCCGGCTACGACAACCATAGCGCGATTGCGGAAACGCTGTTTCCGCCGCTGACCAGTACTGAGCTGCCTTATATGCGCATGGGCGCACTGGCGGCAGATATGCTGCTGGGCGCGGCCGACGGCAAAAAAGAAACGGGACATATCGTCCGGGTTGCCGGAGAAACCATATGGCGGCAGTCTGTCGTCAGCCTGAAATGAATCAACGAGGCGGGCTTCTTCCTAAACGGGAGGCCGTCTGAAACAATCCGCCGTTCTGTTTTGGGAAGCGGGTTTGGGATAAGCGGGAAAATATTTAATTTGGTTTTGTTATAAGAACCAAGGCTGCGGGCGAAACCCCATCTGTCCGCAGTGCCGAGCCGGTGCGGTGCTCAACAGAAGAGACGGTTTTCAGTCTCGATACTGCCGCTTCCGGCATACGGAGATTTTTTTCAGCCTTTTAATCAACAGGAGTAAACTCCAAATGAAAGTATCCCCACAAGTGGCGATGACGCTTCGCCAGATTATGTTGATGAATTTCGGCTTTTTCGGTATCCAGTACAGCTTCGGCTTGCAGCAGACCGCCATCAATCCGATTTTCAACTTTTTGAATGCCGACCAAGGGCAAATGCCGATTCTGAACCTGGCAGGTCCGGTTACCGGCCTGTTGGTACAACCGATGATTGGTGCGCTGAGCGACCGCACATGGGTACCCGGCTTGGGTCGCCGACGCCCGTATTTCCTAATCGGCGCCATCGGTTGCAGCCTGTGCTTGTTTCTTTTCCCGCACGTTACCGCGCTGTGGATGGCCGTTTTGCTGTTGTGGCTGTTGGACATCAGTAACAATACCGCGATGGAGCCGTTCCGTGCGTTTATCGCCGATACCGTGCCCGAACACCAGCAATCTACCGGCTTTTTGATGCAGTCGGTGTTTACCGGCTTGGGCATTACTTTGGCCAACGTGTCGCTGTATATTTTTAATCAGATCGGCTGGTTTCAGCAGACTACTGAATCGGGTATTCCATATTTGGTGTTTGGTTCGTTCTACATCGGTGCGGTGTGTTCCATCGGTTCGGTGCTGGTTACCGTATTATCCACGCCCGAACATGACCCAGTCCGGAGGAAATGGCCGAAATCAAGGCCAAACACGCCAAGAGCAATGCTCTGTACGATATTTATATCGCGATTAAAGAAATGCCGGGTACGCTGTGGCAACTGGCCTTGGTTTACCTGTTCCAATGGTATGCGCTTTTCATTTACTGGCAGTATATTTCCCTGAGTATCGTTCAGTCGGTGTGGAAATCGACGCCGGCCGATAAGGAAGCATACGGTCAGGCATTTGCATGGACTGGTTTAGTCAACGGTTTTTACAACGTCGTTACCTTTATTTCCGCCTTCGGCTTGATGTGGATGGCGCGCAAATACGCCCCTAAATATGTCCACGCTTTCGCGGTAACGCTGGCTGGATTGGCGCTGCTTTCAATTCCGCACATCACCGACAAATACCTGATGTTCGCTCCGATGATCGGCTTCGGTATCGGTTGGGCGAGTATGATGGGCGTGCCGTTTATGATTGTGGTGCACGCCATCCCCAAAGAGCGCTACGGGGTGTATATGGGCATTGTGAATATGATGATTGTGATTCCAATGTTTATTGAAACCCTTACTTTCGGTAGGGTCAAGTTTGAATTCTGGGTATTTAAGACTTGGTTAGTTAAGTTTGATTTTAAAGGTATCTACAACCTGTTCTTGGGTTCCAATCCCGCCAATGCCCTGACCTTTGCCGGCGTGCTCCTGCTGATTGCCGCCGCCTTGACCGTCATGATTAAAACATCCAACAAACCTGTCGGCGTATCCGAAAACGCCTGATACCGAATCAGCAAAAAGGCCGTCTGAAATTTCAGACGGCCTTTTTGGGGTTTTCAGACGGCCTTATTTTTCCGTAACGGGATTGAACGGCAGATAGACGTCAAACCGCGTACTCTTGCCCGCATACTGGTAGGCCGGTTCTTCGCCGTTTAAAAAAACACCCAGCCGCGGGCGTTTGACGACGATGCGCTTTCGGGCGACGGTCCGTGCCGCGGCCAGCAGTGCGGCTTCGTCCTGTGCCGCGCCGACCAGTCCGTGAAAATAAGCCATTTCCTTTTTGACCGCCGCCGATTTCTGCCGTTCGGGATACATCGGGTCGAGATAAACCACATCGGGACGGCCCGCCTGCAATGCCAGTTCGGGCATCAGGGCGCAGGCGTCGCCGAAATGCAGGGTAATGCGTTGCGCAATGTCGCTGATGCCGCCGTCTTGCAGGGCGCGGGTCAGGCCGTCTGAAAGCAGGCAGGCTACGGCGGGATTCTGCTCGAAAGCGTGTACGCTCAGGCCGAGCGAGGCCAGCACGAAACTGTCGCGCCCCAGACCGCCGGTCGCATCCCATACCGTAGGCCGCGCAGTATGGTTGACCGCTTTCGCAATCAGTTCGCCGCCGCCTTTGGTGCGCCGGTATTGGGCCGCCCCTCCCGAAAAATCAACCTTGACGCGCCCCTTTTCCCCCGCACGGCAGAGGCTGAGGCCGTCTGAATCCGCCAGCAGGTATTCGCCGGACTCGGGCGGGGAGGCGGCAACGGTCAGGCCGAACTGCTCCGCCAAACGGCGGGCGGAATCGGTGGCGGAATCGGTCAGGCAGACGGTGGTCATGTTCGGGCGGCCTCCAAAAGGGTCGGAAACGGCGGATGCAAAATTGCAGAAAAGCAGCAGAATAGCACACTGCCGCCGATAAAGTCTTAAAAAACCTACCGTAAACACCGTCCCTGTTATAGAATGGAGCACTTATACTAAACAGGCCGTCTGAAAACGCGGGCGTTCCTTTTCAGACGGCCTTATTCACAAAAACCGCCCGCGCGTTGACCGAAGTTATGATGCACATGAAAACACCGTTGAAAACCATTGCCGCTTTTTTGGGAGCCGTCTTTTCCGTCCAGCCCGTCCTCGCATCGGGCTACCATTTCGGCACCCAGTCCGTAACCGCGCAAAGCACGGCCAACGCCGCCGCTGCCGAAGCCGTCGATGCTTCCACCATTTTCTATAATCCCGCCGGCCTGGCCAAACTGGAAAACAGTGAAATCACCGCCGCCGCCAACATCGTCATGCCGCACATCGAATACTCCGGCGCTGAAGCGGCCCACCGCCGCACCGGAACGGCCGTCGGCGGCGAAACCAGCGGCACCATCACCAAAAAAGCCACGTTTGCGCCGCATCTCTACGGCGCATATAAAGCCGGCGACGTTACCGTCGGTTTGGGCGTGTATGTGCCGTTTGCCTCAGCCACCGATTACAGCGGGCAGTCGGTACTGCGCCATCACCTCAACCGCCTCGGCCTGACCAGTATCGCCGTCGAGCCGGTGGTTGCCTATAAATTCAACGACAAACATTCCGTCGGCGCGGGCCTGATTGCCCAACACTCTTCCGCCGAGCTGCGCAAATACGCCGACTGGGACGCTTCCGGTACCGTCAGTGCGCTGGCAAGCCGTCAGGCGTCGCAGGCCGCGGGCCGCCCGGTAAGCGTGGATGCGACCGGCCATGCCGACGGCCATGCCGAAGTCAAAGGCAAAGACTGGGGTTTCGGCTACCAGTTTGCATGGTTGTGGGATATTAACGACCGCGTCCGCGTCGGTGCGAACTACCGCTCCAAAGTCAAACACAAGCTCAAAGGCAGCGCCGATTGGTATGCCGACGGAGACTACGTCAAACCCGTTTACGCCGCCCGCATCGGCGTGCCCGTTGCCGCGGGCGGCAGCGGCTATGTCCCGCATGAAAAGGCGGAGGTGGAAATCGTTACCCCCGAATCGCTGTCGTTGCACGGCATGTACAAGGCCACCGACCGCTTCAACCTGTTCGGCGACGTTACTTGGACGCGCCACAGCCGCTTCAACAAAGCCGAGCTGGTGTTTGAAAACACCAAAGCCATCGGCGTCGGCAAAACTTCCGACCGCACCGTCATCACGCCCAACTGGCGCAATACCTACAAAGTCGCCGTCGGCGGTTCGTACCAATACAGCGAACCCTTGCAGCTTCGCGCCGGCATCGCTTTCGACCAGAGTCCGGTACGCGGCGCGCAAAGCCGCCTGAACACGCTTCCCGACGGCAACCGCATTTGGTATTCGCTCGGTGCGAAATACACGCTCCGCAAAAACCATGTGTTCGACGTCGCATACAGCCACATCCACATCAACGACACCACCTTCTCCGCCGCCGCTTCGACCGGCGACAATGTGGACAGCAAAGGCACGGCTTATGCGAAATTCCGAAACTACGCCAATATCGTAGGGCTGCAATACAGCTATAAATTCAAATAATCTGCTGGGCAAACGATAAGGCCGTCTGAAACATCCGTTTCAGACGGCCTTGTTTGTTCGGACCCGCCGATTGTGCGGGAAGGGCGGCGAAAACATCGCGCCGGTTAAAGCGGAATCAACGTCCGAACGTCGTCCGCCCCGTTTCCACGCCGGTAGTGATTTCGCCGTACATTTCCGTTCCGCCGTTGCCGGACACGCCCGCGCAGGCGGCCAACAGAAGCAGGGCGGCAAGGCTGAGGGATTTCATCATAAAATTTCTCCGTTTGCGTTTTCAGACGGCCTCATTGCGCATCGCAACGGAAATGGTAGGCGCTGATGGAAAAGCCGTTATTGAAATACAGGCGGTGGGCGGGCGCACGTTCCTGATCGACGTGGACGTTCAAATGGATTTTCGCGATGCCCGCTTCGGCCGCCGTTTTGCGCACTTCGCGCAACAGCCGCGAAGCGTAGCCTTTATTGCGGCTTTGCGGCAGGGTTACGATGTCGTCGATGTGCAGATGGTGGCCGCTGGCCAGATTGAACGCTTCGTGGAAACCGCATACCGACACCGCATTGTGTTTGCCTTCCTCGAAAATACCGAACAGCCGATATCCGGCGGCGCGCTGGCGGGTGTTGATTTGTTCGACGAAACGGTTGATGTCGGTCAGCGTCGGGCGCAGCACGCTCAGCGCGGCAAACGCGGTGGCGGTTTCTTCCGCCGTGATTTCGCGCAATACGGTCTCCGCCGCTTCCGCCCCTGTTTTGATGGGCAGGACGGACTCCTCCCGTTCGGCGGCATGTTTTTCCTCAATCGCCTGCGCCAGCAGCACTTGGGTTTCGGGCACATCTTCCTGCACGCCGCTCTCGCGTTCTTCCAACAGCTGCTTGCAGTCGATGACACGCAAATCGTTGTCGGCGGCGAAGTCCATCAGGAAGCGGAACATCGGCGGATTGGCTTCTTCCAGTTTTTTATCCACCGCCACGCAGCGCACTTTGTCCACCAGAATCGGCCGCACCCAGTTTGAATAGGAAAGGCGGTTGTCTTTGTCGAACGACGACAAAATCCCGCACAGCCGCTCCGCCCAGTCGCTCGGACGGAAAATCTTACCTTTGCTTGTTGTACCGTGAATCACAACTTCGTATGGGTTGCACACTAACATGGCGTTTTTCCTGAGATAATTTGGAACAATAAGTGAATTATACCTTCACCGCCCGTTTCCCGCTAAGGTGGTTTGACGAAGGGTGTCCGAAACGGCCCAAGGGCGGACGGCGGTATCCGGCGCGGCAGGGCGCGGAGGCCGTCTGAAATAACACGCCGGCGCGGCGGACCGCGCTTTCAGACGGCCTTCGAATATGCGATAATCCGCTCATCGGTCAAACACTCTAAAACGGCAAAAAATGATTCGTTCCACCGGATACCGCCCCTGTGCCACGCTGCCGGCCGCAGCGGTTTCGCCGTTTGCCCCATCCCGCCATTTGTCAGAAGGCGGGTTTTTTATGGACAAAGGAAGCCCCCATGCCTAATCCGCTTTACCGCCAACACGTCATTTCTATTTCCGATTTAAGTACCGAACAGCTCGAACTGCTGCTTCAGACGGCCTTGAAGCTGAAAGAGCACCCGCGCGACGACCTGCTCGAAGGCAAACTCATCGGCTCATGCTTTTTCGAACCCTCCACCCGCACGCGCCTGTCGTTTGAAACCGCCGTACAACGCTTGGGCGGCAAAGTCATCGGCTTTTCCGACGGCGCCAACACCAGCGCGAAAAAAGGCGAAACCCTCGCCGATACCGCCCGCATCATCTCCAGCTACACCGACGCCATCATCCAACGCCACCCCAAAGACGGCGCCGCGCGCGTGTCTGCCGAGTTTTCCAAAGTCCCCGTCATCAACGCCGGCGACGGCACCAACCAACACCCCAGCCAAACCCTGCTCGACCTCGTGACCATCTACGAAACACAAGGCCGTCTGAACAAGCTCAAAATCGCCATGGCGGGCGACCTCAAATACGGCCGTACCGTCCACTCCCTCTGCCAAGCCCTCAAACGCTGGGACTGCGAATTCGCCTTCGTCTCCCCGCCCAGCCTCGCCATGCCCGAATACATCACCGAAGAACTCGAAGCCACAGGCTGCCGCTACCAAATCCTGCCCGACCTCGAAGCCGCCGTCGAATGGGCGGACATCCTGTACATGACCCGCGTCCAACGCGAACGCTTCGACGAACAAGAGTTCGCCAAAATCCAAGGCAAATTCAACCTCAACGCCGCCATGCTCGCCAACGCCCGCCCCAACCTGCGCGTGCTGCACCCCCTGCCGCGCGTTGACGAAATCCACCCCGACGTCGATGCCACGCCGCACGCCTACTATTTCGAGCAGGCGACCAACGGCGTTTACGCCCGCATGGCGATTTTGTCGCTGGTGTTGAACGAAGAAGTGTAAGGAAAAAACATGGAAAATAAAAAACTCAGCGTCGAAGCCATCGAAAACGGCACCGTCATCGACCACATCCCCGCCGGGCTGGGCTTGACCATCCTGCGCCAGTTCAAACTGCTGCATTACGGCAGCGCCGTAACCGTCGGCTTCAACCTGCCGAGCAAAACCCAAGGCAGCAAAGACATCATCAAAATTTCCGGCGTGGCGTTCGACGATGCAGCCGCCAACCGGCTGGCGTTGTTCGCGCCCGAAGCCACGGTCAATACCATCGCCGATTTCAAAGTGGTGGCCAAACGCCACCTGACCCTGCCCAACGAAATCGCCGAAGTGTTCCGCTGCCCCAATGCCAACTGTGCCAGCCACGGCGAGCCGGTGAAAAGCCGCTTCTACGTCAAAACGCAAAATGGTCAAACCCGCCTGAAATGCCATTACTGCGAGAAAACATACAGCCGCGATTCGGTGGCCGAGGCCTAACGGTTAAGGCATTTGACGCTGTTTCTCGAATGGAAAGGCCGTCTGAAAACGGAATAACCCGTCCCTGACCGGTTCCGTTTTCAGACGGCCTTTTGCGTTTCATCTACCCTACGGAAAGTCAAAGAAAGCTGCCTTTTATCGTCCCGTTTCCCGAATTGTGCAAATATATTTGAAAATATGCGGGTAAAGCGCCGAAGAATGATACGGAATGTAAGTTCCAAGATGGCTGCCTGCCGCTAAATCTCTTCGGCCGCCGATTCCGTCGTTTCAGACGGCCTTTGACTACAAAAGCAGGAAATACAGACCGATGCCCTCAAACGTACAGACCCGTTCCGCTCCGCTGCTCTATGTTTTGATTTACTTTGCCGGATTTCTCACGGCCTGCCTCTGGTTCAACCCGCAAGATTACCTTTCCGACCTCGCACCGACAGTAACGGCAGTTGCGGCACTGACCGCCGCATGGCTGGTGTGCCTGCTGGTCATGTATAAAGTACGCAGCCAGACGGAATGGATGCAACGCGAACAGCGGATTCAGCGGGAACAGATTCACCCCGTGCTCCATGCCGCCATCCGACGCATGGAAGGCAGCCCCGCCGCGTTAGTGTTGTCGGTGAAAAACCACGGCAAAGGCGCGGCCGGCAAAGTGCGTTTCCATATCGAAGCCCTGCCCAACCATGCAGCCAGCAACGCTGTTACCGCGGCCGCCAGCCGGTTGCCGGTTTTTTCAGACGGCCTCGACATGCTGGCCGCAGGCGAAACATACAGCGGCGCATTCGCCGATGTGGAAGAATTGACCGCGCAGTTACCGCCAAACGGCTTGAGCGGCGTGGTCAAATTGCGTCTCGAATACCAAAATACATTTGGCGAAACCTGCAAATCGGAAAACGTGCTGGAATTGGCCGGCTTGAATCGTGCCGTCTGAACGGAGGTTCGGTGCAGGCTTGTTTCCGTTGAAATGTCGGAAGAGGGCGGTTAAAGGAATTTAATTCTTTTGCCGATTTACATACGGGCGGGCGTCGGATACCGTTTTGCGGTTATGTTTAAATACCCAATCGACATTTCGAAACGGAGGTGCGCCGTTATCTTTATATTTCTTGCACAAACTTTGGAACGCCGGCATTTAAAATTTTTCATCTCGTCATCAGGCCGGATTGGTAACGCGGATGCCGTTTGAAACCGTAAAGCGGCGATTCAAACGAAGAAAAAATAAAACAAGGCCGTCTGAAATCAGATTTTCAGACGGCCTTGTGATACGGTTAAACAAGATTCGGATTATTTCAGTCGATCAATAAAGATTGATATTGCTGCGGAAGTTGTATTCGTTGTTTCTCGTATCGTGCGAATCTTGCGGTTCGTTGCGGACATGCGGTTTGTCGTCGGCCATATTGTCCAAATCGCGGCCCGGTTCGGAAGCGGTATCGCCGATGTTCACACTGGTCAGGCTTTCGAGGATGATGGCGGACGCCAAACGCTCGCCGGTACGGTACACCATGGCCAAGCCGACTTCTTCGGCAGGGATGGAAACGTATTTCACCACGCTCTTGCTGCCTTTTTTACCGTTTTCCAAATCCACCTTCACTTGGCGGCTGCGTTTATAAAGGCTGAGAACCGTACCTTTGTCCAAACCGTCGGCTTCACCTTTGTTCAGTGTAATGGTTTGGAATTGGCCGGCTTCGCTCACGCCGTCGAAGATAGATACGACTTTGGCATCGATATGCCGTGTCGGCGCATGAGGCATCATCTGGAAGCTTTTGCCTTCGTCAGTCATTTTCAGCAGGAAATCGCCTTTGCGGATTTCGGATACCGCTTCTTCCACCACCATAGGTTGGGCTGTTTGAGTAGGCACTTTCGCCAACGGGTGGATGCGGGTGTAGTATTCGCCTTCTTTCAAGTATTCCTTATCTTTATCGCTGGCGGCTTCCAAAGCGCTGTTGGTGTAGGGCAGGGTGCTGACGATGCCGCTGAATACGACTTCCTGGCCGAGATATTTATGTGTATCGGGGTCGGTGATGTCTTTGGTGGCGCGGTAAACCAGATAACGGCCGGGTTCGGTAATGCCGTAGGCGTATACGCGATCGCCTTTGCTGTACATCAGGCGGTTGTCGGGGCCTTCGATAAGTTTGGGGGCGTTTTGCGTTTTCATCTGGTCGATGATTTGCGGATGCTGCATAAACATGCGGTAGAAGTTGACATTGACGGTTTGGATACCGTAGCCGGAAGAGGCTTCGCGTACGCGCGGATGCAGTTTGATAACGGGAATGCCGTCTGAATTGAAGCTGGAACTTTCGAAGCCGAGGCGCGGCTGGCCGTTGACATAGCGCAGCAGCAACACTTGTCCCGGATAAATCATGTGCGGATTGCGCACGTCGCTGCGGTTTGCGCCCCACAGGCGGTTCCACTGCCACGGGCTGTAAAGGTATTTTCCGGAAATACCCCACAAAGTATCGCCCTGCTTGACAACGTAACGTTGCGGTGCGTTCGGCCGCACTTTCAGCGCGGCGGCGTGAATTTGGGCGGAAACCGCCATACTTGCGGCACAAAGCAGGGTTATAATACGTTTTTGCATAACCGTTCCCCTTGAAATTGATTCGGTTTGTCTTTAATTTAACTGAAAAAGATTACATTAATCACTCGTAAAAAATATCAATGAGTGCTTAAGTATGGCCTATACTAGAATTAACGAGGCACTATTTTAACATTGAATGTTACCGTCATCATAGAAATTGTGGCAAAACACATGCCGCCATGTATTAAATACACACATTTGAAGGCCGGCGGGGCGGTTTGCCTGTCTGCAAAGCGCACTATTTGGAAAACAAACGCACCGGCCCGAACCCAAATTAACGAGAGTACCCAGAAATGGCTTTACTGAACATCCTGCAATACCCCGACGAGCGACTGCACACCGTGGCAAAACCTGTCGAAAAAGTCGATGAGCGCATCCAAAAGCTGGTTGCCGATATGTTTGAAACCATGTATGAAGCGCGCGGTATCGGGCTGGCGGCGACGCAGGTCGATGTGCACGAGCGTGTGGTTGTGATGGATTTGACCGAAGACCGCAGCGAGCCGCGCGTGTTCATCAACCCCGTCATTGTTGAAAAAGACGGCGAAACCACTTACGAAGAAGGCTGCCTGTCCGTGCCGGGCATTTACGACACCGTTACCCGCGCCGAGCGCGTCAAGGTCGAGGCTTTGAACGAAAAAGGCGAGAAATTCACGCTGGAGGCGGACGGGCTGTTGGCGATTTGCGTGCAGCACGAGTTGGATCACCTGATGGGCATCGTTTTTGTCGAACGCCTGTCGCAGCTCAAACAGGGTCGGATTAAGACCAAACTGAAAAAACGTCAGAAACACACCATCTAAAAGCCGAATGATACGGTTGGACAGGTCGTCTGAAAGGAGGGGGAGCGGCAGCAACCCGTTGTTTTTCAAACTTTCAGACGACCTGTCGCAATGTTTGCCGTATTCTTTGTTGCGGTACGGTATCTGTTTGATGTGCTTACTGTTGTCTTTCCGCTCGTATTGGCAGGCGCGGCTCAAAAATAAGGTGGGAAAAGTGGCTTAAAACTGTTTTAAAAGTATATGATTATTAAGATAAAATCCGCTTTTTTGGTACTTGCTTTATTTTTAACCTGATTTTATGCGGAGAGAAGCCATGAAAAAATTTGAGATAATTTTCCCTGTTTTAAAAAATGCTGGTCTGTTTTCCTTGTTGCCGTCGGGCTAATAGAGTTGATTGTTTTGTATCTGTTTAACGACTCTTTGCCGCTTCATCATAAATATCAAATAGGGATGGCGTTTGCACTCTTGCTGCATATTTTTGAAGAAGAATTTTTTCCCGGAGGCTTCGGTTTTTCATTTAATACGGTGAAGAATCCAAAGGATTATTCGGATTGTTATCCTATGAACCCGATGATTTCCATGACCGTTAATTTTCTTGGTGTCTTATTCCTGACAATATCTGCTTTTTTCCCTTCGCTTTATTTTCTGGGGATAGGCGTTGCAGTATTTTGGGGGTTGGAAGTGGTGTTTCATACCGTCTTGGCATTTCTTCCAAGGGCTAAGGGTCTTCCGCTGTATAGTCCCGGACTGCTTACGGCTTGGTTGGCCGGTGGTTTTTGCGCATACCGTTATCTGCATACGGTCATCTCTGAAAACCTTTTGTCCGGTTACGATTGGGCTTTGGGTATCGTCTATCTGTTTGCCGGCATTATATTGGTAATCAGGATTCCCGAAGACAGGCTTAGTGGTAAAAACAGCCCGTTCAGATATGAAAACGACAGGGAATTTTATGGTTTCTTTTACCGCTACATCAAACAACGGTATCAACTTAAATAGGGCATCATCGAAGGTTAAAAAGCAGCCTGCACTAAATATAATATAGTGATTAAAAACAGTAACAGCCGTATCCAGTAATCTGTTCTTTTTCGTCAGACGGAGACAAGGTTGCCGTTGCGGTACAGAGGTCGTCTGAAACCCATTCCCAAGGAGTTTCCCCATGAAAGTCATCTTTGCCGGTACGCCCGATTTTGCCGCTGCCGCCTTAAAAGCCATAGCCGCCGCCGGTTTTGAAATCCCGCTGGTGTTGACCCAGCCCGACCGTCCCAAAGGACGCGGGATGCAGCTTGCCCCGTCTCCCGTGAAGCAGGCTGCATTGGAATTGGGTTTGCGCGTGGCGCAGCCTGAAAAACTGCGCAACAACGCCGAAGCCCTGCAAATGCTCAAAGAAGTCGATGCCGACGTGATGGTCGTTGCCGCCTACGGACTGATTCTGCCGCAAGACGTGTTGGATACGCCGAAACACGGCTGTCTCAACATCCACGCCTCGCTGCTGCCCCGTTGGCGCGGCGCGGCGCCGATTCAGCGCGCGATTGAAGCGGGCGATGCCGAGACGGGCGTGTGCATCATGCAGATGGACATCGGTTTGGACACCGGCGATGTGGTCAGCGAACACCGTTACGCCATTCAACCGACCGATACGGCGAATGAAGTACACGATGCGCTGATGAATCTCGGTGCGGCGGCGATTGTTGCTGATTTGCAACAATTAAAAACAAAAGGCCATCTGAAAAGCGTCAAACAGCCGGAAGAAGGTGTGACTTATGCACAAAAATTAAGCAAAGAAGAAGCGCGTATTGATTGGAACGAAAGCGCGGCAGTGATTGAACGTAAAATCCGCGCCTTCAACCCCGTTCCCGCTGCGTGGGTCGAGTATCAGGGCAAGCCGATGAAAATCTGGCGAGCGGAAGTAGTGGCGCAACAAGGCAGGGCGGGCGAAGTGTTGTCTTGCTCGGCTGACGGCTTGGTCGTTGCCTGCGGCGAGAATGCGTTGAAGATTACCGAATTGCAGCCTTCCGGCAGCAAACGGATGCCGATTGCGGCGTTTGCGGCAGGGCATAAGATTGAGGTTGGAACGGTTTTGTAGAAGCTGTTTGCAGGCTGATTAATTTTCAGACGACCTTTCTTCGGATGGCTTAGAGGTCGTCTGAAAATATCGAGCAGGGAACGTTTGGTTTTGTTGAACTGACGACAAGATTCCCCACGTTTAGGAGCAGATCATGGCAGTGTTTGAAGTAGTCGAAGGCGATATTACGAAACTTGAAGTCGATGCCATCGTGAACGCCGCCAATGCCTCGTTGTTGGGCGGCGGCGGTGTGGACGGTGCGATTCACCGCGCGGCGGGACGGGAGTTGCTGGAAGCGTGCAAAAAGTTGAACGGCTGCCGCACGGGCGAGGCGAAAATCACCCAAGGCTACCGGCTGCCGGCGAAATTTGTAATTCACACCGTCGGGCCGGTTTGGTTCGGCGGACACCGCAGCGAAGCGGTCAAGCTGGCGGAGGCGTATCAAAATTCCCTGCTGTTGGCGCAAGAACACGGCATCCGCAGCATCGCCTTCCCCTGTATCAGCACGGGCGTGTACCGTTTCCCCGCCGATTTGGCTGCCGAGACCGCTTTGGCGATTTTGAAAAAAACCTTGCCGCAGTGTCCGTCTGTCGAAAAAATCGTTTTCTGTTGCTATTCGCCGCAGGACGCCGAACGCTATCGGGCATTGTTGGAACGTGACGGGGTGGTCGTCTGAAATTCCCGAATCAGGCAAAACGGCAGATTAAATGTTTTCAGACGACCTCGGGCAAGTTTGAGGTCGTCTGAAAACAGAAAAGCCGGACAGACAGTCCGGCTTCCTATAAGAATCCATTAATCAAGAATCGATTAATCGTCGCAGTGGTTGTCGGTGTCCACTTTGATGACGCGGCCGCTTTGTGAAGAAACGTCCACATCGTATTCGGTGCAGCCTCTGCGGATTTCGATTTCCCAGCGTCCGTCGCTGTGGTCGATGTCGGTAACGCGGCCGCCGCCGACGCGTTTCTTGGCGATTTTGACGGCTTGCGCTTGGGAGATGGCGCGGGAATGTTTGTGCGGTGCCGCCGCGGCGGTCAGGCTGCCGGAAATGAGTGCGGCAGAAACGGCAAGCAGGGAAAGGGCGCGCAAAGTCATGATGAATCCTTATGTGTGTTGAAAAGAACGGACTATATGGATATTGTCATGAGCGGGCAATCGGATTAACACAATTTGAATCTTGCCCCGGACACCGCCCGAACCACTTGTACGGCGTTTACATTTTTAACGAACAAATCGAACCGAAGCAGGTATTTAAGGAATTGAATTTATGAGTATGTCCCTCGCCCAAAAACTCGCCGCCGACAGCATTGCGGCGGTCGCCGAAGGGCGCAACCTTCAGGATGTGTTGGCGCAAATCCGCGCGACGCATCCCGAGCTGACGGCGCAGGAAAACGGCGCGTTGCAGGATATTGCCTACGGCTGCCAGCGTTATTTGGGCAGTTTGAAGCATATGCTCGCGCAGATGCTGAAAAAGCCGATTGACAATCCGCAGCTCGAAAGCCTGCTTTTGGCGGCGATGTACCAACTGCATTACACGCGCAACGCGCCTCATGCCGTGGTCAACGAGGCGGTCGAGAGTATCGCGAAAATCGGGCGCGGGCAGTACCGTTCGTTTGCCAACGCGATTTTGCGGCGTTTTTTGCGCGAACGCGACAAGCTCGCGGCTTCGTGTAAAAAAGACGATGTGGCGAAGCACAACCTGCCGCTGTGGTGGGTGGCATACCTGAAAAACCATTATCCGAAACACTGGCACAACATCGCCACCGTGCTGCAATCGCATCCGCCGATGACGCTGCGTGTCAACCGCCGCCACGGCAATGCGGAGGCTTATCTGGAAAAATTGGCGGCGGAAGGTATCGCGGCAAAGGCGTTGGACGAATATGCGGTTACGTTGGAAGAAGCCGTGCCGGTGAACCGCCTGCCCGGTTTTTCAGACGGCCTGGTGTCGGTGCAGGATTTCGGCGCGCAGCAGGCGGCGTATCTGTTAAACCCTAAAGACGGCGAACGGATTTTGGATGCCTGCGCCGCGCCGGGCGGCAAGACGGGGCATATTTTGGAACTGGCGGATTGTCATGTTACCGCTTTGGACATTGATGCAGGCCGTCTGAAACGTGTGGGGGACAATCTCGATCGTTTGGGTTTTGGCGAAACTCGTAAAACTCGTTTTCAGACGGCCTCTCTATACTGCGCCGATGCGCGGGATTTGGCGGCATGGTATGATGGAAAACAGTTTGACGCAGTTTTGGCCGATGTCCCGTGCACTGCGTCGGGCGTCGTGCGCCGCAATCCCGACATCAAATGGTCGCGCCGGCCGACTGACGCGGTGAAAACCGCCCGCCAGCAGGAAGCCTTGTTAGACGCGCTTTGGCAAACCCTGACGAAAAACGGCAGGATGTTGCTGGCAACCTGCTCGGTTTTTGTGGAAGAAAACACACAGCAACTGCAAAAATTCCTCAACCGCCATGCCGATGCAAAACCAGCCGGAGAGCATGTGCTTTTACCGAACAAATACCAAGATGGCTTTTATTACGCGCTTATTGAAAAACAGTAAACTGTTTCTGCTGCCGCTTTTGCTGGCCGTATCGTTGCACGCGTCGGGCGAAGGCATCAGCGCGACCCGTGCCGAAGCGGTTTTGACGGCTTCGGGGCAGCTCGCCGTGAGCAGCCGTTTCCAAGTCGAGTTGCCCGACCAGCTCAAGCAGGCGCTCAGGCAGGGCGTGCCGCTCAATTTCACCTTAAGCTGCCAGCTTTCCGCGCCGACCGTGGCGGCCTACCGTTTCCGCATCGGCCAGTTCGTCAATGACGACAGCAGCGTCCAATACAAACTCTCGTTCCATCCCCTGACCAACCGTTACCGCGTAACGGTCGGTACGTTCTCCACCGAATACGACCAGCTTGAAACCGCCCTGCGCGGCATAGGGGCGATTGCCAACTGGAAGGTACTCGACAGCGGTACGCTCAGCGGCGTTTCGCCCAAAGAAGCCAAAGCGGAAGTCCGCCTGCTGATGAGTACGGCAAAACTGCCGAAGCCTTTTCAAATCAATGCGCTGACTTCTAAAAACTGGCATCTTGATTCAGGCTGGAAGTCATTGTCCATCACTCAGGAATAAACTATGCGGCGCTTTCTCCCGATTGCCGCGCTGCTTGCGGTGTTGTTGCTTTACGGCCTGACCGTCGCCACCGGCAGCGGCAGCAGTTTGGCCGACTATTTCTGGTGGATGATTGCGCTGTGCGTGCTGCTGATGGTGGTGTTGGCCTCGGTGCTGGTGCGTTATGTGCTGCTGTTGATGCGCGACGGCAGCAGCGGTGTGTTCGGCTCGCAGATTGCGCGGCGGCTGTCGGGGATGTTTACGCTGGTGGCAGTGTTGCCGGGTGTGTTTTTGTTCGGCATTTCCGCCCAGTTTATCAACGGCACGATTAATTCCTGGTTCGGCAACGATACCCACGAAGCCCTTGAGCGCAGCCTGAACCTGAGTAAATCCGCATTGAATCTGGCAGTGGACAACGCAGTCAGTAATGCCACGCCGGTGCAGATTGATTTAATCGGCGCATCGTCGCTGGACAACGATTTGGCCAAGGCATTGGAGGAAAACGCGAAGAGGGGCGAATTTGCCCAGCTTGCGCTTTACAATGTCGAACGCGGCAAATTTGAGAAAAGCATCAACCCGCTGAAGTTGAATCAGCCGGCAATCGGCGTGCAGGATAAGGAGTTGCTGCTTCAGTCCGGTTCGGTGCGCGGGCTGGAAAACATCGGCAACATCCTGTATGCGCAGGGTTGGCTGTCGCTCGGCAAATACCGCGGGCAGGATTATGCGCTGTTTTTCCGCCAGCCGATTCCGAAGAACGTGGCGGAAGATGCGACGCTGATTGAGTCGGCGCGGGCGAAATATGCCGAGTTGAGCTATACCAAAAAAGGTTTGCAGACATTCTTCCTGGTTACGCTGCTGGTGGCGACCCTGCTGGCGATTTTCTTGGCCTTGGTCATGGCGCTTTACTTTGCCCGCCGTTTCGTCGAACCCGTTTTGTCGTTGGCCGAGGGGGCGAGGGCGGTGGCCCAGGGCGATTTCACACAGAGGCGGCCGATTTTCCGCAATGACGAGTTCGGCCGTCTGACCCACTTGTTCAACCATATGACCGAGCAGCTCGCGATTGCCAAAGAGGCCGACGAACGAAACCGCCTGCAACAGGAAGCTGCGCGGCATTATCTCGAATGTGTATTGGAAAGCCTGACAACCGGTGTGATTACGCTGGACTCGGCAGGCCGTCTGAAAACCTTTAACAAAGCCGCCGAACGGATTTTAGGGGTGCCGCTCATGCCGCTGTCCGGCAGCATCTGGCAGGATTGGAACGGCCAGTCGCCGCAACAGACCATTTTGGCGGAAGCCTTTGCCGCGATTGCGGAAACGGCGGGCGGCAGCAAACCGGTTCAGGTCGGATATGCCGCGCCTGACGATGCGCGCATCCTGTTGGGCAAGGCAACCGAGCTGCCCGACGACAACGACAACGGCCTGGTCATGGTCATCGACGACATTACCGTGTTGGTTCGGGCGCAGAAAGAGGCGGCATGGGGTGAGGTGGCCAAACGGCTGGCGCACGAAATCCGCAATCCGCTTACCCCCATCCAGCTTTCCGCCGAGAGATTGGCATGGAAATTGCATGACAAATTGGACGAACAAAGCGCCCATATCCTGACGCGCTCCACCGATACCATCATCAAACAGGTGGCCGCGCTGAAAGAAATGGTCGAAGCGTTCCGCAATTATGCGCGGGCCCCGTCGTTGAATTTGGAAAAACATGATTTGAACTGCCTGATTGAGGAAGTTTTATTGCTGTATGAAGGCGGCGCGTGTACATTCACAGCCAAACTCAGTAAGATACCGCTGTGGATTGCAGCCGATACCACCGCCATGCGGCAGGTGTTGCACAATATTTTCAAAAATGCCGCCGAAGCTGCGGAAAGCGACGGACAACCGTCTGTTACCGTGGCTACGGGGCAGACGGAAGACGGAGCGGAAGCGGTTTTGACCGTATGCAACAACGGCAAGAGCTTCAGCAAAGAGATGCTGCATAATGCTTTCGAGCCTTATGTAACCGACAAACCGACAGGCACAGGATTGGGGCTGCCCGTCGTCAAAAAAATAATCGAAGAGCACGGAGGCCGCATCAGCCTGAGCAACAGGCCGGACGGCGGTGCTTGTGTCAAAACAGCCTTACCCCGATTGGTAGAAACTTATGCGCAGCAGTGATATTTTGATTGTAGATGATGAAGTGGGTATCCGCGATTTACTCTCGGAAATCCTCCAGGACGAAGGTTATTCCGTGGCTTTGGCGGAAAATGCCGAAGAAGCGCGCCAACTGCGCCATCAGGTTCGTCCGGCTATGGTTCTGCTTGATATTTGGATGCCCGACTGCGACGGCATCACCCTGTTGAAGGAATGGGCGAAAAACGGACAGCTCAACATGCCCGTGGTGATGATGAGCGGTCATGCCAGCATCGATACCGCCGTTGAAGCCACCAAAATCGGCGCGCTGGATTTCCTGGAAAAACCGATTACCCTGCAAAAGCTGCTTTCCACGGTTGACCGTGCGCTGAAACACGGTGAGATGCAGGCGGCTTCCGGCCTGTCTCTCGACAAGCTCGGCAATAGTCCGGTCATCCAAGATTTGAACCACAAACTTGAAGCCGCCGCCAAACAAAGCGGTCCGGTGCTCTTAAGCGGCGAAGTCGGTTCGCCGTTTGAATTAGTGGCGCGCCATCTCCGTAAAAACGGTACACCTTGGGTGGAGCCGGCCAAGGTGGAACATATCGTCGATACCCCGCTGGAACTGTTGCAAAAAGCGACCGGCGGCGTGCTGTATGTCGGTGATATTGCACAGTACAGCAAGAATATCCAAAACGGCATCGTGTTCCTTTTGGGTAAGGCCGACCGCTATAACGTCCGCATTATCGCTGCCAATAGCCGCGGTAATGAGGAAACCGCGGTGCAGGACGGCAGGCTGCTCGAATTGCTGTCGAAAACCGTTGTCGCCCTGCCGCCGTTGCGCAGTCAGCCGGACGATATTGCTTTTTTGGTCAACCAAATCGTTACCGAGTTGGCCGACACCCAAAAAATCCAACCGGTTAAATTCAGCAGCGGCGCATTGGCCGTATTGCGCCAGTACGAATGGCCGGGCAATTTCGACCAACTGCGCGGCGTTGTCAAGAGTTTGGCACTGGGGGCGGACGGCGGCGAAGTGGAAGAGCAGGAAGTCGGCACGGCTTTGGGCAGGACTTCGCAATCTTTTTCTTCCGAAATCGTCGGCGGTTTCAATTTCAATATGCCGTTGCGCGAGTTGCGCGAAGAATTGGAACGCCGTTATTTTGAATACCACATCGCGCAGGAAGGCCAGAATATGAGCCGCGTGGCACAAAAGGTCGGGCTGGAGCGGACGCATTTGTACCGCAAGCTCAAACAGCTCGGCATCAGCGTATCTCGCCGTTCGGGAGATAAGGGCGCGGACGAGTAAACCGTCAGATTGTTTTTTAACCTGCCTGACGAATCGGAGGCCGTCTGAAAATATTTCAGACGGCCTCCGATTTGGCTTCAAAGCGAAGATATCAGTCTATATGCGGATGTTGCGCAGCAAGGATTTTGCGTTTGCGCTGCAATTCTTTAATCCGTTCGTCGATGGCTTCAATGCTTTCCTCAATCCGGTCATGATGTTCGGCCAGCAATTCTTTGGCTTCGGCTTTGTCGCTGGCCAGCGGCTTGCCGCCGGTGAGCGGCTTGTTGGCCGGTTCATGCATCAGTTTGGCCGCCATCAGGCCGAACAGGCCGAATATCATCAGATAGAAGGCCGGAATGTGCAGATTGTGGGTGGTTTCCACCAAAAACGAAGTAATGGTCGGGGTTAGGCCGGCCAAGACGATTGAAATGTTGAACACCACGGCCAGACCGCTATAACGGATGGAAGTCGGAAACAGCGCCGGCAGGGTTGCCGCCATCACACCGATTAACATGTTCAACGACAAGGCCAGCACCAGCAGGCCGAAGAAAATAAGAACGGGCTTGCCGGTTGTCAGCAGGTAGAAAGAAGGCCACGAAAAAAACAAGAGAGACAAACTGCCGGTGAGGATAAACGGGCGGCGGCCGTATTTGTCGCTCAACCAGCCGATAAGCGGTTGTACGAACAGCATCCCTATCATTACCGCGATGATAATCAAAACCCCGTGGTTTTCAGGATAACCGAGGTTGTGGGAGAAGTAGCTGGGCAGATAAGTCAGCAGCATGTAATAGGTAACGTTGGTAGTCAGTACGATGCCGCTGCATATCAAAAAGTTGCGTTTGTGCTTTCTAAACAAATCCCGCAGACTGGTTTTGTTTTTCTTCTCATGCGGCATATTGACGGTATGTTCTTGGAAAACGGGTGTTTCGTCCAAAGCATGCCGCAAATACAAACCGATGATGCCCAGCGGCAGCGCAAGGAAAAACGGTATGCGCCAGCCCCACTCCATAAACTTGCTATCGCCCAATAGCAGATGGAGCGCGGAAACCATACCTGCACCCAGCAAGAATCCCAGAATCGAACCGAAGTCCAACCAACTTGCCATAAAGCCGCGCCTGCGGTCGGGCGAGTATTCGGCTACGAAAATCGACGCGCCGGCATATTCCCCGCCCACCGAAAAACCCTGTGCGATTTTCAAAAGCAGCAGGATAATCGGCGCCCAAATTCCGATGGAGTCGTACGACGGAATCAGACCGATGCCGAAAGTGCTGAGCGACATGACGATAATCGTCATCGCCAATACCCGCTGCCGGCCTATTTTGTCGCCGAGGGCTCCGAACACCAAACCGCCCAACGGCCGGAAAATAAACGGAACGGAAAACGTACCCAGTGCGGCGATCGTCTGCACGCTGGGCGATGCATCGGGGAAAAAGATTTTACCGAGTGCGAAAGCCACAAAGCCATATACGCCGAAATCAAACCATTCAATGGCGTTGCCCAAGGCCGCGGCCGAGATGGCTTTCTTGGTGTCTGCACGTTCAATAATCGTAATATCGTTAAGTTTCAAAGGTCTGTGCGTTTTAGCTATCAAACCGTACCTCCTTTATCTTAAGTTATTGTTCAGACGCGGCGGAATTGCCTGTGCAATGTGAAAGGCGGGATGGAAAATCAGCGCCGGATTTGGATATTTCAAAAATGAAAATGTGATGGTTTTTATAAGTTATTCATTATTATAACATAAAATTTACGATTATTCGAACTTAGTGAAAATTTGTTTCTTTGTTAATCTTTTAATGTTACTTGCTGTTGTATTAAAAAGGCTGTCGGGCGAAGGTATCGAATGGTTTGGAAAAATACTGATGAAACATACGAATAATGCCAATCTTGATGAATTTTCAGAAGATTTTTTCCAGTAAGGATTTTTTGCCTGATTCGGGATGGAAATAACGGGTTCATTTCAGCGGTAACTTTGCTCCCGTTCGGCGCAAATATTGAAAATTAAGATAACGGCATTGACGATGCCTTTCAGACGGCATTTTAACGGGGAAAACGTAAAATGTTTTCCACTTACAATGCTTTACCTATAGATGAATTTCTGTAAAATAGGCCGTCTGAAAAAATATCAGGCCGCTTACTAAAAATAAGTAAATTCGAAGGCCGCCTATATAGGCAGGCCGTCTGAAATACAAAACGGGATACGGACAATGAACGAAACGGAACGCTTCGCGTGGCTGCAACTTGCTTTCACACCCTATGTCGGTGCAGAAAGCTTCTTGATTTTGCTGCAATATTTCGGCAGTGCGCAGGCCGCATTGGATGCGCCGGCAGAAAAAATCGCCGCTCTGGTGCGCCACAAGCAGGCGGCAGAGGCTTGGCGTAATGTCGAAAAGCGCCACTTGGCGCAAAAATCCGCCGAAGCCGCCTTAAAATGGGAAACGCAGGACGGCTGTCGGCTAATGCTGTTGCAAGACCAAGATTTTCCTGAAATGCTGACTCAGGGTATTACCGCGCCGCCGGTTTTGTTTTTGCGCGGCGACGCAGGGTTACTGCACAAATATTCCGCCGCCATCGTCGGCAGCCGCCATGCCACGCCGCAGGCAATGCGGATTGCCAAGGATTTCGGCAGAGCGTTGAGTGAAAAGGGCATTCCCGTCGTGTCGGGTATGGCTTCGGGCATCGACACTGCCGCCCACCAAGGTGCGTTGCAGGCAGGCGGCGGCACTATCGCCGTCTGGGGGACGGGCATAGACCGCATTTATCCGCCGTCCAATAAAAGCCTTGCTTACGAAATCGCCGAAAAAGGGCTGATTGTCAGCGAGTTTCCGTTGAACACGCGCCCGCTTGCGGGCAACTTCCCGCGTCGCAACCGCCTGATTGCCGCGCTGTCGCAGGTTACGCTGGTGGTTGAGGCTGCGTTGGAATCCGGTTCGCTGATTACCGCCAAGTTGGCGGCGGAAATGGGGCGCGAGGTGATGGCAGTGCCCGGTTCGATAGACAATCCGCACAGCAAAGGCTGCCACAAGCTGATTAAAGACGGTGCGAAACTGGTGGAGTGTCTGGATGACATCGTGCAGGAATGCCCGCAACTGTTGCAAAATTCCCCGTTGCTGCCATATGCTATAAAAAGAGATACAAGTGAAACACGCAAACCGGAGCCGCCGGCAACCGTCGGGAGGCCGTCTGAAAACGTAGGTACGGAGGCGGGGCGGCAGGCAGACAGCTCCCCGCTGCTGGATGCAATGGGATACGATCCCGTTCATCCCGATACGTTGGCGCAGCAGTTGCAATTTCCCGCCGCCGATGTTTACGCGGAACTGCTGGAACTGGAACTCGACGGCAAGGTGGCTTCGCTGGCAGGCGGACGTTACCAACGAATCGAAACATAGAAATAAGGAATCGGCATGGCAGAAGTCATTGCTTTTTTAATCGAACATTTTCAGGATTTTGACGCGTGTCCTCCGCCGGAGGATTTGGGGCGACTGTTGGAAGACGCAGGTTTTGACGCAACGGAAATCGGTAATACGCTGATGATGCTGGAAGTGTTGCTCAACAGTTCCGAATTTGCCGCCGAACCGCTCGACAGCCAATCAGTACGCGTTTACAGCAACGAAGAAACCGACAATCTGCCGCAGGAAGTGATGGGGCTGATGCAGTATTTGGTCAGCGAACGCGCCATTACTTATGAGCAGCGCGAAATCGTCATTCATGCCCTGATGCATATTCCGTCCGAAGAAATTACCGTCGATACGGCAAAAGTGCTGACACTTTTGGTATTGTGGGCGCATAAGAGCGAGCTGCCGGTATTAATCGGCGACGACTTGATGGCTGCTTTAAACGGCAAGGCCGTCATGCATTAATACTTTTCAGACGGCCTTTTGCTTTTAAGAGGCCGTCTGAAACATAAAATCCAATACATTAAAAGAGAACAAACAATGGCGAAAAACCTCTTAATCGTCGAATCACCGTCCAAAGCCAAAACCCTGAAAAAATACCTTGGCGGCGATTTCGAAATTCTGGCCTCCTACGGCCACGTCCGCGACCTCGTCCCCAAAAACGGTGCCGTCGATCCCGAACACGACTTCGCCATGAAATACGAGCTGATCAAACGCAACGCCAAACACGTCGATGCGATTGTCGCCGGAGCCAAAGAAGCCGAAAACATCTACCTCGCAACCGACCCGGATAGGGAAGGCGAAGCGATTTCCTGGC
>ERZ772764.386-NODE-386-length-31263-cov-3.827769_pt1 | contig 31263 bp, 32 predicted proteins | sample MGYA00512163_ERZ772764 | MGnify/ENA primary metagenome ERZ772764 (study PRJEB29015, sample SAMEA2737903) | human oral metagenome | biome: human oral; feature: human-associated habitat; material: dental | place: China | collected 2094 ... | reverse complement strand
TCTCGGCGGATTAAGCCGATTCGACGCTTTTCAATGCGGTGCTGTTGAAGTAAGTGAAAATAAGTCGAGACAAAATACAAAATAAAAAGGACAGCTCTTAAAAGTCTATCCTTTTTATGTAATGCATTATCTTTTAGCCATAAAAATGTGGCAGATTTCGGTTATTTCCCATCGACGCTCACACCATAGAAGGCATCGTAGCCGAACGGGCTTTGTACGTAGCCTTTCACGCGCGGGCTTAATGGCGCGAAGCCGACGGAGTGCGCCACCGGAATCCAAGGCGCTTGCTCGTGAACGATCACTTGCGCTTGCTTGTAAAGCTCAGTACGCGCTTGTTTGTCGGTTAAACCAATGGCTTTGTCTAACAAGGCGTCAAATTGCACGTTTTTGAAACGTGCCAAGTTTGAGTTGCCTGCGTTGGCGCTCGCTAATAATGGGGATAAGAAGTTATCCGGGTCACCGTTATCGCCCGACCAACCGAAAATCCCCGCAGTGAGTTCGCCGGCTTTCGCGCGTTTTTGGTAATCCGCCCATTCATAAGTGACCGGATTGGCTTTCACACCGATTTTTGCCCAGTCCGCCATTATCAACTCCGCCATCCGTTTCGGATTTGGATTGGAGGCGCGAATCACCGGTTGAATCCAGAAATCCGTTTCAAAACCGTTCGGATAACCCGCTTCGGCTAACAGTTGTTTGGCTTTTTGCGGATCATAAGGATAATCTTGGATGTCGTCGTTGTAGCTCCAAATGGTCGGTGGTAACGGATTTTTCGCCGGTGTACCGGCGCCTTGGTAAACGGCATCGATAATCGCTTTTTTATCCACCGCGTAGTTTAACGCTTGGCGTACTTTTACATTATCAAACGGTGCTTTTTCTGTATTGAATGCGATATAGGCTACATTCAAGCCTTTTTGTTCCAAAAGCTGGACTTTCGGATCAGTTTTCATTTTGGCTAAGTCCGCCACATTCGGGAATAGAATCAAATCGCAGGTGCCCGCTTGTAATTTTGCGTAACGCGTAGTGGCGTCCGGTACGATGCTGATCACTAAGCGATCAAGCGGCGTTCTGCCTTTCCAGTAATTTTCGTTCGCCACATATTGTGCCGCTTGATCGGTTTTGTAATCCACGAAAATGAATGGGCCGGTACCTACCGGGCGATTGTCAACGGTTTCAGGCGTGCCCGCTTTCATCATCGCGTCGGCATATTCCGCCGAATAAATGGAAATAAAGTCCATTCCCAAACTTGCCAAGAAAGTTGCATCTTTTTTGTTTAAAGTGATGCGAACCGTGTTGTCATCGATTTTTTCCACGGATTTCAATAACTCGGGAAATTTCATCGCGTTGAAATACGGATAAGTGCCTTTGGAGACGTTGTGATACGGGTGATTCGGATCAAGCTGACGTTGGAAGGAGAACAGCACATCATCCGCATTGAAATCGCGCGTCGGGGTAAATTCTTTAGTGCTGTGGAATTTCACGCCTTTGCGTAAATGAAAGGTGTAAGTTAAACCGTCATTGCTGATTTCCCAGCTTTCCGCCAAGGCCGGCTCAATTTCCGTCGAACCTTTTTTAAATTCTACCAAACGGTTATAAACCTGTTGTGAACTGGCGTTATAAGACGTGCCCTCCATCACTAACGCTGGGCTGAAGCCTAACGGCGCTTTAGCCGTACAGTAAACGAAAGTATTATTTGATGCAGCTTTATTGTCCGCGGGGACTGCCGGTTTGTTTGCTGAGCCGGATTGATCGCAAGCGGCTAAAAATAGCGTAGCGGCAAGCGTTAAGGTGGCTTTTAATGTCATACGCGTTCCTCATTGTGATGGTTAAACGGCGGTCGATCCCGCCGACAAGAAAATGCTATTAAGATATAAGCAGGTTGGCTTTTTCTTAAATAAAAAAATTGTCTTGATTATAACAAATCGAACTAAGAGAACGCGATTTGTACCTCGACTTCGCGCCTTTTCAAATGTGCTCGAGGCCCGCCGGAAGCGGCTTCAATGCGGTGCTCGTAGCAGAGTTCAAGATGTCGATGTGAAAGCTTAGCAAGCCGCTCTCGCTCAATTATTTATTGCGTCGCTTTGGACGGAAAAATAAAAGACGCGACAATGCCGACGAATAACACGCCTAGCACGATAAATAAGCTCGCATTGGCGGAAATATGAATGCCTGTATCAAAGACGGCATGGTTCCAAGCTTGAATGCCCATTTTGATGCCGATAAAAAATAATAGTGCGATCACGGATTTTTCTAAGTGCACCAAATATTTCGTTAAGGCCGCCAAAATAAAATAAAGGCTACGCAAGCCCAAAATAGCAAAAATCATTGCCGCATAAACCAATAGCGGTTCTTGCGTGACGGCAATAACTGCCGGCACGGAATCGAAAGCGAAAGCGAGATCGGAGGTTTCGATTGCGATTAGACATAAAAAGGCCGGCGTGGCGTAACGCAATCCTTGACGTGTGACGGAGGCAAGTTGTTCGGCATTTAATTCGGCATGGCGAACGAAAAATTTTTCTTGCAGCAATTTAGGGAAAATCGGCATAGCTTTACCGGCTAAGCGTATGCTCCAGTGGTGTGTATAGTCTTCGATTTCCGGATTGTCCTTGCCGCGGGCGGTTAACATTTTCCAACCGCTCCATAAAACGAAGGCGGCAAAAGCAAAGCCGACCCAAGGACTGGCGGCGAATAAACCGGTACCCAATAACACGAAAACAGCACGGAAAATCAATGCGCCTAAAATTCCCCAATAGAGAATGCGGTGCTGTAACCGCGCTTTAATACCGAAAGAGGCGAAAATAGCGACGAAAACCATTAAGTTATCGATAGATAAACTTTTTTCCAATACATAGCCTGCTAAGTAAAGATTCGCCCATTCCGGTTCGAAACGAAGATAAAGATAGACATAAAAAGCCAGCGCTAGGGATATCCAAAAAAGCGACCACACCGCCGCATTTTTTACCGTAATTTCTTTCCCATGGCGATGGGAAATTAAATCAATATAGATCGAAAATAAGACAACGCCGAAGAAAACGATAATGGTTTCTAGGGGAAAGCCGAAATGCTGCATAAATAAACCTTAAATAAAAAATGGGGCCGCTATTCTATAACAAGCGGGGTGATTGACAAACGCTATTTTCTTTCTTTTTTAGGGATTTATTTTTTGTCGTATAAGCCTGTTTGTTGGATGTTAATTGGCTGATTTAGAAGTGATTTTTTTATTAATACTAGGCGACTGAGATAAATTATCTATTTTTACGTAAATTATCTCCGTCGCCATTTTTTAAGCGCAATAGAGTCCAAATTAATAGTAGAGCGAAGACGGAAGAGGTGAGAAAAGTATAGCTAAAGGCAGTTTGTAATGCGTCCTCTTGATTGCCGAGACGATGGCGATAAAACGCTAAAATAATGGATGACACCGCAATACCGAAACCGATGCCTACTTGTTGTACTATGCTTAACAGGGTTGAACCTGTGCCGGATTGGGCGCGGGACAAATCGCCCACCGTCAGCGTGTTAATCGCGGTGAAAATCATCGACATACAAGCACCGTACCACATTAAATTGAATAATATCCAAGCCGTCGCCGTAGATTGCTCTAAAAATGCCAGGCAGATAATCGATCCGGTCATTAAAAACGACGCGGCAATTAATGTATTTTTATAGCCGAAACGGTTCAAAATACGTCCGATAAAGGTTTTGAAGATGATCGACATTAAGGCAATCGGTGCCAGTAACCAACCTGAAAGTTCGGCGCTATAACCAAATGAAAGTTGGAACATTAACGGCAACAAAAAAGGTACCGCGGAGCTCGACAGACGAATGAGTAAATTGGCGGAAATGCCAAGGCGGAAGGTGCGGGTATCAAATAAGGATAAGGGCAAAATCGCGTACGTGTTTTTTTTCGCGTAGCGATAGTAGCCGAGTAGCAATGCGGTGCCGAGCAGCAATGCGCCGTAAGCGATAGCGGGATAACCGCGACTTTCTCCCATTAAATCCAGCCCGAGAGTGAGTCCGCTTAGACCGAGGGCGAACAGTAAAAAACCGCTCCAATCTAATTTACCGATGCTTGGATTTAAAAAATTACGCATCACTTTGCCGGCAAAGAACATACCCGCTATGCTAATCGGTACATTGATCAAGAAAATCCAATGCCACGAGGCGTTAGTAACTAACCAACCGCCTAGAATCGGGCCGATGATTGGGCCGATTAAGCCGGCGGTTGCCATTAAATTCCACGCATTGACCAGGTGGTTTTTCGGCACGCTCTGCACAATCGCAAGTCTCGCCACCGGCATCATAAATGCGCCACCAACGCCTTGCAGAATGCGCGATAGTACTAATGCGTTTAAGCTTGTTGAAAGCGCGCAAAATAACGAACCGAGGGCGAAAACGCACACCGCTGCACGAAATACATTGAGCGTACCGAATTTATCCGCCGCCCAAGCGGTGAGCGGAATAAACAAGGCGACTGCCAAGGAATAAGCAATGACCGCCATTTGCATTTCTACCGGCGATTCGTGTAAGTCCGCCGAAACGGCCGGCAATGCGGTGTTCAAAATGGTTGCGTCCAGGCTTTGCATAAACAGCGCCATTGCCGCAACTCGGGCTAAGCCGCGGTAGTCTTTTGTTTCAGGTGTGGGCTGCATTGTCGAGAAATTGTTCAATAAAATCGGCAATAGAAGAAATATGGTTAATATCCAGTAAAGTGCATTCGGTTTCGAGCGCGTAATCGGTGGCTAATGCCAACACGTTTTCATCGATTTCCGGCAAAGGTTTGCTTATGCCTCGGCGATGTAAAAGAATTTTCGGAATCGGCTCTTGTTTAAAGCCTTCGACTAAAACCAAGTCGGTCAGTGTCGGATCGAATTGTGTCGCAAGATAATGCAAGGAAACCGGTGCTGGTGTTTCCGTCATCATCGCCCAGCGCTTATCGCAAGCCATAATGACTTGTGCCGAACCCGCTTCTTTCATACGCCAGCTGTCTTTTCCTTCTTTATCCACTTGAGCGTTGTGATGGCTGTGTTTTATTACGGAAACGCGCAGTCCGCGCGCAATCAGTTCCGGAATTAATTTTTCCAATAAAGTGGTTTTGCCGCTACCACTGTAGCCGGTGATGCCGAGAAGAGGAATTTGTTTGTTCATCATTAAATAAAACGACCTAAAAAGTCATCGTGTTTTGCCTGTTGTAGAAAGTGTAAGAAAGTAAAAATTGTTAAGAAAGTATTCTTAACAATACCGGCTTAAATTCAGTCCGAGCAGCGAATTTTCTGTCGTAACGTTTTACCAATACAAAAGAACACGCAGTGAAAAGGAAAATAATGAGCGCACGCAACGGTTCATTATCGCTGATGCGGTCGGAAAATAAGGTGGCGAATAACAAAGCAGCAAGCGGCACGATATATGTCAACAAGGCGGAAAGCAGCATGGATTTTTCTTCTAAACCGATTTCGACGATTTGTCCTGCACGCAGCGGCATTAAAGATGCTACGCTGAAAATATGTTCGCCGCGCTTGCCGTTGAGTTCGGAAAGACTGTTCCCTCCGCAGCCGCTTTTCGCTGCGCATTGCCCGCAGGCGCTTTGCGATTGACATTTCACTTTGGCAATACCGTTTGCATAGTCGAGCACGACCGCATTTTCTCGTAACATTTAGGCTTCCCCCATATAGATATCAAAGCGGTGATTTTTGGTTTCGCGACTAAAGTGCGGCGGTTTCTTGCAAAGATATTCCGCATAGCCCGGACGTTTTACCACCACCCGTTTTTTGGCTAATTGTAAGGCGGGGGAAAGCAGCTTGTCCGCATCTGAATCGGCACCGACCAAGTATTGAAACACACGCATTTCTTTTTTCACCAAGGCGGATTTTTGTTTGTGCGGATACATCGGATCGAGATACACCACATCGGCACAATCCGTTTGCGGATTGAGTTCGTTAATCTGTCGAGCCTTCAATAAGCGTAAATTTTGCCGCAACATCGCGCCGATTTCTGCGTTTTGATAAGCGCGATTTAAACCGTCTTGCAACAGCAAATACACTACCGGATGACGTTCTACCAAACGCACTTGGCAACCGAGCACCGCTAACACGAAAGCGTCACGTCCTAAGCCGGCCGTCGCATCAATCACACTCGGTAATTCTACGCCTTTAATGCCCACCGCTTTGGCCACCGCTTCACCGCGCCCGCCACCGAATTTACGGCGATGCGCCATGCTTCCGCCCACAAAATCCACGTAAACTGCGCCGAGTTTTGGCTCGTCCAGTTTGCGCAATTCTAAACGTTGATCCGTTTGAACAAGTGCCAGCGGGCTTTGTTCATCGTGAACAATCTGTTGTTCTACACAAAGTGTGACTAATTCGGCGAGCGTTTTTTCGGTGGATTCCGAAATTAATTGAATACCTACTTGCGAATTAGCCATACGCCGCTTTCCATGTGATCGGTGTAAGGGAATTGATCGAACAATGCCGCCCTTTCAATGCGGTGCGTTTTCGACAGTTCAACCAAGTTGTCGCACAATGTGTGCGGATTGCAAGAAATGTACAAAATGCGATCGTAATTTTGCACTAATTTTACCGTTTCCGAATCGAGCCCTGCGCGCGGTGGATCCACAAAAATCGTATTGCACTCGTAAGATTTCAAATCAATGCCTTTTAAACGATTAAATTCACGCACGCCGTTTATCGCTTGAGTGAATTCTTCCGCCGACATTCGAATGATTTGCAAATTTTCCACGCCGTTTTTCGTGATATTAAATTGCGCGGCTGCCACCGACGGTTTGGCGATTTCCGTTGCCAAAACTTTACGGAAATTTTGCGCCAGCGCAATGGAAAAATTGCCGTTGCCGCAATAAAGTTCGAGTAAATCGCCTTCACTATTTTTCGTGCAATCAATTGCCCATTCCAACATTTTGCAGTTCACCGCCGCGTTTGGCTGAGTGAAGCTGTTTTCCACTTGGCGATAGACGTAATTACGTCCGGCTACCGACAAAATTTCGTCCGCATAATCGCGTTCCAAACAGATTTTTTGTTTACTGGCGCGACCGATAATCTGCAGGTCAAAACCAAGTGCGGTTAACTTTTCTTTTAAATTTTTTGCCGCCCGTTGCCACTCGTCTAAAAGCGGCTTGTGATACAACAGACTGACGATGATTTGATTGCTCAAGGTACTGAGATAATCGATTTGGAATAATTTTTGGTGCAGCACTTCTTGTTCTTTTAATAACGCGAGTAAGCTTTTCATCATGCGATTGATGAGTTCGCCGGCAATCGGAAATTCATCAATGCGATAGCGTTGTTTGGTCGTTTGATCAAACATAATGTGATAAAAATCGCCTTGTTCGTGCCAAATGCGAAATTCCGCCCGCATCCGATAATGGCTGGGCGGAGAGGCGAAAACTTGAATTTCCGGGGCGTTAAACGGGCGCAAAAGTGCGGTCAGTTTTTCGTATTTTTTTTGCAGTAGTTCGCTGTATCGGGATATGGGTAGTTGCATTGAAATGATATTCGAACGGTAAATATTGATAATCTTGTCTAACTTGAGCCGCTTTGGCATATTAATACGGGCATCAATGCGCTTGCGGCAAAACGCATATCGCGAAGTGTGTTTTCAGCACCGCATTGAAACCGCTCATGGCGCGTTTCCAATGCGGTGCTCATTCGGGATCCCGCTGCAGCCAAAACAAAAGGCAGGCTTTAGCCTACCTCATTTGTTTGTCTTATTCGCCGGAATAATCTTCGCCGCCTGCCGCGTCACTTACATCGCCCGATAAGGTGTAAAGACGTTTGCTCGCACTGATGTGGGTGCGGTATTTGTGCCAGGTTTTTTCAAAGAAGGTTTCGGCCGCACGTTCGCCGCGACAAAAAGCGACAAACGCTTTTTCTTCTTTTGTCGCCGGTTTGCGCTCACCCAAGTCTAACGCTTTGAAGGCTTGGCCGTATTGTTCAAGCACTTGCGATTCTTTAATCGTGTAATCGCCATGACGCGAAAATCCGCGCGGATAATTTTTGTCGTCAAAAAAACGACGGGTTACGCTAAAACTTGCAGCCATAATCTTCTCTCTTTTTTCATGTGCAAAATGGGCTGGCATTAAACCAATTTTTCGTTATTTTTGCAATAAACCTTTTACGGTTTCCACGTAATCCTTAACGAAATCGTCGTAATTCAATCCTTCGGGATTCACGCGGAATTTGCCGTTCACGTAAAAATCAGGTACGCCGCGCACACCGAATTGATCCGCCGCGTTCACTTGTTTATTTACCAAGCCATTTACTGCGAAACTGTTAATGCCGCCGTCGAATTGTTCGGCGGTGACACCGTTATCCAAGAAAATCGCGCGGATGTCGTCCATAGAGCGCAACGCGTCTTTTTGCGCGGCTTCAAATAACGGCGCCTTCACTTTGCTTTCTGCGCCTAATGCCATCGCTAAGGCCCAAGCGCGAGTCAGGTTTTCTGATTGGCGGCCTAAAAAATTCACGTGATATTGCTTAAACGCCACACCTTCCGGCAAGCTGTTTTTCACTTGCTGCGGAATTTTGTATTCCATTTCAAAGGAATAACAATGCGGGCAGTAGAACGAGAAAAATTCAATCACTTCTTTTTGCGGTGCCGCTTGTTGGCTTACTTGAATGTATTGTTTGCCTTCTTGCAAATTGGCTGCGAACGCGTTGGCCGATATTAAAGTTGTTGCGCTTAAACCTAAGGCGAGTAATATTTTTTTCATTTTGCTTTCCTTGTTTTATTTAATGATACCGCGCGCTCTTAAAAGCGCGCTTTTAAAATCTTCTTCGTAATCTTTTTTAATGCCGGGAATCGGTTCGTGTTTGTCGGTACCGCGCATTTTCAATTGATAAATAATCACTTCATCGCTTAATTCCGCCAGCGGTTTGTTGAAACCCGCTTCATCGGCGATTTTTTGCAAAATTTGCAGCAGATTTAAATCGGGCGCTTCAGCCCAATAAGGCTGTAAAAGTTCTAATACCTCGTTCAAACGCTTACATTTCATTGCTATTTCCTTTTGAATCGTAAAAAATAGCGCCATCTTACTTCAAACGCTGACGGAATAAAATATGGCAATCACAATAAGTGCAGTTATTTTGGCAGGCGGCAAGGCGCGCCGCATGGGCGGTTGCGACAAAGGGCTACAACTTTTGCACGGTAAGCCATTAATTGCCCGCGTTATTGAGCGTTTACGTCCGCAAGTCGGTGAGATTGCCATTAACGCTAATCGCAACCAAACGGAATATGCCCGGTTCGGTTTGCCGGTGTTTGCCGATGAATTGTCCGATTTTCAAGGACCACTAAGCGGTATGAGCACCGCATTGACGCGCGCAACCACGGATTTTGTGCTGTTCACGCCGTGCGACAGCCCGTTCTTTCCAGAAAATTTGCTCGTCAAATTAAAACACGCCGTGAAAACCGAACATGCGTTGCTCGCCTATGCATGTGATGAAGAACGCGAACATCCGACATTTTGTTTGATGTCCGTGTTGCTGAAAGACAAATTGCGCGATTATCTTGCTTCCGGCGAACGTCGCTTGCTGCAATTTATGCGTGAAAACGGTGGGGTTGCGGTGAGATTCACCGAAAATGAGGGGCGTTTTGTGAATTTTAATACGTTGGCGGATTTGCAATAATCTTCCGATGTTTTCTCGGTTGGATATTTTTTAGAGACGCTTATGCAAAGAACAGATTTATCGCGTTATTTTACGCCTTTACACATCATTACCGCGCTTTGCGCAGCAGTTTACTTACTGCAACAAATCGGCTTCGAAGCACCGATTATGCAGGCTTTTCATTATCCGCTTGATTTCCAAGATTGGCAGCTTTGGCGTTATGTGACGCACTCGCTGGTTCATTTGTCAAACGTGCATATTGTGGCGAATTTAGCGTGGTTTTGGTTATTCGGCGGGTTGATCGAGCGTTATTTCGGTGGACTTAAGCTGTGTTTGATTTTTCTGGTGTCCGCAACGGTGAGCGGCGTCGTGCAAAATTATTTTTCCGGTCCGGATTTTTTCGGGCTGTCCGGCGTGGTATATGCGGTGTTAGGTTATGTGTTCGTGTTGGACAAGCTACAGAATAATATTTTTGATTTGCCGAAAGGTTTTTTTACGATGTTGTTGGCGGGATTAGCATTCGGTTTTGTGAGTCCGTTTTTTGATATTTATATTGGCAATGCGGCGCATATTGCAGGCTTGGCGGTTGGGCTTACGTGGGGATTTATCGATAGCCAAATTCGCTCCGATCGGGTAGAGTAGGCCGCTATTCATGGAGAATGCCTAGATGAAACAATCTCTTCGTCATCAAAAAATTATCGATCTGGTAAATCAATACGGCTATTTGAGCACGGAAGATTTGGTTAGCCGATTGGAAGTCAGCCCGCCAACCGTTCGTCGGGATTTGAATATTCTGGCGGAACTGGATTTGATCCGCCGTCATCATGGCGGCGCAGCTTCGCCTTCTTCGGCGGAAAATTCCGATTATATTCATCGCAAACAATTTTTCTCTTCACAAAAAAACCGCATTGCACAAGAGGTGGTGAAATTCATTCCGAACGGCGCTTCCTTATTTATCGACATCGGCACTACGCCGGAAGCCGTGGCGAATGCATTGCTTAATCACGAACGTTTACGCATTGTTACCAATAACCTTAATGCCGCCCATTTGCTGCGTCAAAATGAAAGTTTCGAGATTACGATGGCGGGTGGCTCGTTGCGCATGGATGGCGGTATTATCGGTGAAGCAACGGTGAATTTTATTTCTCAGTTCCGTTTGGATTTCGGTATTCTCGGCATTAGCGCCATTGATGCTGACGGCTCGCTACTGGATTACGATTACCACGAAGTGCAAGTAAAACGTGCGATTATCGAGAGTTCGCGGCAAACCTTGTTGGTCACCGACCATTCCAAATTTACCCGCCAGGCTATCGTACGTTTAGGCGAATTAAGCGATGTAGAATATTTATTCACCGACGAAGAACCGCTTACGATTAGTCAATATTTACAAAACGTGCAAACCAAATTGGTGTTGTGCAAATAACGGCAGCGCATTGAACGAACGGCCTAGAATGAACAGTGTAGAACGGTGTTTCAATGCGGTGCTATTTTGGTAGGACAATAATAACGAAAGCGGCCGAAAGGCCGTTTTTGTTTCTGTTTCTGATTAGCCAAATGAACCCGTCGCAGAGCACCGCATTGAAACCCCGAAAAATAAAACGCCGTCGAACGACGGCGTTTTGAACGCGATGATTTATAAGCTGAACGCTTTGATATAAGGCAATTTGCCCTTTTTGAGCATTTCCTGAATGCCGCTTTGGTGGTCGTTATTGCCTAAGCCGCGCAATTCAAAGGTAATGCCGACGCTGTTATCGTAAACCACTTGATTTTGGCGTTGATTTTGATGACTGGTGACATAACGTCTTGCACCGACGCCGATAGCCCAACAACAGCTGTTATATTGTACGCCGACATATTGTTCCACCGGTTTCTTAAGCGCCAAGTCTTGGTAATATTTGCCGACCAGTGCCCAGTTATCCGTCACTTCCCAAGCGGCAACCAAGCCAAGCTGTTGAATATCCTGGTTATACGCGTTCGCCGAACGGCCTAAATTTTGGTCGATATAATCTCGGCTGGCGTAACGATAATTTAATTGAATTAAATTATTTTTTTTCGGATTGTATTCAATGCTACTGTTTGCCAGTGAAGTTTTCTTCAACTGCGTATCGTATTGATAGCCGGCGTGCCAGTGCCAATTATCATTAAACTTCCAGTTGGATTCCAGCGCCCAAGAGGACGACGAACGCGAGGTGCTGTTGGCTGGATTGTTATCAATACGCGAGGCGTTTAAATAATAAATTTGGCCGGCGGAAAGATTAAAACGTTCATCGGCGTGGCGATCGTAAAAACGCGTAGTGCCGCCTACCGTGACTTGGTTTGCGGAGGCGATGCGGTCTAAACCGCTGTAACGGCGATCGCGAAACAATGAGTAGAAATCCTGTTGAACCAGCGCAGAATCGTAACCGTAGCCCAAGTAATCGTTGGTGCGGCTTGAACCAATATCGCTTTGTGCGCGGTACGGGCGATATAAATACTGAATATGCGGCTCAAAGGTTTGGGTGTAATTTTTCAAGAACGTGGTATCGCGTGCGAGAACCGTTTGTAAATCTACTTTGAATTGCGGAATTACTCGATTGATGCGGCTTTTCACGTCTTCCGCACGGCTGCTGTTGCCTTTTTTCTGTTGGTAATGGGTGGCGTAAAGTTTGCTTTCGATATTCAAACTGCCGTATTTATTCGACATGGAACTTGCTAAACTCGGTTCGATGTGGAAACGCCAGGCCGTCGGCATTAATGCGCTGTCATTGTCGAAGCGCACCGCTTGTGAGAAAAGTTTGAAATCCAGCCAGCCGTTCGCCAAATCGTTTTGGTAATAATTAAAATCGATTTGTGGCAAGGCGCGATAAGGGCCAATATCTACTTCGTCAAAAATTTGGAATTGGCGCACGGAAACGGCGAAATTGTAATTCGGTTGATAATAAGCAACACGCGCATATTGGTTGGCGTAACCGTCGGTGCTATCACCGTAGTTAGAATCGAAATCGGTGAAATAGCGTTTATCGCTGACGCGCGTGTAATTGACGTTTAAACGCCAGTTTTTCAAGAAGGCGGAACTGTGATTCCAGTAAAATAAATGGCGTTTGCGGTTATCATTATAATATTCGTCGTAACGATCGTGGCCTAAATATTCAGCGGCGATTTTACCTTTTCCGACGGGCGTTAAATAACGGAACTCGCTGTTTAACTGCCAACCGCGATGTGACATATACTTCGGCGTGAATGTGGCGTCGTAATTTGGTGCGATATTCCAATAAATTGGTTGGGCATACCAATAACCGTCGCGGCTAGACGTCCCGGCGCTCGGGATTAATAAACCGGAACGGCGACGATCACCGATAGGTAATTGCAAGTAAGGCGTATAAAAAACCGGTACATTGAGCACTTTAAAGCGCGCGTGCCACATTTCCGCGTATTCTTCCTGAATATGTTGGATTATTTCGGCCGCGTCTACTGCCCACGCATTATCGCCCGATAAACAAGACGTAAAGGTCGCATTTTTCATGACCCGCGTACTGTTACGTAACGCAATGTCTTGGGCTTCACCGCGCCCTTGGCGACCGACTAATTGATAATTTGCTTCGCGGATGTTGCCGTCTTTCGAATCTAAATCAAAATCGGCGCTTTGCCCACGCATCTGGATTTGCTCATCTTTATAATCAAATCCGCCGCGCACGTAAGCAAGGCGTTTCAATGCGGTGCTCTGTGGAACATTCGTTTGTTTCACTTCCACAGAATCGGCGATTAAATGGCGATTGCCTTGTTTTAAATCCGCATTGCCTTTGTAAAGGGCGCTGTGCGGCTGATTAATTTCTGCTTCGTCCGCGGCGATATAAACCGGCAACATATTCGGATCGCCCCGCACCGCTTCACCGCTAAATTTCGGCACGCCCGTCAAGCATTGTGCGCGTAAATCCGCCGAGCTCGTTTGGCTGTAAAGTGCGGCCAGAATCGAAAGGGAAACGAAAGTATATTTTTTATTCATAATTCAGAGCTTTTCATTAACCAAATTGGCGCCGATTATACTGGAATATCATTTGCAACAACAGCCATTTATATGGTCGTTGACCAGTCCCATAGCCTGCATAAACGCATAACAAGTCGTTTCTCCTACGAACACAAAACCGCGTTTTTTCAGCGCTTTTGACATGGCTTTGGAAATCTCGGTTTTGGCCGGCACGACAGATAAATCCGGCACATCGTTGATAATCGGTCGGTGATTGACGAAAGACCAAATAAAATCGCTGAAATTTTCACCACGTTTTTCCATTTCCAAAAACGCGTTGGCATTTTTCACAATCGCCTCCAATTTGGCGCGATGGCGAATCAATCCGGCATTCTGCATAAGTTCGTCAATATCCGAGGCAGTCATTTTTGCCACGTTTTTCGGCTCAAAATGATGAAACGCCGCGCGGTAAGCGTCGCGTTTTTTCAGTACGGTAATCCACGAAAGTCCCGCCTGTTGCCCTTCCAAGCAAATTTTTTCGAACAGCTTTTGGCTGTCAAATTGAGGCTTGCCCCATTCGTTGTCATGATAATCGATATAAATTGGCGAATCGCCCGCCCATGCGCATCTTGTCATGCCATGTCCTTTTTCAGTTGTTGATAAACCGCCGTAAAGTTCGGCATTATGCCGCGCCATAAATAAAAGGAATGCGCAGCCTGCGCCACCAGCATGCCAAAGCCGTCGCTCAGATTGGAGAGTCCCAAACTTTTGCAATGGGCGATGAACGGCGTGTCGGCGCCTTTTGCGTATTGCATATCGTAAAAGGCGTTGCCGAGTTTGAGCGTGTCGGAAGCCACCGATGCGGTGCTCCCACGCAGTCCCGCGGAGGTGGCGTTAATGATCAAATCATAAGATTGCGCCGGCACGGCTGTCATCGCCGCCGCTTGAATTTCGCCGTAACACTTAAATTTTTCGACTAAGGCTTGCGCTTTTTCCAACGTGCGGTTCGCCAATATGATTTGTTGCCCGGCTTGCAATAACGGCAATAATACGCCTCTGGCCGCGCCGCCTGCGCCGAGTATTAAAATGCGTTGATGTGGGCGAATCCAGTTCAAGCGTTCCAAATCCGTGACTAAACCGATGCCGTCAGTGTTATCTGCATAAAGTCGGCCGTCATCCCGTTTCTTCAAGGTATTGCAAGCCGCCGCGAGTTTTGCGCGTTCGCTTGATTCATCGGCGAGTCGAAATGCACGTTCTTTAAAGGGGGCGGTAATATTGCAGCCTTTGGCGCCGGCTGCAAAGAAATCGATAAGTTGTTGCTCGAACGTTTCAAGATCGCCTAATTTCGCCACATATTCCATCTTTTGTTTAGTTTGTTCGGCAAATTTGCTTTGAATCAGCGGCGACTTGCTTTGTGCAATCGGGTTGCCCCACACGGCATATTGATCGACATAATCGGCCATAAATTATCCTTGTCTAAAAAGTCGGTTGGTAAGTAAATCGCGAATTTCCGACGGATTTTGCGCGTCACCTACCGATTCATCAAGCACCGGAAAATGCTCACCAAATTGTAACCGCACTTCGTCCGCCGTTTTACAGGGGGCGTCGCCCGTTAAATTTGCGCTGGTGGAAGTGAGTGCAAAACCGCACGCCTGGCATAACGCGTTCACCGAAGGATGATTGCATAAACGCACGGCAATGGTATCAAACTTGCCCGTAAGAAAATGAGGCGTACCCGATTTTGCCGGCACAACCCAGGTGGTTGGGCGGTCGTATTTTTGTTGCAAACGTGAAAGTTGTTCTGCGTTGAGTTGTTCAAAATTTATAAAAGGACGTAAAAAATCCCAATGCGGTGCCACCAAAATCAGCCCTTTTTCTATCGGACGTCGTTTTACATTAAGCAATTTTTTAACCGCACTTTCGCTTAACGGATTACAACCTAAACCGAAGACTGCTTCAGTGGGATAAGCAACGACTTGATCTTGGCGTAGAAGTGCGGCGATTTGTTGTAAATTCATTACGAACCCTCAAAAATATGACGACAAGTTTTGTTCGCGCATTGCATGATTTGATGTTCCTCGTTTTCACTTTTTAACAAGGCAAGCGGAAAATTGCATACCGGACAGGTCATTTGATAGGGTTTTGCCGGCAAGGAAAATTTGCAGTGGGGAAAGCGGGTGCAACCATAAAAGGCTTTGCCTTGCCGCCCGCGGCGCGCGACTAAATGCCCTGTTTGACAGGCCAGACAAGGAATCGATACTTCTGTTTGCGGTTTTTCGTGCACCACGAAATTACAAGTCGGATAGGCGCTGCAACCGATAAACATGCCGAATGTGCCTTGTTTGAGTTGCAAAATAGCACCGCATTGGGGGCAGTGCTCGTCGAGTTCTTTCAACACCTTGTGCTCTGCGCGTTGCAACGGACGTAAATAGTCACATTCAGGATACGCCGAACAGCCTAAAAACAGCCCTTTTTTGCCATTTTTGATCTGCAAAATAGCACCGCATTGAGGGCAATGTTCTTCGCGTTTGGTGTGGTGAAACAGGGATTTTGTCATCATTACTCCCGCTATACTAACATTGCTTCTAGCGCCTCTTGCGCTTCCAGCCAATCCACTTCCAGCTTTTCCAACGTCTTCTTCACTTCCACTTGCTGTGCTAAAAGTGCGGTCAATTTTTCTTTATTTTCTGCATTGTAAAGTTCCGAATCCGCAAGGCTGTTTTCAATTTCTGCAAGCTGTTCTGAGAGCTTATTCATTTTTTCTTCCAACTGCGTAATCTTTTTACGAAGTGGTGCGGTTTGTTGGCGTAATTCTGCTTCGCGGCGCTTTTGTTCCTTACGATTCTGGCTAGAATTGGCATTTTCTGTGTCTGCTTTTTCTTCGGCGGATTTTGTTGTCGATTGACTATTTTGCTCTGTCAGCCATTTTTGATAATCGTCTAAATCGCCTTTAAATTCTTCCACTTGCTTGTCGTGAACCAAATAAAATTCTTCCACAGTATTGCGTAACAAATGACGATCGTGTGAAACCACCACAAGCGAGCCTTCGTAATCCACTAAGGCTTCCGTTAAGGCCTGGCGCATATCCAAATCCAAGTGGTTGGTCGGTTCGTCAAGAAGCAGCAAATTCGGGCGTTGCCACACAATTAACGCTAAAACCAAACGTGCTTTTTCGCCGCCCGAAAAGGATTTTACCGGTTGATTTACTTTATCGCCGTGGAAGGCAAAACTGCCGAGATAATCGCGTACTTGTTGCTCCGTTTGTTCCGGCGCAAGTTTTTGCATATGCCAAAGCGCCGATTCTTCCGCGCGCAAGGTATCTAACTGATGTTGCGCGAAATAGCCAAGCTGTACGCCTTTTGCAAGCTGAACTTTGCCTGACAAGGCGGTGAGTTCTCCGGCTAAAAGTTTAATCAGCGTGGATTTCCCTGCGCCGTTTTTGCCGAGTAAACCAATGCGCGAACCCGGTACGAGATTGAGCTTAATTTTACTCAAAATTTCGACCGCATTTTCCTTTGTTCCATAACCCGCGCTCGCTTGTTCAAGCATCATCAGTGGGTTGGGCAAGGATGCCGGCGGGCGAAATGCAAAGGTGAACGGATTATCCGCATAAGCGGGCGCGATAAGCTCCATGCGCTCCAAAGCTTTTACCCGACTTTGCGCCTGTTTCGCCTTAGTCGCTTTGGCTTTAAAGCGATCAATATAACTTTGTAAATGGGCGATTTTTTGTTGTTGCTGACGATACATTGCCGCTTGTTGCGCTAATTTAGTTGCGCGTTGCGTTTCAAAGGAAGAGTAATCGCCGGTGTATTCGTTTAGTTTTTGGTGTTCGATATGCAGAATTTTATTTACGATGGGATCAAGAAAATCGCGATCGTGTGAAATCAGCACCAGCGTGCCTTGATAATTGATTAACCAGCGTTCCAGCCAAATCACTGCGTCTAAATCCAAGTGGTTGGTCGGTTCGTCCAGCAACAATAAATCCGACGGACAAAGCAACGCTTGCGCCAAATTTAACCGCATTCGCCAGCCGCCCGAGAAGGATTTTACCGCCTGTGCGGTCTCCGCTTGAGTAAAACCCAAACCGTGTAAAAGGGTTTCTGCGCGCGATTGAATCGTCCAGGCATTAATCGTATCAAGCCTATCGTGAATGCGTGCAATGGCATTGCCGTCATTGCATTTGTTGGCTTGTGCCAGTTCGGCTTGCAAACGGCAATATTCGCGATCTCCTTGAATTACATAATCCAGCGCGGAAATTTCCAATGCCGGTGTTTCCTGATTAACCCAAGACAGCGCCCAGTTAGACGGGTACGTTACTTCACCGCTTTCCGGCTGAAGTTGTTTTTTTAATAACGCAAAAAGCGATGATTTACCGCAACCGTTTTTACCCACCAAGCCAACTTTTTGTTTCGGGTTAATGGTGGCGTTAGCGTTTTCGAGCAGCTCGGTTTGGGCACGTTTTAGGCTTAGGTTGTTAAATACGATCATGAGAGAAGTTTGACGAGTGGCGGCTTTTAAAAGTCCTTGTAGCGCATCAATGCGGTGCTAATTTGAAGGCTCTCGCGAGTTTATTGCAAGAGCAAAGTTATTGCGGCGACATACAGCTTGCTGAAGCCTGTTGCAATCGTTCAAGTAATTCCGGATCGTCTTTTTCCAGTTTAGGGATATCCTCTTCTTTAAGAACGGATACGGATTTGTCGGCGGCACAATCGCATATTTCTTGCGCTTCTTTGGTCGCCGATGGAAATGCACTTAAGCAACTTTGAACAAATGAACTGCGGAATTCTTTTTTAAATCCTTCCCAATAACCTTTGTCATAGGCTTTTTCCATTTTAGCCAGCGTGCTTTCTTCTGGCGCGGAAGGGGTCGAGACGGCTTCTTGGCTTTTATCGCATGCGGATAACAGGCCGAAAGCTAATAGCAATAAAAGGGTAAAAAACGATTTTTTCATAATGACTCCATAAACAAAAATTTTTCCAACGAGCGGTTTAAACGTTTCGAGCGCATAACGGCGTTTCGCTGCCATAATGCTTCCGCTTGGAAGCCGCCGCATTATAACAGGATAAAAAGTGCTGTAAACGCGCGGTCACGTAAGATAAAGGCCATCGGCGATCTTTCAAATCAGCACCGCATTGAAGCCCTTTTCGCGCTTTCGACGCAATAAAATAACCTATTGATTCGCCTCAAAAATGAAAAACTCCATTCAACTCAAATTGACTTTCGCGTTCACCGCGTTGTTTACGCTTGTAGCAGGTGTGGCGGGCGGCGTGTCCTTTTACGATACTTACCGCGAAACTTACAAACTGCAAGACGAAATGCTGGTACAACTCGCGCGCTTTATTGACACCGCGCAAACGACTACATTGAAGTCGTCCCGCGATAACGATGCACGCGTTTACGTGCATTTTGAGCACAACGGTGAAGGTGCCGATAAAATGCCGCCGAATTTCCCGCAACAAATGGAAGACGGCTTCCACACTTTGCGTAAAGACGGTAAGAAGTACAAAAAAGTCAATCCGAAACAAGAAAATCGCCTGTGGTATGCCTTGAAACACGCAGATGATTCCTATCGAACTTACGTACGTAATACGCCAAGCGGCAAAGTGATTATCACGCAAGAAAACGATTACCGCGAAGATCTTGCCTTGCGCAGCGCGTGGCAAAGCGTGATTCCGTTATTGGTGTTATTGCCGTTGGTGATTTTGCTCACGATTGTGATTGTGCGCCTTGCGATGAAACCGGTGGATCGTTTATCGCGCAAGTTGGAAAGACGTCACGAGCAAAATCTCACGCCTTTGCCGACGGAAAAAATTCCCGGCGAAATTCGCGGGTTCGTGCTGGAAATTAATCGCTTATTGGCGCGTACCAACGATTTTATTCAGCTACAAAAACGCTTTATTGCCGACGCTTCGCATGAATTACGTAGTCCGATGACTGCCCTTTCTTTACAGTTGGAGCAGCTTGTCGAACAAGATTTGCCGGCAACCGCGAAGACGCAACTCGATCAAGTGAAACAAGGCATTCGACGCAGTCGTCATTTACTTGAACAATTGCTTTCTCTGGCTCGTCTACAAAACGACAAAATGGAACATCATACTGATTTCAACGTGCAGAACGTTTTTCGTCGGGTAATTGAAGATGTGTTGCCGCTCGCCCTCGACAAAAAACAAGATTTGGGCGTGACCAACGAGCAAGCGATCAACTTTCACGGTTCGGAAACGGATTTGTATTTATTGGTGAAAACCTTGGTGGATAATGCCATTCGCTACACGCCCGACGGTAGCCAAATCGACTTAAGCGTTCAAACCGTGGGAACAGGCATTCGAATTCAAGTGGAAGATAACGGTAATGGCATTCCGGCCGAAGCCCGTAAATCTGTACTCGAACCGTTTTACCGCATACTCGGCACACAACAACAAGGTTCCGGTTTGGGCTTAGCGATTGCAGCGGAAATCGTAAAAAATTACGGCGGGACGATGGAGTTACAAGATAGCACCGCATTCGAACACGGATTATTGGTAACGGTTTACTTACCCTATTAATTTTGCTTGAAACTTAAGAGTGGCGTTGGGGGACTGACGCTTTTGCAATACAAATTTTGCTGTTTGAGCGAACTTTTCCTCATTTCTGTGAACTACATCAAAGTTTTTTTCGCCGAAAAAAATTAAGATGTCCACAAGATTTCATTCGGGGTGATGACAAATTTCGAGCTGATGTTTGAAAGGATCAAATAAATGTTCGTAGACATAGGATTTGTATTGTCGTTCCTGTCTCCTCATTCGTGTCGTAGATTCGCTTTCTAAGTGTTTAATCCGTTTCCCCAATAAGCCGTTCAGATTGTTATTACAGCGTTTGGCGGGTTGTTGTCCTACCTTTCCTAAACCGAAACGAATAAGAATATCAAGTTTTATCCGTTTTCGGCTCGGTGCGACAGCTTGCTCTGCTCGCGATGAAACTTAATCTCACGCTTGATTAAGTCCGTACTGCTCAGTACGGGGCATCGCAGATTGTAGAGTTTGAAACCTTAACCGGTATGAAGAATATGCGTAGATCTTGTTTGATCTTCTATTCTTCTATAGTGGCTATCGGTTATGGCGTTGCACCGCTCCTCATTTTGAGTTGAGGTGAGGGGTGGCGTGGGACTTCAACTCGCCTCTTACCATATTTAATTCATCCATGTTTTTAAACTAACAGGAGCAAAAATGCAGTTTGTTCTGCATTGCTCAATACCACCTCGAGTTCTATGCTTTTGCTTAAGGCAAAAAATATCTTCTCTATATCATGCCTAGATTAGGAACGATGCGTCTTTGGATGCGTGATTTTTATCAGAAAAAACTTCGCCAAACTTATCGTATTTCGCGCAAAACCTTAGATTTTGCCAGCCTCGTGTTGAGCACCGCATTGGCGGCGCTATTTTCCTGAGGGGCCAAACTCGCCGATATCGGCTTGGCGTTCGGCCGCAGCTGATTTGATCCTTGCTTTCCGGCATTATTGCCTCCATAATTTCGCGCCGATTTAGCCCGAAACCTTTTTATCATTTCGCAGCGGACGTTTCCGTCAGCGCATGCAAGAACTACAGGCGCAAGATCAAGTTCGCGCTAAGCAAGAGAAATAAACATGCTCCAAAATCAACCGCACTTTTATCGCGGACGTTTTTCCGTTGCGCCGATGCTCGACTGGACGACGCGCCATTGCCGTTATTTTCATCGTCAATTTAGCAAGCACGCGTTACTTTATACGGAAATGGTGACTGCACCGGCGATTATTCACGCGAAGTACGATCACTTGGATTTTGATGCGCGCGAAAATCCATTGGCTTTGCAGTTGGGCGGCAGCGATCCGGCGCAACTGAAATATTGTGCCGAACTGGCTGCGCAACGTGGTTATCGGGAAATCAATTTGAATGTGGGATGCCCGTCCGATCGCGTACAAAACGGCGTGTTCGGCGCCTGTTTGATGGCGAAGGCAGACTTAGTGGCGCAATGCGTCGAACAAATGCAAAGTGCGGTTGATATACCGGTGACGGTGAAAACCCGCATTGGCATTGATGATCTTGATAGTTACGAATTTTTGTGCGATTTCATCGAAAAAGTGCAAGGCAAAGGTTGCCACGAATTTATCATTCACGCGCGCAAAGCTTGGCTTTCTGGTTTAAGCCCGAAAGAAAATCGCGAAATTCCGCCGTTGGATTACGAACGCGTTTATCAATTAAAACGCGATTTTCCGCACCTTAAGATTGTCATTAACGGCGGAATTAAAACTGTCGAGGAAATGAAACGCCACTTGCAATTTGTTGACGGCGTGATGGTGGGGCGCGCGGCTTATCAAAACCCGAGTTTGCTTGGCACTATCGATCGTGCCTTGTTTGCTGAGGATGCGCCGATTGTTACACCACGCGATGCGGTGCTCGCGATGTTGCCCTATATTGAGCAGCAACTCGCCCAAGGCGTTTATCTTAACCATATCGTGCGCCATATGCTTGGTGCTTTCCAGAATTGCAAAGGTGCGCGCCAATGGCGTCGCTATTTAAGCGAAAATGCCTTCAAGCAAGGCGCCGGGATCGAGGTGGTGGAAACCGCATTAGGCTTTGTGGAAGAAGCTTAGTCGAAGCATAAGCGTGATGCCAAAATAGCACCGCATTGGAACTGGCTCCAATGCGGTGCTATTTTACGTGTTCAATTTCGGTTTGACACATCGGTGTGTCATTACAAAATGTGAGGCGCACGTTGTTATTTTGTCGTTATTTCGTTGTTATTTCATTTCGGACAAATTCACCGCGCCTTCATAGCCTAACTGCCGCCAAGCCTCATAAACCGTCACCGCTACCGAATTAGATAAATTCATACTGCGGCTGTTTGCCGTCATCGGAATGCGGATTTTTTGTTCCATCGGCATTTTGTCTAAAATCGACATCGGAATACCGCGTGTTTCTGGGCCAAACATCAGATAATCGCCGCGTTCGAATTTTACTTGGCTGTGCGCCGGACCGCCTTTTGTGGTCAGCGCAAATAAGCGTTTCGGCTTTTCGCTTGCTAAAAAGGCTTCAAAGGTTTTGTGCCGTTTGATTTCTGCGAATTCGTGGTAATCCAAACCGGAGCGGCGTAAGCGTTTATCGTCCCAAGTGAAACCGAGCGGCTCAATTAAATGCAAACGAAAGCCGGTGTTGGCGCAAAGGCGAATAATATTGCCGGTGTTTTGCGGAATTTCCGGCTCGTATAACACAATATCTAACATAACTTTTCTCAATTCCGGTATAAACGATAACTCACCATGCCCGTGTTTTTTTCTTTCAATAATGTCCAGTTTTTAGGCGTGACGAGCATTTTGTCGCGTTCCGTTTCTACATAAATTAGCGCGTTCGGACGCAGCCAGTTATTGCCGACCAGTAATTCAATCGCCCGCTGCGCCAAGTCGGAATGAAACGGCGGATCGAGAAATACCACGTCAAATCTGGCTTGATTTTGCGGCAAGCTGAGAAAATCCAAACAGTTCTGATTGAACACTTCCGCTTGTTCTACCGAGCATTTCAGCATTTGCAGATTTTTTTTTAAGCGATTGGCAACGACGCTATCCGACTCCAAAAAAATCACATTTTTCGCTTGGCGCGAAAGTGCTTCAAAACCGAGCGAACCGCTGCCGGCAAAGCCGTCCAAACATTGCGCGTCGTGAATGTAAGGCATCAACCAATTGAACAATGTTTCTTTCACACGGTCGCCGGTGGGGCGCAATCCCTCGGCGTTCAACACCGGCAATTTTCGCCCGCGCCAAAGTCCGGCGATAATGCGCACTTCGCCTTTAGCGTTTTGCACTTGCGTTTTTTTCATAAAGATGGGTGTTTTTAGTGAAAATCGTGCTTAGTTTAGACGATTTTTTGCTAGAATAAACGACATTTTTTATCGGATCCTCGTCAAGAGAAATTTTTATGGCAGAAGAAAAGAAAAAAAGCGGTTTTTGGACGTCTTTGTTCGGGCGTAATAAAAATCAGCAAGAAACCAAAATCGAGCCCATTATCGAAACCGTGACAGTCGAAAATAGCACCGCATCGGAGCCGCTTTCGGCGGCCGTTAAGCCCTCGGCAGCGGTGATTGCGCCTGAAGCGATGCAAAATATCGCCGTGGAAGAAACGGAAATTGAGCCGGAAATTGTTGAAGAAATTAAATGCGAATTGCAACCGACGACAAGCCCGGAACTCCGCGAAAAACCGAGCGAAGGCGGTTTTTTTAGTCGTTTGGTGAAAGGTTTGCTCAAAACCAAACAAAATATCGGTGCGGGATTTCGAAGCTTTTTCTTAGGCAAAAAAATTGACGACGAACTGTTTGAAGAATTGGAAGAGCAGTTGTTAATTGCGGATATCGGCGTGCCGACGACAAGTAAAATTATCAAAAATCTGATCGAACATGCCGACCGTAAGCAATTGCAGGATGCGGAGCTTTTATATCAACAATTAAAAGCGGAAATGGCGGCTATTCTTGAACCGGCAGCACAGCCGCTTATTATTGATTCGAGCAAGAAACCTTATGTGATTTTAATGGTGGGCGTCAACGGTGTAGGTAAAACCACCACCATCGGCAAGCTTGCGCGCAAATTCCAAGCAGAAGGCAAATCAGTGATGCTTGCGGCGGGGGATACCTTCCGCGCGGCGGCGGTAGAGCAGTTGCAAGTTTGGGGTGAGCGTAATCACATTCCGGTGGTGGCGCAAAGTACGGGGGCGGATTCTGCATCGGTGATTTTTGACGCTATGCAATCCGCAGCAGCGCGCAATATCGATATTTTGATTGCCGATACCGCCGGACGTTTGCAAAATAAAAATAATTTGATGGATGAGTTAAAGAAAATTGTGCGCGTGATGAAAAAATACGATGAAAGCGCACCGCACGAGATTATGCTTACGTTAGATGCAGGAACCGGACAAAACGCTATCAGTCAAGCCAAGTTGTTTAACGAAGCCGTTGGGTTAACCGGGATTACCTTGACAAAATTAGACGGTACGGCGAAAGGCGGGGTAATTTTTGCCATCGCCGATCAGTTCAAACTGCCGATTCGTTATATTGGTGTGGGCGAGAAAATTGAAGATTTACGCGAGTTTAACGCGAAAGAATTTATTGATGCGCTTTTCGTGCAGGAAGAATAAGGAAAAACGGTGATTAAGTTTTCTAATGTTTCTAAAGCCTATCACGGTGCGACGCAACCGGCCTTGCAAGGGGTGAATTTTCATTTGCCGGTGGGTAGTATGACTTATTTGGTCGGTCATTCCGGGGCGGGTAAAAGTACGCTGCTGAAATTGATTATGGGAATGGAAAAAGCCAATGCGGGGCAGATTTGGTTTAACGGCCATGAGATTACTCGTTTGTCGAAATATGAAATTCCGTTTTTGCGTCGCCAGATCGGTATGGTTCATCAAGATTATCGTTTATTGACGGATCGAAGCGCGCTGGAAAATGTCGCATTGCCCTTGATTATTGCCGGAATGCATCCTAAAGATGCGCATTCTCGTGCTATGGCATCGTTAGATCGGGTGGGGTTACGAAATAAGGCGCACTATTTGCCAACGCAAATTTCCGGTGGGGAACAGCAACGCGTCGATATTGCGCGTGCAATTGTTCATAAACCGCAGCTTTTATTGGCGGATGAGCCGACCGGGAATTTGGATGACGAGCTTTCTTTGGGTATTTTTAATTTATTTGAAGAATTCAATCGATTGGGGATGACGGTATTAATCGCCACGCATGATATTGATTTGATTCGCCAAAAACCGAAACCTTGCTTGGTACTTGAGCAAGGCTATTTACGTTATTAAGGATAAAACGATGAGCCGACATACTGAAGCCTCATTTTTAGTGCAAACGATTTACCAGCTGTGTGCGGTATGGAAGGATTTACGGCGACGTAAATTCGGTACATTGCTCACGATTTTGGTGATCGCCGTTTCGCTTACCATTCCGACGGTCAGTTATTTAATGTGGAAAAATTTACATTTGGCGACCACACAATTTTATCCGGAAAGCGAATTGACGATTTATTTACACAAAAATTTGAGTGAAGAAGACGCGAATCTGGTGGTGGAAAAAATTCGCCAACAAGAAGGCGTGGAATCTCTTCATTACGTGTCGCGTCAAGAGAGTCTGAAGGAATTTAAAAGCTGGTCCGGTTTTGGCGAAGAATTAGACGTATTGGACGATAATCCATTGCCTGCGGTGGTGATGGTGAAACCGCTCAAAGAATTTAATGCGTCTGAAAAACGCGAAGAATTACGCGCCGCTTTAAATAAAATCAAAGGCGTGCAAGAAGTCCGTTTGGACAATGACTGGATGGAAAAATTGACGGCACTTTCGTGGTTAGTGGCGCATGTGGCGATTTTCTGTACGGTGCTGATGACTGTTGCGGTATTCCTGGTCATCGGCAACAGTATTCGTTCCGACGTTTACAGCAGTCGTGCCGGCATTGATGTAATGAAACTTCTGGGGGCGACGGATCAGTTCATTCTTCGTCCTTATCTTTATACCGGTATGATTTATGCACTACTCGGCGGGTTTGTTGCGGCGATTTTCAGCAGCTTTATCATCGGCTACTTCACCTCCGCGGTGAAGTATGTGACGGATATTTTCGCCGTGCAGTTCGATTTGAATGGTTTGACTGTCGGGGAACTGATTTTCTTGCTGACGAGCTGTTTGATTATGGGCTATGTTGGCGCTTGGATCGCAGCCAAACATCATATAGCCTTGTTGGATAACCGTAATTAAATTTTTTAACGTCAAAAAATTGTTGATAAATTCGCCAAAACAAGCGCTTATAGTTTGATTTCTCGACTTTCTATCGACTGCCGGATTTTATTTCGCTATAATCCGGCGGTTTTTTATCACTTATTTTTAACAATGTGTTCGGGGGGAGTTTTTCCGAGCACAACATTAATTTGAGGTTACAAATGTCATTAAATATTGAAACGACCCAAGGCTTAGAGCGCCGTGTGGTCATCACTGTTCCGGCTGATACGGTTGAAAAAACAACACGCGAAGAATTTAAACGTGCGGCGAAAAACGTGCGGGTTGACGGTTTCCGTAAAGGCCACGTACCGGCTCACATTATTGAGCAACGTTTTGGCGCATCAATCCGTCAAGACGTGTTAAATGATTTATTGCCGCAGCACTTTTTCAATGCGGTGCTCGCAGAGAAGATCAATATTGCAGGTCGTCCAACTTTCACCGTCGAAACCTTCGAACCGGGTAAGGATTTGGTTTTCACCGCCACTTTTGAAGTGTATCCGGACGTTCAATTGCAGGGTTTAGAAAACATCAACGTTGAAAAACCGACCGTTCAAATTAGTGAAGCCGACATCGATAAAATGATCGACGTATTGCGCAAACAACAAGCGACATGGGTGGTTTCCGACGATGCGGCGAAAGCAGACGATCGCGTAACCATCGATTTCAGCGGTTCAATTGACGGTGCGGAATTCGAAGGCGGCAAAGCATCCGATTTCGTTTTATTCATGGGCCAAGGCCGTATGATCCCAGGCTTTGAAGATAGCATCGTAGGTCACAAAGCGGGCGAACAATTCGATATTGAGGTAACCTTCCCTGAAACATATCATGCGGAAAACTTAAAAGGTAAAAAAGCAAAATTCGCGATTACGTTGAAAAAAGTCGAAAATATGGTGTTGCCTGAATTAACCGATGAATTCGTGGCGAAATTCGGTCCTAACACTAAAACTGTAGCGGATTTGCGTGCGGAAATTCGTAAAAATATGGAACGCGAATTAAAAAATGCGTTGGTTTCTCGTGTGAAACAACAAGTGATTAACGGTTTGCTTGAACAAAACCCGATTGAAGTTCCGACTTCCGCCGTTGAAGAAGAAATCGATGTGTTGCGCAACCAAGCGGCGCAACGTTTCGGCGGTAACGCACAACAAGCAGCGCAATTACCTCGCGAATTATTTGAAGCTGAGGCCAAACGTCGTGTTCAAGTCGGTTTGTTGTTCTCCGAAGTGATTAAATCTCATCAATTGAAAGCTGACGAAGCGCGTGCGCAAGCGATGATTGCGGATATCGCTTCTGCTTACGAACAACCGGCCGAAGTTATTGAGTACTACAGCAAAAACGAAGAGTTAATGAACAATATTCGTAATGTGGTATTGGAAGAACAAGCGGTGGATGCGGTGCTCGCGAAGGCGCAGGTTACCGAAAAAGCGTCTTCGTTCGATGAGATCATGAATCCGCAAGCCTAATTTCGGTTTGATTGAAAGTGCGGTCGCTCAATAACAAAAGCGACCGCATTTTTATTTGCCCATCATTTCAGGTAAAATAATCGACAATTTTATTCGTAGTAGGTGAGAAAATGAGTTTAATTCCTATGGTCGTAGAGCAAACTTCGCGCGGCGAACGTTCTTACGACATTTATTCCCGTTTATTAAAAGAACGCGTGATTTTTTTAACCGGTGAAGTTGAAGATCACATGGCAAACTTAATCGTGGCGCAACTTCTGTTTTTGGAATCGGAAGAGCCTAACAAAGACATTAATATTTATATCAATTCGCCGGGCGGTTCGGTCACGGCGGGTATGGCGATTTACGATACGATGCAATTTGTCAAGCCGGATATTCGTACGCTTTGCGTGGGGCAAGCCTGTTCCATGGGCGCGTTTTTATTGGCGGGCGGTACTGCGGGTAAACGTGCGGCGTTACCGCATGCGCGCGTAATGATTCACCAACCATTGGGTGGGTTCCGCGGTCAGGCATCGGATATTCAAATTCATGCGCAAGAAATCTTAAAAATTAAACACACCTTAAATGAGCGTTTAGCCTTCCACACCGGGCAGCCTATGGAACGCATTGAAAAAGATACGGATCGCGACAATTTTATGTCGGCCGAAGAAGCTAAAGCCTATGGCCTTGTGGATGACGTGTTGATTAAACGTTAAGGGTAAAAAATGACAGACAAAGATAAAGATTTACACTGTTCTTTTTGTGGCAAAGAAAAAAGCGAAGTCGATAAATTAATCGCCGGTACCGACGGTTATATTTGTAACGAATGTATCGAACTTTGTCATTCAATGCTGGAAGAAAGTGCCGAAACCAATGATGCAGACGATGGTCAATGCGGTGCTGAGAAGGATGTTAAGTTGCCGACACCGCATGAGATTCGCGCTCATTTGGATGATTATGTAATTGGCCAGGATTACGCGAAAAAAGTGCTGTCGGTCGCGGTGTACAATCATTACAAACGCCAACGTACTAACCATGAAAGCAATGATGTGGAATTGGGGAAAAGCAATATTTTATTAATCGGTCCGACAGGTAGCGGTAAAACGTTATTGGCACAAACGTTGGCGCGCCGTTTAAACGTACCTTTCGCCATGGCGGATGCGACAACCTTAACCGAGGCCGGTTATGTGGGCGAAGACGTGGAGAACGTATTGCAAAAATTATTGCAAAACTGTGAGTACGATACGGCAAAAGCGGAACAAGGCATTATTTATATTGATGAAATTGATAAAATCAGCCGTAAATCGGAAGGTGCTTCAATCACCCGAGATGTATCCGGTGAAGGCGTACAACAAGCGTTGCTGAAACTCATCGAAGGCACCGTGGCTTCCGTGCCACCGCAAGGCGGGCGCAAACATCCGCAGCAAGAAATGTTGAAGGTGGACACGTCAAAAATTCTGTTTATTTGCGGCGGAGCGTTTGCCGGCTTGGATAAAATTATCGGTAAGCGTACGCAAACCGGTACCGGTATCGGTTTTGATGCGAAAGTGGAAAAAGACGAAGAAGAGCAATCTTTATCCGAATTATTCCGCCAAGTGGAACCGGACGATTTAATGAAATTTGGTTTAATTCCGGAATTTATTGGTCGTTTGCCGATGATTGCGCCGTTAAGCGAATTGGATGAAGAGGCATTGGTGCAAATTTTGACCCAACCGAAAAATGCGCTTACTAAACAATATCAAGCTTTGTTCGGCTTGGAAAATGTTGAATTGGAATTTACTCAGAAAGCGTTAAAGGCTATGGCGAAAAAGGCGCTTGAACGTAAAACCGGTGCGCGTGGGCTTCGTTCTATCGTGGAAGCCGTGTTGTTAGACACGATGTATGATTTGCCATCGATCGAGAATCTTGAAAAAGTCGTAGTGGACGAATCAACCATTGTCGAAAATGAGGCGCCGAAGTTAGTTTATCGTTCTTAGTGAACATTTCTATAAAGCGGAGTATTTGATTTTCCTTTGCGTTTTCTATTTTTCAATAGGAAACGCATAAAGAAAGTGTTACAATCGCGCGTTCTTAAATTTACCCTCCATTTCCCTTTTAAAATAAAACGGATTCAATTATGGCAACTGAAATTGTTGAGAAAAATAAAAAAACAGAAGAATCGGTAGAAGCTAAATCAAAAGGCCTAAATACGTTACTTTGGGTATTGGTTGTAGTTTTATTTGCAGCCGCCGCGATCGGAAATGTCTATTTTCAAAAAGATTTTTCTGCGCCCGTGCGCGTGATTGGGATGGCTGTCGCCCTTGTATTAGCATTTATTTTTGCAGCGATTACCAATGAAGGCAGTAAAGCGCGTAGTTTCTTTAAAGAAGCTCGTAACGAAGCCCGTAAAGTGGTATGGCCGACTCGTCAAGAAACCCGCCAAACTACATTTATCGTGATGGGTGTGACCGTTATTGCGTCTTTATTTTTCTGGGCGACAGATTCCATTATCGTGTCAATTATTAACTTTCTAACCGATTTGAGATTCTAAAATGACTGAAGAAACAACCGTATCGAAAAAGCGTTGGTACGTATTACAAGCGTTTTCCGGTTTTGAAAGCCGTGTTGCACTAACGTTGCGTGAATACATTAAACAATACCAAATGGAAGATCAGTTTGGTGAAGTGTTAGTGCCGACTGAAGAAGTGGTTGAAAATGTGGCTGGCAAACGCCGTAAAAGCGAGCGCAAATTTTTCCCGGGCTATGTGTTAGTCGAAATGGAAATGAACGATGATACATGGCATTTAGTGAAAAGCGTGCCGCGCGTAATGGGCTTCATCGGTGGTACCCCGGATAAACCGGCGCCGATTTCTAAACGTGAAGCGGATGCTATTTTAAATCGTTTGGAACAAAGTGCCGATAAACCGCGCCATCGTAACGAATACCATCCGGGCGAAGAGATTCGCGTCACGGAAGGTCCGTTTGCAGACTTTAACGGCACAGTGGAAGAAGTAGATTATGAAAAAGGCCGCTTAAAAGTGTCCGTCTCTATTTTCGGTCGTGCAACACCGGTTGAACTTGAGTTCAGTCAAGTGGAAAAAACACATTAATCTAAGAAAGCGTTCAATAACCGCACTGCCTAAAAGCGTGCGGTTATTTTTTTATCAGAGGCTAACTAACTCAAGAGGTTCGGCGAAGGTTTGATATGCTTACGGATAGAACCTTCTGAAAGGCAGAGAATGCCGTAGGTACCGCATTGAAAGGGGCTTCAATGCGGTGCTGTTTGGGGACTTCATTTATCTTTTGGTGCGCTCGGAGAGCATATTATAATTTCGTAAAATCGCTTGAAAATTCGTCGCGCTTTAACTATAATCCGCAGCCTGTTTATGAGCCGATCTCCGGCTCATATTTTTGTGTGGTGCAATATTGTGTTGCGTCGAACATCATCGGGGAGCTATTTATAGCGTTATCACCCATTCAGAGGAAACTAAAATGGCAAAAAAAGTTCAAGCCTACGTTAAGCTGCAAGTTGCAGC
>ERZ772764.385-NODE-385-length-31344-cov-6.874461_pt1 | contig 31344 bp, 29 predicted proteins | sample MGYA00512163_ERZ772764 | MGnify/ENA primary metagenome ERZ772764 (study PRJEB29015, sample SAMEA2737903) | human oral metagenome | biome: human oral; feature: human-associated habitat; material: dental | place: China | collected 2094 ... | reverse complement strand
TTGTTTGTCTACTTCGATGAAGCCGCGCTCGGTAACGGCCACGCCGGCTTTTTCGGCAGAGCAGAGTTTGCCGTTCGGCGCACGGCCGGCAGCCACCAGCACCAAGTCGTAGCGTTGCGGCTCTTTCGGTGCTTTTTCACCTTCAAAGGTCACGTAGATGCCGTCGGGTTTGGCTTCCACGGCCACGGTTTTGGTGTTGGTCATGATGTTGTCGAAGCGGTGGGCGTTCATTTTCTCCCACACTTTCACCAAGTCGCGGTCTGCGCCCTGCATCAGGCCGTCCATCATTTCCACCACGTCCAGGCGTGCGCCCAGCGTGCTGTACACTGTGCCCATTTCCAGGCCGATGATGCCGCCGCCGATGACCAGCATTTTTTCCGGCAGTTTGCCGCCGTTTTGACGCAGCTCAAGCGCGCCGGTGCTGTCCACAATGCGTGGGTCTTCAGGAATGAAGGGCAGTTTCACCACGCGGCTGCCCACGGCGATGATACAGTTTTTGAAGGCAACGGTTTTTTTCGCGCCGGTTTCGGTGGCTTGCTCGTATTGTGCGGATTCGGTGAGCGACACTTCGATGTGGTTCGTGCCCACGAATTGGCCGTTACCTTGGATGATGTCCACTTTGCGGGCTTTGGCCATGCCTGCCAGGCCGCCGGTGAGTTTGGCAATCACTTTTTCTTTGTAGCCGCGCAGTTCGTCTATATTGATTTCGGGTTCGCCGAATTTGATACCGTTTTTCACCAAGTGTTTCACTTCATCGATCACGGCCGCGTTGTGCAGCAGCGCTTTAGACGGAATGCAGCCCACGTTCAGGCACACGCCGCCCAAGGTGCTGTATTGCTCGATGATGGCAGTTTTCAAGCCTTCGTCGGCGGCGGCAAATGCAGCGGAATAACCGCCCGGGCCGCCGCCCAATACCACCACGTCGTATTCGGCATCGGCAGAACCGGCAAACTGTGCCGCTTGCGGTGCGGGCGCAGCGGCTTTGGGGGCTTCTTGGGCAGGTACGGGCGCAGCGGCGGCTTTCGGCGCTTCGGCAGCCGCACCGGCGGCTTCGATCACGGCAATCACGCCGCCTTCGGAGATTTTGTCGCCCACTTTCACTTTCACTTCTTTCACCACGCCTGCGGCTTCGGCCGGCACGTCCATGGTGGCTTTGTCGGTTTCCAGCGTAATCAGGGTGTCGTCGATAGCGATGGTATCGCCTGCTTTGATTTCCACGGCGATGATGTCCACGTTTTCGTGCCCGCCGATATCGGGTACTTTCAATTCGATTAAGCTCATTGTGTTGTGCCTTTCTTGAGTATTAAATTAATTAACAAAGGGCTACCTGAAAAATGGAATACCGCCATGCGGCCACGTTTTCGGCATTCAGCCCGATTAATTGCTCGACGGGGCGGATTATAACGCACTTCTTTGCCTTCCCCGCAGCTTTATCAACACAGGTTTTGCTGCTGCAGGCGCAGCGATGCCGGGATAGGTATATAATAGGCTCCTACATATCAAGTTTTCAGGTAGCCTCAAATGACCCAGCCACACTCCCCCGAACAGCCCGCCAGCCGCCTTGAAGCCTTCCGCCAAAACAGCATCTACCTGCTGCCCAATTCATTTACGCTGACGGCCTTGTTTTGCGCATTTTTCGCCATTACTCAATCTATGCACGGCCACTACGAGACGGCGGCGGTAGCGGTATTTGTGTCAATGCTGCTTGACGGCATGGATGGCCGCGTGGCGCGCTGGACCAACAGCCAAAGCGCGTTCGGCGAACAGCTCGACAGCCTGGCCGACATGGTGAGCTTCGGCGTGGCACCGGCGCTGATTGCCTATAAGTGGCAGCTTTTCGAGTTCGGGCGCATCGGCTATTCGGTGGCCTTTATCTATTGCGCCTGCGCAGCTTTGCGCCTGGCCTTGTTCAACACCTTAATCGGCAAGGTGGACAAACGCTGGTTTATCGGCATTCCGAGCCCGACGGCAGCCGCTTTGGTAATCGGGCTGGTGTGGATGGATCACAACCTGGGCGGCCTGCCGCTGGCGCGTTGGTGGTGCTTGATCATCACGCTGTTTGCCGGGCTTTCGATGGTGGCGCAGGTGCGGTTTTGGAGCTTTAAGGAAATCAATGTGCGGCGCAAGGTACCGTTTTTCGGGCTGCTCTTGGCCGTGATCGGCTTTTTGGTGATTACTTGGGAGCCTTCGTTGGTGTTGTTCCTGCTGTTTTTGGCCTATAGCTTGTCGGGCTATGTGATGTGGTTTTGGCAGCGTGACCGCAAGCAGAAAGAACAACAGGAAGCAGAGAAAGAAACAGAGGCTACCTGAAAAGTGGTAACAACCTGAATTTATAGGTAGGCAAGTGTCAGGCCAAATTGGTCTGAACGGCTATAGGCTACCTGAAAATTCACAAATGAAACGCCGCTGCCGATTTGCTTTCCGGCAGCGGTTTTATATAACCAAGCAAATGAATTTCCGATACAAGGTGGGAACGCCATAGCGGCGGCTTAAGTTGATTGGCTGGAGTGGAGGCAAAACAATGTGGAGCATGGAAGTATTGCTGCCGCTGGCATCGGTGGGCGCGATAGCAGGATTTTTGGCCGGGCTGCTGGGCATCGGCGGCGGGATGATTATTGTGCCGATTGTGCTGTGGGCACTGGGCAGGCAGGGCATCACTGGCGATCACGGCCAGCATTTGGCGGTGGGCACGTCGATGGCGGTGATGGTGTTCACCACCTTTTCCAGCGCGTGGGCACAGCAGAAAAAAGGCGCGGTGCGCTGGGAGTTTGTGCGGCACATGGCGCCTGGGCTGGTGGCGGGCAGCCTGCTGGGCTCGCTGGTGTCGAACCGGATTCCCACTTTTGGCCTGCAGGTGTTGTTTATCGTATTCTGCTATTCGGTGGCAGCAAAAAATCTGTTTCAGCTCAATCCCAAACCGGCGGCCACGCTGCCCAGCGGGCGGATGCAGGCGGGAATTGGCGGGCTGTTCGGGCTGCTGTCCAGCTGGGTGGGCATCGGAGGCGGATCGTTGTCGGTGCCGTTTATGATGTATTGCCGCGCGCCGGTGCATCAGGCGGTGGCCACTTCCAGCGTGCTGGCCTGGCCAATTGCGGCGGCGGGGGCGCTGGGCTATCTGCTTTCCGGGTGGAATGTGCCGGGGCTGCCCGCGGGTGCAGTGGGCTTTTGGTATGTGCCGTGCATTGTGGTGCTGGGTGCGTGCACGGTACTGTTCGCGCCCTTGGGCGTAAAAGCGGCACACCGCTTGCCGCCGGCCGGTTTGAAGCGGGCATTCGGGGTATTGATGGTGGTAATTGGCAGCCAGATGCTGTGGAAATTGCTGCATGGAGCATAGGGACAGACGCCGTCATTCTGCATAAGTTTTCAGGTAGCCTTCAAACCGTATATACCAAGCCAAAACCGATAAATGCAAAAATCCGTATCCGAACAAGCAATCGCGCGGAAAACTTGCTAAAATGCCGTCCGCCAGCCGCACGCCTTTGGGCGGGATAAAAATCCGTAGCGGCCAATATATTGATAGTGAATTAGATTGGAGAACCAAATGGCCGTTGAACGCACCCTTTCCATCATCAAGCCCGATGCCGTGGCCAAAAATGTTATCGGCAAAATCTACAGCCGTTTTGAAAGCAACGGCTTGAAAATCGTGGCTGCCAAAATGAAGCACCTCACCCGCGAAGAAGCCGAGGGCTTCTACGCCGTGCACAAAGAGCGCCCGTTTTTTGCCGAGCTGGTGAAATTCATGACCAGCGGCCCGGTGATGGTGCAGGTGTTGGAAGGCGAAAACGCAGTGGCTAAAAACCGCGAGCTGATGGGCGCCACCAACCCGAAAGAAGCCACTCCCGGCACCATCCGCGCCGATTTTGCTTCCTCTATCGATGCAAATGCCGTGCATGGTTCCGACAGCTTGGCCAATGCCGCCATCGAAGTGGCCTATTTCTTCGGCGAGCAGGAAATCTGCCCGCGTTAAACCAGCCAAGCTGCAGGCTACCTGAAAGTTTCAAACGTGTTGAAACGCAGTTTTCAGGTAGCCTTTAAGCCTTTATATACAAATCATAAAACCTAAGAACACAACCAGCCGATTTGCGGCGCTCATATGAAAACCAACCTGCTCAACTACGACCTTGCCGGCCTCACCGCCCATTTCGCCCAAATGGGGGAAAAACCCTTCCGCGCCCGCCAAGTGATGCGCTGGATGCACCAAGGCGCAGCCGGCGATTTCGATGAAATGACCGACCTGGCCAAATCGCTGCGCGCCAAGCTCAACGAGAGTGCGCAAGTGGGCGTGCCCGCGCTGATGGCTGCGCAGGAAAGCCGCGACGGTACGCGTAAATGGCTGTTGGATGTGGGCACCGGCAACGGCGTGGAAACCGTGTTCATCCCCGAAACCGACCGCGGTACGCTATGCATTTCCTCGCAGGTGGGCTGTGCGCTGGAATGCACCTTCTGCTCCACCGGCCGCCAAGGCTTCAACCGCAACCTCTCCACCGCCGAAATCATCGGCCAATTATGGTGGGCCAACAAAGCACTGGGCGCCACCCCCAAAGACGAACGCGTGATTTCCAACGTGGTGATGATGGGCATGGGTGAGCCGCTGGCCAACTATGATAATGTGGTGACCGCGCTCTCCATTATGCTGGATGACCACGGCTACGCCCTCAGCCGCCGCCGCGTTACCGTGTCCACCTCCGGCATGGTGCCGCAGATGGACAGGCTCAAAGAAGACATGCCGGTGGCACTGGCCGTATCGTTGCACGCCCCGAACGACGCCATCCGCAACGAAATCGTGCCGCTGAACAAAAAATATCCGCTCAAAGAGCTGATGGCTGCCTGCCAGCGCTATCTGGTTAAAGCCCCGCGAGACTTCGTTACCTTCGAATATGTTATGCTCGACGGCGTAAACGACAAACCCGAACACGCCCGCGAGCTGTTGGAATTGGTTAAAGACGTTCCCTGCAAATTCAATCTGATTCCGTTTAACCCCTTCCCCAATTCCGGCTACAACCGCTCCAGCGATGAGAATATCCGTGTATTCCGCGATATCTTATATCAGGCAGGCTTGGTGGTTACCGTGCGCAAAACGCGCGGTGACGACATCGATGCAGCCTGCGGCCAGCTGGCCGGACAGGTACAAGACAAAACCCGCCGCCAACAAAAATGGCTGCAATTACAAGTTGTGAAAGGTTGATTATCATGAAAAAAAGTTTAATTGCCTCCCTGACGACGCTCGCTTTGCTCGCCGGCTGCGGCGGCATCACCATCCACACCGGCAACAAAGAAGTGCGCAACCGGCCGGAAGAAATTGCCGCCATCAAAACCCAGCTGGCCATCGAATACATGAATTCGCACGACTACCGCGCCGCTGTATCGGCGATTGAGGAAGCCTTACAGGCTCAGCCGCGCAACGAAAATGCTTGGCTGGTACGCGCCGAGATTTATCAATATTTGAAAGTACCGGACAAAGCAGAAGAGAGTTTCCAACGCGCCTTGGCTATCAAACCCGACAGCGCAGAAATCAACAACAACTACGGTTGGTTCTTATGCAATTCCGGCGGCCGTGCAAACCAGGCCCTGGCCTATTTCGACCGCGCCTTGGCCGACCCCACCTACCCCAGCCCGCAGGTAGCCTACATGAACAAAGGCATCTGTAGCGCCCGCTTGGGGCAATACAACCTGGCTATGGCCTATCTGGAGCGCTCCCAGGCTGCCGATCCTAGCTTTGCGCCCGCGCAGAAAGAAATGGCGCGCGTACGCATGATGGAAGGCAACCTAGGCGAAGCCGACCGCCAGTTCCGTCAATATCAAAGCAAGGTAGACCGCCTCAGTGCCGACGACCTACTGTTGGGCTGGAAAATTGCCCGCACCCGCGGCCAAACCCAGGCTGCCTATGAATACGAAGCGCAGTTGCGCACCAACTATCCGTATTCGCCCGAACTTCAAGAAATTACCACAGGAAGACCCCAATGACCGAGATCTCAACCCCCCAACTGGCTGCCGCTGAAGAACTGGGCAAATTGTTGCGCCAAAACCGCGAACAGCAACAACTGTCGCTTGGTGATGTGTCGGAACACCTCAAGCTGCCCGCCCGCCAGGTGGAGGCGTTGGAAAACGCCGATTTCAGCAAACTGCCCGAGCCCGTGTTTGTGCGCGGCTTTCTGCGCAGCTACGGACGCTACCTGAATTTGGACGAAGCCGTATTAAACAGCTATTTGGAGCAGATAGTTGCCCCCAGCCAATTCCAAAGCCCCTCGGCCAAAGAAGATGGCAATGTGAAGATGACCTACCACAACGCTCAGATTAAAAAACCCTTCCCGCGCTGGATTTTCGGCGTGGCCGCCGCTGCCGCGATTGTGGGCGTGGTGGTGTTGTGGCAAATGAAGTCCAACACCGAACATCAAAAACAAAATGCCCAAACCAGCATTCCGGAAAACCAAATCCTGCCACCCAACTTAGACAGCAGCAATGTGCAGGTGTTGCCGCTGCAAGAAGCCTCCGCGCCTGCCGCCTCCCTGCCTGCGGTTTCAGGTAGCCAGCCGCAACCGTTAGAAAACCCCGCTTCTGTACCGGCCGCCGCTGCAGGCATCCAATCGGCTCAGGGCGAATTGGTGCTCAAACTGCGCTTCCGCTCTTTCCTCACCGTAACCGATAAAGACGGCCAAATGCTGGTAAGCAAAATCGTGCCTGCGGGCAGCGAACACCGCTTCTCCGGCAACGGCCCCTACCGCGTACGCATCGGCTTTGCCAAAAACAGCTTAGCCAGCTACAGCGGCCGCGACATCAATGTGGCCGAGCACATGGTCGACCAAAAAACCGCCGCCTTCACTGCCGGCGGCCAAGATGATGCCGCCCAATAACCATACCTCTTTATGAACACAACCCTTCCTTCCCGCCGGCGCACGCATCAGGTAGAAATCGAACACATTACCGTCGGCTCCGAATCGCCGGTGGTGGTGCAATCGATGACCAACACCGACACCGCCGACGCCGAAGCCACCGCCTTACAGGTGAAAGAGCTCAGCGAAGCCGGCTCGGAAATGGTGCGGATCACGGTAAACAACCCGCAGGCCGCCGCCAAAGTGGCCGAAATCCGCAGCCGGCTCGACGATATGGGCTGCCCCACCCCGCTCATCGGCGATTTCCACTTCAACGGCGAACGCCTCTTGGCCGAGTTTCCCGAATGCGGCAAAGCCTTGGCCAAATACCGCATCAACCCCGGCAACGTGGGTAAAGGCACGAAAGGCGATGAGAAATTCGCCTTTTTAATCCGCACCGCAGCCGAAAACGGCAAAGCCGTGCGCATTGGCGTGAATTGGGGCAGCCTCGACCAAAGCCTGGCCAAACGCCTGATGGATGCCAACCGCAACCGCCCCGAGCCGCTGCCGCCCGAAGCCGTGATGAAGGAAGCATTGGTACTCTCTGCGTTGGAATCCGCACAAAAAGCCGTGGATTTGGGGCTACCTGAAAACAAAATCATCCTGTCGTGCAAAGTCAGCGCCGTACAGGATTTGATTCAGGTATACCGCGACTTGGGCAGCCGTTGCGCCTATCCGCTGCATCTGGGGCTTACCGAAGCCGGCATGGGCAGCAAAGGCATTGTGGCTTCCACTGCCGCGCTGTCTGTGTTGCTGCAAGAAGGCATCGGCGACACCATCCGTATTTCGCTCACTCCCGAGCCAGGCAGCTCGCGCACGCAGGAAGTGATTGTGGCGCAAGAAATCCTGCAAACCATGGGGCTACGCTCCTTCACACCGATGGTTACCGCCTGCCCCGGCTGCGGCCGCACCACCAGTACAGTATTCCAAGAGCTGGCGCGCGATATCCAGCTGCACCTGCGGATGCAGATGCCGGTGTGGAAACACAAATATCCCGGCGTGGAAAGCCTGAACGTGGCCGTGATGGGCTGCGTGGTCAACGGCCCCGGCGAAAGCAAACTGGCCGATATCGGCATCAGCCTGCCCGGCACCGGCGAAACCCCGGTTGCCCCCGTGTATGTGGACGGCGAGCGTGCAGTAACGCTCAAAGGCGACAATATGGCTGCCGAGTTTTTGCAGATTGTGGAAAACTACGTGGCCGAAAACTACGGCGAAGGCGGCAAAAAACGCCTCGGCCAAGCCGCCAAAATCATTCCCATCCGCCAAGTTTAGCCGGATTGGCATACAAAAAATAAAACCTTTGCTTCGCTGGCAAAGGTTTTTTATTTTCAGGTAGCCTCGTTACGGCTACAAACATTGCAGGCTACCTGAAACACCGTAGAAGTAGTATGGCAAGACAAGTCAACACAGCAGCATTCTTATTAATTCACTAAAAATATGCTACGGCTATCGCTTTAATATCCGCAGATTGGCTATAATGCCCACCAACCGCAGCTATAGCGGGCACACAAAGGGAAACATCATGGCCGCAGACCTCCGTCAGCTTCTGCTCAAACTCTATCTAATCAACAATTTCAAACTCGAACACAAGGTTTACATCTACACCTATCGCGGCGTAACCGATGTGGCCACCAACCCCTTCCAATACGTGAGCGGCGATGTGGCCGAAAACGTGAAGAAAAGCCTGATCCTGCAAAACCTGGCCAGCGGCGAAATGCTGCAGGCCTTCATCGTACCTACGCCCGATAGCAAAGGCAAAACCCACAGCGCCTACGAAATTGAAAACACCGTGCTCTACGGCAACAAAGCCGGCGTCATCATCGAAATCGGGCTCGATAAGGATAAAATCGAAAAAACCGACAAATACCGCCAGTTCAGCCACTTGGCCGTGAGTATGTTGCGGCAGTTTGTCGACTAAGCCACAACCCAAGCCCATACAGGCTACCTGAAATTCAGGTAGCCTTTTTCACACCCCAAAGGTTAGCTGAAAAACATCCGACCACCTACCCAGCTTTGCGGGGCGAATAGTAGGACTGCTATAATGCGCAGTTTCCAAAATTATCTTCCGCACCCGCTGCGGCAACAAACTAACATGAAAAACATTCGCAACATCGCCATCATCGCCCACGTCGATCATGGCAAAACCACACTCGTAGACCAGCTCCTGCGCCAATCCGGCACCTTCCGCGCCAATCAGCACGTAGATGAACGCGTGATGGACAGCAACGACCTCGAAAAAGAACGCGGCATCACCATCCTGGCCAAAAACACCGCCATCGAATACGAAGGCTACCACATCAACATCGTCGACACCCCCGGACACGCCGACTTCGGCGGCGAAGTGGAACGCGTGCTCGGCATGGTAGATTGCGTGCTGCTGTTGGTGGACGCGCAAGAGGGCCCGATGCCGCAAACCCGCTTCGTCACCAAAAAAGCCCTCGCGCTGGGCTTGAAACCCATTGTGGTGATCAACAAAATCGATAAGCCCACCGCCCGCGCCAGCTGGGTGATCGATCAAACCTTTGATTTGTTCGACAACCTTGGCGCCAGCGAAGAACAGCTCGATTTCCCCATCGTCTATGCTTCCGGCCTTTCCGGCTTTGCCAAGCTGAACGAAGAAGACGAGAGCAGCGATATGCGCCCGCTGTTCGACACCATCCTCAAATACACCCCCGCGCCTTCAGGTAGCGCCGATGCGCCGCTGCAGCTGCAAATCTCCCAGCTCGACTACGATAACTACACCGGCCGCCTCGGCATCGGCCGCATCCTCAACGGCAAAATCCGCCCCGGCCAAACCGTGGCCGTGATGAACCACGACAAACAAATCGCCCAAGGCCGCATCAACCAGCTGCTCGGTTTCAGCGGGCTGGAACGTGTGCCGCTACAGGAAGCCGAAGCCGGCGACATCGTGCTGATTTCCGGCATCGACGAAATCGGCATCGGCGTAACCATTTGCGACAAAGACAACCCCATCGGCGTGCCGATGCTGAGCGTGGACGAGCCCACTCTTACCATGGACTTCATGGTGAATACCAGCCCGCTAGCAGGCACCGAAGGCAAATTCGTTACCAGCCGCCAAATCCGCGACCGCCTGCAACGCGAGCTGCTCACCAACGTTGCCCTGCGGGTGGAAGACACCGCCGATGCCGACGTATTCCGCGTGTCTGGCCGTGGCGAACTGCACCTCACCATCCTGCTGGAAAACATGCGCCGCGAAGGCTACGAGCTGGCCGTGGGCAAACCGCGCGTGGTGTACCGTGACATCAACGGCCAAAAATGCGAGCCGTATGAAAACCTTACCGTGGATGTACCCGACGAAAACCAAGGTGCCGTCATGGAAGAACTCGGCCGCCGCCGTGGCGAGCTTACCAATATGGAAAGCGACGGCCACGGCCGCACCCGCCTCGAATACCACATTCCCGCGCGCGGCCTCATCGGCTTCCAAGGCGAATTCATGACCCTCACGCGCGGCGTCGGCCTGATGAGCCACGTGTTCGACGACTACGCCCCCGTGAAACCCGACATGCCCGGCCGCCGCAACGGCGTGCTGGTGTCGCAAGAGCAAGGCGAAGCTGTGGCTTATGCCCTGTGGAATCTGGAAGAGCGCGGCCGCATGTTCGTATCGCCCAACGACAAAATCTACGAAGGCATGATCATCGGCATCCACAGCCGCGACAATGACTTAGTGGTCAACCCGCTCAAAGGCAAAAAGCTCACCAACGTGCGCGCCAGCGGCACCGACGAAGCCGTGCGCCTCACCACGCCGATTAAGCTCACACTGGAAAGCGCGGTGGAATTTATCGACGATGACGAACTGGTGGAAATCACCCCCCAATCCATCCGCCTGCGCAAACGCTACCTGAGCGAACTGGAACGCCGCCGCCACTTTAAAAAATTGGACTAAGGCTACCTGAAAAGCCTCAGGCCATATCAACAAAGGCTACCTGAAATCCGCCCGCCGGTTTTCAGGTAACCTTTTTCATATCAGCCGAAGAGTATGGCAGAATCGGCTATAATGCCGCCGTTTTCAATTCTTGATTTCAGGAAAGGCATCATGAGCGATTTTCGGCAGGATTTTCTGCGCTTTGCGCTGGAGCAGGATGTGTTGCGCTTTGGCGAGTTTGTTACCAAGGCAGGGCGGCTTTCGCCCTATTTTTTCAATGCCGGGCTGTTTAACGACGGCGCTTCCACCCTGGCGCTGGCGCGGTTTTATGCGCGTTCGATTCTCGAGAGCGGGGTAGAGTTTGATATGCTGTTCGGCCCGGCTTATAAGGGCATCGTGCTGGCTTCGGCCACGGCGATGATGCTGGCCGAAGCAGGGCGCAATGTGCCTTTTGCCTACAACCGCAAGGAAGCCAAAGACCACGGCGAAGGCGGCACGCTGGTGGGCGCACCGCTGGCCGGGCGGGTGTTGATTATCGATGATGTGATTTCCGCCGGCACTTCGGTGCGCGAATCGGTGCGCTTGATTGAGCAGGCGGGCGCCACGCCGGCCGGGGTGGCAATTGCGCTCGACCGCATGGAAAAAGGCACGGGCAACCAATCGGCGGTGCAAGAGGTACGCCAGCAATACGGGCTGCCGGTGGTGCCGATTGCCAGCCTGGCCGATTTGCTCGCACTCTTGCAAGACGATGCGCAGTTCCGGCAACACCTCGAGCCGGTGCAGGCCTACCGCGACCGCTACGGGGTGGCGGATTAAGAATAAAGGCTACCTGAAACCGGGAATGTGGGTTTCAGGTAGCCTTTTTTGCAGTCCTCGAAACGGCTTTAAGGCTACCTGGAAGCGATGTCTTGGCGAAGCTAAAGCGCCAGCTTCAACGAAGTTAAAACAGGCCTTGGCGCAGCCAAAGTGGTGTTTCTGCGAAGCTAAAATTTTCAGGTAGCCTTCAACGTTCCTGCCGCCCGCAGCCACATTCTTCTGTACAATACCGCATCTTCATTTTCCAGCCGTTCCCACCATGAACACTTCCCCCCTTATTGCCCTGTGCGCCGGCGAGGCCTCGGGCGACTTGCTCGGTGCACACCTGATTGAGGCCATCCGCGCGCGCTGCCCGCAGGCGCGGTTTACCGGCATCGGCGGCCCCCGTATGCAGGCGGCGGGGCTAGAGAGCCTATTCGACCAAGAAACGCTGGCGGTGCGCGGCTATGTGGAGGTGCTAAAAAACCTGCCGGCGATTTGGCGCATCCGCAAGGGCTTGATTGCCGAAATGAAACGGCAGCGGCCAGACGTATTCGTGGGCATCGACGCACCGGACTTCAACCTGGGCGTGGCTGCCGCGCTCAAGGCTGCGGGCATCCCCACGCTGCATTATGTGAGCCCTTCGGTGTGGGCGTGGCGGCGCGAGCGGGTGCATAAAATCGTGCATCAAGCAGATGAAGTGCTGTGTCTGTTCCCGATGGAGCCGGAGCTATACCGGCAGGCCGGCGGGCGGGCGCGATTTGTGGGGCACCCGTTGGCGCAAACCCTACCTTTGGAAGCCGACCGCGCCGCCGCACGCCACGAGTTGGGGCTACCTGAAACACAGCCCGTATTCGCCCTGCTGCCCGGCAGCCGTGTGAGCGAAATCGAGTATATGGCGCCGCTGTTTCTGCAAGCCGCTCAGCTGGTTCGGCAACAAATTCCCGAGGCGCAGTTCCTGCTGCCCTACGCCACCGAAGCCACCCGCACGCGCCTGCAAAGTCTGCTCGCCGCCGAGCCGTATTGCCGCCTGCCCTTGCAACTGCTCCCGGGCGGCACGGCGCAAGCCTGCACGGCGGCGGATGCGGTGTTGGTCACCAGTGGCACGGCCACGCTGGAAGTGGCGCTGTGCAAACGGCCGATGGTAATCAGCTACAAAATCTCGCCGCTCACCTATGCGCTGGTGAAGCACAAAATCAAAGTGCCCTATGTGGGGCTGCCCAACGTGCTGCTCGGCCGCGCCGCCGTGCCGGAGCTGCTGCAGCACGATGCCGAGCCGGAAAAGCTGGCCGCCGCGCTGCTGGATTGGTATCGCTCGCCGGAGAAAACCGCGGCACTGCAACAGGATTTCACCGAGCTGCACCATTTATTGCACAAAGACACCGCCGCCGAAGCCGCAACGGCAGTGCTGGCCGCCGCAGGGGCAAACCCATGATTTGGCAGGCCGGCGTGGACGAGGCCGGGCGCGGGCCATTGGTCGGCAGCGTGTTTGCCGCCGCCGTGGTACTGCCGGACGAATACGATTTGCCGGGGCTTACCGACTCGAAAAAACTGAGCGAACGCCGCCGCGACGAGTTGGCGGTGTTGATTAAACAGCAGGCACTGACCTGGTGCGTGGCCGCCGCCTCGGTGAAGGAAATCGACCGGCTCAATATCCTGCACGCCACCATGCTGGCGATGCGCCGCGCCGTACACGGGCTGGAAAGGCTACCTGAAAAAGTGTGGATAGACGGCAACCGCGTGCCGCCCGATTTGGGCTGCGAAGCCGAAGCCGTAATAAAAGGCGACAGCAAAATCATCCAGATTTCCGCCGCCTCCGTGCTGGCCAAAACCGCACGCGACGCGGAAATGTATGCCCTGGCCGAGCATTATCCGCAATACGGCTTCGAACGGCACAAAGGCTACGGCACCACCGAACACCTCGCCGCCCTGCAGCGCCACGGTGCCCTGCCCGAACACCGCCGCAGTTTTGCTCCGGTGCGGGAAATCCTGGCGCAGGGGCGGCTGTTTGAGTGAATCAGGTTTGCGCCCGCAGAAACTCAGCTTTGCCTTCGTCAAACCATCGCTTTAGCTTCGTTGAAGCTTGCGCTTTAGCTTCGCAGAAGCGCAGCCTTGGCTTCGCCAAGACATTGCTTTCAGGTAGCCTGCTGGGCAGAACAGCCAAATTGCGCAAACAAAATTAATCAAACAATGCAGGCCAATAGCCTTTATGTGGTGCACAAACTTGACAAGCTCCGCCAAGGCGCGTATAGTCCACTTTCCCTGACGCGGGGTGGAGCAGCATGGTAGCTCGTCGGGCTCATAACCCGAAGGTCGTAGGTTCAAATCCTGCCCCCGCAACCAATTCCAAACCTCTCGGCAAATTGCCGGGAGGTTTTTGCATTCCGGCAATTTTATGCCCGCATATACCTCAAAAATAAAACGATGTGTCGCAGTTTGGCCGAGGGCTGGCAATCTGTTGGAATTTTACCAATCCTAACATTACCAACCCCAGCTGTTTTGGCCGCTGGGTTTTATTTTTGTACAAAATTTCCTGTAGAATAGTTATTCAACGTTAATAGCCAAACAGCTGCAAAGGATGCGGATGTTTAGCTATATGGCGTAATGTTTCAGGTAGCCCCTTTATCAAGGCTACCTGAAAATATGCCTGTTAATTGATAAATAGCTTTTTTCTTCAACTAAATAGATCATGACAACCCGCCATTTCTCCCGCCTAGCCCTGTTGCTGGCCGCCGCTTTTTCCGCCCAAGCCTGGGCCTCCGGCTACCATTTTGGTACTCAATCCGTGAGCAGCCAATCCACAGCCAATTCATCCTCCGCCGAAGCCGCCGATCCCTCTACCCTGTTCCACAACCCCGCCGGCCTGACCAAACTCGAAGGCACGCAGGTTAGCATCAACGTCAACCTTGTTGCACCCAGCGTGAAATACAGCGATGCCGAAGCCTACTATCCCGGCACCAACCAGCCCGTGCAAGGCAGCACTTCCGGCAACATCCGCCCGGAAAGCGTAGTGTTTGCGCCGCATTTTTATTTGTCGCACCGCCTAAACGATAACGTTGCCCTCGGCTTGGGCATGTACGTTCCCTTCGGCTCCGGCACCGAATACCAGCATGATGCTGCTTTGCGCTACAACCTGAACGAGTTGAGCGTGAAAACCATCGCCATCCAGCCCACCGTTGCCTATAAAATCAACGATCAGCACTCCGTTGCCCTTGGCCTGGTGGCACAACACACCACCGCCAAGCTGCGCCAATATGCCAACTTCGGCGCCTTTCCCCCGCTGCGCCGCAACGGCTTTGCCGACGGCTATGCCAGTGTGGAAGGCAGCGATTGGGGCTTCGGCTACAACCTCGCCTGGCTGTGGGACGTAAACGACTCCCTGCGTTTGGGCGCAAACTACCGCTCCAAAGTCAGCCACAACCTGCGCGGCGATGCCGAATGGAAACTGGTGGGCGCAGCCTTCCAAACTCCGATGGGCGGCACACTTTCCAACGCCATCCGCGCCAATGGCTACGCCGAATCCGAAGCCGCCAACGTACGCATCGTTACCCCCGAATCCTTCTCCCTGCACGGCATGTACAAACTCACGCCGCGCTGGTCGCTCTATGGCGATGCCACCTGGACACGCCACTCCCGCTTCAACCGTGCCGAACTGAATTTCGGCAACAGCAAAGCCGTGGCCAACCCGCAGAATCCTGCTGCACCCGCCCGCAGTAACCAAACCATCCTCACCCCCCAGTGGCGCAACACTTATAAACTCTCCCTTGGTGCGTCTTACCAAATCACCGATCCCCTGCAACTGCGCTTCGGCATCGCCTACGACCAATCCCCCGTACGCGGCGCCAACACCCGCATGAGCACCCTGCCCGATGCCGACCGCCTCTGGTTCTCCTTCGGCGGCAAATACGACATCAATCAGCAGCACAGCCTCAACCTCGCCTACAGCTATGTGCACGTGAAAAATACCTCCTCCAACGTAAACGGCTGGTGCGGCGGCACAGCCTCCGGCCCCGGCTCGCAAGCCTGCGTGTCCAGCCGCACCCACGGCTCCGCCAAATTCAGAAGCCATTCCCATATCTTAGGCTTGCAGTACACTTACAAATTCTAATTCGATTCATGGCAGTAAAAAGGCTACCTGAAAGCATGGCTTCAGGTAGCCTTGTCTAATCCTCCCATCCCTAGTAAAAAAGCAGGCTTTTCAGCCTGCTTTATCTATACCCTATTGGGCGGTTCAAAGCTTATTCGATGCTCACCTTGCCGCTGGGTTCAGCGCGGTGCTGCTGTTTTTTCTCTTTATGTTTGAGTACGGCGCGGTCGAGTTTGTCTACCAAGAGGTCGATGGCGGCATACATGTCTTTGTCGGTTTGGTCGAGGTGCAGGTCTTTGCCGGCCATATGCCAATCCACTTCTGCTTTTTGCACCAGTTTGTCCACCGATAGGGTAACGGTGGCGGAAATCACGTTGTCGCTGTGGCGGACGATGCGTTCGAGTTTACCGCTGATGTAATCTCTCAGGGCTTCAGTAACCTCGATGTTGATTCCGTTGATTTTCAGGTTCATAGCTCACTCCTTTACAGGTGGGTTGGCTGCGCGCGGCGGCAAGCTAGGCTTTCTGCTTACGTTGGTGCGCAGGCGGGAAATTGAGTTCTTCGCGATATTTGGCTACGGTACGCCTGGCGAGCACGATGCCTTGCAGGGCGAGCCGGTCGGACATGGCTTGGTCGGAGAGCGGTTTGCGTTTGTCTTCGCCGGCAATCAGGCCCTCAATCAGGGCTTTCACTGCGTTGGCGCTGATGCCGTCGCCGTCTTCTTCGCTGCTGTAGGCGGCTGCCTGGCTGAAAAAATAGCGTAGCGGAAATACGCCTTGCGGGCAAGCCAAATATTTTTGGTTCACGGCGCGGGACACGGTGCTTTCGGCCAGGCCGAGGTTGGCGGCGGTTTCTTTAATGGTGAGCGGCACGAGGCCGATGGCGCCGAAGGAGAAGAAATCGGCCTGACGCTCCAAAATGGTTTCGGCCAGCCGCAACACGGTGCTTTTGCGCTGCTCCAGCGAGCTTAGCAATACTTTAGCCTCATTGAGCTTTTGTTTCAACTCCGGCGCTTCGCTGCCGTATTCGGCGAGCAGGTCGGAATATTCCTGATTGAGCTGCACCTGCGGCCAGGCTTGGCGGAACATGCCCACCGTCCATTCGCCGGTTTCGGGATCGGGGCGGATCCACACGTCGGGATCGACGTATTCGGTGTGGCCGGAGCCGGAAAGGCCGTAGGCAGGGAAGGGATTGAGAGAGGCAACGAGGGCTTGGGCGGCTTCGATGGTGGCGGCGCTGTATTGGAGGAATTTTTTGCGTACTTGCTGCGGCAGGCTGCTTTTGGCGATGTCGGGCAGGAAGTGTTTCACCAGCTGCACGGCGCAGAATACGGTGTCGTCCGGCTGCTGCCGCGCCAGCTGGAGCAATAATGATTCGCCCAAATCGCGCGCACCCACGCCGGGGGGGTCGAACTGTTGCAGGTGGCGCAGGGCTTCGGCCATGTCGTCTTCATCAAGCATCCATTCGAGCGGGGAATTTTCCACGATGTCGGTGAGGCTGTCGTTCAGGTAGCCTTGGTCGTCGAGGTAGTCGATGAGCAAATGCACGCGGGCGGCCTGGTCTTCGTCTAGCGGGTGTTCGCACACCTGCTCGTGCAGCATGCGGCGGAAATCGGCTTCGTCGGCCACGGTTTCCCACACGTCGCTCTCTTCCATGCTGTTGGTTTTGCGGGTAACCGGTATGGCGGCGGAGTAATGGGGTTCGGGCTCGCCGCTGTCGGCCGGATCGTGTTCCGGCCGTTCGAGCAGTGGGTTGTCGGCCAGCCAGCTTTCCACTTCTTCGGCCAATTCCAGCGACGACATATGCAAAATGCGCAATGATTGCTGCTGCTTCTGGTTGAGCTGCTGGGTTTGGCGCAGTTTGAGTTTGACGGATTGCTGGGTCATGTGAGGCTACCTGAAACCTTAGTAATCGAAGTTTTCGCCCAGATACACGGCGCGTACTTCTTCGTTGCCCACCAATTCTTCGGGGCGGCCGCTGGCCAGCACGGCGCCGTTGTTGATGATATAGGCCCGGTCGCAGATGCGCAGGGTTTCGCGCACGTTGTGGTCGGTAATCAGCACGCCGATGCCGCGCTGTTTGAGGAAGTTGATGATGTTTTGAATGTCGATAACGGCAATCGGATCGACGCCGGCGAAGGGCTCGTCCAACAGGATGAAACGCGGGCTCATGGCCAGCACGCGGGCAATTTCCACACGGCGCCGTTCGCCGCCGGAGAGGGCGGGGGCGGGGCTTTGCCGCAGGTGGGTGATGTTCAGGTCGCCCAGCAGGTCGTTGAGGCGCGATTCGATGGTATGGCGGTCGGTTTCGTGCAATTGCAGGATGGCGCGGATGTTTTCTTCCACCGTCATCTTGCGGAAAATTGAGGCTTCCTGCGGCAGATAGCCCAGGCCTAAGCGGGCGCGCTGATACACGGTCATGTGGCGCAGCTCGTGCTCGTCCAGCCGGATGGTGCCGTGATCGGCAGCCACCAGGCCGACAATCATATAAAAGCTGGTGGTTTTGCCCGCGCCGTTGGGGCCGAGCAGACCGACTACTTCGCCGCTTTCGATATCGAGCGAGAAATCCTGCACCACTTGGCGCTGTTTGAAGCTTTTGCGCAGCTGTTTAACACTGAGGCGGCTGTGCGGTGTGGTCATGGTTTGGTTTTCCCTTGTGTTTGTTGGGTATCACGGGCAGCGCTGAGGCTACCTGAAAAATAGGGCTGCCATACGCAGGTTCAATGTGCGGCAGGGTTTTGCAGCTGCATTATTTGGTCGCGTTGCACCTGCAACACGCCCAGTACGCGCTCCAAGCGGCGCATGGCCTGTGCCATATCCTGCGGCGGCTGGATGCGGGCGGCAATGCCGTTGATGTTTGTATAACGGTACACCAGCTCGGCCTGCATTTCGCGTACGGCTTGAAGCAGCGGCTCCGCGCCGACGGCAGGGTCGTATAACACAATCAGCACGCGGTCGGCTGCCTGTTCCGGCTGGCTGCTGGGCGTGTTTGGCGCGGCAGGCTGCGGGGCAGCGCAGGCGGTAAGCATGGCTAGGCAGGCGAGGAGGAGGACGCGGATATTCATGGTTGCTTGGTTTTCGGTTTCAGGTAGCCTGTGCGGCATGGGGCTACCTGAACATCTTGTTCAGCGATGCAAAAAGCGTTTTATTTTTTCAGGTAGCCTCAAATGCGGGCTGCCTGAAACTGTTTGAGGCTACCTGAAACCGGTATTGCAGGCTTTCAGGTAGCCTGTTTTCTGATCTTGGCTTTGCCCTGCGTGAGGCGGAAGCTGTCGTCGATCAGCTGGCGGATGAGCGCGTCGTCGGCCTGTTCCAATTCGATGCTCAGCCAGTGTTCTTTGCTCATGTGGTAGGCGGGCAGGATGCCGGCTTGGGCGCGCATGGCACCGATGTGTTCGGGGCGGCATTTCACATTGAGCAGGGGCACGGTGCGGCCGGGGGTGCGCCCGAGCTTTTCCGCCGGCACGGGCAGGTACACGCCAAACCATTTGCGGCTGCCGCCGTGGCGGAATACGGCGTATTCGGGAAAGCGGGAAAAGGGATGGTCGGGCGCGGCGCGGTAGCGTTCGGCCATTTCGGCAAACAGGGTTTCGGCCTTCATCCCGCCTCCCTTATTTCTGCTGCGGCTGGATGGTGATGCTCACGCGGCCTTTGTTAGCGTTGCTGCGACTGCCGCCCAGCACGGTATAAACTTCGGTGCGGGTGTTGTAGGTAATGGTGTCGCCGCTGGCCCGGTCGCCGCCGCGCTCGAGCTTGGCGCCGCCGCTGAGTTTCACAATGCCGGTGGCGGATTGGTATTCCACGCGGGCGGCCTGGCCTTTCACGGTGCCTTGGCGGTCAAGCTGCTGGCCGAAGTGTACCGGGCTGCCGGAGGCGGTCATGGTTTGCGCGCCGTCGGCGGCTTTCACCACGCGCACCTTGGCGGCGCGGATATACATGGTGCCCTGCTGGATAACCACGTTGCCGGAAAATTCGGTACTGCGGTTGCCTTGGTCGAGCGAGCCTTGGTCGGCTTCGATTTGGATGGGCTGGTTGCGGTCGGAGGTGAGCGCAGAAGCCGCGGCGGGCAACAGCAGGGCAGCAGCAAGAAGGAGGGCGCGGGCGGGTTTAATTTTGTTGTTTGGGGTCATAAATCACGGCCTTAATGCGGGAGGAGAGGTTGAGCAATCCTTGTTTGTGGTTGTAGGTCATACCTTGGGCGGTGCCGTGGGAGGCGCCGTATTGATAGTTCACCAAATCTTGAGTGTGGGCGGTTTGGGTTTGGGTGTTGACGGTGAGACTGTCGGTTTTAAGGCGGCCGGCGGGCTGGCCGTTCATAGCGGGTTTGTCGAACACCACGTTTTTCTCAAATACCACTTGGTTTTCGCCGCTGATATAGTGTGCCTGATCAGCACTGATGCGGTACACCATCTGCCCGCCTTGCGAAAACATCACGTTGGGTTCGGCCAGGTAGCCGTCTTGGCGGTTGGGAAACTGCCAGGCGCGGGTGGCGGTAAGCTGCTGGGCCAGGCTGCCGTCGGCAGCGAAGCGGCGGCCTCGGATGCCGAAAATCTGGTATTGCGGCTCATGCGGATCGAGCGGGGTTTCTTCAGTTTCGAGCTGGCTGATGCGGTCGAGCCAAAAGCTCACGCCGCCGAGCGCGAGTGCCAACACCAGCGGAAACCACCAGCCGCCGAATCGTTTAATCATTCTGTGTATTGCTCCCAAGCGGTTTTCAGGTAGCCTTTGGCCTGCATGATGACTTCACACAATTCGCGCACGGCACCGGCGCCGGCCGGGCGGCGGGTGATGTAGGCAGCGTGTTGCAACACCCATTCGTGCGCTTCAGGCACAGCGGCAGGCAGGCCGCAGCGCACCATCACGGGCAAATCCACCACGTCGTCGCCGATATAGGCGCATTCATGTTCGGCCACGCCGGCGGTTTCGCGCAATTCGGCGTAGGCGGCGCGTTTATCGCTGATGCCTTTGAAGTAGTGATGGATGCCGAGCTGTTTGGCGCGCACGGCCACCGAGGGGGCGTCGCGGCCGGTGATGATGGCGGTTTGCACGCCGCATTGGTGCAACATTTTGATGCCGTGCCCGTCGAGCGTGTGGAAGGCCTTGATTTCTTCGCCGTTGTCGCGGATGAAGATGCGGCCGTCGGTGAGCACGCCGTCCACGTCCATAATCAGCAGTTTGATTTCGGCGGCGCGGCGGCGCAGGTATTCGGGCAATTCGGGCAGAATAGGGCTCATGCGGGCAATCTCAGTTTCGAATTAGACCCATGATAACATGCTCTAGCACGGGCACAAACCCGTTCGGCATGGTTTTTGCTTGGCGCGGCGGAGCAAAGAAACAGCTACCTGAAAACATCAAATGGTTTTCAGGTAGCCTTTTTTGGGTTTGAGGTGCAGTAATAATATGATAACAATAGAAAATATATTTCCATCTAGCCTATTCGGCCTAGTATCTTGCTTGTGCGGACCACTTCAGCAGCAATCGGCTTGACGCCTGGCGTACTTCATCCGAGCTTGCGCTTTCATCTCATCAAAATACCAGCCTGAGCTTCATCAAAACATCGGTTCAGTTCGTTAAAACTTTGTTTTCACCCTATTGAAGCCTGTGTTTTCAGGTAGCCTTTTTCATTCTCAATTGTATTTATTTTGTTCTCCTTCCGCAGGTTATTTGCAAGCTTCTTTACGCATATTGACTTATTCTGTTGTTTTCCAGTATAAGCAAAACTAGGTTGCTCGTTTTTACAGCAGGCGGCCATAGCTGAAGCACTTATTTTTTCATACCAGGCGGCGAGCCGAAGACAGTACGAGCAGTATGGCAAGGCAAGCCGACGCGGTAAGAAGAAATAGGTGCTTTAGCGATACACCATCAAACCGCCACGAGGCGGTTTAGGAAATCAAAGATAACAACAAGGAGCAGCTCATGAACCCGATGTATATCACCTTCGGCATCTATTTGGTTGCCGTTCTGTTAATCGGCCTCGCGGCCTATTTCTCCACCCGCAATTTTGACGACTATATCCTCGGCGGCCGTAGCTTGGGCCCGTTTGTTACCGCCATGTCGGCCGGGGCTTCGGATATGTCCGGCTGGCTGCTGATGGGCCTGCCGGGCGCAGTGTATTTGAGCGGCCTGAGCAAATCTTGGATTGCCATCGGCCTGATTATCGGCGCGTATCTCAACTGGCTCTTGGTGGCCGGGCGGCTGCGCGTGCACACCGAATACAACAATAACGCGCTCACCCTGCCTGATTATTTCCACCACCGCTTCGGTGCGCAGGGGCAGGCAATGAAGGTGATTTCTGCGTTCATCATTCTGTTTTTCTTCACCATTTACTGCGCCAGCGGCATTGTGGCCGGCGCACGCCTGTTCCAAAGCCTGTTTACCGACATGAGCTACACCAGCGCCATGTGGCTGGGCGCGGGCGCCACTATTGCCTACACCTTTATCGGCGGCTTCTTGGCGGTGAGCTGGACAGACACTGTGCAGGCCACACTGATGATTTTCGCCCTCATCCTCACGCCGGTGATGGTGTATTTGGGCGCGGGCGGCGCAGATGAAGTTTCCGCCCTCATCCAAACCGCCGCCGCTGCCAACGGCAAGGAATACGGCAGCCTGCTGCACGGCACAACTTTCATCGGCATCATTTCCACCGCCGCCTGGGGCTTGGGCTACTTCGGCCAGCCGCACATTCTGGCGCGCTTCATGGCTGCCGAAAGCGTGAAATCGCTGGTGGGTGCTCGCCGCATCGGTATGACTTGGATGATTTTGTGTTTGGGCGGCGCAGTGGCCGTGGGCTATTACGGTATCGCCTACTTCGGCGCCCATCCCGAGCAAGCTGCTGCCATGCAGGGTAACCACGAACGCGTATTCATCGCCTTGTCCACCCTGTTGTTTAACCCTTGGATTGCCGGTGTGATTTTGAGCGCGATTCTAGCGGCCGTGATGTCAACCTTGTCTTGCCAGCTTTTGGTGTGCTCCAGCGCCATCACCGAAGACTTCTATAAAGGCTTCCTGCGCCCGAACGCGCCGCAGAAAGAATTGGTGTGGATTGGCCGCATCATGGTGCTGGCCGTGGCCGTTATCGCCATCCTGATTGCCGCCGACCCCGAAAGCAAAGTGCTGCAACTGGTGGAATTTGCCTGGGCAGGCTTCGGCGCGGCATTCGGCCCCATCGTTATCCTTTCCCTGTTCTGGAAACGCATGACCGCCAACGGTGCATTGGCAGGCATGATTGCCGGCGCTGCGGTGGTGGTGCTGTGGGTACAGGTGGTGAATCCTGCGCTGGACAAAGCCGGCATGGCTACGCTGTATGAAATCATCCCCGGCTTCATCGCCTGCGGCCTGACTGCCGTGGCCGTATCGCTGGTTGGCAAAGCACCTTCCGAGGAAATCTGCCAACGCTTCGAAAAAGCCGATGCGGATTACCGCGCCGCAAAATAAAGGGCGGCAAAAGGCTACCTGAAAAGTTTTCAGGTAGCCTTCAAACTGCCCGTATCAAAAGGCTTCAGGCTAGCTGAAACCGCTCCCGGCCTTTTCAGGTAGCCCTTAACCGATTAACCAACCCCCACTCCTGCCAAACATTCTTTCACATTATCCGCAGTTTGGTTTATGATGCCGTTTTACCGAAGTTCAAACCAAGCAGCTATTCATAACGAAACAGAGGCTACCTGAAAAGCGGTTTATCGGGCAGCCCCACTAACCACGGAGACCAACCATGTTCCAGTTTGCCCACCCCCAACAAACCAGCCTGCGCCAAGCCGTTACCGATGCCTACCGCCGTGACGAAGTTGAAGCCGTGCAGGATATGCTCGAACGCGCCCAGATGAGCCAAGACGAGCGTACCGCCGCCGACCGGCTCGCCCGCCGGCTGGTGAAGCAGGTGCGCGAAGAGCGGCGCCGCGCCAGCGGGGTGGATGCATTGATGCACGAGTTCTCCCTTTCCAGCGAAGAAGGCATCGCCCTGATGTGTTTGGCCGAAGCCCTGCTGCGCATTCCCGACAAAGCCACCCGCAACAAACTCATCCACGACAAAATCTCCGGCGGCGACTGGAAAAGCCACCTCGGCAACAGCCCCTCCCTATTTGTAAATGCCGCCGCCTGGGGCCTGTTGGTAACCGGCAAACTTGCTGCAGCCCCCAGCGGCCAGAGCCTCGGCAACGCGCTCACCCGAATCGTGAGCAAAGGCGGTGAGCCGCTCATCCTCAAAGGCGTAGACTACGCCATGCGCATGCTCGGCAAACAGTTCGTTACCGGCCAAACCATCGAAGAAGCCCTGAAAAACGGCAAAGAACGCGAAAAACTCGGCTATCTCTATTCCTTCGATATGCTCGGCGAAGCCGCTATGACCGAAGCCGATGCCGAACGCTACTATCAAGACTACGTCAACGCCATCCACGCCATCGGCCAAGATGCCGCCGGCAAAGGCATTTATGAAGGCAACGGCATTTCCGTCAAACTCTCCGCCATCCACCCGCGCTATTCCCGCGCCCAGCATGACCGCGTGATGAGCGAGCTGCTGCCGCGCCTGAAAGAATTGTTCCTGCTCGGCAAAAAATACGACATCGGCATCAACATCGACGCCGAAGAAGCCAACCGCCTCGAACTCTCGCTCGATTTGATGGAAGCCCTGGTTTCCGACCCCGACCTGGCCGGTTACCACGGCATCGGCTTCGTGGTGCAGGCTTATCAGAAACGCTGCCCTTTCGTAATCGACTATTTAATCGACCTTGCCCGCCGCAACAATCAGAAGCTGATGATCCGCCTGGTGAAAGGCGCGTATTGGGACAGCGAAATCAAATGGGCGCAAGTGGACGGCATGAACGGCTATCCCACCTACACCCGCAAAGTCCACACCGACATTTCCTACCTGGCCTGTGCACGCAAACTGCTCGACGCGCAAGATGCCGTATTCCCGCAATTCGCTACCCACAACGCCTACACCCTGGCCGCAATTTACCAAATGGGCAAAGGCAAACAGTTCGAACACCAATGCCTGCACGGCATGGGCGAAACCCTGTATGACCAAGTGGTCGGCCCGCAAAACCTCGGTCGTCGCGTGCGCGTGTATGCCCCGGTGGGCACACATGAAACCCTGCTGGCCTACTTGGTGCGCCGCCTGCTGGAAAACGGCGCGAACACCTCGTTTGTAAACCAGATTGTGGATGAAAACATCAGCATCGATACCCTCATCCGCAGCCCGTTCGACACCCTGGCCGAACAAGGTATCCACCCCAACAACAGCTTGCCGCTGCCGCGCAATCTGTATGGCAACGAACGCCTCAATTCGCAAGGCCTCGACCTGAGCAACGAAAGCACGCTGCAAGAGCTGCAAACCGTTATGAACAGCACGGCGGCCACGCCCTTGCATGCCGTGCCGCTTTTGGCCGTGGCCGCCCCAACCCAGGCCGCGCATGAAGTGCGCAATCCGGCCGACCACAGCGAAGTGGTGGGCAGCGCCGCCTTCGTGGAAGCCGCCGCCGTACCGGAAATCATCGCCGCCGCCAAAGCCGCCGAAAGCAGCTGGGCTGCCGTTTCCGCCGCCGAACGCGCCAATATGCTGCGCCGCCTGGCCGACCTGATGGAAGCGCACATGCCCGAGCTGATGGCCTTGGCCGTGCGCGAAGCCGGCAAAACGCTAAACAACGCCATCGCCGAAGTGCGCGAAGCCGTGGATTTCTGCCGCTACTACGCCGACGAAGCCGAACACACGCTACCTGAAAACAGCCAAGGCGTGGGCACCATCGTTACCATCAGCCCGTGGAACTTCCCGCTGGCCATCTTCACCGGCGAAGTGGTGGCCGCATTGGCCGCAGGCAACACCGTGGTGGCCAAACCCGCCGAACAAACCAGCCTGATCGCCTACCGCGCCGTGCAGCTGATGCATGAAGCCGGTATTCCGCGCAACGTGCTGCAGCTCGTGCTCGGCGCGGGCGATGTGGGCGCTGCCCTCACGCAGGACGAACGCATCAACGGCGTGGTGTTCACCGGCTCCACCGAAGTGGCCCGACTCATCAACCAATCGCTCGCCCGCCGCAGCGGCCAGCCCGTGCTGATTGCCGAAACCGGCGGCCAGAACGCCATGATCGTGGACAGCACCGCGCTGGCCGAGCAAGTGTGCGCCGACGTGCTCGCCTCCGCCTTCGACAGCGCCGGCCAGCGCTGCTCCGCCCTGCGTATCTTGTGCGTGCAGGAAGACGTGGCCGACCGCATGGTGAACATGATTCGCGGCGCGATGGACGAATTGCGCGTGGGCAACCCCGCCGAACTGAACACCGACATCGGCCCGGTAATCGACGCCGAAGCGCAGGCCAATCTGCAAAGCCACATCGACCGCATGAAAGGCATCGCCAAATCCAGCCACCAAATCAGGCTACCTGAAAATGCCGATAACGCCACCTTCATCGCGCCCACCTTGTTTGAATTGAACAATTTGAACGACTTGCAGCGCGAAGTGTTCGGCCCGATCCTGCACGTTATCCGCTACCGCGCCGACGAGCTCGACCAGCTCATCGACCAAATCAACGCCAAAGGCTACGCCCTCACAGGCGGTATTCACAGCCGCATCGACGGCACGGTGGAACACATCCGCCGCCGCATCGAAGCAGGCAACCTTTATGTGAACCGCAACATCGTCGGCGCCGTGGTGGGCGTGCAGCCCTTCGGCGGCCACGGCCTCTCCGGCACCGGCCCCAAAGCCGGCGGCCCCTTCTACCTGCAACGCCTCAGCCGCCTCAACAGCTGGCGCACGCCCCCGCTCACCCGCAGCGGCCAGGCCGACGAAGACGCGCTCAACCGCCTGCAAAGCCTGCTGCAAAGCCTGCCGCTCACCCAAGAGCAGAAGCTGGACTTGGCCGGCAGCCTCGGCCGCGCCCGCGTACACACCCTGCGCCAAGCTGAGCAAGTGTTGCGCGGCCCCACCGGCGAACACAACGTGTTGAGTTGGCAGGCGCCCAAACGCGTATGGCTCTACGGCGGCAGCCTGCCGCAAGCCTTCGCCGCCTGGATTGAGCTCGCCGGTTCCGGCATCACCGCCCTCGTGTCCGACCAGCATCCATTGGCCGCCTACGCCGAACAGGCTCCCGACCTGCTGGAAACCTCAGCCACTCCCGCTTCCGCCGGCATCAGCCACGTGGTTGCCCTGGAAGAATTGCCGGTGGAACTCAAACAGACACTGGCCGGCCGCGACGGCGCACTGGTGCGCATCATCAACGCCCAAAACGGCGTGGACGTGCTGCAGCTATTTGAAGAAACCTCCTGCAGCATCAATACTACCGCCGCCGGCGGCAACGCCCACCTGATGGCCGCAGGCGATTAAACCAGCGCTTGTGTAGGCGAAAAAGGCTACCTGAAAAGTTTCAGGTAGCCTTTAGTATAGTGGATTAAAATAAGAATGGGACAAGGCGGCGAGCCGCAGACAGTATGAGCAATACGGCAAGGCGAGCCAACGCTGTAGCATTCTTATTTTAATCCACTATACTGTTCAAATGGGAATGGGGCAAGGCAGCAAGCCGCAGACAGTAGCGCTGGAACGGCCGGGCAAACCAATGCAGTAGTATTCTTGTTTGCATTCACTGTATTGAGAATATCGAATGCTTTGCCCGATGTTAAGTATCCGGCCTGTTGTGTAGATAAGAAAAAGGCTACCTGAAACTTTTAGCTTCGCAGGAGCTTTGCCGTGCTGTGTTTGAACTGCGTGAAAGCTGCGTTTTCAGGTAGCCTTCCGTTGCGCTATGCGCCAACTCAATCCTACCGCCGCTTTGCCCACAATTTCATCAGCGGCAACACCACCGCGCAGGCAACCGCGCCCACGGCGAGGCCGATGAGCAGGGAGGAGAGCATACCGGCGAGGCGGTCGTCCCAGTGGTGTTCGTGCAGCCAATGGTGCAGCGCGCCCCAGTTGTGGGCGAAGATGCCGCCGCCCACGAGGAACATGGCCAGCGTGCCAACGATGCTGACGCCGCGCATAAACCACGGCATAAACAAAATAATGGCTTTACCGGCGGCAGCGGTGGCCGGGCGGCGCATCAGGGCGAGGCCGAAATCGTCGGCCTTCACAATCACCGCCACGATGCCGTACACAAATATGGTGAGCCCGATGCCGACCAAGATCAGGCTGACGATTTGGGTGGTGAGCGGAGAACCGGCCACCACGCCCAGGGCGATGATGACGATTTCGGCGGAGAGGATGAAGTCGGTGCGGATGGCGCCTTTGATTTTGGCGTTTTCGTCGATCAATTCGTCGGGCACGCTGTGGGTGCTGCCGTCGCGGCGGTGCATCAGCTTGTGCAGCAGTTTTTCCACGCCTTCGAAACACAGATAGCCGCCGCCGAACATTAAAAGCGGCGTAATCAGCGCGGGCGCGAACACGGAAAGCAGCAGGGCGGCGGGAATCAGAATCAGCTTGTTCACCAGCGAGCCCTTGGCCACCGCCCACACGATGGGCAGCTCGCGGTCGGCGCGCACGCCGGTTACTTGGTTGGCATTGAGCGCCAAATCGTCGCCCACCACGCCGGCGGTTTTTTTAGCGGCCACTTTGGTCATCAAGGCCACGTCGTCGAGCACGGAGGCGATGTCGTCGAGCAGGGTGAGGAGGGAGGAGAAAACCATTTTGAATCCTTGTGATATAAATTTCAGGTAGCCTTTTGGTCATGGCGGAAGGCTACCTGAAAATCCTTATGCTGTTGCTTTTGGGCGTGTTGGGCTGGAATACGGTGGCATTATAGCCAAAGTGCTTATTTCCTCATACGGCGTCGGCTCGCCTTGCCGTACTGCTTGCGGCTTGCCGCTTTGCCCCGTGCTTAATTTTTGCCCGACGGGGTTAAAAATGCAGTTGCTACTCGCTAGTTTAAATGATCGGGTAAGGGAAACCCAAGATTTTTGTCCCCATACCAAGATAAATCTTCCTTTTTCCAATAATCTGTGTGAGACAAGATAACACTGAGTTTGATCATGGCTAAATAAATAGCTTGCAGCATATCTTCACCGATTACCCTGCCCTCATCCAAATAATCATGTTTGCTTATTTTATATTGGCAAATATATGCCTTGTATTCGTCGGAAAAAATGGGCTGATACAAGGTAATCTCGACAGCTTCGCCAGTTCCTGTACGTAATTCTCTATATCCTATGATTCTATGCATACATTCACCATACGGGCACGTTGGAACGAAAGGCTACCTGAAAAATGGAAATCCAGTTTCAGGTAGCCTTTATCGTGCGGGCTTATTCGGGCTTGGCTTTCACCGCCATCAATGTGTGCAGGCGGCGGTTGTCGGCGCGGGCTACGGTGAATTGCAGCGGGCCGATAACGGCTTTTTCGCCGCGCACGGGCAGATGGCCGAGCTCTTTAATCACCAGCCCGCCGATGGTGTTCACTTCTTCGTCGCTGTAGTCCGTACCGAAAAATTCGTTTACGTCTTCGATTTCGGTAACGGCGTTGATGCGCCAGCGGTCGGGGGAAACGGTGAAGATATTGTCCGCGCTGTCGTCTTCGTCGAACTCGTCTTCGATGTCGCCCAAAATCTGCTCGATTACATCCTCCAGCGTTACCAGGCCGCTGATGCTGCCGTATTCGTCCACCACCACGGCCAAGTGGTTGTGCATATCGCGAAACTCTTTAAGCAACACGTTCAACGGCTTGCCCTCGGGCACGAACACGGCTGGGCGCAGCACGTTTTCGAGCTTGAACTGTTCGGGATTGAGGGTGTATTTGAGCAGGTCTTTGGCGTGCAGGATGCCGAGCACGTTATCTTTGTCGTCGGCAATCACGGGGAAGCGGGAATGGGTGGTGCCCACCACATAGGCGATGATGCGGCTGATGCTGTCGCCGGCCTTCACCACGTCCATCTGGGCGCGGCTGATCATGGCGTCGCGCACTTCCAGCCCGCGGAAATCAATGATTTTCTCCAGCCATTGCTGGGTGTCTTCATCGAAGATTTTCTGTTCGCGCGCTTGGCGCAGCAGGGCGAGTATGTCTTCGGGGGAGTCGGGGCTGTCACCGGCGAGGCGGCCGAACAGCCGTTCAAAAAATCCGGGCTTGGCCGGGTGGTCGTCCATTTCAGTCTGCATCCTGTGCGTAGGGGTTGGGGTATCCTAACTGATTCATCAGGCGGATTTCAAGTGCTTCCATGGCTTCGGCTTCATCGGGCTCGATGTGGTCGTGCCCCATCAGGTGCAGCACGCCGTGCAGGGTGAGGTGGGCGAAGTGCGCTTCTAAGGTTTTGCCTTGTTCGGCAGCCTCACGCGCCACCACCTGCGGGCAGATAACCAGGTCGCCGCGCAAAACGGGCAGGCTTCCTGAAAGCCCGGCCAAAGCGGCCTGTTCGCCTTCATCCAGCGCAAAGCTGAGCACATTGGTGGCGTAGTCTTTTTGACGGTAGTCGCGGTTGTAGGCGCGGGCGGTTTCTTCATCGAGCAGCAGCAGGCCGATTTTGGCACGGCGGTACTGTGATTTCACGGCCTGCCAGGCCCAGCGGCGGAATTGCACCTCGCCCGGGCAGCCAGGCAGCCGGGCTTGGTCGGCAAAATACAGCTGCAGGCGTTGGCGCAACAGGGCGGGAAAGGGATAACGTTTGGCGGTTTTCATGGTTTGGTTTGAATTGGAAAACGGGCGCTATTATAGCGGGAAAGGCTACCTGAAAACCCGGAAATGCGTTTTCAGGTAGCCTCTATTTTATGCCAAACCGCACGCTAGCATTCTGCCTTTGCCGCTGCCTTTGCCGCTGCTGCCGCCCGCTTCAATTCGGCAGCCAGCTTGCTTTTCTCTTCCTTGTTCAAGTCTGCCACCGCCAGCAGCTTTCTATCCAGCGCCACCGGCACGCCGCCGCCATTGGGCACGAAAGCCAGCAGGTAGTGCTGCCCGCTGGGGGTTTGAAACGTCCAAGCACGGTTTTCCTGTTTGCCGAAGCTGAGGCCGATTTTGTGGGTTTTGCCATCGATTTCGGCTTGATATACCGCGTCTTTACCCGCATTGCCGGTACTCAGGCAGGGCACGGCGGCCAGCTGCCAAGGCTGGGCTTCGGGTCGGTTGATGGTGGCCAAAATCCGGCGGTAGCGCGGCACACGTACCAGCGCGACATAAAACGCAGCGCCAATCATCAACAGCCCCAGCCCGCCAAACAGCAACACACCCATGCTGCGGTTACCCACTTTCTCCACCGCCACATCCAGCGTCAGGCGCGAGGGATCATTAGCGTCGGCCACTGCACGGGCGTAAATATCGCCGCCAGTCCCAAAAAAAACTAAAAGATTTTTTCACCGTGTGGCCGTGGTACGTGATGGTAGTTTTGCAGCTGGTGAAGATGGATTTGCGAGTGGTGCATTCACCATCAATCCGCGCATCTACCGGCACGGCGTGTTGGCCGATTTGGTAGTCTTGATAGATTTCGGCGGCAACATGACCCTGCCACGCAACAAATATCGCGCCCACCGGCAGTATCAGCAACAGCGCCACCAAAGCCATCATAATCGGCCGATGCGGCCCGATGCCGCGTATTTTAAAGGGCTTAACCGGCATAGAAAAAGGCAGAATGTGCATAAATGGTTCTCCTGAAGAAATAAATGGCACTATAAAAGAAGCCTATATGGTTTGCCAAATTGGCAAAGGCTACCTGAAAGCAGAAATGGTTTACAGCTAGCCTTATCCCTCGCTCCGGGCTACCTGAAAACCATCTGCTTCCACTATAATTCGTCCTTTACGCCAATAATTTTCAGGTAGCC
>ERZ772764.378-NODE-378-length-31687-cov-30.148268_pt1 | contig 31687 bp, 27 predicted proteins | sample MGYA00512163_ERZ772764 | MGnify/ENA primary metagenome ERZ772764 (study PRJEB29015, sample SAMEA2737903) | human oral metagenome | biome: human oral; feature: human-associated habitat; material: dental | place: China | collected 2094 ... | reverse complement strand
GGTTTGTGTTCCCCGCGTGGGGCCATAGACTCTGTCTATACCCTCGCGGGTGGAGCACACCGCCCGTCGTGGAGGCGTGCGGTGGAGCGCGCCGCCCGCTGCGGGCCCGGGTCCGGGTGGGCTGGGGTTTGTGTTCCCCGCGTGGGGCCATAGACTCTGTCTATACCCTCGCGGGTGGAGTACGCCGCCCGTCGTGGAGGCGTGCGGTGGAGCACACCGCCCGCTGCGGGCCCGGGTCCGGTGCTGCCGACGGCGTGTCAGAGGCGCGTGCGCAGCGATGACGAGCGCACCACCAGGGAGGGCGTCACCACGCGCGTGCGCGGGCTCTGAACTGGGGGAGTGAGGACCTGCTGCACCGTCAGGGATGCGAGGCGCGCCGGGTTCTGGTCGATGGAGGTCAGCGCGAACTCCGGGCGGGCGGCCATCGCCGTGTTGTCATAGCCCACCACCCCCAGGTCCGGCCCCATTGACCATCCGAGCTGGTAGATGGCTGCGGCGGCCTCGAGGGCGACCAGGTCATTGAACGCGACCACCGCCGCCTCTCCGCGCCCGCACGAGTCGGTGACCGCGCTGATCGCACTGGCCGCGCCGGGTTCGGCGAGCACCTCGAAGGGAATGCCCGAGGCGGCGGCCGCAGCCCGGCAGTGCCCCAGGCGCTCATCGACGATCGCCTCGTGCGCGTCGGGCCCCGGGCCAAGGAAGAACAACCGCCGGTAGCCCTGCTCCGCCAAGTGGTCCATGACGAGGCGGGCCGCCCGCGCCTCGTCCATGCGGGTCGCCCACACACTGCCCTCGGCGAGCTCGCGGTCCAGGGTGCACACGGTGACGCGCTCGGCCAGGCCGGCCAGTGCCTCGCTGGGCAGGGAGGTCCCCGCGAAGATCAGTCCCGCGGGGCGCATCGCCACGGCCTCGTCAATGGTCTGCGACTCGATGTCCTCGGTGGAGCCCAGCTCGGAGACGAGGACCACCAGCGAGTACCCGCGCGCGCGGGCGGCCCTGCGCAGCTGCCGTGCCAGGGCGTCGAAGAACGGGTTGATCAGGTAGGGCAGGATGAGGACCAGGCGGTTCGACCGGCCCCCCGCCAATTCGGCGGCCGCGGCGTGGGGGTGGTAGTCGAGGGCGCGGGCCACCTCGAGGATGTGCGCGCGGGTGTCCTCCTTCATCCTCCCCGAACCGAACAGAGCCATGGAGACGAGGCCGCGCGACACCCCTGCGGCGCGCGCGATATCGGCCTGGGTCGTCGGTCGCGTGCGCACTGCCATCGCGTGACTTCCCTTCTGCGCGGCGCGGCGCCGTGGCCGCGCCCGAACGAATGAGGCGGGCCGGTGTGGCGGAGCGGGCCCGCCCCACCGGGGCTCTGTGGGGGCGCCGGGCCCCGCCTCACCGGGGTTCCGACGGCGGTTCCGCGGGGCTGCCGGGTCCCGCCCACCGGGGTTCCGACGGCGGTTCCGCGGGGCTGCCGGACTCCGCCCACCGGCGGTTCTACCGGGCCCTGGGGCAGAGCGTGACGGCCCGGCCGGTGCGCGCCGACTCAGTGGCCGCCTCGGCCAGGCGCAGCGCCTCGATGGCGTCCGCGATCGAGGTGGGGGGCGTCCTACCCTCGGCGACGGCGTCGATGAAGGCGGTGAGCTCGAGGCGGTAGGCGTCGGCGTAGCGCTGCAGGAAGAAGTCCAGGTAGGGCTCCGCGGCGTCGGTGGCCTCGCCGTTCGACAGCCGCACGGTGGTGGCGCGCACGTTGTCGGCGTTGAGGGTCCCCGTGGACCCCTGCGCCTCGAGGCGCTGGTCGTAGCCGGCGGAGCACTTGCGGTTGTTGATGATCGTCGCCACGGCGCCGTCGGCGTTCCGCAGCGTGACCACGGCCGCGTCGAAGTCCCCGGCCTCGGCGATCCCGGGGTCGAAGTTCTGCCCGAAGGCGTGGACCTCGATGATGTCGCCCAGGAAGAAGCGCGCCATGTCGAAGTCGTGGATCGTCATGTCGCGGAAGATGCCGCCGGAGACCTTCACGTACTCGACGGGAGGGGCGGCCGGGTCGCGGCTGATGATGAGCAGGTTCTCCAGGTCGCCGACGCGCCCGTCGGCCACTGCGGCCCGCAGCGCGGCGAACGACGGGTCGAAACGCCGGTTGAAGCCGAACATGACGGGCGTGGTCACCGCGTCCAGCTCCTCGCGCGCAGCCTCGACGTCCGCCATGTCCAGGGCGATGGGCTTCTCGCACAGGACGGCCTTGCCGGCTTTCGCGGCGGCGAGCAGGTGGGGGATGTGCAGGGGAGTGGGGGACCCGATGATGACGGCGTCGATCGAGTCGTCGGTGAAGACGGAGTCGATGTCGGTGGTGTGGCGCGCTTCGTGGACGGCGGCGAGCTTCTCGGCGGCGTCGCCGAAGGGGTCGGCGATGAGGGCGAGGGCGGCGCCGGGGTGGGAGGCGATGGTTCGGGCGTGGACCTGGCCGATGCGGCCGGCACCGATGACGGCGATATTGAGCATCGTTGCTTCTCCTTCGTTTCGGGGCCCGGGGCGGCCGGTCGGGCGCACCCGGGGCGGGCGGGGCGCTGCGGCCCCGCCCGGGGGCGGGGTCACGGCGCGGGGATCACCACGTCGCGGACCAGGGCGTCCAGGTCGGCGTCGGCCTGCAGGAAGCCGCGCAGCGTCTTGGCCGTGGCGCCGAAGGTGTCGAACTCTTCGGGGGTCATGCCGTCGGGCTCGTAGGCGCGGACGAACTCGGGGATGGACAGCAGGGTCGCCATGATGTCGTCGCGCACGGGGATGTCCATGCGCTGCTGCATCTTGTAGCCCGAGTCGTTGATGAGCTTGGCCCACTTGAAGGGCGGGGAGACGACGACGTCGCCGCCGACGAACTCGGACCAGTGCATGACGTTGCGGAAGGCCGCGGAGAGCATGCGGGCGCGCAGGCCCCGCTTGTTGAACTCCTGGTAGGCGCGCTTGAAGGCGGCGATGCCCGCCCACTCGAGGTGGCCCGGGTCCAGGAAGAGCCCGTCGCGCTTGGCCACGTCCTTGATCCAGTCGTCGAGGCGGCCCACCATGAGGGTGACGACGGGGCCCATCGTGGACACGTCCTTGCCCTCGGCCTCGCGGCGCTTGAGGCCGCGCTCGATGGCCTCGCCGGTGACGATGGCCTGGGGGACCGAGAAGGAGACGGTGACGTTGACGGAGACGCCGCGGTAGGTGGCCTCCTCGATGGCCTCGACGCCGACGGAGGTGGCGGGGATCTTCACGATGATGTTGGGGGCCAGGTTGGAGAACTCCTCGGCCTGGTCGGCCAGGGCCTTGGCGCTGCGGGCCAGGCGCGGGTCCGTCTGCATGGACAGGCGCCCGTTGCGCCCGTTCTCACGCTCGAAGATGGGCTCGAGGAGCTTGGCGGCCTCCAGGGAGAGCTCGCGGACGGCCTGCCATCCGATCTCGGACTCGCTGGCCTCGGGCATCTCCTTGGCGAGCTCGGCGATGCGGGGCAGCCAGACCTCGCGGCGCTGGTTGATGCAGGTGAAGGCGATGGTGGGGTTGCAGGTGGCGCCCACGCCGCCGAAGGAGATCGACTGCGCAAGTTCATTGGGGTCGGAGGAGTCGTTCCACAGCGCGGTCGGGGTGTTGCGGGCCGCGTCCAGCAGGGGGCCGGGGGTGTATTCGATGGGCATTGTGGGAGCACTCCTTCGTGTTTGTCCGTCGACGGGTTCGCGTCGTGGTGCCAAGTTTAGAGCACGCCCAACATCCTGTCAATCATTTGTCATAACAAAGACTGGCTGCGGTGCGCGCGCCACAGCCGGCGGGGCGGGCGCCGTCCGCTGCGGGGCCGTCCGGCCCTCCCCGCCCCGGAGCGCTGCCCGCCCCGGCGCGCGGTCAGTTCGAGAAGAGGGTCGTCTCGAAGGAGTAGCGGGAGGCGCGGTAGATGTGGTCCCCGTACTCGACGACGCGCCCCGAGGGGTCGTAGGTGGTGCGGCGCGCGGTGAGCACGGCGGCCCCCCTGCTCTCGTTCAGCAGGCGCGCCTCCTTCGACGAGGCCGTGCGCGCGCCGATGACCTGGTGGGCGGAGGTGAGGACGACGTCGCGGCGGCGCATGAGCTCGTAGAGGGAGCCGTTCTCCAGCTCCTGCATGGCGGGGGTGATGTCGGCGGGGAGCAGGTTCGTGAGGATGGCGATCGGCTCGTCGTCGGCGTAGCGGATGCGCTCGATGTGCGCGACGACCTCGCCCTCGTCGACCCCCAGGGCCTTCGCCTCCTCCTGCGTGGCGGCGCGCATCTCGTAGCGGGTGATCGACGTGCTCACGTGGTGCCCGGCGTCCGTCAGGTCGGACAGCAGCGAGGTGAGCTCCATCGGGCGGTGGACGTGGGGAGGGGAGACCAGGGTGCCGACCCCGCGCCTGCGCGTGAGCAGTCCGCGGTCGACCAGGCGCTGCAGGGCCTGGCGCGCAGTGGGGCGCGAGACCTGCAGCCGCGCGGCCATCGACAGCTCGTCCTCGAGCCTCGTGCCGGCCGGGAGCGTCCCGTCGTTGATGAGGGTGGCGATGGGCTCGGAAATTTGGAAGTACAAAGGGACGGGCGAGGAGCGGTCAAGCTTGATCTGGGGGACGTAGGGGGTGGCGCCCTCCTTGTTGTTGCTCGATGCGGTGCTCATGACGGGTCCTTATGTTGGTGTTCCTGTGCCCATCAATTATGGGGGCGTGTTGCGCATTGTGCCGGTCATTCGGACTCCAATGGTAGCAAACGCGTGGTTACGTGGTATTGGAATCGCCCTCATTGGTTCGGACAACATGATAACTCCCTCAAAATGTTCGGACAAAGGTTGACGCGGGGGGCTGGCATGGTGCATCCTGGGACCACCGGGCCCAGCGGCCTCCCCGACGAAGCGGAAGGAACACGACGTGTCAATGGAACGCCACCATGTCGATCTCCTGGCCATGGGGCGCTCCGGAGTCGACGTCTACCCCCTCCAGGTCGGCCGCCACCTCGAGGACGTGGAGACCTTCGGGAAGTTCCTCGGGGGCTCCCCGACGAACGTCGCGGTCGCGGCCGCCCGCCTCGGGCACAGCGCCGGCGTGGTCACCGGAGTCGGCGACGACCCCTTCGGGCGATTCGTCACCCGCGAGATGGAGCGCCTCGGCGTCGACTCCAGCCACGTCGTCACCGTCAGGGACTTCCACACGCCCGTCACCTTCTGCGAGCTCTTCCCGCCCGACTCCTTCCCCCTGTACTTCTACCGCGAGCCCAGTGCGCCGGACCTGGAGATCACCAGCCACCAGATCGACTGGGGCGCCGTCGGGGCCGCCCGCGTCTTCTGGTTCACCGTCACGGGGCTGTCCCGCGACTCCTCCCTGGGCGTCCACCTCGAGGCCCTCGACGTGCGCTCCCGCGCCTGCGCCGCGCGCCCTGACGGCCTGGCCCCGCCCCTGACCGTCGTCGACCTCGACTACCGCTCCAACCTGTGGAAGAGCCCCGACCAGGCCCGCTCCCGCGTCTCCGCCGTCCTGGGGCACGTGGACGTGGCCGTCGGCAACCTCGACGAGTGCGAGATGGCGGTCGGCCGCTCCGACCCGGAGGGGGCGGCGGACGCGCTGCTCGCCAGGGGCGCGCGCATGGCCGTCGTCAAACAGGGCCCCAAGGGCACACTGGCGAAGACCGCCGATCAGAGCGTCTTCGTCGAGGCCACCCCCGTGGAGGTCCTCAACGGCCTGGGGGCCGGGGACGCCTTCGGGGGCGCCCTGGTCCACGGCCTCCTGGAGGGGTGGCCCCTGGAGCGCACCATCCGCGTCGCCTCAGCGGCGGGGGCGCTGGTCGCCTCCCGCCTCGAGTGCTCGACCGCGATGCCCACCACCAACGAGCTCCTCGCCTTCGCCGAGGGGACCCACCACTGAACACCGCCGACCACCAGTAGGAGCACACATGACACTGCCAGACATCTACGTCCCCGCCGGTTCCTCCGCCCACGGGCGCTACACGGTCGACGTCGACCCCGGGCGCGCGGGCTGGACGTTCTCCGGCCTGCGGGTCCTCGTCCTGGGCCCGGGGGAGTCGGAGACGGTGGCCACCGGCGACTCGGAGCTCCTGGTCCTGCCGCTGGCCGGGGCGGCCGCAGTCGCCGTCGACGGCGCGGACTACGCCCTCGAGGGGCGCCGTGGCGTGTTCTCCGGCGTCACCGACTACCTGTACGTGGGCCGCGGCGAGGAGTTCACCATCACCTCCGCCCAGGGGGGCCGCTTCGCGCTGCCCGCGGCCGTGGCCGCGCGCGACCTCCCCGTCGCCCACTACCCCAAGAGCCAGGTCCGCGTCGACCTGCGGGGCGCGGGCGACTGCTCGCGCCAGGTCAACAACTACGCCCTCGCCGTCGAGGGGGTCGCCACCTCGCACCTGCTGGCCTGCGAGGTCATCACCCCCGGCGGCAACTGGTCCAGCTACCCCGCCCACAAGCACGACACCCACAGCGACGACGAGCGCGAACTCGAGGAGATCTACTACTTCGAGATCGCCGACGGCCCCGAGGGGTCCAAGGGCTTCGGCCTCCACCGCACCTACGGGACGCCCGAGCGCCCCATCGACCTGTGCTGCGAGGTCCACGACGGCGATGTCGCGCTGGTGCCGCACGGCTACCACGGCCCCTGCGTGGCGGCGCCCGGCTACGACATGTACTACCTCAACGTCATGGCCGGCCCGAGCGAGGACCTGGTATGGCTGGCGCCCGACGACCCCGCCCACCACTGGATCCGCGCCACCTGGGAGGGCCAGGAAGTGGACCCCAGGCTCCCCATGAACAAGTAACCTGAGCCCTCGAAAGGACCACCCATGAGCAACGAAGCCTACAAGGGGACCGTGCGACTCACCGTCGCCCAGGCGATCATCCGTTTCCTGTCCAACCAGTACTCCGAGCGCGACGGCGTCGAGCACCGCCTCATCGCGGGAGCTTTCGGGATCTTCGGGCACGGCAATGTCGCCGGGATCGGGCAGGCCCTGCTGCAGAACGAGATCGCCCCCGCCGAGGGCGAGAACCCGATGCCCTACATCATGCCGCGCAACGAACAGGGGGCGGTCCACGCGGCCGCGGCCTTCGCCAAGACGACGAACCGCCTCCAGACCTGGATGACGACCGCATCGATCGGCCCCGGCTCCCTCAACATGGTGACCGGCGCGGCCCTGGCGACCACCAACCGCCTGCCCGTCTTGCTCTTCCCCTCCGACCAGTTCGCCACGCGCACCCCCGATCCCGTCCTGCAGCAGCTGGAGGACCCCACGTCGCTGGACGTGTCCGTCAACGACGCGTTCCGCCCGGTTTCCCGCTTCTTCGACCGCATCAACCGCCCCGAGCAGCTGATCCCCTCCCTGCTGTGCGCCATGCGCGTCCTGACCGACCCGGCGGAGACCGGCGCCGTCACGATCGCGTTGCCCCAGGACGTGCAGGCCGAGGCCTACGACTGGCCGGTCGAGTTCTTCGACAAGCGCGTCTGGCACGTGCGCCGCCCCCCGGCCGAGCGCGCCGCCCTCGAGCGGGCCGTGGCCGCGATCCGCGCCGCTGAGCGCCCCCTGCTCATCTGCGGAGGCGGCACGATCTACTCCGAGGCGTCCGAGCAGCTGCGCGCCTTCGCCTCGGCGACCGGCATCCCGGTGGCGGACACCCAGGCCGGCAAGGGCGCCATCAACTGCGATCACCCGTGCTCGGTGGGCGGCGTCGGCTCGACCGGCGGCGACTCGGGCAACCACCTGGCAGACAAGGCGGACCTCATCATCGGAGTGGGCACTCGCTACTCCGACTTCACGACCGCCTCGAAGACCCAGTTCAAGAACCCGGACGTGTCCTTCGTGAACATCAACGTCGCCGCCTTCGACGCCGCCAAGGAGAGCGCCGAAATGGTCGTGGCCGACGCCCGCGAGGCGCTGAGGGCCCTGACGGAGGCGCTCGCCGACTACCGCGTCGACGAGGCGTACAGCGCCGAGATCGCCGCGGAGCGCGAGGCGTGGGCGAAGAAGGTGGAGAGGTGCTACCACCTGGGCCACGGGCCGCTTCCGGCGCAGACCGAGGTCTTCGGCGCCCTCAACGAGCTCATGGGAGATGAGGACGTCGTCATCAACGCCGCCGGGTCGATGCCCGGCGACCTGCAGGCCCTGTGGCAGGCCAAGACACCCGTCCAGTACCACGTGGAGTACGCGTTCTCCTGCATGGGCTACGAGGTTCCGGCCGCCCTGGGCGTCAAGCTGGCCCGTCCCGATTCCGAGGTGGTCTCCATCGTGGGCGACGGGACGTACCAGATGCTGCCCATGGAACTGGCCACCGTCGCCCAGGAGGGCGTCAAGGTCATCTACGTCCTGCTGCAGAACTACGGCTTCGCCTCGATCGGCTCGCTCTCCGAGTCGCGCGGATCCCAGCGCTTCGGCACCAAGTACCGCCAGCGCGGCTCCGACTCCCACCTGCAGGACACGGAGAGGATCGCCGGGGTCGACATCGCCGCCAACGCCCGCTCGTGGGGCATCGACGTGATCGAGGCCCACGGGATCGAAGAGTTCAAGGAGGCCTACAGGGCCGCCGTCGCCTCGGACCGCGCGACCATGATCCACATCGAGACGGACCTGATGGGGCCGAACCCGCCCGGGTCCTCGTGGTGGGACGTGGCGGTGTCCCAGGTGTCCCAGCTGGAGTCCACGCAGCGCGCCTACGAGGACTACCAGCGCGACCGTAAGCCGCAACGCCACTACCTCTGAGCCGGTCAGTCTGGCGCCCCCGCGGCGCCCCTGGCCTGCTGCCTCCGCACGAGGGGCGGGCCGGGGGCGCCTCCGGATCCCGGGGGCGGTGCCGGGGGCGCGGGGGCTAACAGTGCTGGTTCGGAGTTCAGGCCCCCTCAAAACGCCTGGGCCCGTGCTCTGCGAAGTGGCGACGGCATCGCCATCACTTCGCAGAGCCGATGCCCCGACCAGGGGTTCCTCAGTCGGAGCCTCCCTTTTTGTGGTATCGGGGTGAGGTGCCCAGGGCGGTGCGGTCGGGGTGTGCGGTGATGGTGGTGGGGTCTGTTCCTCTGTAGGTGTAGGCGGGGTCGTTGGTGAAGACTGTTTCGGTGGCGAGGAGGCCGTCGGCGTAGTCGGCGACGGTTTGGGCGTTGGGTTGGGTTCCGGGGAATTTGTCGAGGAGGGGGTTGGTGTCGGGGTATTGGGTGGGGTCGGTGGTGTCCAGGCCGTGGGGGTTGATGAGGGGCTGGCCGGTGGGGCCGGTGGTGGCGGTGGCGACCAGGGTTTGGACGATCTGGTTGCCCGTGGCTTGGGGCCAGCGCTGCATGGCCACGGCCAGGAACCCCGCCACGATGGGGGTCGAGTATGAGGTGCCGTAGAAGTCAGCGGTCTGCCCTGTTGCGAAGTCGTGGGCGGTGATGCGGTCGCCCGGGGCCATGACGGCCAGGCCGCGCCCGTAGTTGGAGAAGGATTGGATGCGCCCGGCCGAGTCGGAGGCCCCCACCCCCACGGTCCCGTTCACGGACGCGAACGAGTCGGAGGGGTCCTGGGCGCTCTCGTTGCCCGTGGCCACCACGACGACGACGCCCCTTGCGACGGCCCCGGCGATGGCCTGCCGCTCGCCGTCGCTGATCTTCCCCCCACCCAGGGAGATGGAGATGACGCGGGCGCCGTCGGCCACCGCCGCGTTGATCCCATCATCCGTGTCGATGCCGGAGCAACCGCTCTTATTGGTGTCGTCCGGTGCGGGGACTACGTAGTTGGTGATGTGGACCCCTCGTGCGACGCCGTAGCTGCGGGCGGCCAGGAGGGAGACCATGGCGGTGGCGTGGGTGCGGCTGTCGGGGGTGGCGGTGTAGTCGCACATGGGTTTGACGGTGATGTCGGCTCCGGCCAGTTCGGGCATGGTGGTGTCGGCGGGCCCGTCGATGACGGCGATGTTCACGCCCGCCCCGGTGTAGCCGGCGGCGGCCTCCTTGTCCACGCCCAACGCCGCCACGTAGTCCTGGGTGGTGATCTCGTCCACCGCCACCGCCCCGGGAGCCCCGGCCAGGGCAAGGGCGGCGGCCAGGGCCAGGGCGGCCCCCGCCCGGCCCACTAGGGCCAGGGCCGTCCGCGCCGGTGGGGTTCGGTGTGCGGTCATTGTTCGGGGGGTTTGTGGTATCGGGGTGAGGTGCCCAGGGCGGTGCGGTCGGGGTGTGCGGTGATGGTGGTGGGGTCTGTGCCTCTGTAGGTGTAGGCGGGGTCGTTGGCGAAGAGCGACTCTGTGGCGAGGAGGCCGTCGGCGTAGTCGGCGACGGTTTGGGCGGTGGGCTCGGTTCCGGGGAATTTGTCGAGGAGGGGGTTGGTGTCGGGGTATTGGGCGGGGTCGGTGGTGTCCAGGCCGTGGGGGCTGATGAGGGGTTGTCCGGTGGGGCCGGTGGTGGCGGTGGCGATCAGGGCTTGGATGATCTGGTTGCCCGTGGCTTGGGGCCAGCGCTGCATGGCCACGGCCACGAACCCGGCCACGATGGGAGTGGCAGTAGAGGTGCCGGATGTGGAGGCCACTTGCCCGCCGTTGCCCAGGTCGTGGTAGTTCACGTCGCCCGGGGCCATGACCGCCAGACCCTTGCCGTAGTTGGAGTAGGGCTGGATGCGCCCGGCCGCATCCGAGGCCCCCACCCCCACGGTCCCGTTCACGGACGAGAAGAAACCCGCAGGATCCTGGGCGCCGTCGTTGCCCGTGCCCACCACGACCACGACGCCCCTTGCGACGGCGCCGGTGATGGCCTGCCGCTCGCCGTCGGTGATGTTGCTGCCCCCCCCGCGTGAGATGGAGATGACGCGGGCGCCGTCGGCCACCGCCGCGTTGATCGCGTCGTCGATCCCCATTCCGGAGCAGTTGCCCTTGTCGGGGTCCGAGCGCGCTGGTACAGCGTAGTTGGTGATGCGGGCCCCGCGCGCCACGCCGTAGCCCCGCGCCGCCAGGATGGACACCATTCCCGTGGCGTGGGAGCGGCTGTCGGGGGTGGCGGTGTAGTCGCACATGGGTGTGACGGTGATGTCGGCCCCGGCCAGTTCGGGCATGGTGGTGTCGGCGGGCCCGTCGATGACGGCGATGTTCACGCCCGCGCCGGTGTAGCCGGCGGCGGCCTCCTTGTCCACGCCCAGGGGGCCCACGTAGTCCTGGGTCGTGATCTCGTCCACCGCCACCGCGCCGGGCGCCCCGGCCAGGGCAAGGGCGGCGGCCAGGGCCAGGGCGGCCCCCGCCCGCCCCACCAGGGCCAGGGCCGTCCGCGCCGGTGGGGTTCGGTGTGCGGTCATTGTTCGGGGGGTTTGTGGTATCGGGGTGAGGTGCCCAGGGCGGTGCGGTCGGGGTGTGCGGTGATGGTGGTGGGGTCTGTTCCTCTGTAGGTGTAGGCGGGGTCGTTGGTGAAGACTGTTTCGGTGGCGAGGAGGCCGTCGGCGTAGTCGGCGACGGTTTGGGCGTTGGGTTGGGTTCCGGGGAATTTGTCGAGGAGGGGGTTGGTGTCGGGGTATTGGGTGGGGTCGGTGGTGTCCAGGCCGTGGGGGTTGATGAGGGGTTGTCCGGTGGGGCCGGTGGTGGCGGTGGCGATCAGGGACTGGATGATCTGGTTGCCCGTGGCTTGGGGCCAGCGCTGCATGGCCACCGCCACGAAGCCGGCCACGATGGGAGTGGCGTATGAGGTGCCGTAGAAGTCAGCGGTCTGCCCTGTTGCGAAGTCGTGGGCGGTGATGCGGTCGCCCGGGGCCATGACGGCCAGGCCGCGCCCGTAGTTGGAGAAGGATTGGATGCGCCCGGCCGAGTCGGAGGCCCCCACCCCCACGGTCCCGTTCACGGACGCCAGGGAGTCGGCCGGGTCCTGTGCGCCGTCGTTGCCCGTGCCCACCACGACCACGACGCCCCTTGCGACGGCCCCGGCGACGGCCTCGCGCGCCCGCTCCGCAAGCTGCCCCCCCCTCGGGAGATGGAGATGACGCGGGCGCCGTCGGCCACCGCCGCGCTGATCGCGTCATCGATACTGGTGCCCGTGCAACTGCTCTTGTCGGTGTCGTCCGATGTGGGGACCACGTAGTTGGTGATGCGGGCGCCGCGTGCGACGCCGTAGCTGCGGGCGGCCAGGAGGGAGACCATGGCGGTGGCGTGGGTGCGGCTGTCGGGGGTGGCGGTGTAGTCGCACATGGGTTTGACGGTGATGTCGGCTCCGGCCAGTTCGGGCATGGTGGTGTCGGCGGGCCCGTCGATGACGGCGATGTTCACGCCCGCGCCGGTGTAGCCGGCGGCGGCCTCCTTGTCCACGCCCAGGGGGCCCACGTAGTCCTGGGTGGTGATCTCGTCCACCGCCACCGCCCCCGGAGCCCCGGCCAGGGCCAGGGAGGCGGCCAGGGCCAGGGCCGACCCCGCCCGCCCCAGCACCCGGCCCGGTCCTGGTCGTCGTGGCGTGCGCCCCAGTGCGTTCGTGCGCGTCCTGGCCGGAGCGGCCCGCAGTCGTGGCGCGCCCGTGCGCCCCAGTGCGTTCGTGCGTGTTCTGGTCATCGCAGTCCCCATTCGTCCAGGTCGACCTCCAGGACGATGTCGTCGTCGGCGGAGCCGGGCCCGTGGGCGGGGTCCCACACGGGGCCGGCGTCCTCGTCCGGGTCGTCCTTGAACACCGCGGTGAAGGGGCGGCGCTTCTTCTTCTCGTCACCGCCCTGCCCGCCGGCCCCTCCGACGGGGGCGCCCATGCCCATCATCCCCGTGGCCCCGCCCCTGGCGGCGGCACCGCCCTTGAGGGCGGCGCCCAGGCCGGCCGCGCCCTTGGCCCAGCGCCAGCTGCGCCAGCTGTGGCGCCCTTCAGGCCGGCGGTGGCGGCGCCCTTCAGTCCGGCGGCGCCCGACAGCAGGGACCGGGCGCTGATGCCGGCCCCGCCCGCGATGGCGCCCAGGGCCCCCGACGACGCCGCCCGCCCCACGCTGACGGCGTCGTGGGGTATCCGGTAGGCGGGGTCCCACCTGGGGTCGGAGGCGTGGACCGCCGAGGTGGGCGCGTACCCGCCCACCAGGCCGTTGGGCGTGACCGTCTGGTTCACAGGCCGCCCCACCAGCCCCACCCCGTCGACATCGCTGAGCCGCGCGTACGGGGGCGGATCCTGGACGGCGCCAGGGCGCGCGAACCCCTCCGACGCCCAATCCCGCCCCGGCAACACCACACCAGAACCACCGGAGTCGCCGGCCCCATCACGACCACCAGCACTGGAGCCGCCGAGCGGATCCCCCGCGCCGACGCTGCCGGGAGCGCCCCCACCAGAACCGCCCGCCCCGGCCCCGGCCCCGGCCATCAGGTTCGGATCCACGATCCCGGGAAGAGGATCAACGGCGGGAAGTTTGCCGCCGCCAACGTCTTTTCCGTCTCCGTTTCCGCCTTTGTCGATGATGGCCTGCATCTTGTCGGCGCCCTCGTTCAAGGAGGCGTTCATCTGCTCGATCACGTTCTGGCAGTACTCCTCCCTCTCCCTGTCGCGCTCCTTCTCCAGGCCCGACCAGTACAACTCGCTGGCCACCATGGCCACCGCCCCCACCACGGGGATCGCGCAGAAGGCCACCGCCCCCGCCCCGTCGGTGGCGATCCGCCACCCCCGCTCGGCGCCGGTGAGCAGCTCGTCGGACACGTTCGCCTGGAACAGGTCCCGCGCCTGGCGCATCACCCCGCGGGCCTGGACCACCACGTCGCGCCCGTCGCGCAATTGGTCCCGCGTCGCCCCCAGGTCCGCCAGGAACGCCCGCGCCCACTCGTCGATCGCACTGCGCACTTCCTGGGAGCGGAACCCGTTTGTCTGGGCGTACTTGCGCACCAGGTCCTCGCACGCGCTGATCTTGTCCAGCACCAGCTGGTGGGCCGCGTCGTCGGCGCTGTCGTCGTAGCGCAGATCCGCCACCGCCTGGAGCCGCTCGAAGTACGTCCCCTGCGGACCGCCCTTACCGGCCCCGCCGACCTGCTTGACCACCTTCTGAACACCCATGGCGCACGCCCCTTCCCTCCCCCGCACTGGGGAACCATATGGAACACTCCGATGCCAAACCGCACCGACACCGCCGACCATACCCCGCAGTGCCCCACTTAGTGAACACCCATCGGATTGTGGCGTCCGCCACCGGCCGCGCCACCCGCACTGACAATGGAAGGCCGCCCACGCTAGTGCGATGGATGTCATAATCGCCCAGAACCGCATCACGGACAATCCGCACCCGCATCATAGGTACCACACAACCGCATCGTGGACGGCGTGCTCCTGGGCTATGGGTGGCGCCCGTGCCCGCTCCGTCCCCCTGTGTCCGGGGCTCGAGCGGTGCTCGCGTCGGCATGGCGGAGGATCAGCAAGGGTGCTATATTTTGTCAAGACAAACGAATGTTCATAGACGAACACAACGAAAGGTCATGCAATGGCAATCGAACTCTGGGTGGACGGCCGCGAGTACCAGGCGTCCTCGACCCGCACGCTCCCCGTGGAGGATCCCGCGACGGGCGAGGCGGTCGACGAACTGCGCCTGGCCGACTCCGCCGACCTCGACCACGTCGTCCGGGTCGCGCGCGCGGCCCAGGCCGAGTGGGCGCGCACGCCGCTGGCCAAGCGCGTCGACGTCATGTTCAAGTTCCGCCAGCTCATCATCGAGCACCAAGACGAACTGGCCGACATCATCGTGCGCGAGGGGGGGAAGACCCACGGGGACGCCCTGGGCGAGATCGCCCGGGGGCGCGAGACCGTCGACTTCGCGTGCGGGATCAACGCGGCGCTCAAGGGCGAGTTCACCGACCAGGCGTCCACGGGCGTCGACGTCCACACGCTCCGCCAGCCGGTCGGCGTGGTCGCGGGCATCGCCCCCTTCAACTTCCCCGTCATGGTCCCCATGTGGATGCACCCGATCGCGCTGGCCACGGGCAACGCCTTCATCCTCAAGGTCGCCTCCCTGGTGCCCTCCGCCTCGCTCTGCATCGCCCGCCTGTACAAGGAGGCGGGCCTGCCCGACGGCCTCTTCAACGTCATCGCGGGCGACCGGACGCTCGTGGGCGAGATCCTCACCCACGACGGCATCGACGCGATCAGCTTCGTCGGCTCCTCGCCGGTGGCGCACGTCATCCAGGACACGGGCACGTCCCACGGCAAACGCGTCCAGGCCCTGGGCGGCGCCAACAACCACGCGATCGTCATGCCGGACGCGGACATCGAGTTCGCCGCCCAGCACATCAGCGCCGGGGCCTTCGGCGCGGCGGGCCAGCGCTGCATGGCCCTGCCGGTGATCGTCGCCGTCGGCGGCGTCGAGGAGAAACTGGTCCCCGCCATCAAGGCCCGCGCCGAGAAGATCGTCGTGGGGCCGGGAACGGATCCCAAGGCGGAGATGGGGCCCGTCATCACGCGCTCCTCGCTCCAGCGCATCGAGAAGTGGATCGCGGACGCCGAGGAGGCGGGGGCACGGGTGGTCCTCGACGGGCGCGGCTACCGCCCGGCGGGGGAGGAGTACGCCGACGGCTTCTGGCTGGGCCCGACGATCCTGGACGAGGTGGACCGCGGCCTGCGGGTGTACCGCGAGGAGGTGTTCGGGCCCGTCCTGGTGGTCGTGCGCGCCGACACCTACGAGGAGGCGATCGAGATCGTCAACTCCTCCGAGTTCGGCAACGGGTCGGCGATCTTCACCTCCGACGGCGACACCGCGCGCCACTTCGCCGTCGACGTCGAGGCGGGGATGGTCGGCGTCAACGTGCCGATCCCGGTGCCCGTCGCGTACTACTCCTTCGGCGGGTGGAAGGAGTCGCTGCTGGGCGACACCCACATCCACGGCCCCGAGGGCGTGCGCTTCTACACGCGCGCGAAGGTGGTGACGACCCGGTGGCCCGAACGGGGCGAGAAGGTGGGCTACGTGGGGATGAACTTCCCGACGAACGGCTGATCCCGGCTCCTGCGGGGGTGGTGCGGAAGTCTCCGCACCACCCCCTTTTTGTCCGAATGAATAATGGGATCAGTGTCTCAAAACACTGCGGTAATGCGAGCTACCCTAGTGTTCGATTCTGTAGTGCCTGCTGTATATGAGAATTTGACATTTCAAAGCTGTTGATCTGGTGAGAGGGGGGCCGTAGACTAACGGGCATCCGGGACGCACGGATCCGGCGCAATGATCGGCCACCCCCACAGCGACTCCGGCCATGTGGCCGGGGCCAACTCCTCGCCCCGATGGAGGAGCGGAAAGGAAACGACATGTCAACCGGAAAGACGATCGGCGACTACACGCCCGGCAAAGTGCGCGAACTCGTCGCCTCGACCCCGCCGTCGGGCAAGAAGCGCTCCCTGGGCGCCATAGCCGCGGTCGCCACCCTGGGGTCCCTGCTGTTCGGCTACGACACCGGCGTTGTGGCCGGAGCGCTGCCGTACATGTACATGCCCGGCGGCGCCGGCGGCCTGGAGATGACCACCTTCGAAGAGGGCTGGGTCGGCGGCCTGCTGTGCATCGGCGCCGCCGCGGGGGCCTTCTTCGGCGGGCGCCTGTCCGACCGCTACGGGCGCCGCCACAACATCACGCTCCTGGCCATCGTGTTCCTCTTCGGCGCCATCGGCTGCGCCATCGCCCCCAATATCTGGGTCCTGTACCTGGCCCGCATCGTCCTCGGCTTCGCGGTGGGCGGTGCCTCCGCCACGGTCCCCGTGTTCCTGGGGGAGACCGCTCCCAAGCGCCTGCGGGGCGTGCTGGTGGCCACCGACCAGATGATGATCGTCTTCGGCCAGTTCCTGGCCTACGCCATGAACGCGCTCCTGGCCCGCTGGCACGGCGGCCCGACCCTGCGCATCACCGCCGACGCCCTTGACGCCAACGGCGCGGTCCTGGCCCACGGGGGCGCCGACGTCGCATGGGAGAGTGTCAAGAACGCCGTCAACATCGCTCAGATCGCCGACACCGGCAACGGCATGACGTGGCGCTACATGCTCATCCTGTGCTCCCTGCCCGCCATCGCCCTGTGGATCGGCATCCGCATGATGCCCGAGTCCTCGCGCTGGTACGCCGCCAACTTGCGGATCGCCGAGGCCATCGGCTCCATCAAGCGCGTGCGCGACGAGCGGCACGACGACGTCGCCGAAGAGATCAACGAGATGCTCGAGGTCCAGCGCGCCGAGGCCAAGCAGGAGAAATGGTCGCTGGGGAAGATCCTCACCATCAAATGGGCGCGCAAACTCTTGTACATCGGCATCGTGCTGGGCCTGGCCGACCAACTCACCGGCATCAACACCGCGATGTACTACACGCCGAAGATCCTCTCAGCGGCGGGCATCCCCATGGAGGACGCGATCTCCCTCAACGTCGTCTCCGGGGCGATCTCCTTCATCGGCTCCGCCTTCGGCCTGTGGCTGGTCGCCAAGTTCGCCAGGCGCCACGTCGGCATGTACCAGGAGCTCGGTATCACGATCTCCTTGGCCGCCATGGCCTGCGTCTTCGGCTTCTTCATCAGCCCCTACCTGAACGCGGGCGGCAACATCGAGGGCGCCCCCCACTTCGCGCCGTGGCTGGTCCTCGCGATCATCTGCCTGTTCGTGTTCATCAAGCAGTCGGGTACCGTCACCTGGGTCCTCGTCTCCGAGATCTACCCGGCTGCCGTGCGCGGGACGGCCCTGGGGATCGCCGTCGGCACCCTGTGGCTGGCCAACGCGCTGGTGTCGATCGTTTTCCCGCCGCTCATGGAGAACGTCGGCGGCGCCGGGACCTACGCGATCTTCGCGGCCATCAACTTCCTGTCCTTCCTCTTCTACTGGAGGGTCGTCCCCGAGACGAAGTTCCACTCGCTGGAGGAACTCGAGCTCAAGTTCAAGGAGGACTACTCCTGAACCGGATCCCCATGAGGGGAGGTTCCCGGCTCTGAGCCCGCCGAGCAGTCGGCGGGGAGGAGGCCCGTCAACACCGCGGCGGCGGCGCTGCTGCTCGTGGGCGCGGGCACGGGCGCGGTCCCCGCCCCGTGGGCGCCGCCGCTGGGGCTGGGGCTGCTGGGGGCCGGGCACGCGCTGGCCTGGGTGGTCCTGCCGCGCCGCGCCCACGAGCTGTCCCTGCGCGGGCACGCGCGCCTGGTCCCGCAGGCCACCGCCCTCGTCGGCGCTGGCGGTGCGGCTGGGATCGGGGCCGCCTGCGCCACCGGCATGTCGGCGCAGGGGCCGCTCGCCCTGGTCGGGGCGTGTGCAGCGGCACTGCTCGTCGTGTCCGCCGTGCTCCCCGAATCCCCCTTGTGGCACGTCATCAGGGGCGAGGAGGAGAAGGCGTTCCTGGCGCTGCGCCGCCTCCACGGGCCGTTGGAGGCGGCCGTCGCCATCGACTGGGTGCGCCTGGAGGCGCAGATGGGCGCCGAGCAGCGCCCCCTGCGCGCACGCGACCTGGCGATCCCCCAGGTGCGCGCCTCGATGGCCACCGCGGCCGTGCTCCTGTGCGCCCAGGAGGCGCCGCTCGCCGCCGCAGTGGTCGTATACGCCCCCGCCCTGGTCATCCGATCGGGCGGGTCGACGGCCGCCGTCGCGGTGTTCGCCGTGGCGGCGGCGGCCGTGTCGGCAATGGCGCTCGCGGTCGTCCGCGCGGTGCGCGCGCACCGCTTCCCCAGGATCCTGCTCGGGTGTGCGCTCGCGGTCGCCGCTTCGACGGCGGGAGCCGCCCTGGTCGAGCTCCGGGCCGGCGCCCCCACGGGGGCCGTGGTGGTGGGCGCGCTGGTGCTCGCGGCGCAGCGCTGCCTCACATACCCGGGGTGCCACGGCGCCATCGACCCCCGTGTGCCGCCGTGGCTGGTCGAGTGGCAGCGCCGCGCGGTCGTGCTGGCGAACGTCCTCGCGCGCTTCGCCGTGCTGTTGGTGGGAACGCTCCTCCTCGCCGCTCCGCCGATGGTCGCGGCGGGCGCCTACCTGGCCCTCCAGTGCGCCGCCCTGGTCGTGGTGCTGGCGCGGCTGCCCCGGGAACTGCGGATGTGAGCCCGCAGCGGCGCCGGGTGGGGAACGCCACCCCAATCACGGTCTTTTGTCCTAACAAATAGACGTGACTTAGTCCTATCCTGGCATCACCCAGGGGCCCGCGCCGCCCCGGACAAGCAGCACAGAGAGGTGGAAGCCATGACGGGCGAAGCAATCGAGATACCGGAGACGATGTGGGCCGCGGTCCTGCGCGATTACGACAAGGGCCTCCAAGTCGAGACCATCCCCACGCCCAGGCCGAAGTCCGGCGAGGTCCTCATCAAGGTCTCCGCCTGCGGGCTGTGCCACTCGGACCTCCATGTCATCGGCGGCGCCATCGCCTTCCCCCTGCCCGCAGTGCTGGGGCACGAGGTGGCCGGCACGGTCGTCGCGCTGGGGGAGGGCAACGAGCACAACGGGTTGGAGGTCGGCCAGAGGGTCGCGGGCGGCTTCCTGATGCCCTGCGGCCAGTGCCGCTACTGCGCGGCCGGCCACGACGAGCTGTGCGAGCCCTTCTTCGAGCTCAACCGCCTCAAGGGCGTGCTCTACGACGGCACCTCCCGGCTGCGCGGCGCTGGGGGCGAGACCATCCACATGTACTCCATGGGCGGGCTCGCCGAGTACGCGGTCGTCCCCTCCACGGCCGTCGCCCCCGTGCCCGACGAGGTCGATCCCGTCGCCTCGGCGATACTCGGCTGCGCCGCCATGACCGGTTACGGAGCAGTGCGCCGGGGGGCCGACCTGCGTTTCGGCGAGACCGTGGCCGTCGTCGCAGTGGGCGGCGTGGGCTCGTCCATCGTCCAGATCGCCAGGGCCTTCGGGGCCAGCCAGGTCATCGCCATCGACGTGTCCGACTCCAAACTGGAGGCCGTCGTCCCCTTCGGCGCCACCGCCACCATCAACTCCACGGCCTCCGACCCCCGCGAGGAGGTCCTCAAGCTCACGGGCGGACGGGGCGTCGACGTGGCCTTCGAGGCGCTGGGCATCCCCGCGACGTGGAACACCGCCCTCGACGTGCTGGCCGACGGCGGCCGCATGGTGCCGATCGGGCTGGGCGCCGGGCGGCAGAGCGCGCGAGTCGAGATCAACCGGACCGTGCGCCGCAGCCAGTCGATCCTGGGCTCCTACGGAGCGCGCACCCGCCAGGACCTGCCCGCCGTGGTGGACCTGGCCGCGCGCGGCATCATCAACTACCGGGACCTGGTCACACGGCGCTACCCCCTGGAGGAGGCGGCCGAAGGCTACCAGGCCCTACGCGACCGGCAGATCCAGGGCCGGGCTGTCGTGGACATGTCCCTGTGAGAACGGGCTCCGGTACTGGGGGCGGGGAGGGGCTTCCTGCCGCCCCCGGCCGGAGTGGCCGCGCCCGTCTCCGCAGTGGCCGCCCCCGCCTCGGCGACTACCGCGGATACGGAGAACCGCTCCCTCGCGGCGGCTTCCCCGCTGTCGGGCGGGGGCCGTGGGGAGCGGTCGCGGTGGGCGCGGCGCCAGCGGTTCAACAGGTTCGCGCCGTGCGGTGCTGCGCGCGGCTCAGCGGGTTCGCGCCGCATGGGACAGCGCGCACGGGCGGTCGCGGCGTCAGCGGTTCAGCAGGTTCGCGCCCGAGTAGACTCCGACGAAGCATGCGACGGTGCCGATGACGGCCGCGGCCGAGATGATGACGGCGGATCCGACGAGCGCGCCGACGACCGCCATGACGGCCACCATCGCGAAGACGACGAGCATCGCCGAGGAGAAGGCGAAGAGGTCGGGGTTGGTGGTCGGGGCGGTGCCGTTGCGGACGGCGGCCGTGGTCGTGGGAGCGCTTTCCTTGATGAGGGTCTCCATGCTCGTTCCTCCTGTGGGTCTGCGAGGGATCCGACGGGTGTGGGACGGGCATGGAAGGAGGCCGTGCGCGCCCACACGGCCTTGTGCCTGGTCGGACCGGGAGTGAGGATCCCGGATGACGTGGTTCAGGGTAATCAGCTGACCGGTTGATTGTCCAGACATGAACGGTGAGGTGTGGAATGGACAAAGGGCGCCGAATGTCAGGGCGGGATTGTCTGTGAGCCGCTGCGCTCCCCGCAGGGCTGGCGCCGCCCGCCCACGGGCTCACCGCCGTCGCATGTAGGCGCCGATCACGCGGTCCGATAGGTCCGTGCCCTCCAAGTCCCTGAGCAGGCCGGCGTGGGGGAAGGGGGCAGTGGCGACCGTGCCGTCCTGGTGGTACGCGGTGATGTGCGGGTCTGCGGGATCGAAGGCCGGAGCGCCCGGGATTGCCCCCTCCCGCACGAAAGCGAGCCAGTCGCGCTGGAGGGCCCGGACGAGGGCGCGGTCCTGGTCGGGGACGCGGATGCGCATCCGGTCGAGGGTGTTGAAGAAGAACGCCACCTCGGCCCCATGGTAGGAGCCGGGGCGCCCTCCGTAGACCTTCGGCACCCCGGCGAAGCGGTAGCCGTGCACCCGGGTGTGTCGGGAGAAGGCGTCCATGAGGCTCAGCGCAGCGCCGTGGAAGACGACCAACTCCATCATCGCGATCTGCAGGCCGACGATGCCGGCGCCCGCCTCGTCGTCGCTCAATTCGACCGCGATGCGCCGCCCGTGGGGTCCGTAGACGGCGTTGACCCGCGCCCCCAGGTCCTGGGCCCTCGTCGCGATGCCCATGCGCCTGTACCACAGGGGCATTTCGATCATCGAGAACTCGTCGGCCGTGGTCCCGATCAGCACCGGCACACGGGGGAACGCGCCGTCGCGCAGGGCGTCGCGCGGATCGCGGGAGAAGAACCCGCCCTCCATCACCGTCGCGAGCCCGGCGCGGGGCACGCGCAACCGCAGGAGCCGCCGCAGGGGCATCGCCTCCAGCTCCCCGTAACTGGAGAGTCCGTTGTCCGCGAGGAGGTCGGCGAACGCGCGCTCCTCGGTCCCGCGGTCCAGGGGGACTGGGGTCGCCCTCTGCCCGCTGCACAGGATGAGGCGGTGGAACAGGCCCGCGTTGTCGAGGTTGAGCGCCTGGTAGAGGGCGTACTGCGCGCCGCCGCAGTGCCCCATGAGGGTGATGGCCCCCGGGTCCCCTCCCAGGTGCGCGATATTCGCGCGCACCCAGCGCAGTGCCGCCCGCTGGTCCTCCAGGGCGCGGTCGCAGCTGATCCGCTCCCCGTCGACGACGTGGAGGTGGCCGAGCACGCCGATGCGGTACGTGATCGTGACGACGACAACGCCCAGTTCCGCGAGGCGGGCGCCGTTGTACACGGGCAGCGTCCCGGATCCGCAGTCGCCGCCGTGGATGAACACGAGGACGGGCTTGGGGGTTCGGATCCCGCTGGTCCACACGTTGAGGCGCAAGCAGTCCTCGTCCATCGTGTCGTGCCTGGGCTGCCACTCGGGGCGCAATTGGAAGTGGCGGAGCGCCAGGTTGAGGGCGCGCGGCATGAGGCGCTGGGGGCAGCAGTGGCCGCGCCCGGTGTTGATCGGGCTCCCCGGAGCGGGCCGGGGAGCGGGGCCGGGCGCGTGGAACCGCTTCGCCTGGGCGTAGGGGATGCCGAGGATCTGGAGGACGGGCGCGCCGGGGCTGCCGGTCCGCTGCACTGACACGGGGCCGATGGCGGTTTCGAGGATCATGGGCGCCTCTTATCGGGAGGGTGGGGGTGTACGGCGGTTCGATCGGCCCTGAAGGCTTGGGAGCGCTCAGGGGCCGGGGTGCGGGGCGGTGCTCAGGAGGCGGGGGCGGGACCGGTTCCAGAGGTGGATGGACCGAGGAGTTCCGCGCAGCCGCCGAGGCGGAAGCGCGCGATCCGTTCCATGTACTGGCGGGCCTCGTCCTCGGTGAGGTGGTGGGCGAGCGCGGCGCGCAGGGCTGCGACGCCGTCCGAGGCGATCGTGCGCAGGAACAAACGGTCGGCGATGGAGTCCGTCATTCCGGGGATGCGCCGGTAGGCCCCTTCTTCGGCCCGCGCGAGCCGGTCGGCGAAGTCGGCGTACTCGCTGCCGTGCGCGTGGCACAGGAGCAGTTCGTAGGCCTGTGCGTGCTGGTAGACCAGCGAGAGGACGTCGGCGGTGCGGGTTGCGGAGTGGGCGGACGCGGCGCTGGGGGAGGGGGGCGCGCTGTCCGTGTCGGCGTCCTGCGGCGGGCGGCCCGAGGTCCACGCGGCGAGCAGGAGGTCGGCGGGACCGCGCACGATCGCGTCGAAAAGACCGTGTTTGGAGCCGAAGTGGTTGTAAACCGCCCCCGTGGTCACATGGGCGGCAGCGGCGATTCGGCGCAGACCCGCCTGCCCGTAGCCGTGGCGGAGGAACTCCTCCCGCGCGGCCCGCAGTATGCGTTGTTTGGTCTGAGGTGTCATACGTGGAAGGGGCGCCCCCTCTCATAACACTGTTATGCCGATAACGATGCTACCTCTCCCGGTGCGCGACCACAAGACCCTTGCGCCTTTGCGCCGCATCGAGTGGCGCTGGGCCGGGCCCCCTCAGCGGGCCACCGCCTCCTCGACGACGGCCGACACCTCGCGCGCCACGGACTGCCACGTGAAGACCTCGCGGACGCGCCGCTGGACGGCGGCGGCGCAGGCCCCGCGGCGCCCGGGATCCTCCACGGCCTCGGTGAGGGCGGTTGTGAGGGCGTCGGCCAGCTCCGCGCTGGACGAGCCGTCCACCACCCACCCGTGCTCCGGGTCGATGATGACCTCCTCCGTGCCGCCGCGAGGGGTGGCGATCACGGCGCACCCCATCAGGCCGGCCTCCAGGATCGAGGTGGGCAGGCCCTCGGGGTACATCGACGGGTAGACGAACACGTCGGTGCGGCGGTACAGGCTCATGACGGCGGGGAAGTCCAGGGTCCCCAGGAACTCCACGCCCTTACTGTCCCCGTACTCCGCGCGCAGTTGGTCCCCGATGGGGCCCGAGCCGGCGACCGCGAGGACCAGGTCGGCCTCCGGGTGGGAGTCCCTGACGCGGGTGAACGCCTCCAGCAGGGCGACCACGCCCTTCTCCGCGATGAGGCGCCCCGCGTAGGAGACGACGATCGGCGCCCGCCCCTGGGCTCCGGTGGCGGAGGAGGGGGCGCCGGCCTCGGCGGCGTCGTCGGCAGAGGGGGTTCCGGCCTCGGCGGCGTCGGCGGACCGGGGCCACCGGTCCTCGAAGCGGTCGTCGGCCTGGGCGGCGTCGTCGGGGTTGACGGCGTTGTACCACACGCCCGACGCCTCGATGCGGAAGTGGCGCAGCCACTTGTTGCAGTTCTTGGACACGCCGTAGTAGGAGGTGACATTGCGCTTCACGAAGTGGGTGAGCCCGTGCTCGTAGATCCCCCCGAAGAAGTCGAGCACCTTCGAGCCCACCGACATGTGCGCCGTTCCGTGCTCGATGAGGGCGACGGGCCTGCCCTGGCGCTTGGCCAGGCGCGCCCCCAGCAGGGAGGTCAGGTGGAAGCGCGTGTTGACGATGTAGAAGTCCGCGGCCTCGGCCTCCACGCGCGCCATCGTCTCCTTGAAGCGCGCGTCCCTCTTGAAGAACGGGTAGCGCTGCTTGAACAGGCCCTTCGTGGGGAGCCGGTAGACGCGCATCCCGTCGCGCTCCTCGAAGCGCGGCAACGACTCGTCGAACAACGACGTCACGATGAACACGTCGTAGCCCAAATGGCGCAGCTGCGCGCTCAGCCGATCGATGTAGCGCTCGATCCCGCCCAAGTAGGGCAGGTAGAACTCCATGAAGATCCCGATCTTCGTGCGCTCCATCAGCGCACCTCCTTCTCAGGGCTCGTGCCGTGCCTGCACCAGGGTACGAGGCGGGGGCCGCTCATGCCCGCGGCCCTCCCTGCGGGTCGGGGGACCCGTCGTCCCCAGGGGACGGGGGCGCCCCGGGGGAGTCGGGGGCGGGGGAAGGCCCCCCTTCCACGATGGTATCGGAGGTGGGCGCGTCCGGTGCGGAGGAGGGGCCGGATGAGGAAGGGCCGTTCTGGTCGGTGCACCCGGGCGAGGAGGGGCTGTCCCCGGCGGCTGGTTCGGCAATGGCCGGCTCGTCCCCGTCCTCGGGTTCCGGGAAGACCGGGCCGTCCCCGTCGCCCGCGGCCCGGCCGGACAGGACCGCGCGGCGCCCGCCCACCATGAACAGGACGAAGAGGACCGCCAGGACGGTCATGGCGCCCGAGTAGCTGATCGCCGCGCCCATCATCCCCAGGACCGGGGTCAGCCACTGGGCCAGCGCCCACGCGCACACCGCGGCCAGCGCGTAGGCGACCAGCACCAGGTTCTGGCGGCGCATCGTCGCCAGGGCGTAGTAGAGGATCACGCCCGCGGCGTTCATGGCGCCGCCGAAGACCAGGACCATGAGCTCCATGCGGTAGGCGGACACGTCGATGCCGTAGACGAGGCGCAGCAGCGGGGCGCCCACCAGGAAGGTCACTGCCCCCACCGCGACGAAGGCGATGGCCGTCGAGGCCAGCCCCCGGCGCACCATGGCCGCGAAGCCCGGCCAGTCACCGGCTGCCCACCGCGTCGCGATGCGGGTCAGCAGCGGGCGGAACACGAACAGGGAGAGCATGTTGATCGCGACGGCCGGCATGTAGATGATCGCGAAATCGCCCAGCGGCGCACTGCCCAGGAAGTCGTTGACGGCGTAGCGCGGGGCGTTGGCCAGGTACTGGTTGAGGAAGGCCGCCAGGAACAGGGGCAGGCACTGGACCAGCAGGCCGCGGACGGCCCGCCCTCCCCAGTCCGGGCGCAGGGGGAACAGGCCCCGGGCGGGCAGCCCGTAGGCCGCCGCCAGTACGACGACCGTCACCCCGAAGGCCACCAGCGTCGCCACCATCAGGCTCTGGGTGGCCCAGTACAGGCCGCTCCACAGGAAGGTAGTCACGAAGATCCGCAGGAAGCAGGCCCTCCCCGCGATGTCGAGGCGCCCGCAGCGCTGGAACTCCGAGTAGTACACGTCCTCGAAGGCGTCGAAGATCCTCAGCAGCGCCAGGCAGACGACCACCACCAGGGGGGAGGACTCCGACGACCTCGTCCACGCGTGCCCCACGATGAAGGCCACCATGAGGGCGCACGTGAGGATCCGGGTCGCCAAGTAGGTGCCGAACGTGAAGCGCCGCCGCACGTCCGTCACGTGGTAGGTGCGGACCTCGTAGAGGCCGAGCGTCTGGTACTGCTGTCCGATGGCCAGGGCAAGGGTGAAGATCCCGTAGGCGTGGCGGGCCGAGTCCTGGTCGGAGCCCGAGCGCGTGATCGCGATGCCCATGATGACCACCGCGAGGCTCGACATGAGGGAGGCCGCAGTGTTCCACAGGTAGTCGCGGCCCAGTTGCTTCTTCGAGTCGAGGGCGGTGTCGGCGGAGGCGGCCCGCGCCCCGCCGTCCTCCGGCCCGTCTCGTCCGGCGGCCCCGGGGCCGCCTGCGCCCCGGGCTCCGGTGGCGTCACTCATCGCTGCCCCCGTCCCCGTCCGGGGCCTCGCCGTGCTCGTCGGCGTGGGGGCCCAGGACGATGCGGAAGGGCTGGTGGTTGACGCGCTCGGACTCCTGGGGGACCCGCATGTAGTCCCCGTAGCCCCGGGTCAGGACCGCGTCGTGGTCGCGCGGGACCCGGATGGTGATGTCCTCGAAGGGGACCTCGCGCGCGGGGAAGAGCTCGTCGGTGGTGGCGCTCCACCGCATCGGGTCGCGCGTGGAGAAATCGCCGAGCAGGACGGGGCGGTCCGCAGGGGCCGCGCCGGCGGCGGCGTTCTTCTTCGCGCCCAGCAGGGCCGCCCGCAGCCACCTGCGGTACAGGCCCTGTTCGGTGATCCGCAGGGCACGGAGGGCGAAGTGGACGCCCAGCATGACCGCGGACGCCGCCTGGCGGGCCGGGGTGGGCAGGCCCGTGGGCGGATTGCCCACGCCCCGCAGGAACATGAGCCTTGCCCACAGCCACGTGCCCCGGGACTGGCGGGCGAAGACGCGCTTGTCGTCGGCGATCTCGTCCAGTACGAACAGGTCCACGCCGATGGGCATGCGGAACGACCTGCCCTTGGCGACCTCGGACACGAACTCGCTGCCCCGCAGGCCGATGACGCCGAAACTGATCGGGTAGTCCGCGTCGGTGAGCGGGGAGGCGATGAAGAACTCCGGGCGCAGCACCGCCGGCGCCTCGCGGATGAAGCGCTCGTAGTCCTCGCGGGGCATGCACACGTCGCCGTCGTCGTCCCAGGGGATGAAGCCCTGGTGGCGCACCGCGCCGATGGCCGTGCCGCCGTAGGCCGTGTAACGGACGCCCAGGACCGCGCACACGCGGTCGATCTCGGCGAGCACGCGCTTCGTCACCGTCTGGACCGCCGCCAGGGCAGGCGGGTCGTAGGAGTGCATGGTGTCCTCTCGGGGAAAGGGTCTGGGGCGCCGGACGGGCGCGCCGGCCGGGGCGGCCGCCCCCGGTCAGCGGGGCGGGAAACCGTCCGCGTAGGGGCCGAAGTCGATCTCCGCCGCCTCGTGGTTGTAGCGCTCGGACTCGGGGGGGATCCGCATGTAGTCGCCGTACCCACGGCGCAGCAGGTCGTCGTAACGGTTCTGGATCTTCACGGTGATGTCCTCGAAGGCGATGTCCCGGGTGGGGAAGAACTCCTCGTGGCGCACGATCCAGTTCTCCGGGTCGCGCATGGTGAAGTCGGCCATCGCCCCGCCCCCGTCCCCCTCGTGGGAGCGCACCGCGCGCTCCCACCGGGCCTGCAGGCGCCTCGGGGTCGCCCCCACGAGGCGCAGGGCGTAGTGCGCCAGCGTCGTCGCCGTGAAGATCAGCGCCTGCTTCGCGCCGGACACCCCCACCAGGTGCGGGCGGGGGGTCCCGCGCACGAACAGCAGCCTGCCCCACCACCACGAGCGCCGGGACATGGCCTTGAAGGCCGCCCCGTCGTCCGGGACCGCGTCCAGGGGCAGGATGTCCAGGAAGAACGGCATGCGGTACGCCGCGTCCTTGTCCGCCTCGGGGACCAGCAGCGTGCCCGGGACCACCATCTTCGTGAACATGAAGGGGAAGTCGTCACGGGTGCGCGTGTTGTCCAAACGGAAGCGCGGATCCATGACGGCGGGCGCCTCGGCGAGGAAGCGCTCGTAGTGCTCCCGCGTCATCATCACGTCGATGTCGTCGTCCCACGGGATGAACCCCCCGTGGCGGACCGCGCCGATCGCCGTCCCCCCGTACACCGCGTACTCCACGCCGATGGCGCGGCACACGCGGTCCAGCTCCTCCAAGATCCGGGTCAGCAACCACTGGACCTTCTTCAAGTCCTGGGTTTCATCGGCCATGGGGGCCTCCTGGGTCGGGCGATCGGCGGCTCCGCTATCTTCTCACACCTGCCCGGCTCCGGGGACCGCGGCCAGGTCCGCCTTGCGGCCCATGCGCGGCACCAGCTCGCCCCAGTCCGGGGTCGCCGCCAGCACGGTGCCGACCAGGATCACCGCGCAGCACACGATCTGAACGGGCGAGGGCACGGTCTTCTGCAGCAGCAGGGCGAAGATGATCGCCCACGCCGAGTACGAGATGTTGAGCGCCATGCCGCGCGACGCCCCGATCGCCGCGATCGCCTTGTAGTAGAACAGGTACGAGGCCGTGCCCGCCAGGGCGGCCAGGGCCACCACGCCCGTACCCAGCGTCGGGACCGCGTGGAGAGTGAAACCGAACACCCCGGCGATCGGGGCGACCACCAGCAGGTAGACCAGGCCCGACGTGGTCTCGCGGATCTGCAGCGCCGTCTCGTTGTCCACGAGGTCGTCGCGCATGCCCCACGCCAGGATCACCGCCTCGGAGCCCCAGCCGACCACGCACGCCAGGGCCGCCACGACGCCCAGGACGGCGTTGCCGCCCTCCGTGGGATCCGAGGTGGCCGACCAGCCGGTGACGACGATCGCGCCCAGGGCCACCAGCAGGGCCAGGATCTGCCGGGGCCGCATCCGCTCCTTGAGCAGCAAGAACGCCAAGAAGGTGCCCACCGCCGGGTAGAACGTCGAGATGATCGCCGTCAGCCCCGGGCCGATGTTGTCGATGGCGATCAGGTAGCCGCTCATCCCGATGGGGCCGCCCAGCAGGGCGGCGAGGACGACGGAACGGCCCGAGCGCGTGCCCAGCGCCCGCCACGTGTCCGCCAGGCGCCCGCGGACGCCCATGTACACCAGCAGGACCAAGGCGCACCCCACGTCGTGGAGCACCGCGCCGGCCAGCGCGGACTGGCCGAAGTCCAGGAACGGGGCCATCGCCAGCGCGATCGCCAGAACAACTGTGTCCAGGCCCCACAGGGCGCCGGAGAATATGCCGTAGCGGCGCCCTCCTCGTGAGCAGGTCATCGTGATCATCGTCCTTCCTGGGAACGGGCCGCCTCGTACTGGGCGAGCAGGGAATCAATATTGCGCACCGCGTGGGAGTAGTAGATGAAGAGCCACTCGCCGACGTCGTCGCCCTCGGCCTCCTTCACCAGCGCCCACACGTACCAGCACCAGCCGGCGAACACCTCGTAGGCGCGGAAGTGGCGGTGCTCCGCTTCCGTGGGCGTGCGCCCGAAGTAGTACTCGAGGGCGAGGGCGACCCGCGCCTCGTCCATCTCCGCCGTGCACACCGTCATCGTCCCGAAGTCGGCGGCGATGTCGCTCATCCCCGCGTACTCCCAGTCGATGAGGTCGATGTGGCCGTCGGAGTCGACCAGGAAGTTCGGCGGGAAGAAATCGTTGTGCGAGGGGGCTCGGTCGAAACCGTCCTCGTCCGCGAACGCCTTCAGGCGCATGACCTTCTCACGGAGCTCGCCGTAGCCGGGCACGTCGATGGGGCCGAAGCCCTCGAGGAGCCGCTCGTAGGCCAGCCCCTCGGAGATGAAATCGAAGGAGCGCTCGAGCACTTTCCCCGAGTTGTGCAGGTTCCGGTCCATCTCCATGGCGCGGCGCAGCTCCTCGTCGTTCGTCACGTCCAGGTTGCGCACGCCGGGGATGAAGCGCGAGATCTTCCACCCGGCCTCGGGGTCGCCCGTGAGGAACGTGCTGTCGATCCCCAGGTCGCGGGCCAGGCGGAGCGCGGCGAACTCGGCGTCGCGGTTCACGATCTTGTCCGTGCCGATCCCCGGGTGGCGGTACACGTACTCGCCGTCGTTGACCGAGAAATGGCACGAGAGGTTCGTGATCCCCTGCTTGAGCGGGTAGAAGTCGTGGATCTCGGACTTCATCACCCCGAGGGCCTGCGTGATGTGGTCGAAGACCTCGGAATCGACGTTCTCCATGAAGAGCGGGTCGAAGGAGCGGAGCTCGTCCACGGAGTCGAACTCGTGGATCACCCCGTCCGGGTAGCGGCGGATGACCATGTCCAGTTCCTTGATGCGGTCCAGGTAGATCGACTCCCACAGCTTCGCCGCCGTCTCCGGCTGGGAGTACACCTCCTCCAGGATGGCGCGGAAGCGCTGGGAGAACGCCCTGTCGAAGTACACGTGGCCGAGCATCACCCACGCGTCGGCGCCGCCGACCGTCGCCCCCGTGATCCGGTCGCCCGTGCCCACCTTGATGCACCACTCGGAGGTGGGGCCCGCCGCGTAGTTCGCGGAGTAGTAGGACTGGAAGACGTGCGACTCGAAGGGGTTCTCCGTGAAGTAGTCGTCGGAGGAGCACACGTAGGTGTTGTCGAGGCGCTTGCGGACACACCACAGGGAGCCGTTGTTGTTGCGCGTCGCGTACTCCTCGTTGACGACGATATCGACGCCGAACTTCTCCGCGAGGTAGAAGAAGTACTCCTTCTTGTAGCCCACGACCACTGCGATGTCCGTGATGCCCGCCTCGCGGAGTTGGCGGATCTGGCGCTCGACCAGGACGTCGCCGCGCACCTTCAGGATCCCCTTGGGGCGCTCGTAGGAGATGGGGGCGAAGCGCGACGACAGGCCCGCGGCCATGATCACGGCGCTCTTGACGCGGTAGGGCTCCAGGGCCCGCTCCCCGGCGGGGGTGAGGGTGCGCTCGGAGATGAGCCCCGCGGCCTCGCACTCGCGGATCGCGGTGTTCACGCGGCCGAGGCTCATGCCTGTGGCCTCGCGGATCGCGCGTTGGGTGAGGGGCGCGCCCGCGCGGAGCAGGGCGTAGAGGACGTTGAATTGCGAGGCGGTGAGCTCGCCGACTCCTGTCAGGGACATAAGCAATCCGTTCAGTAGTGGATTCGATTGCAGCGCGTTCGATCGTAGCATGGGTGCGGCCAGAAATGAACATCGCTGTGTGTGATGCGTTCGTGCGGGGCCTTCGGCGGTGGTCTGCGGCGGCCTGCGGTGGTCTGCGGTGCCGGGCGGGGCCCGGTGGGACGGGGGCGCGGGGGCCCGGGGCGCGCATGGGTGGGGGGGTGAGGGCTGGGCGGGTGCTTCGCGGTTTCGGGTCCGCTTCGGTCGGGAGGGATTGGGCGGGTGCGGTGCGGGGCATGGGCCCGGACATCCGCTGAGGTTCGGGCGGAGCGCCATACCGGGGCCCAGCTGCCTCGGTCCGGGCGTCCTCGCCGAATCGGGTCCGACGCCCAGCCCCCGCAGGACACCATGCTCGCACCCGTCGTATGACCGTGCCCGAAGGAACCACACGGCCGCTTGCCCGTGCCAGAGGATCTGACCGCAGGGCGCGGATGGCGTCCTCGCGTCCGGGAGCCGCCTCCCCGCACCAGAGGATCTGACCCGAGGGGCGCCGGCGGGCATTGGGGTAGGAAACGGTGCATTGGGGCAGGCTATTAACCTGCCCCAATGCGGGCTAACCTGCCCCAATGCGTGGTTTCCTGCCCCAACAGGATCCCGTGGCGCTGCGCCGCTCGTAGCTAACGTGCCCCAATGCGTGGTTTCCTGCCCCAACAGGATCCCGTGGCGCTGCGCCGCTCG
>ERZ772764.373-NODE-373-length-31846-cov-16.338838_pt1 | contig 31846 bp, 39 predicted proteins | sample MGYA00512163_ERZ772764 | MGnify/ENA primary metagenome ERZ772764 (study PRJEB29015, sample SAMEA2737903) | human oral metagenome | biome: human oral; feature: human-associated habitat; material: dental | place: China | collected 2094 ... | reverse complement strand
CCCCTGTGGGGCTCGAACCCACGACCTTCGGATTAAAAGTCCGCAGCTCTGACCGCGCACCGGAGTAGTATGACAGTCATTTTTCGTTGCTACAGCAACCTTCTTCGGAGAAGGTCTTCAAGGTTCGTGTAGCCGCAAGTGTAGCCATTGCAGGGCGGATCGGGTCTTTCCGGCGGGCGGCGGACCCCTCCGATGCGACGATGCGCCCCTCCACCCGGAGCGGGCGGAGGGGCGCATCGTCATGGGCGGCGCTGGGCGCGTAGAGGAGCGGTCAGTCCCTATTGCGCTCCAATCGTCTGAGCCTGATCTCGTGGTCGGTGCGGGCCTGGTGAAGGTCGCGGCGGACCTCGCCGAGCTCGTGGCCCAGTCGGCGGGACAGGTCCCGGTGCTCCCCGCGCAGCTCGTCCATACCCCGTTCGATACGGTCCACGGCGTCGCGCAGGCTGCCGCCGTGGTCGGGCCGCATCTCGGCGCGGATCTCAGCGGTGGCGGCCTCGTGGCGGCGCAGGGCCGCCACGGCGGCGATGAGGGCAGCGAGCCCGCCGAGCCCGCCGAGGGTGGACAGCGCGGCGAGGGCGTCGGCGAGGACGGGCGGCATCACTCGGACGCGGTGTGGTGGCCGCCGGTGGTGATGGCGACGTCGGTGCGGTCCGGGTCGGCCAGGGAGGTCAGGACACTCATGACGACGGCCAGGGCGACGGTGGAGACCACCGCCGGCCAAGGGACGGTGTGGATGAGGGTGGCGGTGCCGACGGAGGCCACGGCGGTCTGGGCAGCAGTCTTGACGGCCCGCTCGGCGACGCCGAGCCAGAAGGTGCGGGAGGCATAGGAGTGCATGGGGTTTCCTTTCAGAGTGGGTGAATAACGGGCAGGGACGGATGGCCGGCTACCACAGGCGACCGGTGCCCACGGTGGAGGCGTTGAGGGCCCGCTGAAGGGCCATGACGGTGCTGGGGCCGTCGACGCCGTCGACCCAGTCGTCGAAGTCCCAGCCGGCGGGCACGTACTCGGGGCGCCAGGCCCACACGAGGAACTGGAACGCCTTCCAGGTGGCGGGTCCGTCGATACCGTCGACGGCGAGGGCGGGGGCGCCGATGAGGTTGGTCAGGTGGCCGGCGCCGACGGCCTGGTTGAGGAACCGCTGGAACGCCTCGATGCAGACGCTGCCGTCGTCATCGAGCACGCCGTCGACGGGGGTGCCCATGACCTGCTGGAGGCGGGCCACCGTCCTCGACCCCCACACGCCGTCGACGGCGAGGGCCTCCGGGGCGGCGGGCGCCTGAGGGAACGGGGCCGCCCTGCGGGGAGCCGCCCCACCGGCCAGGACCCGCAGGTCAGCGTCGGTGCCGTAGAAGACGTTGAGGTCGAGGTCGCCGCCGTATCCGGACACGCGGCCGGTGCCCGTGTACTGGTGCATAGTTGCCTCCCAGGTGCCGTCGGTCCACGGGGACGGGTCCCAGCCGGTGGGGTCGGAGTCGGCGTACTGGGCGATCCACCGCACGGAGTCGGTGGCGGACTGCACGGCGTAGGGGTAAACGCCGGAGGAGGCGTACAGGAGAACTCGCTTCCCGGTGCGGGCCTTGAGGGCCTCGACGAAGCGGCGGAGGTAGTCGTCATCGCCCCAGGCGTCGTTCTGGCCAGCCTCCCAGTCGACGGCCCAGAACACCTTGTCGGCGTAGGTGCCGACGACGGCTAGGAAGTGGTTCACCTCCGCCTCGACGCCGGATCCGTCGACGTAGTGGTAGACGCCGGTGGGCTTGCCGAGATTGAGGGCGGCCTGCACCTGGGAGGTGAAGTGCTGGTTGGTGAACCAGTCTCCCTGGGAGGCCATGACGATGGTGAAGTCGGGGTTGACGGCGGCGAGGTTGATGCCTGCCTGGTAGTTGGCGATGTCGACGCCGAGCAGCGGTCCGGCCTTGCTCGGCACCGCCGGCGCCGGGGCGGGGGCGGTGTGGGAGACCGGGACGCAGTCGGGGTGCTGGGCGGCGAACCGGGCCGGGTCGAATCGGAAGGCGCCGGTCCACGCGCCCCTGGAGGTGTCCGGGTGCGTGTTGTAGGCGACGACGCGAGTCTCGTACCCGGTGGTGTCGCCGACGTACCCATCGATGGACCCGTCCTCGGCGATCCACGCCTCGGACACAGCCGGGACGTCGCCGGGGCAGCGGGGGTCGGGGTCGGTGACCATGCACACGTGGCCGACACCGCCCTCGCTGCCGCTGCTGAGGATGACGTCGCCCTTCTGGAGGCCCCCGCTCGGATACAGGTCGACGTCGTTCCAGGGGACCTCGACGAAGCCCCTGGACTCCAGCCCGCTGCGGAGGTTGCCGGTCCAGTAGTCGTCGAGGCGGAAGAGGATCGGGTGCCCCCAGGGCAGGCCGTAGACGACGTGCAGCCCGTAGTTGATGGCGCCCATGACGATGGTGCCGCAGTCCGCGTTGGCGCTCGCCGTCAGGTACCCCTGCTCGTCGGAGCGCTGGTAGACCATCTCCCGGTCGGGCTGAGAGTAGCCCACCGAGTAGGGGCCGCCGCCGGGCTTCCCCGGACCGGCCAGGCACCAGTAGCGGGCCTGGGCGGCGGCCGTTTCTGCGACTGTGCTCATACTATTTTCCTTTTCTTGAGGTCATGGATGCGGGCGGGCTCAGTCGGTGATCCAGGAGGCGTTGACGACGACCGACGAGCTGGCGCGGGCGGGGCGGACCCATATGTCGCCGGCGGGGCGGACCTGGACGATGGCGTCCGCCGCCGGGGTTCCTCCGTGCACGTAGGAGACGGCCGAAAGGTAGAGCGTGGTGCCGAGGGTCAGCATGGCCGCCGAGGGGCGGAATCCTGCGGGGATCGTGCCGATCTCGTACTGCACCGGGGTGATCACCTCGAAATTGGAGCGGGCGATGGTGCCGGCCATGGTCACCACGCGGCCGAGGCGGGCGAGCAGGAGCACGGTTTTTCCCGTCCATCCTGATAGCGGGGCCACCTGTCCGGTCGCTATGGCCGATATCGACCTCCACGTCACCCCGTCCCATATGGTCAGGGCGCCCAGGTCCGTGCGGTACACGTAGGCGGGCGCCTCCGCCGACGGCGCCTGTCCCGCAGCCGCGAGCGCCTGCACGTGCTGTGTGGCGGTGGCGGCCGAGGTGCGGGCCCGGATGGAGGGGATGGACAGGGACAGGTCCAGCAGGGACTGCCGTGCTGCGGGGTCGGTGCCCTCGGGGATCTTGTGTCCGCGGGCGTCGGTGGTGCTCATGCGGCGGCTCCTTCGGCGTCGTGCGGTTCGGTCGGTTCGGTCGGTGTTTTCAGCTGTTCGATCAGCTCGTTGACCACTTCGACTACGACGTCGACCACTACCTGCTCGTGGTAGAGGACGTGGGCGTCGATGTCGGCGATGACGGCTCCGCAGATGGGGCACACGGACCAGCCGCCCGTCTCCGTCTCTTCTGCGTCGTTCATGGTCATGCCTCCGTGATGTAGGTGATGCCGATGCTCATGGACGCGCCGGTGCCCAGGGCGGCGCCGTAGTCGTCGCCGACCAGGGCCAGTCCCGCGCCGGTCATGAGGCCGGCGGCGAGCGCGGTGATGTCCACCTGGGTGGTGGCGGCGCCGGTGAGGGCGGCGGTGGCGGTGGGGCCGGTGGGTGCGGGCCCGTCGGGGGTGCGGGCGGCGGCCCGGATGGTGGCGGTGAAGGCGCCCTGGTTGGGGTTGTTGCCGGTGAGGGTCAGGGTGGCTTCGGTGATCGTGGTGGGGGCCAGGGCGGGGATGGCGTCCCCGTAGTCGGCCAGGCCGGTCAGGCGGCCGGAGGCGCCGGTGGTGCCCTGGTAGAGGTCGGAGCGGCCTCCGTAGCGGGTCGTGTTCCATTGGTCCCAGCCGCGGCCGGCGCGGTGGGTGCCCGACCAGGTGGGGGTGATGACGGCGGTCCTGGTGAGGGCGATGGGTGTGGCGCCGGCTCCGGGGGGCGTGGGTGGGATGGGGGTCGCGGGTGCGGGGGCGGGGCCCAGGACGTAGACGGGGCGGCCGGTGTCGGGGTCGAGCAGGACGTTGGCGGTGCTCACGCCGGTCCAGGTGGAGGGGGCGGCGGGCAGGGTGATGGGTGCGGATCCCAGGACGGAGACGGAGACGGTGCGCCCGCCGGCGGCCACGCCCGTGACCGCGGCGACGGCGACGCGGGTGCGGTCGGCGCCGGCGCGGGGGGCGGTGTCGTCGGGGGCGGCGTCGAGCAGGTCGAGGGTCCGCAGGTTCGTGGGGCGGGGCATCAGTCGGTCACCTCCACGTCGGTGCGGGCGCGGCCCGTGTAGATCAGGGGCAGGTCCACGGCGGCCACGCGCCCCCACAGCTCGATCGGGGCGGCCCCGGCGACGGGGCGGGCGCGCACGCAGACCGGTTCGTCCAGGTCCAGGGAGGGGTCGGGGGCGTGCTCGACGGGGACGGTGGACTGGCGGCGCACGCTGGAGGCCAGCAGGGTGCGGGCGGAGGCGGCCGCGGCCGCCGCGGTGGTGATCAGGGGCGAGGCGAAGAACCTGGTGACCACGCCGTAGGGGCCGCCCACGCGCATGGGGCCGGTGGTCTGGTCGGCGACCGCCTGGAAGGCTGGTGCGCCGCCCTCCCCCGTCTGGGAGCGGGCGACGACGCGGTTGTAGACCTTGTCGCGCGAGGCCGAGCGCTTGACGGCGACGACGGTCCCGCCCTCGCCGTCGGCCAGGAGGCGGGCGGGTGCGGTCGTGATGTCGGTCAGGGGCGGCAGGAGGCGCAGCAGGCCGTCGCGGCCCTCGCGCAGGCGGGCGGGCCAGGCGTCGGCGATCTCGTAGAGGGCGTCGACCCGCGACTCCCCCCACGACATCGAGGCGGGGCAGGCCCGGTCGCGCAGACCCTTGTCGACGATCAGGCCCGTGTGGCCGGCGATGATACGGCGGGCCTCGGAGGCCAGGGTCCCGCCGGCGCGGGGCGTCATCGGGGAGACGAACCGGTCCTCCTCCAGGCGGTGCATCAAGCTCTTGCCGGTCACGGAGATCCTGCCTCCGTCGACGTCGGTGGACGTGATCAGGAATCGTCCGGCCGGGCCGGGCCAGGCGGCGCCGGTGACCAGGGAGGTCACCGTGATCGTCACGTGGAGAACCTGCCCGTAGCAGGCCAGCGGGCTGGAGGGGGCCGTCGGCGTCCAGTCCCGCTCGTCCTCGGCCTCGTCGGCGGACCCGATGCGCGGCACCGTCAGGGTCAGGGATCCCTGGACCTGCTGGGCGGCGGTCCACGCCACCGACCCGCCGGCCACGGGCACCCGCCCCAGCCAGCGGGGGCCGAGCCAGGAGTCCACCCGGCAGGTGTAGGTGTAGGCGTCTCGGAGGACCTCGGCCGGGATGGTCGCCACTGTCATCCGCCGACCTCCTGCCAGATCGTCCGGTCGAAGCGGTTCCAGTCCAGGGCCATGGCGTCGGCCCGGTCCCAGTCCAGGCCGACGGCGTCGAAGTCGTCCCAGGTCGACACCCAGATCGGCGTGCTCGGCTGCGGCGCACTCATCACAGTGCCCTTGAGGGTCCAGGTCCGCTCGGCCTCATCGACCCGCTCCGAGCGCCGGTGGGTCACGGAGGTGAGCACCATGACCGTCACCAGGGGCACGTCGCACGCCCCCCGGCGGCACTGGTGGCACCAGCGGGGGTTGTGGAACAGGGCCACGACGCGGGCCTCGGCCGCCAGGGCGGCCAGGGCCCTGGTGCCGGCGACGTCGGTGCGCGCCGTCAGGGACACGGTCCCGGCGCCCGTGACCGGATCCATGACCGCCACCGGCGTGGCGCGCCCGGGGATCTCGTGGAGGGTCACCCGCTGGGGGACGTCGCGCTCGTCGTCGCCCTGCCAGAGCAGGTCGACCCTGTGGCCGCCGATGGTGTCGGACAGGAGGGAGCGGCCCGCCCACGGGCGGGTGACGGGGGCGGAGGCGGCCATGAGCTCGCCCAGGCTGGTCACCCGGTAGGTGACCGGCGTGTTGACGGGGGCCAGGGCGTCGCCCAGGACGACCTGGCCGCCGTCGGAGACGCGCGCCCCGGCGCGCACCGGCCAGGAGCGGTCGGCGGCGTGCCCGGTCACCCGCAGCTGCCGGCCGGGCGGGACCGTGCCCGCCTCGACGACGACCTGGACGACGGGGGCCTGCCCCGACATGACGGCGGCGTGCACGCCCATCAGCGCCCCCTTCCAGCCAGGCGCCGGCTCCGGCGCGCCACGGAGGAGGCGACGACCTCGATATGGGCGTCCAGGGCGTCGCCGTCGTCGAGCACGAGGTTCACGCCCAGGCCGTCCAGGGCGCGCGCGAGCGCGTCCGGGGAGTCGCCGCCCCGGTCGACCAGGGCGTGGACGTCGGCCCACTGGCGGGCGGTCAGGACCGCCTCCGGCGTACCAGTGGCGTTGACGGCGGCGTGCACGCCCGGCGGCAGGACCCCGCCGGCGTCGTACGTGCGGGCGCCCCCGTACCGGCCCACCGTCGGGGACCCCCAGATGGCGATCTCGCGGCCGGACGCCCCCTCGTGGGGCTCCTCGACCATCTTCCCGTTGCCGGAGAAGATCGCGACGTGGTGGGCCGGGGCCCCCCAGAACAGCAGATCGCCCGGCTGCTTCGCGTCCCAGGCGACCGGGGTGGAGGCCGCCTGGTAGCCGGCCGCCGTCAGGCGGGGCCAGCCCAGGCCGAGCTGCTGGGCGGCCCAGTACACCAGCCCCGAGCAGTCCAGGCCCGGCGGGATCGAGGAGCCGCCCCACACGTAGGACACGCCGATCGCCCGCCGCGCGGCGTCGACGAGGCCGGATGCGCCCGCGAGCCCCTGCTCGTCGACGCCGCTCTTGAAGACGTTCTTGAGCGACTCGAACAGGAGCGTCGGGGCCTGGGCGAGGATCTGCCCCCAGACGCCGCTGCTGATGGTCGCCAGGAGGGCCTTCGCGGGCTCGATGACGAGGTTCGTGACGGCTCCCAGCGGGTCGGAGACGATGTCCGCGACCGCGGATGCGGTGTCCTTCACCCACCCGAGGGCCGCGTCGAACCCGGCCCCGACGGCCCCCCACACGCCGCCCTCGGCGAAGGAGACCCTGCCGCGACGCGCCCCGGTGTCGCCGACGTCGGCCAGGCCCCGCCCCCGGGAGGCGTTGACCCGGTCCAGCCAGGGCTTGCCGCCCAGGGCCCGCAGGGAATCGGGACGGATGATGCCCTCCCCGCCGGACATGCGGATGGCCCCGCCCCCGTCCGGTGAGAAGAAATGATATACATCCTTTCCGGGGGTGTAGCCCGGCAGCATCGTGCGCCACCGGCCGCCGGAGGCGTACCCGGAGATCGGGCTGACCGAGGGCAGGCGCAGGGACAGGCCGACCTTCTCCGCGATCGTGTCGAAGGCCTTCTTGATCCCGTCCCGGTAGACCGTGTTGATGACGAAATTGACCGGGGTGGCCGCGGCCTTCTTGATCCCGTTCATGGCGGTCTCGACGCCGGTCTTGAAATTGTCGAACCCCTTTTTGGCGGTGTCGATCGCGGTCTTGATCTTCGGGAATACCGTGTCGGCGACGAAATTGACCACGCCGGAGATCTTGTCGGAGATCCACCCCCACACCGGGGAGATGACATTGTTCCACAGCCACATGAAGATCGGGCCCAGGACGTCGCGGACCACCGCCACCATGGCCGAGAAGATCGGAGAGACGACGCCGTTCCACACCATGGAGATGATATTTCCGATGGTCTGGAACGCGGGCTGTACGACGCTATTCCACAGCCACATGAAGATCGGGCCCAGGGTGCCGCTGATGAAACCCCACAGGGCGGACAGGGCCGGGTAGATGACGTTGCTCCAGGCGGAGACGATCAGATTCCCGATCGCCGTGATGATCGGCTGGATCACGCTCCACAAGGTGGAGATCATCGGCATCAGGACCCCGGTGACGAAGCTCCACAGGGCGGACAGGGCCGGGGAGATGTACTGCGTCCAGGCCGCGGAGATGATATTTCCGATGGCCGAGAAAGCCGGCTGTACGACCCCCGTCCAGAAACCGGTGATCACCGGCCCCAGGGTGCCGGTTATGAAGCCCCACAGGGCGGACAGGGCCGGCAGGATCGCACCGGTCCAGACCGTGGCGATGAACGCCCCGATGGTGGAGAAGACCGGCTGGACGGTCCCCGTCCAGAAGCCCTGGACCGCAGGCGCCAGACTCCCCGTGATGAAAGCCCACAAGGCGGACAGGGCCGGGTAGATGTAGTCGGTCCACGCAGTGGATACAGCACCCCCGACAGCGGCGAGGATCGGCTGGACGGTCCCCGTCCAGAACTCCTGGACCGCAGGCGCCAGAGTTCCCGTGATCCACTCCCAGGCGGCGGCCGCGGCGTCCCGGACGGAGAACAAGAAAGTAACGAAACCGGAGTCCTCCTCCAATCCGAACAGGTTCCCGTCGAAATCGCCGTGGGCCAGAATGTTCCACACCGACTGGATACCGGGGAGCAGCGTCCCGGAGATCCAGTCCCATACGGCGGAGATCGCGGGCCAGATCCATTCCTGCCACACCGAGACGACGATTTTACCCAATTCCTGGACCTTGAGCCGGAAGCCCTCGTTGCGCTGGTACAGCAGGTAGAGCCCGGCCGCGAGCGCGGCCAGGACGGTGATGACGATGCCGACGGGGTTGGCCCGCAGCGCCGCGTTCAGACCCTGCTGAGCCAGCGTGGTGGCCGCGATCCAGGCCTTGACGGAGGTCAGGATGGAGAATCCGGCGTAGGCGGCGACGGCGACGCCCACGGCGACGCCGAGGGCGAGCATCTCGTCCTTGTGACCCTTGATCCAGTCTATGGAGGAGGATATCGAGTCCGTGATCGACCCCATGAGGTCGGTGACGCCAGGCTTGATGTAGTCGATCAGGTCCTTGAACCCGCCGACGATGGTCGCCTGCAGATTGCCCGCGGCTCCCTCGATGGTCTTGGTCGAGCGGGCGGCCGCCTGGGCCGCCTCGTCCGAGCCGAGCTGGAGCACCGCGTCGTTGAACTCCTGGGCCGTGACCTCGCCTTTTTCAAGGGCTTCACGGAAATTACCCGTGTAGGCGCCCGCGTTGAGGAGCGCCTCCTGAATCTTCCCCGACGCGCCTGGAATCGCGTCGGAGAGCTGATTGAAGTTCTCCGTCGTGAGCTTTCCCTGGCCCGCGGTCTGGGTCAGGACCATGCCGACGCTGCTGAAGGTTTCTTTGTTCCCCCCGGCCACGGCATTCAAATTGCCTGCGGCTTCCGCCAGCTTGTCATAGTTCTCGACGCCGTTGGCGGCCAGCTGCGCCGTCACGTTCTGGATATCGGACAGGTCGTAGACGGTCTCGTCCGCGTATTTCTGGGCGGACTCCTTGAGCCGGTCGATGGTGGTGGTGTCGATCCCCGCGAACTGGAGCGTGGAGACGAACTTGTCGGTGGCGTCGGACGCCTCGATGGCCTCCGACGCGAAGCCGCCGATGCCGACGGCGGCGCCCAGCGCCAGTACCGGGGCCACCGCCGAGCGGGCCAGCGACCCCACGGAGGACACGCGGGCGCCAGAGTCGCCGACCGAGCGGCTCACCTCGTCTGCGGAGTCGTCCACGTCGTCAAGGGCTTTGGCGAGCGAGTGCAGAGACGGCTCGGTGGCGACGACTTCACGTTTCGTCTTCCCCGTGGAAGCCGCGAGCGCGTCGGCGGCGGCGTCGGCTTCGCGCGTCGCCTGGGTCTCCTGACCGAGGGTTCGGGAGTGGCTGGCGGCGGCGGCGTCGGCCGCGCTGTTGGCTGCCTTGGACGCGTTCAGGGCCCGCGCGTAGGCGGCCTCGGCGCTGGCGACGCTGGAGGCGGAGGCGGTGCCGGAGGAGCGGGCCCGGTTCAGGGCGGCCTCGGCCGCCTCGACGTCGGCGGCCGCGGAGGCCTCGCGCTCACGCGCGGCCGCGAGCGCGCGCCCGGATGAGGCGGCCGCGTCCTGCGCCGTGGACAGCGCCCGGCCGGCGGCTGCGGCCTCCTGCCTGAGGCGGCCGGCGGACTTGCCCAGGGGGTCGGCGATCGCGTTGACGACGTCCTTGCCGGCCGAGGCCGCGGACTTCTGGAACGCGGCGGCGTAGGCCCTTCCGGCCTCGTTGCCGACGGCGGGCATCTGCCCCTTGACCTCGCCGGCGACGTCCTTGAAGAAGCCCTTCATGGAGGGGACGACGTCGATGAAGACGGTGCCTCCCTTGTACGCGGGCACGGGGCGTTCACCGCCTCTCCGCGAAGTACCGGGAGCCCCTCGCGGGGCGGTCGGGTCAGTTCAGGGCCCAGGGGGTGAGGGCGGCGATGATGTCCTCGGCGGCGGCCAGGGCGGCCTCCTGCCGGATCTCCTCGACGGCCCGGGCGACGGCCGATGTGGGTCTGGGGTGGGTCGTCTTGCCTCCGAGGGCCGCGACGATCAGGTCGAACAGGTCCCACAGGGCCTGGGCCTCGGCGCTCGCCTCGGTCAGGGGGCCGGCATCGTCCTGCTCGTCCTCGGTCTCGGCGGCGGCCCGGGCGATGGCCTCGACCCGGTGGGGGTCGGGGTCGTTGAGGATCGCCGACGTCGTCCGCGAGGTCCTGGGCAGGCCGTCGATGAGATCGAGCAGGAACGTCCACCGCCTGGCCCTGAACAGGGCCGGGGCGTCGTGACCCCGGTCCGCCAGGTCCTGGATGATGGGCCTCCGGTACCGGCTCAGCCGGTCACGGAGGCGGGCCCTTCCCCCGCGTCGCCGAAGAACGCCCGGTAGTGGGCGCCGATCTCCCGCAGGAGCACGGTCACCTGCCGGGCGGTCAGATGGGCGGTCAGGTGGGCGTAGTCCTCCTCCGACACCCAGCGGCGCAGGGCTGCGGACAGGGAGGTCGTCTGCTCCATGTCGGTCATGAACCGCTCGGCCTCCTCGACGGACAGGGAGAGCGGGTCGGGGAAGGAGACGACCCTGTTGGCGACCCCGAAGGTGAAGGGGGCCGGGTCGGCGGCGCCGTCGAGCTTCTTCAGCGCGGCGAGGGTCAGTGTGGGCTTAGTGGCCATGGCAGTGGTCTTCCTTACCGGATGTCGTCGTGGGGCGGTTCAGTCGGCGGCGGGACCGTCATGGTCCTCGGACGGGGCGGGGATGAGAGACAGCTCCGTCCCCGGGCCGGGATCGACCCCGGGCTCGGGCTCCGACTCGGCGGCGGGACCGGGGCCCGACTCGAGGGCGCCGGGCTCGGGTTCGGGCTCTGCGGGGTCGCCGCCGGCGGCGGGGTCAGGGGCGTCGGCGGCCTGCTGCCAGCCGGAGTACCTGAGCGAGTTGGCCTCGGCGGGGTCGTCGGTGGTGCGCTCGACGACCCGGTGGCCGGCGGCGGTGGGGATCTTCTTGGTGAACGTGGGCACGAGCGGGCTCCTTAGGGCTGGTCCTCCGCGAGGGGTGGTGGGTCGGGGCGGCGGCCGGGAAGACCGGCGGCCGCCGCCCCGACGTCTTGGGGCGGCCTCAGGCGGCCTTGTCGAAGTCGAGGGCGTCGATGCTCCTGACCGCGCCGGTGCCGCCGATGTAGTGGCGGCACGGGGTCCCCAGGACCGCGTCGGTGAACACCGACAGCTCGAGATCGAACTGCGTCGGGTCGCTGGACTTCCAGGCCTCCTCGGGGATCGTGGCGGGCTTGACCCTCGGGAAGCCTCGGCCGATCAGCCACTCGTTGTCCGCCGGCCCGTCCGCCATGACGGCCAGCAGCCGGTACTCGTCGTGCAGGGGAACGGGCGCCTCGTCGAAGACGACCTCTCCGGTGTCCTTGTTCGCCTTGGTCTGGGACAGGTCGAGGCCGTAGACCAGCTGCTGGAGGTTGCGCCGGTAGGGCTCCAGGCACGAGAACTTGATGGTCTTGGGGGCCTTGACGACGTCGGTACGCACCGACTCGACGTAGCCGAGGGCCTCGACCTCCTCCAGGCTCACGTCGACGGAGACCGTGAACCCGTCCTTGGTCATCATGCCGACGGGCCACCAGCCCGTCTCCAGCTCCTTGAGCTGACCCGTCCCCTCGGTGAGGGCGGCGGGCAGGGCAACGGTGGTCGGCGCCATGAAGACGACGACATTCAGGCCCTTGCGGATGTTGCCGCGGTTGTTGTGCTTCTTCTTGAGCGCCTCGATCGTCGTCGTGGCCATCGTCGGTTTCCTCTCGGTTCAGTCGGTGGGGCGGTAGGTGACGTCGAGGACCATGGAGGCGACCTCGACCTGTTCGTAGTAGGGGCGGGCGCCCGATTGCTGGGTGACCGCGACGTCGTCGACGAACCCCGCCGGGGTGTCCAGCGGGCCCTCGCCCAGGGACCGCCGTAGCGCGGCCGCCAGATCCGCGGCACCCCGCCCGCCGGGGCCGGCGGGGGTGGTGGCGTAGACGTCCACGGTCAGCGTGGCGACCGTGTCGACGTACCCGTCGACGACGTCGAGCAGGGCCACGTGCACCAGCGGCATGGGGCCTCGCGTGAAGTCGATGTCCAGGACCGTGGTGGTGGGGGCGCCCGTGATGGCGGTGACCGCCGCGCGGATCACCCGGACCGGATCCAATCCGCTCATGTCATGACCTCCTTCTCCCCCTGCGGGCCGCCCTGGCGGCCCTGGTGGCCGCCAGGGCCCCGAGGGTGTACGCCCCCGGGATCACGTACCGGAAGCCGGCGTGGGCGCGAACCGCGCCGGCGAGGTGCCCGAACTCGACGGCGGCCGCGTACGGCGCGTCGGTGATCACGCGGCCCGACGCCCGCCGGGACTCCCCGCCCCGCTTGGTGACCACGGTCGCGACGGTGGGCTCCACCCGGAAGGAACCGGCGAGCCGACCCGTCCGGTACGGGGCGGTGAGAGAGGCCGCGCCGGCCACGTCCTGGCCAGCGGCGGTCATGGCCGCCCGCATATCCGAGGAGATGAACAGGGCGGCCAGGCCGGCCTTGTCGACCTCGAAGTCCCTCGTCCTACGGGCCATAGCCGGTTACCTCCTGGTCAGGGCGACGACCAGTCCCAGGGGCCAGGGGGCCGGCGGGGCCTCCACGGCCCAGGCGCCGGCCAGAGGGTGGCCGGGCGGGATGGTGACGGTGTCGCGGTGGTGGATCGGGGCCCCGGGCGGGGCGTAGAGGGCGGCCGAGGTTTCGGGGGCCTCGGAGGCGGCCGGGTCGGTCAGGCCCGGGGCGGCCGACGCGCCGGGGGCGACCAGGCAGCCGGGCACCTCCACGGGGCCGGCGGGGGCGGCGAGGTAGCCGTCGGGGGTGCGGTGCACGGGCCCGGTCACGGTGACCGGCGTTTTCCACCTGCCGGGCGTGCGATGGCGCCAGCGGCCCGTCACAGGGGTCTCCCGCGGCGGGATGTCGGGGCGGAGAACACCTGCTGACGTCGGCGGCCGCGGCGGATCCCGAGGACGTCCTTCTCCGTGTCGGTCACGTAGATCCCGCCGGGGTCGTCCCCGGAGTGCGTGACCGAGGTGGTCAGCGGGCCGGTGGTCTCGGAGTAGGAACGAATCCCCTCGGGGTTGGTGACGACGCGCAGGACCATCGCGGCGACGACGTCCCGGGCCGTGTCCTCCAGCTCGGGGTCCCCGGCGACCCGGGTCGCCAGGGTGCGGTCGAGGCGCTTCAGGATGCGTTCGGCGCGCCCGATGAGGGTGGTCAGCGCGTCGTCGCCAGGCAGGTCCCCGGGGTCGAGGAGCCACCCCGCTCTGACGTGCTCAGGGGTTGTCCACGCCATCGTCGTCCTCCCGGGAGGAGGTCTCGTCCCGGACGATCATGAGGAGGTCCTCCTTCTTGCGCGCGCCGGCGAGGTCGACGCCGTGGTCCGCGGCCCAGGCCTGGATCCCGGTGATCGTCCACGACTCGTCCGGGACGACGGCGTCCCCCTCCCCGCCGGGGCCGGTCTCCGGGCCGGTGTCGTCGTCGGCGTCCCAGCAGGCGGGGTTGGTGATGAGGGCGGCGTCGTCGGGGCCGGGGACGCACCCGGCCGGGAGCATCACGCTCCCGGCCGGGCGGTGCACCAGCACCGTGGCGGCGAGCCGGCGCATCACAGGACCTTCGCGGCCATGGCCAGGTTGGCGTTGGCCAGGACGGGCATGGCGATCGCGTCCACGTCGATCGACACCGTGCGCGGGGTGCGGTCGGCGCGGTCCAGGGACGCGACGATGCCGGGCAGCTGGTCGTCGTCGATGCCCATGTCGGCGTCGTCCGCGGCCAGGGTCTGCCCCCAGAACGTGGCGCCCAGGGCGCTGGCGGCCTCGGCGTCGGGATCCACGGGTGCGGGCAGGAGCAGCAGCGTGTCCTCGGGCAGGACCCGCAGGCGCTTGCCCCCGCGCTGGGTGCGGCGGTCGTAGACCACCAGGGAGGGCAGGCCCTCGGCGTCCAGGATCGCGTTGACCTGGTCCATGGACGCGGCGCGGGAGGCCCCGTCGATCAGCTTGACCTGGAACTCCGTGGCGGCGCGGATCGCGCGGGCGATCCTGGAGGAGACCACGAGGGCGCCGGGCCGCTCCCCGTTGAGGTCGGCATAGGCGTCGGCCCAGCCGATCATGTCGTCCAGGATCTTGGCGCCGGACGCGTTCCACAGGGTGGCGGCCGTGACCGTCATGGACGGGTCCCTGCCGAAGTCGTCCTCGGTCGTGAAGTTCTCCTGGTCGATGGTCGCCTTCCCGGTGGCCAGGACGGTGCCGCGCATGCGCTCGGTCCGGTCGGACACGCCCTGGACGCTGCGCAGGGCCTCCTTGAGGACCACGTCGCGCAGGACCTCGTCGGAGGCGCCGCGGGCGCGCAGCTGGAGGTACTCGCCCACCGGCTTGAGGGAGCCGATCGCGGGCAGTTCGATGATGACCCGGCCCAGCCTGCCGGGGGCGATCACCTCGGGCTCGGCGTCGAAGGCCCGGTAGGAGGCCTCCTCCACCAGGCCGGCCTCGCCCTTGGCGAACTTCACCAGCACGTCGGGCACGAAGGTGTTGGGCAGGAACCGGGCCAGCAGGCCCTTGGCGCGCTCGGTCTCCTCGAAGGCGGCGCGCACGAAGCCGGTCAGCTCGGCCGGCTCGATCAGATCAGTCCACAGAGACATCTCAGGCTCCCTTCGGGATGTAGACGCAGGAGGTCAGGTCGTTGCCCGCGGCGGGCACGGCGAAGCCCGTGTCGGGCAGGTTGGCGATCTTGACGCGGACGTGGTCCACGACCGGGACGGCGAGGCGCCCGCGGTCGGAGGGCTGGTCGGTCAGGAGGAAGCCGACCAGCTTGGCGGAGTCGCCCCCGCCGGCCTGGTCGTAGGGGACGACCTTCTTGCCGCTGATCGCCAGAGCGGTCCCCGAGGGGATCACCCGGTCCCGGGTCTTGGCCGTGAAGTCGGCCGGGTCGAGGGTCAGGGTGCGGGCCGCCTCGACTCCGTGCAGCGACCCGAGCCAGGTCTGGTCGCCCGGGGAGACGGACTCGGTCTTGATCTTGGGCATGACGCCCCTTCCTTTCAAGTGATGCGGATGGTCAGGAGCTCTGCGGGGTGCGGGAGCCGAACCGCTCGGTGAACCAGGAGCGGCCGGAGGCCAGGCCGCCCGAGCTCCTCCCCGCGGTGGTGGAGCCGTTGGCCCTGGGGTTCCTCGCCCCGGGGCCCAGGCCGCCGGAGGCGGGCCCGGTCCCGTTCTTCCACTCCAGGAGGGCCTTGGCCTGCTTCTCGATGCCGGTCCGGTCGGTCCCGGTGAGGAAGTCGGCGGGGACGCCCTTGTCGGCGGCGATCTCGGCCCGCAGGGCGGCGGCCTCGGCGGCGGCGGCACGGGCCTCGGCGGCGGCGGTCTTGGCCTCCAGGTCGGCCAGGCGGTCGGCGGCGCGCTGCTCGGCCGTCTTCTTCTCGTCCTCGGCCTTGTCGTAGGCCGCCGCCTTCTTCTTGAGGTCCTCGTAGTCGGAGTACCTGGCCCTCTCGCGGGCCAGGCGGTCGCCGATGATCCGGTCGAGCTCCTCCCGGGAGGCCGGCGGGGTCCACCCGGGAGCCCCGTCGTCCTTCTCCTTCCGGCCGTCGTCGGCGGGCGGGGCTCCGGCGCCGGGGTCGGTTCCGGGGGCGGTGGCGAAGCGGGCGAAGCGGGGCAGGGTCCTGCTGCGATGCATGTGGTTTCCTCCAGTGGAGTTCGTGTCCGAGCGCTTGCCGCTGCTCGTGGTGCGGAAGATCCTCCGCCCGCGCCGGCGGCGAAGAACGGAGAACCTGGTAGAATTCGGTCAGAAGCAGGGGGAACCCCGCGCAATCCCCGAAATAACGGGACGTTGGAACGCACGGGCCCTACCCCTGCTTCTTCACGCCCGTGCCAGGTCGATCTCGGTGAGCTCGCCGCGGGCCATCACCCACATGCGGGCCACCCGGTTGTCCGGGTTGCGGATGTTGTAGAGCTCCAGCTGGCCTCTGAGTTTGGGGGTGAGCCGGTGGAGGCCCAGGTCGATGACGAACGAGTCCTTGACGACGCCCTTCTCCCGGGCCTTCCTCACCGCCGGCTGGATCAGGTTACGGATCTTCCCGTAGTTCGGGGTGGTCGCCTTGAGCTCGGTCACCGTGTTCTCGTTGGTGAGCCACACGAAGTCGTTGGTGGGGGCTCGGCCCTGGCCGGGAATGTAGGGGGAGCGCGGGATCCACCTGACTTTCTCGCCGAGCGCCTCCATCGCCTCGAGGAACTCGATCTCGTGGGGGTAGAGGGCCTCCCCGGAGGTGTCGGAGGCCAGGGCGGCCTGGCGGCGCGCCCACTCGGCCTCGTCCGGCCCTCCGCGGCGGCGTTCGGTCCTGGCGATCCTGCGCCGCGGCCGCCGGGCCTCCGCGGCGGAGGGCTCCGGGGCCGTGCTCCCCGTCGAGGGGCTCCCGGCGTCGGCGGCGGCCTCGTCGAGGCGTCTGGAGTGGACGTGCTTGCGCCACTGGTCGAGCGTCGCCGTTCCGCCGGGGGACTGGGCGGCCAGGCGCTTCCACTGCTCGTGCAGGCCGGCCACGATCGGCGGCACGTCGTCGGGTGAGAGGACCTCCTGCGCCTGGCAGTGGCAGTTGTCGTGGTAGGACTGCCCCGCTCCGGCCCTGGCCTTCGACGTGGTGCGCAGGACCGTGTCCTTGGAGTAGACGGCCCCGCGCGAGGCCAGCATGAGGCAGAACGCGCAGGCGCCGGGGCGGGGCACCCGCGCGAAGCCGGTGCCGGCTGCGGCGGTCGCCTCGTAGACCGTCCGGCGCTGGGCGCCCCGCACCAGTCTGTCGACCGACACCGCGGCGCGCCTGGCCGGGTCCTCCCCGGCGAGCGCGTAGCCGGCGACGCCCCGGGCCTGGGCCAGTCCGATGACGTCGAGGACCCTGGGCGCCGGCAGGTCCAGGCGGTCGGCGGCCCCCCTGACGGAGATGAGCGTGTCCGCGGTCGCCGAGGAGGCTGCGCGCCCGTACTCGGCGTGCAGCGCCCGGATGAGGTCGGCCAGCTGGGCGCGGGTCATGAGCGGGTCGGTCTCGAACGCCGCCAGGAGGACCTGGACGGCGCGGGCGGACAGCTCGTTGATCGAGAATCTCAACGCCTCCCACGGGTCCAGGCCGGTCATGCTCACCCCTCACCGGTGTCCGACGAGTCCCCTCTGCGCTCGACGATGTCCCGCGCCGCCCCGGACACCGACGCGGCGCTGTCGGCGAGGCTCCTCACCAGGGACTCGGTTCGCCGTTCGGCGGCCTCGACCAGGAGCCTCTGCCTGGTGACCCGGTCGAAGCCGAGCAGCTCGTAGGTGACCTCGCTCGTCGGAGGCAGAACTCCGGCGGTGACCAGGGTCATCACCGACTGGGCCTGGGCGGCCTTCGTCGGCGTCGAGGCGTCCCGCCACACCGGCCGGATGCCGGCCAGGTCGTCGACCTCCCAGGGGAGCCCCCGGGCGGCCCTGGAGGCCATGGCGGCCAGGATCGCCACCTCGGCCCAGGCGGCCGCGAAGTCGTTCTGGGCGCTCTCGGCCACGGAGATCAGGTCTGACTCGGCGGCCCGGATGGCGTCGGCCGAGGCCGGGTTGTCCTGGACGATCCCCAGATAATTGACGGGGATGGACGACTCGCCGGCGAACATCGTGGCCACGGAGCGCAGTTCGGCGGCGTGCGGCTCCATGGACGCCTGCGCGAACTGGCCCGCCACAGGGTTGGACTCCGATGTGTTCCCGTTGTCGTCGACGGGGCGGGAGGCGACCAGGAGATGACCGATGATCGACTCCCACCCGGGCTTGAGCTCCCCGTTCTCGTCCTCGAAGGCCTCCATGTCCGCGCCCAGCAGGTAGCGTTGCGGGGCCGAGAAGAACTCGGCGGCGATCTCGGAGCGCAGGAGCGTGCGCACGGCGTGGTCCGTCAGGCGCATCACCGGGCGGGTGATGCGCGAGGTGCCGAACGGGCGGCCCGGCACGGTGCCGTAGGCGACGCACACCACCGGGACCCGCCCGAAGCGGTGGGGCAGGTCCTCCACCCGCCAGTCGCCCGTCACGGTCTGACGGGACATTCGGACCTGCCTGACCGGCGTCCACCAGGACATCTGCATGACCGCGCCGAACTCGTTGCGCACGTCAACGGTCAGGGCGTTGTCCAGGGCGTGCCTGCGCTGGTTCCACGTCCCGGAGGCGTCCGTGGCCGTGTAGGTGGCGATCACCGCCGGCGGCTCCCCCGCCCCGGTGTCCCCCACCGTCACGGCGATGAAGGCGCACCCGTCGCGCAGCGCCGCGGTGTGCGCCTGGCGGGCGCCGACCTCCATGTGGTTGAGGTCGAAGATCTGGCGCACCTCCTCGTCGCTGCGCGCGGCGTCGGGGACCGCGAAGCCCTCGATGTTCAGGCGGGTGGACAGGACGTTGACGGCCTTGGCCGGCCACCCGACCACGGGCATGAGGTCCTCGAGGTCCGGGGGGATGGCGATACCGATGTTGCGGATCCGCTCCTCCCCGTCGTAGTAGCGGCGCCGCAGCATGTTGCGTCTGCGCCGCGCCCCCAGGACCCGCAGCACCCTGTTGAAAGCCGGCAGGTCGTCCCCCAGCGCCGTCGCGGCGTCCCGGGAGTGGTTCGCCGGGTTCGTCAAGTAGGTCAGGGTCATGCCAGCACCCCTCCTCTGCGACGACGTCGAGCGGGCCCGGAGGCGCGGACCCTGCCGGAGTCCAGGACCACCTTGGCTCCCAGCCTCGCCCCGACCATGCACACGGCCAGGTCCACGAGACGGTCGGAGTCCCGGTTGACCTTGCCCAGCGAGTAGCCCCACTGGTTGGGGCGGCGCTTGGCGTTGTGGACGTGGACGCGCAGCGCCGGATCCCCGTCATGGGTGAAGGGGCGCCCCTCGTCGGAGTCGATGTCCATCGCCGTCCTCATCGCCATGTCCGTGAACGCCTGGTTGCGCCGAACGGCGCCGCGAGCGCTCATCCTCATGTCGAACAGGACCGCCGACCCGCCGGCCCCGGGGGTCGCCCACACGGCCACCCTGCGGCGGAAGTCCCTATGCCATCCCTCGATGGCGTCGGCCCAGTAGAGGGCCTCGGTCGAGTCGTCCCTGGCGGGGGACGGGTCCACGCCGAACCAGGCGACCCGGTAGCGGTCGAAGGCCCGGCGGACGACGGCGTCGACCTCCGTGCGGGGCGCCAGCCAGTCCTCGCCGCGATGGCCGTGGGGGCGCTGCCAGACGCCGAGGACGAAGACGTGCCCGTCGGACAGGCGGCAGGCGACCAGGCCCGTGGCGTCCTGCGACTTCGAGCAGTCCAGGAACATCGCGATCCGGTCGCCTTCGTCGACCCTTCGGGGGGAGGCCAGGGCGTCGAAGCGCTGGGGGTCCACCCAGGAGTCCTCGGCCGCGGCCAGGCCGTTGAAGTAGTAGCGGATGGAGTCGGCCACCGGCGTGCGCGGATCCAGCATCTCGCCGTCGAGCCTCTCCAGGTCGGCCCACGGCGCGTCGCTGTAGGCGGCCCGCAGGCCCGCCATCCGCGAGCGCTCGTCGTAGACGTCCGCGTCGGGCGGCGCCTCGATGGAGTCGTACAGGATGTCGTGGCGGAGGGCGCCCGGCCGCTGCTGGACCTGCCACGCCGTGAAGGACTGCTCGGCGACGGAGTCCTCGCCCGCCAGGTGGGCGTTGGTCAGCTCGACCACTCGCGCCTGCACGTACGCCGGGGACTTGCCCGCGTTGCGGCGGGCCACGCGGGAGATGCGGTGCCCGCCGTTGGACGAGGTCATGTGGTGGGACTCGTTGAGGAGCACCGCCGTCGCCGGTGTGCCCTCCATCGTCCTCTCCGAGGCCGTCAGGAGCTCGATGCGGCCGATCGCCGTGTCGATCCGGGTCTTGCCGGGATCCACGTCGTAGTCGTCCGCGAGCGCGGCGGAGACCATGCCCGAGGCGACCTCGAGCAGCTCGCCGGCCTGGGTCGCCGAGTTCGCGGCGACCTGCACCTTGGACCAGCCGCGCTCGACGCCCACGGGCCGGCCGGAGGCGTCGAAGCCATCGAGCTGGCATGGTCCGCACGCCTCGATCCATGCGAGTGCGGCGCCGAAGGGGTCCTTGCCCGTCCCCTTGGCGCCTCGTTTGACGGCCGAGCGGTAGACGAAGCGCCCCGTGTCCGGGTCGAGGGCGTACCACAGGTACAGGAAGCGCTTCTGGCCGAGGGTGAAGGTCCAGGGCTCCTCGGTGAGGTGGTGGACCAGGTAGTCCTGGGCCCAGGAGATGACCTGTCCTCCCAGGGTCGGGGGCAGGAGGGCGAGGCGCTCGTCGCAGTTCCAGGGCTTGGCGGGGTCTCCGGGCCAGGGGATGGTCATCCACGCGCCCGTGCCGGGGTCGACCCAGTAGCCCGGGGGCGGGTCAGGTGAAGTCGGCTCGCGCACTGCTGATGGGCGTCACGGCGGCCCGCGGGGCGTCGGGCGCGGGGGCGGGCGCGACCTCCCAGCGCAGTCGCAGCATGGACCACGGGTTCAGGCCGAGGCGGTCCGCGTAGGCCATCGCCGTTCTGGCGGCCCTGTGGTCGCCGAGTTCGGCGAGGGCCTTGGCGCGGCAGTAGCCAGCGACCTCGCGGGTCCAGCACTGCTTCTCCCACTGGACGGCCATCGGCGTCGTCCAGGCCCGCGACCAGATCTTGCGCTCCAGGTCGGCCGCGGCGTCGCACGTGGCCTGCACCTGCGCCGCCGTCGCCCGGGCCTTGGCCGCCCGATCGAGAAGGCGGTTCCGCCGGCGCCCGTCATCCTCTTCCCCGGCCCGTGCCTCGAGCGCCGCCGCCTCGGTGCGCCAGTGCTCGGCGACGGCGAGCATCGGGCTGGACGGCAGGGGCCACGTCGGGGTGCGGCCGTGGCGCCCGTCCGCCGGCAGAGGCGTCATCGCGAAGGTGGCGTTGCGCCTCCGCCGCCTGTCCGGGTGCTTGGGGAGCGGTCCCGACGGCATACCCACCACCCCCACGAAACAGTGTCACATCAACGGAAAACTATTACCATCCGAAACGCGGGAACCCGTACGCGGTCTAACACCCTATGCCGCCCGTAGTTGGAAAGACCCCCAGGAGGGGGTATGTGGCCCGGGTCACAAAATTGTCGAACAGGCGTTCGATCACCAGGTGTCCGACGGGTGCGGGCGCCGCGGTCGCAGACGAGAACGCCTGGCGCGCCCCCGAGCGGCCTCAGCCGCGGTCTTGACCGCGTGGCACGACGCGCACGCGCCCTGACCGTTGGCCGGATCATAGCACGCGCCGCCCTCGGCCACGGGCACGACGTGATCGGCCTCGGTGGCGCGACCGGTGCAGCCGGGCAGCCGCAGCCGGCACACGAACCTGTCCCTGCGCAGCACCGCCTCGCGCCACCGCCGGTGCTCGACCGACGACGTCCGCGAAGGGCCCGACCGCCACACCATCGCAAGCTCCTCCCCCGATCCCCGGGTCCGAGGCGGGGCGGCTACGTCCGCCCCGCCGAGCGACGGCGCTCGCGCTGCTCACGGAACCGGGTCAGTTTCGCCGGCTGCTGGTAGACGGCGTCGAGCAGTGCGCTCATGAAGTTCAGGACGTCGTCGCACTCCTCCTCGTCGACCGCCTCGACGAAGTCGCCGTGCGCCATGTCATTGCCCACGAGACGGATCTCGTGGGCGGTCTCCTTCATCAGAGGGGAGATGATCCGCTGCTCCTCCAGGGCGTCGATCTTCTTGACCAGGGGGCCGTCGGTGACCCCCTGGTTCTTCGCCACGGCCTCCACCACCGAGCGGGCGAGAAGTATCGCGGCGCGGTAGGAGCGGATCGAGTAGCAGGCGTAGGCCTCGGACGCCGCATCGCCGATGGGGGAGGGCACGTCCTCGAACCTCCTCCCCAGCATTGTCGCCGGGAGCCACTCGATGTCGGCGTCGAGCCCCTCGAAGTACTCATCGCACTGATTGAAGTGCCAGTGATCCGCACCCAAGTCATAGGGCGTCTTCGCGACGGAGGCCGCCTTGCAACTGTCGCACCGGTACGCCCGGGTCCAGAAATCCCCGTCGGCGGACCGGACTGAATTACCGACCGGAGCCATGTGCGTGTACTGCTCGCAGTTCCAGCAGACCCTTGAAGCCACAGCCCAACAGTACCCCCGGCAGCCGCCGGAACCCCGCGCCGCGCCCGGTCGAGGCCGGAAGGGCACACGTGTACCGCTGGCACCAATGTTGCACCTACCCCGAGCGCCTGTCCAGTGCGGAGTCGGAGCCGGCGTGTCGCGCCCGCCGGCGGGCGGCGAGGAAGGCCGCCGCCTCCACCTCCACGACGTCGTCCCAGCACACCCACGAGGCCCGGCCGACACGGCACCGGCGCACCCTCCCCCGGTGGATCCAGGAGCGGAGGGTGGAGGCGTTGAGGCCGGGGATGCGCTCCAGGGCCTCGGCCGCGCGCACCCACTCCACGCCGTCGGGCCCCGTCGCGCTCACTCCCCGCCCCCGTCCCCGGCCCGGGCGGCGGCCAGGGCCCGGGCCCTGAGGACCGCCCAGTCGTCCTCGCCCAGGAGAAGGCCGCAGGCGGGCAGGGTGCAGCGCACCAGCACCTGGGCGCCCGCGGCCGACGGCGGGACCCGGACCAGGGACAGGCACCCGCAGGACGGGCAGCGCACGCCCTGCACGCGCCGCTCGGGCTCCTCCACCGGGAACCGGCGCAGCGCCGCCCGCTCGCCCCCGGCCAGGTCGGCCAGCATGTCACCGGCCCAGGACTGCCCGGCCGCCCAGGCCAGGTGCGCATCCAGCCACCGGGCCAGCACCCGGGTCGAGCCCGGCCCGGCCGGCCCGAGCGGCTCGCGCCCCCCGGCGGACGGCGCGGTCCACCGGGTCGCCCGCGGCGGCGGCGGGACCGGTGCCGGGCGCTCGACGGCGACCTCCTCGCACCAGGACGCCAGCACCGAGTGCAGCTCGTCCGCCGCCGCCAGGGCCGCCGGGTAGAGCCCGCCGGCCCCCGGGCGACCGGAGGAGCACGATCCCATCCTGCCCAGCGGCGAGGAGACGGCCGGCTCGGCGACCTCGCACAGGTGCTCCACCAGCGACGGCAGCGTGCGCACCACCGACTGAAGACGCCCCCAGCACCAGCCGCACAGGCGACCGGCCTCGGCCGGACGCGGCAGACAACCCCGGCACTCGATCACCTCGCCGTCCCAACCCGAGGCGGTCCCATCGCAGCCGGGCAGGTGCTCACCGCGGATCGAACACCCCGAGGCGCAGAAGACGGTCATGGAAGTCCCTCCTTCTCCGGTGCAGAACGCACGGCCGAGAGTCCTTCGAGCGCTCCCAGCATCATCGTCGTCTCCTTCTCCTGCGGGAGAGCCCACGGCGGGCGCCACCCGTCCCGTCCCGTCCCGACTCCGACCCGGTCCCGTCCCGACTCCGACCCGAGGCCGTTCCGGCCCCTCCCGGACCCTCCCCGTCCCAGTCCCGTCCCGTCCCGGGGAGTACGGACTCCGAACCCCTCAAGGCCGCGCCGAGTTCGGACTGAGTTCGGACTGAGTTCCGAACTCGAGGCGGACTCAGGTGAGACTCAGAACACACGGGCTGTGGTTCTACGGGCCGGGGCGGCCGGTCGGGGCGGGGCGGGGCCGGGGCGGAGTCGACTGCGCTACGGGGCGTCCCCCAGCGCAGTCGTCTGCGCGGCGCCGCTCCCGCCCCGCCGTCAGCGCCGGGGTTCGCCCCACTGGGGCTACGTCCCTCGGACGCGCTGTCCGGCGGGGCCGACTGCGATGAGGGACCCGCGGGCGCACCGTGATCCGCGGTGCCGGGGTGCACGCCCTGGAGTCCCTGCGGACGCCCCGCAGCAGGCCGCTGCGGGACCGGGGGCGTTCCCAGGACGCGGACCGCCCGACCGGCCCGATCAGGGCCGGAGGCGTCCACCTTCGATTCGGAGTCGGCCGCCGCCGGGGAGGCGGGGGCGGGAAGCAGACCGCGCTCGGCCAGCATCTTGCGCGACCACGCGCCGTAGTACGGTTTCGCCGGCGGCGGGAGCAGCCGGTGGGACGCGCCCCACGAGCCGTCCTCGTCGTCCTGACGAGCACTGTTGCAGGTGATGCAGGCCACCACCAGCGTGTCCACGGTCCCGGGCCTGCCGGGTTCGAGGTGGTCCAGGGTGGCCTTGCGGTTGGAGACCTTGCCGGTCCAGTGCACCTCCCGGTGGCACCACCGGCAGTAGTCCCCGTCGCGCAGGATCACCGGCCACTTCAGGTTCGGGTCGGAGTTGTCCCGCTTGCGCTGCCGCTCTCGGTCCATCTCCTCCTTCTTGCGCAGGTGGATGAAGTCCGGGTCCTCCACCAGCCTCACGCCGGGCAGGCCGTCGATCTCGACGCGCTCGAGCAGTCCGACCCGCACGCACATGCCGGTCAGAACCTCGGCGCGTCCGAAACCGCCGGCGGCCTTGATGACCTGCCCCATGTTCAGCACGTAGTCGGTCGTGTACTTCGCGGACTCGCCCGACAGCGTCAGGATGAACCCCCGCACCTCGTTGAGGGTCCTCTCGTCGGCGTCGGGCAGCGTCTGAACCGCGAGCAGACGAGGATCGTCCGCCGCGGTATCGCCGATGCGCTGCCAGGCCATCAAGGAGTCCAATCAGTCGAAGGAGGAGGAATAAGGGGCGGGCCGCGAGCGCGGCGGGGCGCGGGGGCCCGGAGCGGGGTACTGGAGCGTCACGGCTCCTCGATCCCGTCCCAGGGCACGAGGCCCTCGATCGCCCGGTCCAGGGACTCGTACTGCCAGGACTCGATCCTGGGTCCGTCCCGGAGTGCGTCCAGGATCGTCTCCCGCTCACGGGCCAGGTCCTCCAGGAGGTGGCGGGGGACCGTGATCGGGTCGGTCATGTGGCGCATCTGGGTCGAGGCGCGCTCGATGTGGTACATGGCCCGTCGCAGGACGATGTCGAGCTCGGCGTCGTCCAGGGCCTGGGTGTGGGCGGCGACCGCGGCCTGGAAGACGGCCAGGCGCTGGTGGCGGTCCGGGCGCGGCGGCGTCGGAACCGTCCCGACGGAGGGCGCGGGGGTCCGCGGCCGACCGCCGCGCCCGCGGCGGCGTCGACGCCGACGGTTCCCGCCGGTCTGCTCGTCGCTCATCATCGGCGGGTCACCCCGATCAGGTCTGCGCCGGGGCGGCGGAGGACGAACAGCAGCAGGCCCATGGTCAGGGACTCGAGGGCCAGGGACAGGGCGTCGCTCCAGTGGTCGAAGCAGGCGGACGTGAAGTCGACGTCGACCACGCCCGGCTCGTCGTCGTACTTCATGACCGACAGGCGCATGAAGGCGCCGTGGCGGTCGTGGCGCGTGTACGCGGAGGTCGGGTTCTCCCGCACGCGCAGGCAGGTCCTGCGGTCGCACCACCACGGGTGCGAGGCGGGCGCGCACTCCCGACGCCGGAACGCCGGGCGCACGAAGACAGAGGTATCCTGAGGCATGGTCCCTCCCAAGGGATCGTGCGCCCCGCGCCCGTGCTCTTCCGGCAAGTCGATTGCGGACGCGGGGTGCTTCTTCATCTCTCTTGCGGTCCGTGTGGACCGCAAGGCGGACGATACCGCCCCCGCGGACGCAATGCAATCAGTATGGACCGCTAGCGTGGTTTGCGGCCGATGATCCTGTAGAGGTTGTTCCGATCCGTTCCAGCGGCCTCGGCGATCCGCTGCCGTGGGATACCGGCGTCGAGCGCGGCCCGGATGGCCCGCGAGCGCGCAGATGCGGCATCGGCCATAATCCGGCGTGCGCGTTCCGTCTCGGCGCGACTGGCCGCACTGGTCCGTTCCACAGCAGCCAACAGATCGCGGGCCTCGTCCTCGTTCACGTTCATCAGCTCCGATCATAGATGTCATGCCACGGCTCACAGGATCACCCGCCACAGGGAGGTGATCAGCGCCGCGAGCGCGGACAGTGCCAGCGCGCACACGCCGACGGCCAGCAGGTAGCCCAGGGCCGCGCCCAACAGCGACGGCGGCCGCGAGCCTGCGCCGTCGGGTGCCGTGGGTCCGGGCCGGCGGGGGCGGGGGGCCTCAGGCCTCCTCATCGTCGGCCCCCTCATCCTCATCGGTCGCCTCGGTGTCCTCGGTGTCGGGGTCGGGCTCGCCCTGGGCGTCGGCGTCGTCGAGGGCGCAGATCAGGGCCGCGGCGGCGACGGCGACCGCGCGGTCGTCGGCGGCGGAGCTGTCGGTCACGCGGGCGACGGCCTCGCGCAGCGCCTGGAGCTCGTCGGCGGGCACCTGCTCCACGCCGCCCTCGCCGCCGGGGAGCAGGTAGGCGGTGGAGTCGAGGTCGGCCTCGCCGATCAGGTCCCCGTCGGCGTCGTACACGCGGGTGCGGCGCCGGCTGAGGAAGGACAGGAATCCCTTGACGGGCACGTCGACCTCCACGACGCGGCCCACGTCCCTGGGGCGCCCCTCGACGAGGAGCGAGTCCCCGACGCGGATCTCGGCGACGGACACGGGGGTGACGGTATAGGTGTTCATGTGATCGGTTCCTTTCTGCGGGTTCTTCCGGTTCGGCGGGGTGTCGGGGAGGTCGGTCAGGGGTCCTCCCCGAGCGTGTAGCGGCCGGTGGTGAAGCCCTCGACGAGGACCTCCTGGCCCAGTCCGGTCAGTTTCGGCGTCCACCGCTGCCGGCGGCCGCCGTGGGTGGAGATCACGCGCTCGACGACGCGCACGTACCCCTTCTCGAGCGCCCACTTGGTGGGCCGGTTCCACATCTCGCCGCCGCCGGCGCACAGCCAGCCGTGCGCCCTCAGCCACGCGAAGAGCCTCTGCTGGCTGCACGCCAGCCCCTCCTGGGTCAGCACGTCGGCGACCGCCTTGACCAGGACCAGGCCGTCGGCGTCGGCCACAGCCCGCCCCAGAGCCGTGTGCGGGGCGTCGGCCTCCACCCTGGCCTCCAGGGCGGCGTGCTCGGCCGCGAGCGCGGTGCGGGCCGCGCGCTCCTCCTTCAGCCGGGTGGCCAGGCGGATGATGAAGTCGGGGTCCGTCAGGGCCCGCTCGGCCGCGTCCGGGGCGAGGTAGCCGCCGTGGCGGCGGATCGCCGGCAGGACCTCGCCGGTGACCCAGCGGCGGAACCGCCTGGCGCCCTCGATCTTGGAGGCGAACACGGCCTGGTACAGGCCCGACTCGGTGATGACGCTCATCGTCTGCTCGCCGCCGGGGGTACGCACTTGTGCGTACCCCTTCTCGTCGTCGTCGAGGCGGCGGGTCATGTCCGACGCCATGCGGTAGCCGAGAACGGCGGCGACGTCGGCCGCGATGAAGCGGGGCTCGCCGTCGGCGCCAACGGCGGTCCGCACCCGGCGGGCCCCGTAGGTGAAGGCCGTGATGCCCGTGCTCATGCCGGGGTCTCCCCTCCGAGGTCGGTCACGGCGATGCGGAACGTGAAGGTCCGCCGACCGAACTTCTTGGGCGAGAGGTCGTCGTCGGCCTCCAGGTGCGGGCCGACCAGGTGCCGGTGGTCGTCGTCGGGCAGCAGGCCGGCGTCGACCAGGCCGTCGACGATGGCCTTGGCCGTGGGCATGAGGTTGTGGGTGTCGCGCCGCCGCCGATCCGGGAACGCAATAGTGATCGTGATGCGGGCCCGGGTCAGGTGCGGGGCCCGGGTCAGGCGGGCGGTGGCCGCCGCCACCTCCCGGATCGAGCGGACCCGGGAGGAGCGCGCGTAGTAGTGCAGCCGCTGGTTGCTGGTCAGCACGTCCCCGGCCGCCAGGCGGAGGTCCGCCTCCCAGGCGGGAGCCGTCGCGGCGCTCATGAGACCACCCCCTCATCGGCGCGTCTCAACACGTCAAAAATGTGATCTTTAGCATGCGAAGAGCGCCTGCCGTCGCCCCACGACCGATGCCGACAACACGCCGTTCCAGTAGGCGGAACGCCTCTCCGACGCCCGCCACCCACAAAAAACAGACGTTCGAAAACCACAACATGTAGTGGCCTACGGATACCAGGCACCGTAGATATTGTGCCTTCCGTCCTGTCAGGGCAGTACAGTTCCACGCAGTGGCGAGTCGACAGACCCGCCCCGGGAAGAAAGGAGGTGAACCCATGGCCAAGGGCAAGTCCGGCGGCGCGCCGAAGTGGCGCTCCGCTAAGACCGGCCGCTACGTGACCCCCTCCTACGGGAAGAGTCACCCGGGCACCACGGTGAAGGAATCCAAGTGATCCGTGGCAACGCTCAGTAGCGCCGTCGCAGCCGGTGGGGGCGGTCCCGTTGCGGTCGGGGCCGCCCCCACCATTATGCCCGAGATGCCGCATTGGGCCCTCCATTCCGCTTCAGCCATCTGTCGATCTCCCTGCGCCGGTAGCGCACGCGCCGCCCGACCCGCTCGAAGGCGGGGCCCTTCCCCCTGCTGCGCCACTGCTCGAGCGTGTTGACCCTGATCCGCAGGTACTGGGCGACCTCGACGGTCGTCAGGAGCTCATCCCCCCTCACGCCGACTCACCCCCGGCGTCGGCGGGCCGGTCGTGCAGCCAGTCGGTGATCTCGCCCACCAGGCCGCGGTCGCGGTCGGGGGCGGTCTCCCCGCCGGCGGGGACGCCGTCGAGCAGCAGTCCCATCAGGGCCGTCACCCCGGGGCCGTCGTAGGCGGGCTCGTCCAGGGGCGCGTGGTCCGCGCCCCACATGGGGGCCGTCGCGCCCAGGACGGTCAGGCCGTCCAGGTCGTCGACGGCGCCGGCGGCGACCACGACATCCCCGGCGGCGGTCAGGCGCATCGGCAGGCCGCCCAGGGCCCGTCCGGTCGCCGCCCAGGAGCGCAGCGCGTCGGCGGGCAGGAACGCCGTCGCCCGGGCCGCCAGGGGCCGGGCGCAGGCCGCCAGGACCACCCCGGCGGCGCACACCCGCTCCTCGTCGCCGACCCACTCGCCCATGGCGCGCACCTTCACAGCGCGCCCCTCGAGCAGGCCGGAGGCGTCCGCCACCCGCAGGGTGCGGCGGATCGGGTCCACGGTCAGGGCCGCGGTGTCCCCACCCGCCTTGTCGAGCACGGCGGGGATGACCCTCGCCGACGGGGCCGTCAGGTCCAGGTCCGCCACCCACCCGGCGCCACCGCCGCCGTCGTCGGCGTCGGGTTCGTCGGCTTCGAGCAGCGGCGCCAGGGCCACGGCCGCCGAGGTCCGGTCGCCGGCCAGCAGGGCCAGTCGCATCGCCCCGGCGTCCACCACCACGCGGACGCGGTCGACGCCGCCCCCGTCCTTGGGCCTGCCCACGTGCGGGACCACCGCGGCCACGGCGGAGAGCAGATCCTCCATCCGGCACACCGCCGAGAGCCCGGCATCCAGTCCTGTTGTCGCGGTCATGCGGCCTCACCGCCCTCGGCGGCGGCGCCGGCACCGGCGTCGCCTTCGTCGGTGCCGGTCATGATCCGCTTCTCGATCGGCGACGGCGCGTACCCCCAGGCGGTCAGCGCCCCGAGGTGGGCGCGGACCATGCGCAGGTAGACGTCCCCGTGGCCGTCGGGGCGCCACGCGGTCTTCTCGATCGCCCCCTCCATGAGGGCCAGGTGGAGGGCGAGCAGCGCCCGGGCGGCCTCCAGGGGCGTCGCGGGCTCGACGAGGGAGTCGGGGTCGACCCCGAGGCGCTCCAGGCCCTTGTCCCTGGCGACCGGGGACACGTTCGCGTGGGCCCACCGGGCCACCCGCAGCTCGTAGGCGGCCACGCCCTCGACCGGCGGCCGGGGGCGGGCGAGGAGGACGTCGCGGATCCAGGTGCGGCGCACCGCGTTGGCGGCGTCCAGGTCCGCGTTGCTCCGGCGCACCCGGGCGCGCCGCCCGGCGTCCTGCTCCGACTGCGCCCCCGAGCGGGAATGGAAGTCCCGGTGCCCCTGGGCGGCCCACTGCGTGCAGACGTAGACCGGCTTGTAGGAGTGCACGCCGTCCTGGTCGTCCACCGACCAGTCGACGACCATGTACGCGGCGTGCCCGGGGCACGAGGCGTGGTCGGACGGGGTGATCGACCCGCCGTCCCCGTCGACCAGCATGACGAGCTCCCTCACCCCCTCCCGGACGTCCCTGACGTCGATGATCGTGAGGCCCGTGGCCGCGAGCGCGGCGGCGGCCTCCTCCCGGGCGGCGGCGTTGGCGGCGTCGCGGCGGGCGCGCTCGATGACGTGGTCGGCCTGCGCGGGGTCGCGGGAGATGCTCTGCGCCGCCCGCTGCGCCGCGTCGGCGCCGGCGACGTCGGCCAGGTCGGCCAGGCGGCCGAGGGTGACCAGGTCGAGCAGGGGGGACGTGCGGCCCAGGTCGCGCACCGCCTGCGGGGCGGCGGCCACGGCCTGGGCGGCGTCGATCTCGGCGCCGGGCGCGCCGGTGCGGCGGGTGATGTCCCGCCTGGGCACGCCCAGGAGCACCAGCTGGCGGATCGCCTCGGCCCGCTCCACCGGCAGGGTGCGGGCGTGCTCGTCGTTGGACACCAGCTGGCGCTCGACCCGGGCGGGCTCGTCGTCCACGGCCACGACCAGCGCCGGCACGGTGTCGAGGCCGGCCCTGAGGGCGGCGGCCAGGCGCCGGTGCCCGTCCAGGACCACCAGGCCCGTGGGCGTCGGGTAGACGTGCAGGTCCTTGAGCACGCCCAGGGCGCGCACCGTGCCCACCAGGCCGTCGGTGACGCGCAGGTCGCGGCGGATGTTCTCCCCGCCCTCCAGCAGGGACGGGTCCACGAGCACCCGCTCGCCCGGGGACACGCGCCCCAGCGGGGAGCGGGCCTCGGCCTCCGACAGCACCCTGGGCCCGCCCGCCGCGGGGGCCGGGGCGGGGCCGGCGGGGGCGATCCCCGCCTCCCGCAGGGCGCCGACCGTGTAGGAGGCCGGCGCCGTCGTCGTCGCCGGCCGGGCCACGCCCACCCAGCCGGCCCCCACCAGGCGGTCCATCACCCGCCGCAGGGACCGCACCGACAGGCCCGAGGCCGCCGCCAGATCCGCCTGCGAGACCGCCACGCGGTCGGCGTCGCCGGCCAGGGCCAGCAGGCGGGCCGCGACCGTGCGCGCCCGCGCATCCCCCTCACCAATCACCCCGGCGGCCGGTATCGCGGTTGTGGTCGTGGTTGTCGTAGTCATGAGAAGAACCCCTCCGAAGAAACAGAAGAAGCAGAAGCGGGAGTAAGGGACTGGGCTCGGCGCCGCGCAGCGGCGTAACGGGCGGCGGCGGGGTTGGCGGGCAGGCCGTGATCCGAGGCGTAGCCGCGCAGCACCGGCGCCGTCGGGGGCTCGAAGGGCGGGCGGCGGCGGGGGACGGGGCCCAGGCGCACCGGAGCCCGCCGCTCAACCCGCTTGATCTCGGCAGGTGCGGTCCGCGAGACCCGCGCGGCCCGCTCGATCTTGACGGGCTCGACCCGGGGTTTCCTCGTCGTCGTGCCCGCCGCCGCAGCGGCCCTCCGCCGGACAGGCCTCCGGGCGGGTTTCCGGCGGGGGCTGTCGGTCTGCCGGCGACCGCTCCGCGCGGTGCGGCGCCGCCGGGCGGCGGCGACGTCGTCGGCGGCCCGGCGCGCGGTCTCGGCGTCGGGCAGG
>ERZ772764.372-NODE-372-length-31863-cov-12.354974_pt1 | contig 31863 bp, 36 predicted proteins | sample MGYA00512163_ERZ772764 | MGnify/ENA primary metagenome ERZ772764 (study PRJEB29015, sample SAMEA2737903) | human oral metagenome | biome: human oral; feature: human-associated habitat; material: dental | place: China | collected 2094 ... | reverse complement strand
AGACAGAACAAATGTCACCTACTTCGGTAGTTATAAATGAGTATCGGTTAGTAAAAGCAGCAGCAGCAAGCCCTACGGTAGTGGGAACCACTAGTAGTACTATTATCAGCCATACGGCGAGTAATACTGCTATCGCTCGTACAGCAAGTAATACTACTATTGCTCGTACAGCAAACCCTGCAGTAGTTCGTACCGCTACTAATACTGCTATAACTCAGCGTTCTGTAGTGCCTGCTGCTGTGGTTCAAACACAGACTACTGCAGCAATAGCTCAGCAGTTAGCCCAATTGTCGGGTACGGTAGAACAGTTGCGCAAACAGCAGCAATTGCTCTTAGCTGCTTTGGCAGTTAATACAGGAGTGGTAGCGGCTAAAAGTAATACTCCCCCTACCGCTGCTAATGCTCACGCTACCGCTGTAGGCACCCAAGCTACTACAGCTACTACAACAGCCACTACAGCAACAGCAGGCTATACCCCTATAGTAGTGCAAAGCGTAACAACCACAGGGGTACCTATACAGATTTCGGCAGAAAAACGCAGTGAATTAGAACAGCTATTGGCTGCCTATGGGCATAAGAAAGCGTTACTCTATTTCGCTAATAATAAAACGGTACCTTTAGCTTATGACCCTACAATAATAGACGAGATGGTAACGATGCTACAAGTGCACCCTGAACTATCCATACTCTTAGAAGGGTATGCGAGTGCCGTAGGGAGTGCTGCCTATAACAATGTACTCTCAATGGAGCGTGCTGTAGCCGTTGCCCAGATACTAAACGCTAAAGGGATAAGCAACGAGCGTATACTGACCGCTTTTAAAGGGATAGACCCACAAGCTACTCCTGCACAAGCACGTCGTGTAGAGCTACGAGTGGTTATCAGAAGTTATTAATAAAACAAAATATTAAAAAAAGGAAAAAGCAGTGCCTCGTTGCACTGCTTTTTTATGCTGAAAAATGTAGATGCGCTGATAAAATATTAACCATATTTTTGGGTATAAATAAAAAGTGTTTTATCTTTGCCGCAAATATTAGAATATTATGTTTCACAAAGAAGGATTTAAGATTATCTTGGTTAGCTTTGCTATTACAGTAATAATAGCCTTGATAGCTCATTATTGTATTGATATAGAATGGCTTAAGCTATTGGTGCAATTGGTAGCTTTTGTCTTTTTGATAGCTATACTACAGTTTTTTAGAAACCCTAAACGCCTCACGCCTAAAAATGACGCACATATTATCGCTCCTGTAGATGGTAAGGTGGTGGTAATAGAAGAAGTGTTTGAAAAAGAATACTTTAAAGATAAACGTTTGCAGGTGTCGATATTTATGTCGCCTTTAAATGTACACGTAACGCGCTATGCTTTAGGAGGTAAGGTAACCTATAGTAAATATCACCCTGGTAAGTATTTAGTAGCGTGGCACCCTAAGGCTTCTGAAGAGAATGAACGCACTACTGTAGTGGTAGATAACCCTGTGTTTGGTGAGGTGCTATACCGACAAATAGCAGGAGCTTTGGCAAAACGTATTGTTAACTACGCTAAAGTAGGTGATACGGCAGTGCAAGGTGAAGATGCGGGCTTTATAAAATTTGGTTCGCGTGTAGATGTGTACTTACCTTTGGGAACTAAAGTAAAAGTTCAGTTAGGTGATAAAGTGAAAGGAGGCGTACAAGTGATTGCCGAAAAATAAGAAAGACGATGAAAAAAATACTCCTATTATTAGCAACTATATTTGCAGGGACTGTTTACGCACAAACTGATACCCAAACAGATACGACTTCAGTAGTAACAAAAGATACTCTTACTATTGTGGCAGTAGGTGATGTGATGATAGGCTCAGCTTTTCCGGCAGGCAATCTGCCACCAGATGATGCTAAAAACAGCTTTAAGCACGTGAAACCTTATCTGAAAGGTGATATAGTGTTTGGTAATTTGGAAGGAGCTATTTTAGATGAAGGCAATTCAGAGAAATGTAAAAACTCGGAAGCAGGTACTTGTTACGCTTTTAGGATGCCAGACCGCTATGGTGATATACTAAAAGAGGCTGGTTTTAACCTTATGAGTACCGCCAATAATCACGCAAACGACTTTGGAGAGAAAGGGCGACGCAATACGGCTAAAGTATTGGACAATGTAGGAATTTACCACGCAGGGCCTGTAGAAAATAAGTCAGTAGTATTTGAAAAAGACGGAGTGAAGTACGCTTTCTGTGCCTTTTCGCCCAATAGCAATATGCTGTCAGTAAACAATATAGCTCAAGCAACTGACTTAGTAAAGGAACTCAGAGCGCAGGCAGATATAGTTATTGTTTCGTTTCACGGAGGTGCTGAGGGCTCTAAACATACCCGCGTACCCCGAACTAATGAGTTCTTCTACGGTGAAAATAGGGGCGATGTGCATAAGTTCGCTCACTCAGTGATAGATGCAGGAGCAGATATAGTATTGGGACATGGCCCCCACGTTACACGCGCTGTGGAGGTGTACAAAGGAAAGTTTATCACCTATAGTATGGGCAACTTTAATACTTATGGACAGTTTAACCTACAAGGTGTTAATGGAATAGCCCCCCTCTATCAGATAAAAATAGATAAGAACGGCAATTTTATATATGCAGAGGTCATCTCTACAAAGCAAACTAAAGGGATTGGCTTAGAGTTAGACGCTGAAGGTAAGGTATTTCAGGAAATAAAGAGGCTTACAAGACTTGATTTTCCTGAAGCACAATTGCAATTTGAAGAAGGAAAAATAAGACAATTAGTCAATTAGGCAATTTGTCGATTTGCCAATTTGTCGATTTGTCAATTAGTAAATTAGTATAGAAATTATTATCATTAATAATTAAACAATTAATCATTAAAAAAGATGGGAAGAGCATTTGAATTTAGAAAAGCCCGTAAGTTTAAACGTTGGGCTGCAATGGCAAAAACATTTACCCGTATAGGGAAAGACATCGTAATGGCAGTGAAAGAGGGAGGGCCACACCCTGAAAGTAACTCGCGACTACGTGCCGTAATACAGAATGCTAAGGCAGCTAATATGCCGAAAGAAAATATAGAACGCGCTATAAAAAAAGCAAGTGAAAAAGATACCGCTAACTATAAAGAAGTACTTTTTGAAGGCTATGCACCACACGGTATAGCTGTGCTGATAGAAACCGCTACTGATAATAACAACCGTACCGTAGCAAATATACGCAGCTACTTCAATAAATGCAATGGTACATTGGGGACTTCAGGTTCGGTAGAATTTATGTTTGACCATACGTGTAACTTCCGTATCAATGCTGAAGGTATAGACCCTGAGGAATTAGAACTTGAGATGATAGATTTTGGAGCTGAAGAGGTATTTGCTGACGAAGATGGTATTCTTATTTATGCTCCTTTTGAGAGTTTTGGAGCTATACAAAAAGAGCTTGAAAGTAGGAATATAGAAATTCTTTCATCAGGTTTTGAACGCATTCCACAGGTTACCAAAGAACTTACTCCTGAAGAACAAGCTGATGTAGAAAAGCTATTAGAAAAGATAGAAGAAGACGAGGATGTTCAGAATGTTTATCACACTATGAAGGAAAGTGAAGCCTAAATATCAGTAAATTAGGTATTTATAGTAGATTTACAAGGAGTTACAAAATGTTCATAGGTGGTTATTGATAATTATTTTTTGAAGATTTATGAACCAATATTGAACCAATGATAATATAAGCCTATGAACTTCCAATTTCAATTAAGAGACTATAAAAAGCAAAATGGCACACAAGCAGTGCGCTTACGCTTCTTTACCTCTTCTAAGGATATTCAGTATTTAGATACTGGCGTTTCGGTACTCAAAACTCAATGGGACGAAAAAAAGCAACAAGTGAAAAAGAATACACTTGAGGAACAGCTTAACGCCTCGCTAAATGCGCTTCTTAATGAGGTGAAAATGCTCTATTACAAAAATGAGGGCGTATCAGCAAAACGACTGCTGCAAATCTATCGAAATAGTAAAAAGTACGATAGTTCTTCAATGTTAGACTTTTACCAGTCTATAATTGATGAGACAAGAATAAAAGGGAGTATAAGAACGGCTAAAACATATCAGCGTTACCTTGATAAACTACGTACTTTTTCCTCTTATCTTAGTTTTACTGATATATCCCCCCTATGGGCAAAAGACTATGAGCTGTGGCTAATGAAACGTGGCAATAAACCTAATACCATAGCCTCTAATTTTAAGTGCTTAAACGCAATTCTCAATAAAGCCGTAAAACTAGGACTTATTGAGAAAAACCCCCTCAAAGGGTATGAAATTAGAACCGTGAATACCAAAAAGGAAAGTCTATCTATAGAGGAAATAACCCTTTTTGAGCAGTACGAAATAGCTCCACACTTTAAGGCAATGGAGTTGGCTCGTGATATGTTTCTTTTTTCATTCTATACGGCAGGAATGCGTTTTAGTGATGTATGCAAACTAAAATGGGAGAATGTAAGTGATACCGAAATCGTTTATACAATGGGCAAATCTGAAAAGAGGGCTGGAGCAACACGATACATTCCTATCACCCCTAAAGTGTCAGCCATATTGCATAAATACAAGAGTAATAAAAAGTACGTATTTCCTATTCTTGATAAGTGTAAGGATAAAGATATTGAGGGGATAGAACATACAATTTTTATAGCCAATAATAAGGTAAATAGGGCTATAAAGATACTTGCCGAGCATATAGGTATCACTAAGCACGTTTCAATGCATATAGCCAAACACTCCTTTGCCAGTTATGCAGTAAAAAACGATGTAGATTTGTTTCATATCTCTAAACTGCTAGGACATACTAAGCTATCAACTACTGAACATTATCTGAGGGACTTTTTCCAAAAGGAACAAGCCGATGTTATGAATAAACTATTTGGATAATTAAAAAAAACAAATATAATTATCATTTTCGTGACCTCACGAAAATGGTTGTTAATTGAAAATAATTTTATAATTTTACACCCTAAAAGAACTAATTACATAGAATATGGATAATAGAACACTAAAGAATACTGACGAAAGAAGTAGTAACAATTCCAAGAAAGACAGAGACATAACAGACGTAATGAAAGTGTTTGTTACTTACAATGGGCAGGTATATACTGACCATATAACAATGGATAGTATAAAACAAGCGTATAGAAAAGCATACGAAAAAGCATATTCATTATGAGTAGAAAATATAGATAAAGCCCCAATATTGGGGCTTTTTTTAGTTTATAGTTATTTTTGGTTTTAAGAATAGATTTTGCTTTAACACATACCTTTGAATAACATCTTCAGGAAGAGCAAAAGCGTTTGCTAAATCATCATAAGTGTACTCAAGTTCTTTTAAATGTAATTTTACAGCCATATCAAACGTTATAGCATCGTCTATACTTACACTGCCTTTTTCATTTTTTTTCTCTCCTATTCTACTCAGTTCAATATTGAAATATTTATATTTATTTTGATTAATAACCCCTAATGAGTATGCGCGCCTGATAATTGAAGCCTTTGAGGTTAGCCAATAGCTTTTTAATGTGCTTAGGCTTGAAAGTTTGAGCCCCTCTAATGAATTTCTTATCGCTCTTTCAGGCATTAGAAATTCGGAAGCAAAATCGTTGGCTTCTTGCTCTTTGTCTCTAACATTTGGTACTGGAAAAGCTGTGTGCATTATCAAATGCCCTAATTCGTGGGCTAATGTGAAACGTTTTCTATCATTAGGAAGTCTTTTATTTAATACTATTACAGGAAATCCTTTTTTGGTAAATAACGATATACCATCAAACTTTTCATTAGCATTTAGTTCATAAATGATAATTCCTTTATCCTCTATAATTCTAAAAATATCTTCAATAGGTTCATTGTCGAATATTCTAAAATCCTTGCGTGTGAATTGGGCAATATATTCAGGAGTATATCCATCTTCAATATCTAAGGTTTTAAGTGAGAAATCAGGATAATCAATAGAATTTGACATTTCGTCAATAATATAACCGATAAATATACAAGATGTTTCAAAGTCTTGAATAATTGATTTTGGAATGGTGTTTTTTTTGCGATAGTTAGATGTCTCTAAGTCTACTGATATTTTGCGCTCAAAAAACTCTTTTGGAAATTTCAGCACATTAAATATCTTTTCCAAAATCTCATCGGATAGTCCACCAAGTCCTTTTTCAAACTTGGATAAATTAGATTGTGAAAGCCCTTGCACCGCTTTTGACAATTCTGTTTGCGTCAGCCCTCTGTATTCCCTTGCAAGGGCAAGCTGATTGTGATTAACTTTCATAGGTGTTTTGTTGTAATTAGCCGTTAGTGTTTTTGTAAAAAAGGTAGTAGGACTTGTCGGTTAATAAATGTTACATTGCCTTTTTACGTTTAGATTGCTCTTTAACTTTAGGTAGCAATCTTCCAGTTTTATTAGGCGTTAATATAGTAGGAGCATTTAATGATGTTAGTTCATCTTTACGAAGTCTCCATTTTATTTTTCCCTCGTCTATATAAACAAAATGAGGATTTATCAAATCACCTGATTTGCTTTTTTCCCAACCGAAAAATACGATAGGATTTTCGTAGTCAGTAGGGTCAAAAAGTTGCGTCTGCATTTGGTTTATAATGGACTGATTGGCATTTGTTTTTATATTCATAGGCATACCTTTTTTGTTTAACTTTTTAAACAGTAAAGAGTGTCCGCAGAATGTTATTACAAATCGTTTGTATTTCCAAAACTTCCATTTCTCAGGAAAAACTTTTTGGAGTTCACCTAATAGACAAGTTTGAAAAACGCTTGCTTCAAAGCCTCTACTTCTTGATTGTGGAGGGAAAGGTTTCATAGTTGAACCGAACTTTTCTTTAGCGTTTTCAAAAGCATAAAAGAACTTAATAAGCCCTTTTTCAGTACATTCAGTAATGAATGCATCTTTTTTTGCGAGCTTTCGCTTGCAGGATTGGACAAAAGTTTGTAATTTTGTCCCGGGTAAATAATTGTTTATTATCATAATGAAAAAAATTAAGACAAATCCCACTACCTAAAATATATCTGTTGCAGCAGATATATTTTTTACGGTGCAAATATATAAAAAATAAATAAAATTGTATATATTTTTTTGATTTTTTTGTATTTTATTTTTGGAAACATTTTTAATTTATTGATAATAAAAATATTAGGCTATTCTTATCACTATCGTTTTTTCTTCAACGATTATTGATTTTAAATATATTTCTACTTTTGCCCAAAACAAAACTAATATACCAATGAAAAGAATTGTATTATTGCTAATGGCAGTGGTCGCTATGGGGTGCTCTAAGAGTGAGGATAAAGTAGATTATAGTGATATTGTCGGCGTTTGGAAATATAAGTCAATTATAAAAGAGATAAAATATACTCTCATTGTTTATGACAATGGAGATTTTTCATTAGATTGTTCAAAATACCCTTTAGTGGACAATAAGTATTTAGGAAAAGTAGTAGGAAAAGAGGGCTCGACTTATAAGTTAGAAATAGAAGAAGGAAGAAGAATTAAAAGCGATTTACCAGCAAAAGGAGACATTATAAAAGCATCTCTATATGAGAAAGGAGGTAACCTATGGATTACTTATGATGGTGCCCTTTTAAAAAGCGATGATTTTGAACTGAAATATAGATTATAGAAAGAAATAAAAGCCCCAATTAAGGGGCTTTTATTATGTGCGTATCTTAATGCCTTTAGTGGTAAGTTCGTCTATACCACGTTTCATTCCAGCTATATCCGTTTCTATCTTGTGTAGCTTGTAGGTGTTTATCTCAATACCCGCAAGGTGCTGTAATTGCTTTGCTGAATTGTCTTGTAATCTTTTTAGGTCTTCAGCAAAAAACTTTGTGCGCTCCGATATTAGCAAAATACTATCTTTAGTTTGCTTGTGTAACTCTGTTTGTAGTCTGAATTGACCTAACAACTCATTACCAGTATCTTGGCTCATACGAGCAAATCCTTTTTCTGCAGCCTTACGACCTTGTTCATCATACATTTTCACCCCTGATTGTTCCAAAGCATCAAACATTGCCTTTGCTTTTTGTTCTCCTTTCTGTATTTCAGGCTTTAAAATGTTATTTACAAAATTAACGGTCTTATTCTTAACTTTTTCGTATATCTGCTCATTACTAAGTCCTACAGACGAAGCATACACTTCCTCCATATCTTTCTGAAATTTATCAAATATCTTTTTGACATCATTTGTAACTAACATTTGTTTGATGAGGTTTTTCATAACACGAGCTACTGTCTGTCCAAAGTTTTCAAAGGCGTTGCCTCCTTTTTCAACTGCTGATATAATACTATCTGTAAAACTTGAACCAAATTCACCAAAGGTTTCTTGTACGTATTTTTCTATTTCACCTCTATATTCTTTGATTTTTGCATAGACTTCTTTAGCTTGATTGATAGCGCCGTCAATTCCTGCTTGTATTTCAGGATTTCTAATATCTTTAGTAGATTTTAGGAATGTTCTAAACTCCTTACTATTTGGGTTAAGTCGCTCTAAGGCTTCAAAGTCTATTTCTCCGTTTTTCAGGAATAAACTACCAAACTTTTCTTTGAAAGGTTTGGTTATTGCTTCTTGATATTCTCTATAGATAACACCCCATTCAGGAAACCATTCAGTTCTTTTTTTGTAATGGTCAAATATCTGAGTATTTTCTATTTTTGCCACATCACTACGAAGTCCTTTTAGCTTTTCTTTATAGTTATTCAGTATATCCAAATGCTTTCCTATCTTATCTGTAGTGAAAGGGTTGGTATGTTTTTCGCCTTTCAGTATTCGTTGGTCTCTAAGGTCGTTTATCTTTTTTTCATACTGAATTTCTTGTTCTTTCCATTGGCGTTCTCTTTGTCTGGCACGTTCTTTATTGCTTTCTATTTTTTCATAAATACCATATACAGCACCTATAACACCTCCAATCGCAGCACCCAAACCACTTCCTACAGAACCTCCTATTTGGGCAAACGATAATGTTTTACTAACTATACTACCCAATTCATTTATGCTATTAGCGAAGTTTTTCAGACTTTCATTGCCTGTGCTTTGCCCTAATCGTTCAAACTCTTGTCCTAATTGGGTAAACTCGCCTGTAATAGATTGCGCTGATGATAGCATACCATTGAAGGCTTCTTGCCATTCAGCGGTGTTTGGTTTGGCTTGAACCATTTTCTTTATGTTTGCTCCAAGTCTGCCAAAAGTGGTATCACTACGCTCGGCGGTATCTCTTATTTGTTCTATCTGCTGGCGGAGGTTTTTAATAAACTCTACATTGGCATTATCGCTCATATCGAGGTTGCTTGCTAAGGCATCTATCTCGGTTTCGGCATCTAAAATGGTTTGGCGTATCTCTTTGACGGTCTTTTTGCGCATATTCTCAAAGAGTTTAGCAATGGCTGTGCCTTCTTTTTTGTGCAGTATGTCCAGCTTCTTAAGTTCACGAGCCTTTTCGTCTTGTGCTTTCTTCACTTGTGGAGCGTCTGCCCCTAATTTGGCTTGCAAGGCGGCAATATCGGCATTGTATTTTTCCTCAATGGCTTTGCGCTGGTCGGTGTAGGTTTGGTACTTTTCTAACAGCTCTTTATACACTTGTTCCTGCTGAATACGTTGGTACTCGGCATTGGAGGCTAAAAGTTGTTGCTCCTCAGTTTGCAATTTAGCCTTGTGAGCGTTGATTTCAGGGGTGTTTTCATTAAAGGTTTGTCCTTTTTTCCATTTACCCTCTGCCTCTGCTCTTGCTTTTTCCTGCTCGATAAAAGCAGCCATTTGGTCTTCGGTACGACGGCGTATTTCCTCTTCTTGCTTATCATAATCAAGCTGAATAACAGCAAGGCGTTTTTGTGCCCCGTCCTCCATTATATTGATACGAGCCTGCTCTTTCTGAAAAAGAAAATCCTGCTCACGGCGGGCTTCATCACGAGCTGCTTTTTCATAGTCAAAAGTAGGAAGCTCGGATTTGATTTTGGTTCCTTTGGTTCCTTTGGTTTTGCTTAAACTTGTTTGGTGTTCCTTTAATTTATTCTTTGCTTTTTCTAGATTTCCTTCAGCTTCTTTAATGGCATTTGCAAGTTCTTCTTCTTTAAGTTTCCCTAGCCCTCCATTCTTTATATTATCCAAAGCCTTCTCTGCGTCCTTGACGGCTTGTGTATATTTCTTAGTAAGGTCTTTATACTCATAGGTTTTTTCGTGAAGGCGGTCTAATTGTGCTTGTATGGCTTGGTTTTGGGCTTGTAGTTCTTCTTTGTTGAAGGCGTACCACTCCTCACCAAATTTTATGCCGTGTGATGCCCATTTGTTACCTTCTTTTTCTTGTTTTTGCAGGTCGGCAATGAGGTGTTTGCGCTGCTCTAATTGTTTTTTCAATTCGTCTTCAGATTGGTTTTTAAGGTTGGCTGTCCAATCGGTGAGAGCATCGCTTTTTAGTTCTTTTTTGGCGTTTTTTTGTTTTTCATTGAAGTAGGCGTATATGTCGCTATAATTCCCAAAGGTACGCCAATGGTTGCCGAATTTTTCTGTAATTATTCTGTCGAGGTCTGACCCTTTAGCTATTTCGTCAAAGCCTTTGCTGCCTTGTTTTGTGCCTATATCGTACAATATTTTGGCGTATTCTTTATTCTTAGAATAGTCGGTTTGGCGTTGCCCGCGTGCTTTATTGGCGTCAAACTCGGCTATTTCTTTTTTGAGTTTGAGTATATCGGCAAGTTTGATGCTTTCTATATCGTATTTTGCGAATATTTGCGGGTAAGCTCCTGCAAGTTCTGTAAGGGCTTTGCGCCTATCGGTATCGGCAAGGTATTGGTTGGTAGCGGTATCGATAAGTTCCTCAATATGCTGTTTGTGCTCTTGCTCCTTAGCCATAGCGATTTCTCTTTCTTCGTTGAGGCGTTTTTGGGCTTTTTCGGCAGATGAAGTTCTATCGGTAAGGACAAACATTGCTGCGGCTAATGCGGCTACTGCTGTTGCCATAAATACGTAGGGGTTGGCGAGCATAGTGGCATTGAGGAGTTTTTGGGCTTTCTCTAACAGCAAAAGCCCTCTGTATTGGGCGAGTTGTGCTACTGTCCAACCATTAGTAAGCTGGGTGCTGAGGGCTACGAGGGTATTATGGACGATGATAGCTGCCTTATACGTTCCGTAGGTAGCAACAAGCCCTGCAATGAGTTTGCCGAGTGTTTGGTAGTTTTCTACTAAATAGGCTACTCCGCTAATGGCTCCTGATACTACGCCTTCGCTTGCCTTTCCTATTTCGTTGAGCATTTGGTCGAAGTTGTCTTGCAGATTGGATATTTGTCCGCCTAATGACTTGCTTTGCTCTGCCATTAGGTTGAAGAACAAGCCGCCTTCGCTGGTCATATTCTTGATAACGGCTTGTATTTCGGTAAATCCTATTTTGCCTGCGCTAACCATATCTTTGATTTCGGTTTCGCTCTTACCTACTACCTTACTCAATTCGGCTATGATAGGAATACCGGCATTCATAAACTGGTATAGGTCGTTGGTCATTAGCTTGCCTTGTGCTTTCACCTGCCCATATACGTGAATGAGTTGTCCCATTGGTACGCCTAATCCTGCGGCTACATCGCCCATACGGCGAAGGGTTTCGGTTACCTCCTGAGCGGGTACTTGAAAGGCAAGTAGTCGTTTTGCGCCTTCTGATACTTCTTGTAGTCCGAAGGGTGTTTTAGCGGCAAGGTCGGTGAGTTGTGCCATTAGGGCGTTGGCTTTTTCCTTGCTTTTGAGCATAGTGCCGAAGGATATTTCGAGCTGCTGAAATTCGGAGCGTACGGCTACCATTTGGCTAATGAAGGATTGCGCGCCTTGCAGGGTGAAATAGGCAGTTGCCCCCTTGAGGAGGGTTTGCCATACATCGGCTTGCTTTTTGCCCTCTTCAACGGCTTTGCGTGTCATTTGCTCGAATTGCTTTTTGATAGCCTCGACGTCTTTTTGTAGACCTTCGTAATTTGCTTTTATATCAAAGACTAAATTTCCGTCATTAGTTTGCATACGATTTAGTTTTTAAAGTAATAATGCGAGGTTTCCCCACAATCTCGCATTATTGGGTGAATTGTTTTATTCCTTTGAGAAAGTCCCCATAATTGGTACGTTTTTCTGACTTCTGAGGTGCTTTTTTTGTGTCTTTATCCTTATCATAATCATAAGAGGGGATAACGGCACTGTAAAGCATTACATTGGCATAGCTTATCTCTTTTAGTACGTAATCAAAAGTTAGCCCGTACTGCTTGGCAAATGAGCCTACAAGTCCCCAGATGCTGTCGTTTCGTTCTCCACTTCCTTCGTTGGCTTGGTTATCATCATTCCTTTGAGGGAAGTGGTAATGACGAAAAAAGGGCGTATATCCATTTGTGCTAACATATTAAAGAATGCTGCAGATACTTCAGTGATAGGGGTGTTAATGAGTTTATTTGCCAGCATTTCGCCTTTGGTTATATCTTTCTTTTTACGCCAAAATTGCCATTTAGGATAGGTAACTACTTCAGTAAATTTTTTACCTAATACAATTACTGCTATAGCCCACGCTATATTCTCATACTCTTCAGCGTTGTGTATGATTGAGCCTAATATATTAGTCTCATTAATGGTGTCCGTGGGTATTTTGCTGATGTACTTTGAAGCCCTTACAAGGGTAAAAATAGAGGGCGGAGCGACTTTATACGCTTCGCCCCCAATGGTTACTGTTGTAGGTTCTTCAAGTAGTGTTTGTGCTACTTTTTCTTCCATAGGTTACGCTACTTTTTCGATGGTGAAAAATGGTTTACCAACACCAGGGCTAAGGATAGTGATTTCAAGTTCTACCTCGTAACCGCTATCGGTACTATATACGAACCCTCCACTAATAGAGCAATAAGGAATTTCCAATTTCTCTGCTCCTGAGTTTTTAGGAACGATAGCCACTGAAAATTTCTTAGTGGTAATAAACGAATTAACAGCGAGTTTATCTCCTGTTTCGGTTATGTCCCAAATTTCGGAAAGCAATGCCTTATTAAGGTTTTTAATAGTGAGTTTTACCTTATAGGTAGGCTCACCTTTCATTTGGTCAATGACCTTTCCTCCGATAGCGGTGTATTTGTACTCTTTGCCGTCTTCTTTCTCTATAGAATAACCGCTTTCGTCTTTAACGACCCCCAAGGTTTTAAGCGTTGTAGCCATGGTGTTTCCTGTCCCTGGTGTACCAAATTTAAATTCTATTTCGCCCCAAGCAGTGGCGTTATTATCTGTATATGCCATAATCTTTAATTATTAAATGTGTTATATCTAAATTTTACTTTTGCGTTGATGAAAAACTGCTTAATATCTGTATCCTCAAAGGTTTGTATAAGCTGGTGCAATGTTAGCCTATAGTTGCGAAGGGCTGTTTTAGCTTCTTCAATGATAGGCATTAAAGCCTGCTCGATAGCATCACAACGTACAAAGTTTTTCCTATATTGATTATCGTTATTTTTGACCGTAGGAACAAAAATATTGATGTTAATCACCCCCGTTTGGTATTGACCGTCTAACCCAGTAAGGAAGGCTATTATACAATCCTCTTTTTGTGAGTTCAAAGGTCGTACCCCTGAGCGGTAAGTTTGCCCATTGATAAGAGTATTTATCTTGTCCTTAAAGTACTTGTATATGTCGGCTTCTATTTGTGAGGCTGTTTTTTTCATTGCGATAATGCTTTTAGGAGTTTAGGCACTTCTTTTTCGGCTAATAATTCAGCTGATGAAAGTACATTGTAATTGCGCGCTTCTACATAAGCAGCGTACTTCATTCCTGCTACAACTACCAGTACAAAGCCTTTTGGGTATTGAGATATTACCTTATTGATGAACGTTTCACCCTCTTTTTGTCCACTTTTTCCTTTCTCTTTTCCTCTTTCAGTAGGGGCAAATCCTCCTTTTTCAATGGGTTTGCCGTCTTGTAGTACTACATAGCCTATTGAGGAACGAAGGTTACCCGTTTGGTCTTGATAGCTTCCGTGCTCACGAGCTTCATTGATACACTTTTCACCTACAATACGAAGGATACGAACGATTTTCTCTTCGTACTTAGCTATCTTTTCCTTGAGCATACGCTCAATATCAGCGGGGGTGAATTGTGGTGTTATCATACGAATATACGGCAATGGAAATAATCTCTTGAAAATCGTATTACTTGCTTTTCGAGGCGAATATTTCCCTCTACATCTACTACTTGCAAGGTTGTACCCGCTTCTATTTTTGGTGTATCTTTGGGAGCATAGACAGTAGCGGTACATTCAAAGATTTGACCATCTATTTTAGTTATTTTTTGCCCCGCTCCTGCTATCTCATCACGACATACACCTATCTCTTGCCACTCGATAGGGTCGCTTGGATAGGTAGGTATACCGTCATCGTTGATAGTAAGGGTTTGCGATACTTTCACCTTCAATAGGTACGGGTATATTTTCATTTCCTTGCAGTATTTTAGAATAAGTTGGTAATATCTCTTACAGTGGCTTTTTCCTCCAACAAATTCACCCTACCGAGCTGCTTACAAAGGAGGTTGTAAAAGGCAGTAATAGCTGATTTGTCATAAGAGAAAGATAACCCACCTTCAGAAAAGGACACTGGGCGCAATAAGAGTTCAGGAATGAGATTGTAGAAAAATAGCTTTGTTTTTCGTTCGTTCTCTTCGTTGAACTCATCAGAAAGCCCCAATCCTACTCGTTGCATTTCTGCAATGAGTAGGGTAGTGGGGTATTCCACGTTCCATAGTTTCAGTTTCTCATCTATGTACGCTTGTGCGGTCATCTTAGAACTTTGTTTTGATGATGAGTTTGCGCTTAGAGTCGTTCAATACTGGAGTAGCAAAGGCCGTTGCTTTGGTAGATACTGATATAGGGTCTTGATGCCCAAAAGTATTTACCAAAATGAAGCTATCCTTAATAGATTTGCTCATCACATCGGCAAAGTCCATCGTGAACTCTGGAGTAGTGGTGTATTGAGTACTACCCAACAATGCTGAAGTAGAGAATAATATGTTACCCTCTTCCCAACCATTAGCCACGGTAACTTCTCCGTTTTTGCCCTCAAAGCTGATAAAAGACTCCCATATTTTGATAATAGGCAATCCGCGTTCAGCAAGTTCAGCGTTAAGTTGTTCCAAACGCACATCAGGCAAAATGGTAGTATTGTTGATAGGAATGCCCAACACAAAAGCACGTGTGTTTTTGTTCTTTAATACCTGATTGAGTGTTGCACGGCTCATAGTGATAGTGGTATAGCTATACCCTTTGCCTTTGGCTTCCTCTTGGTATTTTTCGATTTCCTCTATAGGGTTAGCATCAGCATCTGCCCATTTCTTGAGTGCGTTTTGTGTTTTTACTTTGAAGTCTACTGATACATTCACTACTCCGCCGTTATTGGTAGTGGTAGTTTTGTATTTACCAGTAGACACAAGTTGTTTAGCCATCCACTCCATACGAGCATTGATACCGTCTATACAAAAACGAGGGTCTTCGTATATCTTGTCAATAAGCTGGTTTTTGATACCCGCATTAGTAGGGTTTGCATTCACCGCATAACGGAGTTGCTGAATGGTTAGGAGGTCTTTTTCGTTCAAATCACGTGCAATTTCCACCTTTGGGATTTCCCCCTTGATGTTTTCCACAAAATCACGCCCTTTGCGTGGTGCTTTTGAGCCAATAGCCACGATGTCCGCCATTATTTTAGCCCCGTCAGCCCCTTCAATATTAGAATAAGTAAGAAAAGGATTGTACACCAAAGGAAAATATTCGCGGTAGCGCAAATCTCCTAATGGGTAGGCTTGAATAATAGCATTCATATTAGCCTGAGAAAACTCGGTAATAATGTTGTTTGCGTTGATATTCATCTGCTTTTAAATTTTTAAGTTATTAAACGAATGAGATACGAAGCAAAGCGGTGCGTAGGAATGCCACGCCTGCTTTTTCTTTGTCGGGTAGCGCGTCTTTGCGTGCTGTTCCTGCCATAACGACTGCTACAAGTGGCATATCGTCAATGACTACATCGTGAGCGGTAAGCCCCAATGCTCCTGCGGTATTGGCTTGTGAAAGGTCTTCTTTTACAACCTTGAATGTACCATTAGTGTCGGGCATTACGAGCGTGCCTGCGGGGATAACTCCATCGGTAAAGCGTTCCTTAGCAGTAGTAGGGTCTATATACACCCCACCAGGATAGGTAACATCCAACTGGTCAAACACGACTATTTGGCGACCTGCTTTTTCTGAAATTTGGACTTGTTTCATAAGTGTTTACTGTTTTTTGAAATTATCGTTAATATACGCTTGTACATCTGCTGATACGCCATTAGCATCTGTACCACCTCCTATAATAGGTCTTGAGTGTGAAGAAAGCCCTGCATTAGCTTGGGTCTGTAAAAACGCTTGTTCATCGGCTTTGAGTTCATTTACAAAGGCATCCATTTCGGTATCGTCTTTGAAAGTACGCCCTAAGTGGTGTTTGTAGAATGTTTCTGATACCCCCTGCTTTTTGAGTTGGTTTAGGAAACGTTCTTTAGCACTTTGTTGTCGCTTTTCAGCTTGTAATGCTGCAATAGTTTCATTTTGTTTATTGACAGCTTCCACGAGGCCTTTTGCCCACTCTGGCATTTCATCAGGTTTAGGCTCTTTTGGGGGAGTAGGTGGGTTTTGAGGCCTTGGATTAGATTTAGCCCTTTCTTCTTCAAGTTCTTTCTCTAATTTCTTGCGAGCCTCCTCTGCCTTTGTAAGGCTGGTACGCCCTTTGTCTGCTACTGATTGCAATAGCTTGACTTCTTCTTCAACTCCTTTAACGGCGTTTTCAATTTCGCTTTCTTCTTTAACCGCATTCGCTAATCGGGTAGCGATTGCTTTTAAAACTGATTCTTCCAACCCCAAGTGCGCATACTTGGTTTTGAGTGATTGTAATAATTTATCTACCATAGATGTACAATGTTTTGTTTTTGCAAAAGTAGGGGGTAAAATGTTAAGTAATGTAAGGGTAGTTTGACAATTTTTTGACATTTTGAAGGGGGGGGCGTAAAAAGAGGTGTATTATGTAGTAATTTTGCAGTATAAACCTTTAATTTTATTGTAAATGGAAAAGATTTTTATTAAAAACCTTAGAGGGAACGACAAATTGCTGCATTCGATGTGTGGTAATATTATTTTTGTTGTGTCGTTTCTGATTGCTTGGCTGTGTTATTCACTATGGACAGCCTTTGTAATTGCCGCTGGTGTGGTGCTTCTTGTGGGACTTGTTAAAGAGTTGTACGATAAGTACGTAAAAAACACCTTTATTGATTGGTGGGATATTGTGGCGAGCCTTACGCCTTATTTCATTGTTAAATATATTAATAAATAAACTCAATTTATATGGAAAAAATCTTTGTAATTCTATGGATACTACTCGGTATCTACATTCTTGTACTCCTTATGATATTCGCCGACCTTTGGAGTGGTGTGCGCAAAGCAAAGCGTATTGGTGAAGCACGAACCTCCTATGGCTATAGGCGTACCATTAGCAAGATGGCGCAATATTACAACATACTTATAGCTTGTACTATTGTGGATAGTATGTATGGAATGCTTTCTTGGTTCTTAGAAACCTATTACCAAACCTCATTGTGGCTATTTCCTTTTATCACTTTCTTTATGGCAATAGTACTATGTCTAATTGAAATTAAATCTATACGCGAAAAAGCCGAAGACAAAGTGCGCTTAGACCGTGCAGAACAAGCTGTTCAGCAAGTTTTTATCAATCGTGAGAACTTAGAGGAAGTTGCTAAAACTATCTCTAATTATATGAATGAACAGTCCGAAGCATCCGAAAAATCTCAAACCTCTAACAACGAACAATAATGACACCGAAGGAATTTATAAAACAATACAAACCGTTTGCTTTGGAAACGGAGCGTAAAACGGGGATTTCGCACCTCTTTACGTTGGCGCAAGCGGCGTTGGAGAGTGGGTGGGGAGAACATACTTTTGGCAATATGCTTTTTGGAATAAAAGCAAGACCTGAAACGCCTGCCGATAAAAAGCAATTGTTGTGTACTACTGAAGTATTATCAAGTGCAAATGCTGTATTTCCTAAGATATTCAGCATTAAGAAGCGAGCTGATGGCAAATACACTTATTCCGTGTTAGACTGGTTTAGGAAGTATGAAACTCAAGAGGAATGTTTTACTGACCACGCTCAATTCTTTTTCAAGAACAAGCGATACGCAAAGGCGTTGTTAGTAAGAAGCGACCCTTATAAGTTTGCTGAAGAAGTAGCCAAAGCGGGCTATGCTACCGCGCCTAACTATGCTGATAGTTTAAAGAAGTTAATCAAAAAAATAGAAGAAAATGACAGCAGAATTTAAAGAATTAAAAAAAGAATTAGGCAGCTTACTTACAAAAGTAGAGCAGTTGCCACGTACAAGAGAGTTATCACTTGTAATCACAAAATTAGAAGAGGGTACAATGTGGCTCGAAAAAGAAATTAGAAAACAAGAAAAGTAGTTATGAATAGAATAATCATTGCATTATTAGCGTTCCTCTCCTTGATAGGGTGTAGGACGCGAAAAACAACAATTGAGGAGCAAAAGCAGGTGCAAAAGGAGCGTATTATAAAGTACAAGGATAGTACGGCTCTTTTTCAGCACAATGCACAAACCTTGCAGCTTGATGCGCACGCGTTGCAAGAATACGAGATAACCCTTGAAAGTGATAGGGATAGCGTGGGGAATAGTAAGGAGTTGGTGTATTACCGCATTAGGGACGGTGATAATGAGACTATTAGGGTAACAGGAGGAAAGGTGAAGATTACGACTAAAAACAGCCTATCCAATAGCCTAATAGAGGCGAACACTACCCTTACTAATACGATTACTCAGAATACTGACGAAGAGCGATATACAAGTACCGAGACGACTATTCTTCATAAGACAAAAGAAGTGAAAGGAATAGTAATAAGATGGTGGTGGATAGCGATTGTGATATTGACCGTGTGGATTGGTTGGCGGTATAAGGTGTTTCGGTTTTAAGAAAGTGAAAGAAAAAAGGCTATTAGCGTGGTGCTGATAGCCTTTTTTGATTGGTGATTAGTTAGCGATTTACTACTCTGATATGCTTTTATCATTAGTGGTTTGACCATTGATAATAGCTGCGCAAGCCTCGTGAATGTGCTTGTATAGCTCAATATCTGAGGCTTGGAAATTGTCGTTTTGGATATTGAAGCCTTGAGCGGTTGCTGTACCCTGAATGGGGGTTGCGTATTGGTTGCTATCGCTGGTACGAGTTGCTGAAAAAGCGACTGCTGTAGGGGTAGTGTCTTTTTCGTTTTCGTAGAAATAGGTGATAGTAACACCTTGCACGGTTTCTTGTGCTGTTGTACGGGTTGTTTGTTGAATGATTTGCATAATATTTGTTTTTTATTAATTATTCTCTGATAAGGTTTGTTACAATACCATTGGTAATGATTAGATAGTATCCGCTGCCAATACCTACCTTTCCGGAGTATCCTTTTTGACCATTAATAGATATACTATCATTATTTATTTTTATTGATTTTTTTGTTTCTTCACTTGGATATATAGGATGGGTTGATTTGTTGATTATTTCTATACCAGATGAAGTGATTTCAACTTTATTATGGTCATAGTTTAAAGCATCTCCTTTATAATTACCAACTTCAATTATTTTATTATTGTTTTGTTTCCCAATATAAAAATATTCACCTTTTAGAAAGAATTTTTCTCCTATAGTAATTTCTCCGCTTTTACTATCTATTTTTATATGTGTAGCGCCATTTCCTATTTGCCCGCTGGTGGCTTCTATATGTCCTTTGAAGCTGCCGCTGGAGGCTTCTATATGTCCTGATATGTTAGCATTGGTAGCGTGTAGGGTGCCGTCTTGGAGTACGTGGAAAGGGGCGTTAGCTCTGTTAGTATAGTTACTGCCTGCCCATAAGCGTACATCGTTATTGGCATATCCTACGCCTGTAATGCCTGCTTGTACGCCTAAGCTGTTGCCGAGTATCATTGTACCTGTAGCCACAGTGTTGCCCTCGATATAGGTGTCGCTTAAGAAGTTGGTTTTATTGACTAACTTTGATACATTGGTATCTGTTTGTTGGCGGTTTTGGGTTTCAATAGCGATAAGGGCTTTGGCGTTGTTGATAGCGTTTTGTAGGTCTGTTTGAATGTCTGCAACTTTATTTTCAATGTCTTCAGGGGCGGGAGACCAGTCAGTTGGTTTGTTGCCTTTTTCTATTTTAATTGATGAATAATAAATATCTCCTGATACATTATAAAACTCAATAAAACCATTAGTAGTTCCTTCTCCTAAACACATTCCCTTTGGATTATAAATAGTATATCTATGCCATTGATTATCATTAATCAGAATGCTTTTGTTAGAATATTCTGTAAAATTATCTATTTGATTGGGGTTCTTGTTTTTATTAGCATAATTACCAAACTTTCCTGCTCCATTCGTTTTTGCCCAAAAGGATATAGTGACAGGCTCACCTATAATATCTGGCATATTAGCCTTAACCCCTTGCCAATCACCATTAATTTTTCTTACTACATTTCCATTAAATCTTTCAGATATAGGTTCACCAGCATTATTACTCCAAGTAAATCCCATATGGTTTGATTGCCCATTTACTATAAAATCTTTTGTTTTTCTCAATAAATTTCTTCCTCCAATATTCAATTCATTTACCTTTTGCTCGGCAAAAGTCTTAGCTTGTTGTAGGTTCTGCTGGAGTTGTAAGATACGCGCTTGTTGCTCAGCTGTTATGGCTATACCTGCTTGCTTATTGGCTTCGGCTATAGCTTGGGCTTTGGTTAGTTCGGATTGGGTACGTGCGTAGGCTTCGGTAGCGGTTTTTGCGGTAGCAATGGCTTGTTCACGAGATTGTTTTTCGGTTTGTATTTGAGTTTCTAAATCTTCAGGGGCGGGAGTCCAATCGGTGGGTTTGTTGCCGCGTTCGAGTTTTATCATCTCAAAATCACACTCATAAGGAACTTGTTTTGTATGTACAAACAGTTTTTTGTATGCTATTGATACAGTAAAGGGAATACCATTATAAATCTCTTGTGTGTCACCCCATCCACTATTCCAAAGAAAAAAATAAGGTGCTGTTTTGTAATTCTTTAATGTTAAAACGTAAGTTTTCCCTATTTCTAAGTTTTGAGATAAATCATACCATTTAATTCCTCCATATACCGAAAAAGATTCTGTTATTCTTGGTTTTGATTTTAGTATGAGGTTACGACCGCCTACTTGGATATTGCTTGTTTGGTCGTTGGTGTATTGTTTCAGTTTGTTCTCTAATGAAAGTAAATCAGGGTTTACAAGTTGTTTTATTTCGGTTTTGTTGCCGTCTGTGATTTGTAGGTTGGCTTTTATCCTGATTTCATTGTCTAAGAGTTCAATGTATTGCTGTCCGTTGCCTGATGTTATTTTATCGGTTTTGATTTGTCCGCCGGTGATTTCGGTAAAGCCGTTGAGCTGGGCTATACCGCGCTCGCCATTGTACTCGGAATTGACGGTGGCATATAGGAAATGGTAATAGCCGGCTTCTTGCTCTATATCTATCTTGGTTTCGGATAGGACAAACTGGGCTGTCTCTACGACTTTGCTTGCTTTGATATATAGATAATAGGTTTTTGCCTTATCGTCTAACCTGCCTGATACAAAGGCTGGTGCGTACCAATATTTATAGTCCGCTGCTGAATAATTGGGCTTAATGTCGGTTGTACCTAATGCGTAGTGTTTTATCCAACCGCTGCCTGCATTGATTTGCTTGTTGTTCCTATCAAAGTACAAGGTATGAGGTACGGTGATAGGGTTGGTCTTATTGGCTACAAAGACAAATTGCCCTGACTTGTTGCCTACTAATGCCATCATCGTCTGTACGGTGGCAGGAATGATGCTCTTGGTGTATTCGGGGAAGGCTTCTTCTACCTGCTTAATGGTCTCTAAGGCGTTGCGCCAGCTGCGTTTGGTTTCAGATAGGGTGCGTTTGTTGAGTTCTCCAAAATATACTTCTTGATTTTGGAGTTTGCGTATTTCGGTGGCGAAGGACTGCCCTTGTACTTTGTTGGATAGCTCTATTTGAGGGCTGTATGGGTTATTTACATACTCTTTGAGCCCCACGATGCGAATGGCTACGGGGGTGCGCTGAAACTCGGTGTCGGAGAAGTGGATATATGCGCCCATTTTAAGCCGTCCACCTACATTAGCCCAATGTTTTTTTGCCCAAATGCCGTCTAAATCGCCGGTGAAGGTGAAGTGGTCGGCGCGGTTTTCGTATAGGTATTTGCAGGCTTCTTTCATCATCTCCCAACTGGCACCTGATTGGGTGGCGTTGTCGCAAATATAGGCATTAGGCATTTGCATATTATAGACGGAATACTCATCGCCTATAGCTGGCTTGAATATATCATTAGGCATAGTAACGCCGTCTTCTTCCTTGGGGACAAGCTGAAAGCGTTTTTGGGTGTGGTCATATTTCTGTACTTCAAACTCACGTCCTGAGAGCATACCGCTTTCAAAATAGATAAGCATCTTTTCGCCATTGATGCGCATATCCCAAAAGTTGAGGGCTTGGGGTATGGTGGTATCGGTGAAGTCGTAGAAATGTTTGGCTTTATCGACTTCGAAAACCTGAGAAATACTACCTTTTCGCTTAGGATATATATGCGATAAATCAAGGCTTTGCTCATTTACAAAACCGTTATTTTGCGCGTTTTTGATAGCTATTGATAGCCCTTTGTCATCTGAAACGAATGTTACCCCCTCATAGGTGTACTCTTGTGATTTGGGTAGTAATAGTTCTTTATTGCCGTACTTTGAGCGGTCAATATTACGTTCCCCTCCTTGTACATATAGGCGTGTGATGCGGCTTTGTTCAGTGGTACGACTTACACCTGTTTTGAAGCCTTTGCCTTTGCCGTATTGGAGGGGCAGGGGATTGTCCTTGAAGTATTCTACCTTGTGAAGGTGTATGGTTTTGCCTATGATTTCGTATTCAGTTTCAAAGGCTTTGGCTATCATATCTAAGGCTTCGAGGCAGTTGTTGTGGTTGTAGGAGATGAGTTTTTCGGGAGCTTCGATAGTAGTTCCGAGCGTCCAGCCGCTATCTATCATATTGAGACAATCTGCCAATATCTGAATATGGTAGCGTGGTGAAGCGGTGAAGGGGAATTTGAGGGTTTTATCGTTGGGGTTGCGGAACTTGTAGTTTTTGAGGTTTGCTCCCTCGCTGTCCATAGTAAGGGTGTATTCGAAGCTGAAGCTGTTATGTTTTACGATTTTAGCGGGCTGGTTGAGGGTGTAGCGTTCGCCTTGAAACTCGCACCACGCTCCTGTGGGGATTTCGGTATAAGTGGGTAACGAAAAGTATAGGGTAAGGGTGTGCTCGCCCATTATAGAGCGATAGCGGTAACTTTCATCAGTAGGAAGTATATCAAGGCGGTTTGTATTAAAATTGATTTGCATAACTCTGAATTACAAGTGAGGCAAAGGTACGTTAGTATTGATAGGATATTAGCAAGGAGGTTTGACAATTATTTGACATTTTTATACAAGGGTGAGGGTGAGGGTAAATTCTACTTTGAGGGTATTGTCAACAAGTAGCGCATTCTTTACGCTTGCTTTTTGGTAGATAGCTTTAAGTCCTCCCCCTACCCCTCCAAAAGAGGGGGGGATGTTAATGGTTCGTTCGCCTTGCTGGGTGAGTTGGTATAGCAGTGCCTCGTAGAGTTGCCAAAAGGAGGTGAGAGGCTGACTGATATAGCAATTCAGGGTAAGGGTACGCTCTTTGAAAGTATTGGCGTGCTGGGCGTATTGTATCCCTGAAAGGGTATTGCTGGTGGTGGTGAGGTGCTCTTTTACTTCGTAGGTAGGCAGGAGGGTGTTTTGGGTTTCTTCAAGAATGTATATACCATATTTGGATAGGTCTGTACCGTCTATAGTGAAGCCTGAAGGGGGCAGGGTGGCATTAGGGGTGGTGTAGGTGTAGCCTTGTAGGGGGGTGTCGTTGGCAAGGGTAATATCGGTAGTGATGTAGCCTTGTTCGGTTTTGGCTTTTTGAGCGGATACGAAGCGCAAGCGAAAGGTTTTGCCTAACTCTTCAAAATGAAAATCGTTATAGGTTTGTGCTGTTAGGAAGGTGATGAAGGGCGCGTAATGGGTTGCCTTGCTGATGAAGGTGAGGGTGTACTGCTGGGTATCGAGTACGGGGGTGGTAGTGTCGTACTCTTTGCCGTAATACTCTGCCCATTCGTTTGAGGGTAGTTTTTTAAGCGGGGGGTAGCAAAGAAGGTCCTTGTAATTGGTGTCTAAAAGGTGGGTTTGGTAGGTGGTTTGTATGTCAGTGTTATTTATTTTCATATTTTTGTTGTTATTTAGAAATATTGTTGTATCTTTGCGGTGCAAAAGGGTTTTAAGAACTTTTGCCGCGAAGCGAGGGTTATAAGACTGTCAATTCGCTACCAGAGTAGAGCCTTAATAATCAGCGCAATGATTGTTAAGGCTTTGCTTATTTTAGGGTGTTTAGTTTTTTGATTACTTCTAAGTAGTTTGTTAGTAGTTCTTCTTTTGTAAAGGTTATTGCTTTATTTTGATGCACAAAATATATTTCTTCTAACCAATTGTTATTTTTAAAGCTCATTATTTTTCCTTTTAGGTTTTTGGTAATATCCTGAGATTTCCAATCTTCAAAGTTGGTTATGTCAAAAACAACGCTTCCTTTCTGTGCATTAGCTCCATTTATTTGTTTTTTTACCTTATCTAAATGGCTTTTTATACTTGTGTATGAACTTGCTTCTTTTCTATCGGCAACAAGTCCGTTTATTTCGTATTCAGGGTTTTTGATTTGCACTATATTGCTATCTAAGTGGGGACGGATATTTACATTCTTTCCTAACTCATTGGCTATAATTTTAGCGGTTGCTATGTTCTTTTCTAAGTCTTTCTTATCGGCATAAGGACTTACTTGTACTATTGCCTTGTTCTTACCCTCATATATTTTTTTGTAGGGGGTATTGAGTTTTTGCAGCTCTTGTTCTTTTATTAAATTACTCGTTACTAACCATTTATTAGCCTCGATAAAATAGGGCTTTGTTTTCCAATTCTTAAACCTATCTTTGTTGTCCGTTACCCATTGTTTATAATTGTCAGGCACATCACCTACATAGTTAGAGGAACTTTCAGGAGGTAGGGTTTCATCAGCTTTGAGTTCTTTGATAAGTTCTTCGTTAGTCTTAAGAATAGTAATAATATGACACTTACAGCCTACGTGCCAGCCGTGAAAGTGAAAGGTTTTGGGGTATTTTCCTTTCAGCTCATCGCACATATCATAGACTTTGTGCTGTGGTGATAGGCGTACCTCGAAGCCTACAATATCGGGGTTTTGTTGGATACGCAACCAATCGGCGGACTTATAGGCTACATTGATTTCGTTGCTGGTAAGTCGCAAAGCGTTTTTATAGGCACTTCGGTATACTCCTTGCCCAGGGTGATAGTTTTGAGCGTTCTTGCTTAATACAAGATTGCCGTACTGGTCTCTGACCCTTCGGAATAGGGCGGTAGGATTGTTTAGTAGGTTACGCACTTCACGACTTAGCTGTACCGCGCTTTTGCCTTCTTGTAAGGATACGGATAAGGCGAGTTCTATTTCTGTTTGGGCTTTTTTAGCAATATCCCATACTCTATCTGATATGGTAAAGTCTTTAATCTTACGCGTTTTGAATGTTTTGAGGGCTTCAAGGTTTTTATATTTGGTTAATCCTTCTCTTAGTAGCTGGTCCTGTTTGAGGTTGGCAAATGCCCATTCTTTGGTGATACCTTCTTTGATGATTTGGTCTAATTGGTTGCTGAAATTAGCTAATTCCTTATCAAAGGCTTTTCCTTTCTTGGTGGCTGCAAAGGCAAATAGGGTGCTTGTTACAAGCTCTTGAAAATCTGTTTTGAGAGCCAAGGACACTGAAAAGCCTACCCACTGATAGAATAATCGTTCTATCTGTTGTAGGTAGTCTATTAGGTGCTTTCTATGTTGATCATCATAGTTCATTAGATACTTGCTTCATTGAGGTTGCTATTTTCCTCGTCTTTGATTTGCTGTAATTGGGCTTCAGGGTCAGTAATTCCGAAACGCTGCATTGCTTCACGCTGTGATATAAGGGGCTTGCCTCCATTAGCTTCCATAAGGGTACGTATCATTTCGGTATCATCATCAATATCAAATGGGGTAATGATAGGGGTGATGTCTATATCTTTTAATTCTTTTTCAAAGGGTAAATACATCTTTGAAAGGAAGGCTAAAATGATATTAATACGCCTTTGTAGGGCCGGTATGAATATAGCTTCATTGTCTTTCACTTTGAGGTGAGCGGGTAGCCAAGCTAATTTGCGCCCTACGCCTGATAGCATATTCCCTTTACCTGCATAGAACTCATCGGAAAGGTCGGGGGTGTGGGTGAACTCGTGTATATCACGGCGGTTCATTGTCATTTCGCGGTCGAAATTCTCGTTGGCATTGGGAGGGACTACGAATTGTACATTGCCCCCGTCTGTGACCTCGAAGACTTTGCCGCCGGTGTTATTGGTAGCAGTTTTGCCCTCGACACGCCCTGCAATCATCAGGATAGGCTCGCCGAACTTTTTGTTGCTTTCAGAGAAATAGGTACGCTGTTCTTCGGCTATTTCAATGAGGTGCTGCACATCTTCCCATTCGGGTTTTTCTTGCTGATATAATACTACTGGTATTTTGCCGATGATGTTTGGTTCTACTTTGGTAGTGGTTTGTCCGTTTTTAGTAGTGAAAGTGTATATAAATTCAGCGGTGAAGGCTTGGAATACAATTTCGCCCTCTTTGGTGGTACTTTCAACGGCAAAAGATATAAGGTTGTTATTATCGTCAAATCGTGGGTATAGCTTGTACTTTTCGGGTGATAGTATCTTGTGGCGTAATAGGAATTTAGAAGGCACACCATATTTTTCATTTTCCTCCTCTTCTGGATACCACAATTCAGCTACTTGGGTGTAACGCTTTACCTCCGTACATATTTTGCTGTCTGAAAAGTTCATTTTATTTGCCTTGATAACTGACAGAAAGGCGGTAAATAGCGGGCTATCCTCAGCAGTGTACTTGTAGGGTATAGCGGTTTGGAACATCGTGGCAATTTCCACAATACGCTTTTGGTAGGGCAGACCTATACGATTGAGGGAACGAGTACGCTTCTCAAATCGTGGTTTGTTCTGACTATCTAAAAGAGGATTACCCACTTCGTCAGTGAGTGGTATCATTATTTCAGGGTCGGGATAGCGGTGCTTATTGATGAGTATATCGTGCTTTTTTACCTCATATTGCCGTTGGTAGAGGGCGATGTCTATGGTGGTAATGCCTTTTTTAAAATCTTCTTGTGTTATAGTCTGTTTGTTCATATTGATATAAATTTAAATCATTGATGCGAGTTGATATAGGTTGTTATTTGTTCCACTTAATAATCTCATTGTAATATAACGAATAGCATCTATTGAGTGGTTGTGGTTATCTATAGGTATACCTGCCTTTTTATCGTTCCAAGCGTAATTTTTCAGCTCTTTCTTTACGTTGAAGCTGTGAGACGTTACTACTAACTTATAATTGAGCATAGTAGTAATACCAGCCGATACGCTTCCTGCTCCTTTTTCGCAAGGCTCTATGTTTAGCCCTTTGTCTCTTAGGTCTGCAATTAGGCGAGGCTCGGCACTATCGGCAACAATGAGATCGTCAGAGCGGTCTATCAAAGTGCTATTGAGTTGGTAAAGCCCATCAGAGGATAACTGCTTGTTGTTATAGTATTTTTCGTCTATGTATATAATCTTTCTTCTTTTATCGACTGCTACCTTGATGAGGGTATCAGGGTCAATACTGAAGCCGTAATCTTGTCCGTAACCATAAGGAAGTGAGGTATCAAACTCGCCTTCTTCCCAATCGGTGAATATAACGCCTTCGGATACATCAGCCCAGCGTCCTATGATTTTTTGGGCGTATTTGGTTTTGTTGAATAGTGATTGACTAAAGAATCCTCTCTCATCGGTGGCTTGTGCGAGGCTTTGTTCTTTTATCTCCTCAATCTGCTTAAAAAACTGCTCATTGAGGTTTTCTGCATTATCAAAGTAGGTGGTGTGGATATGCAATACATCGGGATGGGTGGATATTTGCACCTCTACACCGTCAATATTTACCACCTTGTGCGTTTTTTCAATGTACTTCTTATAAATGAAATGCTCGGCATTGGAGGGGTTCAGAATAAGGATAACCCGCAATTGCTTGCCTTTCTGACGGATTGAGAGTATTAGTTTCTCATAGTCCTCTTCTGATAGCCATTCCTCCATTTCATCACCTACGAAAGTAGTAATGCCGTGTAATGATTTAAGGTTAGCGGTTTGGTTTCCTGATGAGGTTTTAATACCCTTAAAGAGTATTTCAGAGCCTGAAAAGGTGTTTTTGATGGCTGTTTTAGTAATATTAAAATACGCTTGTGTACCCTCTGCTTCTATCTTTTCCTCAAACTCTGGTATAATAGAACTATGGGCTGATACCATAGTATAACGGCTAAATAGTATCTTATGCCCTGCTTCAAAAGATAAGCGTTCCAAAAAGGTAGAAGCGTTGTAAGATTTGCCACTGCCTCGACCTCCTGAAAGTATGATAATGAACTTATCTTTATTCAGATATAGGGGGTTATATACGGGTTGCGTTTTAATCATTACTTTTGCTATTACTCTTAAGCCACTGAGCGATGTTGATAGAACCTTGTACGGAAACTTCGTCTTTTATACCGTCATCGGTTTTGAAAGTAGAAAGTACGGTTTGCATTGCTGTCATACGGGTACGATAATCTACTGGCACTTCACGGAATTTGTTAGGGATTACAGTACCGTCTTCATCAGTGAGAGGCTCACGAATAACACCCATAATGGCAATAACAGATACCAAGTTAGATACATCATTAAAAGTACGTGCTCGGTAGGCTTTTTGTACCATTTCCAACTCTGGGTTTTTACGAATACGCCCATATACAGACGGATAGGTAACACCAAGTATTTCGGCTGCCTTAGTAGGTTGTCCGTTGGCTTTGATAAGGGCTTGTTTTAGTTCCTCATCGGTATATTTTTCGTTATCTATTTTCTTACGGGGTTTCATATCAAAAGTTATTAAATGTTATTAGTCTATGCGTTCTATACTATTTGAAAAATCTTCTCCTTCTATCATCTTTTCGTAAGGGTCGTACCCCATACGTATCATAAAGGCTTCTTTATGCTTTGGGTTTTGAAACTTGACTACTACATAAGATAGCATACCTCCGTCTTTGTCTGAATTATTGGTGTTGCTGATACGGTCTTTTACTTTCTGTATTTCGTTGTGTCGTGCGATTTGATTTTCAGGGGTGTCGTCATAGAAATTTACAGAGCGGTCTATATTGTGGTTTTCTTCACTTTCTTTGGTAGCCTCGTCAATGGCTTGTAGTGCTTCATCGTCTTCTGTGTTTTTTGACCATTGTTGAGGGGTGTAGGTGTCATCAAAGGAATAAGACGAATAATCATCTATACTGGTGCTATACATAGACACATCGAAATCGGTTAGTCCTGCTTCTTGGTAATTCTCAAGGGAAGGGACTAAGGCGCGCATAAGGTCATCGTCTAAGGGTGTTTGGCTTTTGGTGTGCCATATATTGCGTGCTTTTTCGGTTTTAAGGTCAAACTCGGCTACTTCTACTTTGATAGGGTAGTCAGTTTCAGGAGTACCATTATACTTGTGATATAGGTCGTGTGCCATTACTCGCTTGTGCCCGTCAATAAGGTTGCCTGTTACTTTATTCCAAACAATGCCACCATAGAAACCATTCTTTTTAAGGTCTTTTAGGATTGCTTTTACCTGCTTGTCTGTATGCTTCTTTGGATTGTAAGGAGCAAAGTGTATTTGTGAGCGTTGTATGGTTTGTGTTTCGGACTGTTTAAACTCTTTCATTGGTTTGTGTTTTTTGAGGTTCTTGATGTAGGGCTACTTCGGCATAAGGGAACTCTTGGAGTATCTTTTTTAGGTCATTAGGATAGTACTTTTGTAAAAAAGATAATGTTTCATAATCTAATCCTACCCCTTGACTTACGGACTTAGCTGTATATACCATTGGTTTGATAAGGTTACGATTGATGATATACTGTAATACTTCTTTGTTTGTCCATAGTGCTAATGGATATACCATACCTTTGGGAGAAGTGAAGGTAGGAGCCCACATTTTAAGGCGCATACGTTTCATAAAGCCATCAACGCCTTTCATTCCTGAAAAGGCATATTGGGCATTGCATTCTTGCATTACAGATTGTTCAATCTCACCTATTTTGCGTACTTTGGTATCGGGTTGTTCATCGCAGAAAAAGCCGTTTTTCCTGATAACATCTAACATTAGGTGTGGAATTTGGCGGACTTCTACGTTTGGGTATTTTTTGATTGCCCAGTCTATGTATATCTGTATATGCTCTAAGTCTTTGACGAGGTACATAAAATAGCATATTACCTTCTTAAAGCGAGGCGCGAGCATATCGAGCAGTGCGATGCTGTCTTTGCCTCCTGCTGAATAGAATAATACAGCCGTATCCGTTTGGGTACGGATAGACTGTATTATTGCTTGTGTTTGTGCGAATTTAGACATAATGTTATCCTTTTACGCCAAATGCTGCTCTTAAGTCAGCTCTACGTTGTTCACGTGAGATATATCGCCCACCGTGACTGGCTTTACCTGTTGTTGGGTCTGTTGCCCCTCGTCTACCACCGCTATAACCAGAAGTAGCGAATAAAGTTACTTTTTTTGCCATAATAAAGAATTTTTAAATAATTATTTTAATAAAAAGAGGCTGCAAGCGTTTTTTATTCACTTGCAACCTCTATTAGTTTTTCTGTATTTTTTATTCTTTTACTTTAAGAATTTTTCTATGTTTTTGTGTTCAATTACCTTACCTAACTTGAACTCAATACCTATATAGGGGTATTCATCACCTTCAAATTCGTAGGTCATTTGTTCGCCTTTTTCGTCGATATAGTCGTGCCAATTTGTCTCTACTACTTTAACTATTAATTCAGGGTTTGTACCTGATTTCCCCCTACCATTGATTAGTCTTAAAGCATCGTATTTTCGTATTTCATTTTCGCCCTTATCATTAACGAAAAAATATCTATTAATTAATTTAGGCGTGTCGCAAAGACGAGTTTCAATTTTTTGAGAACCTTTTAATATGGCTTCAAAATTATTACCTGTGATTTGTAATGTTAATGTATTCATTTGTTAAATTGTTTTTCAGGTTGCAAATATAGCAATAAATCAATGTACTTGCTGAATGGTCTTACATTCAAGGCAAAGGTACGGCGATTATTGATATATTGCTTGCTGATAGTTTGACATTTTTTTGACATTTTTTGAATGGTGCAAATATAGTGATTTTATGCGATACTCACAAGGTTGAATTTCTTAAAACAGCGATATTCGTGGCATTCGGTATCGAAGTATACTTGTACAGTATTATTGGTTTTGCGGCTTTGCTGGGTAGGAGGTAGTAAATCGGGGCGTAATGTACCCCACGCTTCACGGGTTGTGCCGTCTACTTTTTGAAAGTAGAAGCGTACGATTTGGCTGCTCATTTTGCTTTTGAGTTTGATATTTGCCCACGCTTTTTTGAGGCATTCACTGAATGATAGCCCTGTTTGGCGTGCAAACTGCCAAGCCAGTGTAAAAACGTTCTTTTTGTCGGTATTTTTCATTTTAGTATGTGTTTTAAGGTTATTAATTATTTTTTAGTGTGTAGTGTAATACGGTTGCTTTGTGTATG
>ERZ772764.368-NODE-368-length-32178-cov-22.404757_pt1 | contig 32178 bp, 45 predicted proteins | sample MGYA00512163_ERZ772764 | MGnify/ENA primary metagenome ERZ772764 (study PRJEB29015, sample SAMEA2737903) | human oral metagenome | biome: human oral; feature: human-associated habitat; material: dental | place: China | collected 2094 ... | reverse complement strand
ATATAATCATTAAATAAAGACCTCCTAACTTTATTTAATGAAATCCTAAACTTTTCTTTTTCATAATAATCTCCCTTAACTCCACCCAATCAGGTGGAGTTTTTTGGCTCTATTTCAGGCTTTTGGGGACTATTCTAAAAATCATTTTTCGATATTTTTCGATATTTTTCGGATTTTGGTCGGGGAATTGGCGGGGACTTTTTGAGATTTTGGCGGGGATTTTTTAGCGAATATGACTAAGAAATAGGTCTGTTGTCGCTTCAGCAAGTTCGTCCTCAACTTGGTTATAACGATCGGTCATATAGACTTTTGTATGGCCCAGCGCCTGGCTTAATTGTTCAAGCGGAACCCCTGCAATAATGCTTTGAGTTGTGAAGAAGTGGCGCATCATGTGAGGTGTTACATGCAATCCTGTCGCTTCATTCACTAGATTGAAGTTTCTATTTAACTGGTTTGGATTGATGAGACCACCTTTTTCGTTCAGGGTGATATAATCTTTTTGTTGTTCCTTGATAATTCCTAACTTTCGCTTAATTTTAGAGGCTTCAGCTATCAGATAATAGATTAGGTCTGTTCCGATATCATCAAGGCAGACATATCGCTCTGAATCCTTCGTTTTAAGCCCTCCTTTTCCTTTCAAGGTCTGATTGCTTCGACTATCTCTAAGATGTAGTATAGCCCGTCCGCTGTCGTTCTGAGTGACATCCATAGGGCGCAATCCAAAGACTTCTCCTCTTCTCAATCCAAAAATTGTCAGATAGGTAAGAGCGTAGAACTGTTTTGGCATAATTTCTTCTGCCTTTGCTATCCAAGTCTTAAACTCTTTGAGAGTCACTTTCTTGTTAGCAGCAGGGATATCACTCTGGCCAATAAAGACACCTTTCAAGCGATTTGAGAGCAGATTCCCACTTTTAACGGCATCATTCAGCAATGCCATGAAGCTGGAATTGAGAGTTTGAACAGTGTATCTGGTATGGTTCTGCAACTTTTCAGCGATAAAGAGTTCATACTCATTTCTATCCAAATTTTTAAGCTGGACAGAACCAAACTTTGGCTTGATATGGTTCTTATAGAGATTGTCATTGAGGTAGTAGGAAGTGTCATTCCAGCGCCCTGTTGACAATCTCTTTTCAGAATAGATATCCCAATACTGATCAAGCGTTAGATTCGTATTGATACCTAATTCTTGGTCTTGTATTTGTTGCTCAATCTCTGTCAAGGCTGCACGAGCTTGTGGAAGGGTTGTGAGACCACTTTTAGTAATCTCTTTCTTTTTACCATGAAAATAGAAAGAGCGTCTGATGTAATAACGTTTGCCTTTTGCAGTTTCATAGTAATAGATATTTGGGTATTTTGTTTTATTATATTTCATTGTATTCTCCTTGTTTATCGGCTTCTGGACAAGGTCTAAACATTGAGAATATTGACATCACCCCTTTCATGGTGTAAAATAGGGTATAGAAAAGAGGCCTTTTTAATGGCTGATTTTTATAGAGGATAAGCTTCACAATCAAACTTTGGCGAGGACGATTGTGGGGCTTTTTTTATTCATTTAGTTTTTCAATAGCTTTCAGGGCCTGCTCTTCAGTAAACTGAGCATCTTTATCTGTCAAACTTTTAAGGATTTCTTGGTCAGTCTTACCTTCACTTCTTTCTTCTTTTGCAATATCGAGCGCTTCATTAACCCAAACATCACCAACATTCTCAACAGCATACTGAGCAGCTTTCTTTGAATATTTGTGACTCGCACTTTCTGTTAAATACCAAAGAAGTGTTTTCTCAGAAAATGATGCCTTACTTTCAACAAGTTCTCGAGCTGTTTTAAGCGCACTTGCTTTTTCTTCGTCTGCTTTGTTTGACGTTTGCTTTGTAAGAGCATTTGAACCACCGATAGCTAAGATAGCTACCAATATCCAAAACCAAACTTTTTTATAAAAAGGTTTAGAATCTTTTTCTTTGTTCATAACATCTCCTTAAATTATATTTGCTAAATTATAATATTCCTCTTTTACCATGATTTCATTTGTCACGGTTTTAAGATTGTAGTAGGACATGAATTTGAGGTAATCAAACTCTGTAGGGTCATCTAAGCTTTCTATCGCATCTTTTACGAGATGATGGATCATATTCCTATCAGCTTCGTTTTCACAACGTAGTCGAGCGTTCTGGTACTCTGAGCGTGTGTGGTCCTTGTGTCCTAGTTCATGAAGTAGGACCTTAACCCTCTCTTTTTTACTGAGTTTACTCGACAAGAAAGCTGTATTAGTTTCTTTTTCGTAAAATCCAAGTTCATCAGGCATCAAATCTCCATCAAAATCGATAATACGAATCTGAAAATGACTTATAATTTCTTTTTCGGTCACTAAGCAGTACCTCTAATCACCAGCTTCTTTGAGATAACCTTCAATGATAGACTGGATGATTTTCTTCTTTTCATCTGTTAATTCTCGGCCACCAAACATCATGACATTAGATGCCATTTCTTCAACATTGAGAACTTTTCCCTGCCATATGTATTCTTTTGTATCATCGGCAAGATTAGGATTTTCAGTACGGCCTAGTAAGTAGTCTGTACTAACACCAAAATAATCTGCTATTTCTTGTAATCTATCAGATTTTGGGTTACCTTTTTTCAGACTATAAAGATAATTTGTGCTGTATCCTAATTTTTCTTCTAGAATGTTTAAAGAAATTTTCTGTTTATCAGCCAATTCTTTGATTCTATCGAATGCTAAGAACATTGTTTTATCAACCTTTCTAAGCATTACGAAAAAATATTTTAAAATTAATTATAAAAACTGTTGACAAATTCTAAAACTAGTTTTAAAATAGTATTCGTAAGCTAAAGAGTTAGCGAACTAGACAACTAAAAAATAAAGCCTTACAAAACTGATTGGCGTCCGTTTTCTATAGGTAAAACTTACTTTAGTAGGTCTTTTCTCTATGTCTTTATTCTAAAACTAGTTTTAGAATTTGTCAAGTAGTTCGCTAACTTTTTAGATAATTTTTTAAAAAGGAGGTCAGAAATGAGCCAACAACATCAAAAATGGATTCGGCTAGTTAAGGATAAACTGAATTCAGAAGGAATGACACAAACACACCTTGCTCGTGCTTGTGGAGTGAAGAAATCTACCATTTCAGAATTATTGAAATACGGTAAAGGTAGCGACAAATTAAAGAACCGAGTTTGCGACGTTTTAAGAATTGACGAAACTTGGGTTGAATTAGGAGAGTAGGATATGAACGAAATTTTTAATTTTCACGGACAAGAAGTCCGTACTTTGACAATTGATGACGAGCCGTGGTTTGTCGGGAAAGATGTCGCAGACATCCTAGGATATAGTAAGGCTAGAAATGCGATTGCTCTTCATGTTGATGAAGAGGATGCCCTAAAACAGGGCATCCCTACTAGTGGTGGAACACAGGATATGTTGATCATCAATGAATCTGGTCTCTACTCTCTCATTTTATCCAGCAAATTGCCTCAAGCAAAAGAGTTCAAGCGTTGGGTGACATCAGAGGTCTTGCCAGCTATTAGAAAACAAGGCGGATTTATCCGAGAGGACTTGGATGAAGATGCTTTCATCGCTCTGTTTACTGGACAGAAGAAGTTGCGTGAGCAACAAGCGACCATGCTGGAAGATATTGACTACCTCAAGAGTGAGCAACCGATTCACCCAAGCTATGCTCAATCGCTACTGAAGAAGAGAAAGGCTCGGGTCGTGGCTTGCCTTGGCGGCATTGATAGTCCAGCTTATGCTGATAAAACCTTCGCTCAATCTGTCTTCAGGCAAGCAGAGATTGATTTCAAAGATCATTTCAATATCAGTCGCTATGACTTGTTACCGAAGAAGTTTGCAGAAGCTGCTCTTGCTTACTGGATGACGTGGGAGCCAAGCACTAATACCAAGATGAAAATCATGAAATTGAACTCATTTGACGAAGGGTAGGAGGGGAAGAAGATGGACAATGTTCTACTTTCACTATCTGAATGGATTAAGTCCATTATCAAGGACACAATCACAAGGCTAGTCGAAATAGAAAAAGATAGTGATCACTATCCAGAGTTGATGGATGTGAACACTACCTGTGATTTTCTAGGAATTAAGTATGCCACATTTTCAGATAATTATCGTTACTTAAAAGGATTTCCAAAGGAATTACCTGGTAAGAAATGGTCAAAAAGAGCCATCAAAGAATGGCTCTCTAATCAAATATAATAACTTTACTAAAAGGCTTCTGGACAAGGTCTTAGCAAAATTATTTGACTATATTATAGCACAAAAAGAGGATAAAAACATGAACAATTTACAAATTATCGCAGTAGGCACAGTAGTATCAGTGGTATTGATTGAATCACTGATGATGAATATCAAGCTGAAAATGGCAATGAGACAGAAAAAGAAGATTCAATTTCAAACGCCTCAAGTTGAAAAAGGGTTTATCGACTTTAAAACAGGTCGACGTGTGGACATTGATCCCGTGACACGAAAAGAAACATTTGTGGATTAGTAGAGAAACGGAGGGTATCAATGGTAGTTAAAAACAAGCGATACTACTGGATTCAACTAGCTCAGGATTTTTTCAAGTCCAAAGAAATGAAATTGCTTCGTAAAATTGCAGGTGGCGATACGCACACTATCATCTATCTCAAAATGATGTTGATTAGTTTAGAGGATGGCGGGCACATCTACTATGATGGACTTGCTGACAATCTAGCTGAAGAAATCGCTCTTGTCATTGATGAGAATGTTGAAGATATTAAAATCACTTTGATTTTTTTGGAGAGCAAGGGCTTGCTGACTAGAAAAAATGACAGAGATTATTTCTTAGAACAAGTTCCTGAGATGGTTGGTAGTGAGACAGCAAGCACTCGCAGAAGTCGCAAGCATAGAGAGTTGAGTAAGTTGCATTGCAACACCATTGCAACAACTTGCAACGGAGATATAGAGAAAGATATAGATACAGATATAGATATAGAGAAAGAAAATAATAGGACGATAGTTAGTTCCAGCTTATCTGAAAATTTGAAACATAGCGGTATTCGGATAAACAATAAACAACATCAACAGCTGCTTGAATATGTAGGACTTGATGGAATGAGTTTTGATATGTTAAACCGTGCAATTGAGATAACTTCGGAGGTTTATCAACCTAGTTTCAAGTATCTGAGAGGGATTCTTGAAAATTGGAAAAAGAAAGGTTTTACAACTATTGAACAGGTAGATGATAATGACCAAAAATATAAAGATAGCAAGAACTCCCATCTTCAAGGAAGACAACAAAATGAAAAAAAATCAGAACAGGGGGCTAAGGACGAATGGGGATTTTAGAACTTATCGAGCAATTTGAAGATGACTTTTATCCGATCAGCGACGAAAAGAAATCTTTGCTTATAAAACAACCTCTTTCTACCGTTACTGAGTGCCTATCAGATATGGCCAGCTGGCAGGCTTGCGGAGGTAAGATGACATGGTAACTGATGCACTCGAGGAGATGGCCTTATCTTACCATAGAAATACTGAACAGCAGGCTGAAATTTGCGAAAAGCATGGGATTCCCTTGATCAAAATTCTCCGGACAAATGACGTCCTTTGTCGCTTATGTGAATCGGAACGAATCCATGCAGAGAATCAAATAAAGGTCAATGAGTTGGCTGATGCTGAACATGAACGAGAACGGAAGTTCTATCTTGAGAGATTCTCTCTCTATGATGATGTACTGAAAAATGCTACTCTTGATAACTTTGACACACCGACTGAAAAAGAGGCTGAAAAGTTGAAGTTTGCCCAAAAAATTTGTAGAGAGTGGGCAGGTGGAGCGAGAAACAATGTTGTTTTTCAAGGCGAAGCTGGAACGGGTAAAAGCCATCTTGCTTTTGCCATGATGAAAGCTTTATCAGAAGTTACAAAAGAAATTGCTATCTTTATCAATGTCACTGACTTACTGATGAAAATCAAGGCGGACTTTAGTCAGGAAGAGTTCCTGGTCAATAAAATCGCTAGTGCAAAGTTTTTGGTCTTGGATGATCTTGGTATGGAGAAGGACAGTGAGTGGTCCTTCAGTATTCTTTACAATATTCTCAACAAAAGGGCCAATACGGTTATCACGACTAATCTGACTGCACAAGAAATTCAGAAACGCTACGGTCGGCCGTTTATGAGTCGGTTGATGAAAGGTGTAGACAATGATCATCTGATGGTATTTAATGACTTGAAAAACAAAAGGAAAGATTATTTCTAGAAAGGCGGTGTCTCTTGTTATTAAAACTCTATTTCATCTACAATGGGCACCGCAAGTTTTTCCTTGGAAGTTTTAACAATGTGGATGATCTTATCGAACGGATGAAAGACCATCAATGGGCTTTCTCAGGCATTACCAGACCAAGATTCAAAAAATATATCGGAAAAGACGATGTACGTTTTGATTATGGTGCTGTAGATTGCTATTACTTAGCGACAAAATCAACGTGCCGAGAACCACGTTAAAAGCGAGCTAGAATATGCGTCAATCGGTCGTGTGACCTGGACGAGCGACTGCCCGTATTTAGCCAAACTCACACACAGAGGCAGTCGTATTTTTTGGAAAATAATATGAATGACATTAAAGAAAAAGCTCTGGCTAAGTTGCTGGAGGAATTAAATCAACCACATGATACCGCACTTGACCGTGTTCATAACTGGATATGCGATCAGGAGGATGAGGAATTATTTAAAGGAATCTTAAAAGAGCGATACTCTCTGAAGTGTGCTTTAAGCCATGCTAAAGAAAAAGCTCGTAAATTTGCTGAAAACGGAGTCGCTTGTATCGATGATGCTACTGTCTTCAGATGGGTTAGAGAGTACTTTATCTCAAATTCACAAGTATCTAACATCCAGCAGGTGCCTGTTGAGCCCGTCAAGAAGAAAAAGGAAGACAAATCTCAGGATTCTCCTGAAGAAAAGGTTGATGTCGCTAAAATTAGGAAAGGCGCTGGTCCAGATGATGATATCATCATGAAACCTAAAATTAAGAAAGAGAAAGGAGTAGTCGAAAAGCAAATGAGCATTTTCGATTTCTTGGATGAATGAAACATGAACAATGCAAGCGAGAAGCCGATAGACGATTGAAACCACCTGCAAACTTCTGGAGCTGGTGCTATTCGCAAATCACAACGTACAAATGGACCAATAAGGACAAGACCATAATTGCTTCAGATTTGAATCTTGGTCATTGTATTGAAAAGCGACTGACAAAGTCGTCACGGCTTACTTTTTATGACAAGACTTACTTTTTCTCTATCATTCTCAGCACTTCGAAACGTATCGAAATACAATCTTATGAATTCAGGTCGAAGTTGGTTGAAGGAAAACAATTTATCGATTGGCATTTTACAAATTTGGAGCGATTCGAAAATGACAAACATGTGAAGATTGGCCAAGATTACAACGGACAATTTTATCCGTATCTTTTCGCTAATTTCTTTAGCGGAGGATATTATACAGGTAATATATTCTATCCAAACAACTGGGTTGAAAAACTTAAAAAGGTATCTGAACTCAAATATTTGAAGTTCGGGAATATTTACTACTGGGAAATTGAACGGCTTTACAAATATAAGTTTGAAATTGAATTTGCTCAGAAAATTCATGCTTATAGATTAGCCAACGAAATCATGTATCCAGATTACAGAATTGGATTTACAAGAAATGTAGATATGCGAACCTTGAACCGCAGATGGCTTCAAAAGAACAAACAATTCTTTAAGAACTCGAATCGTAGTTTCAATGAATTTGAATTGAGCCGTCGATTAAAAGAACGGAACGGCCAACTAGTGCCTGGCATTGAGTCTTATCTGACTTACCACGATATCAAGCATATACCGAAAGGTATCGGGATTAATAAGTTTCAGAATTGGGTTATCAAGAATCATATTGACTTCAATGAATACCTTGACTATCTCAAGATGCTACGAGAAATGGGCATTGAGCCTGAAGGTGATGCTATGCTTGTGCCAAAGGATTTTACGGCCATGCATAATCACACAGTCGGATTATACAATCAATTCGTCGAAGAAAAACAAAAACTGGAAGATAAGAAGAAACGCAAGCAACTTGAAGCTGAGTTTAAACTTAGAGAAGGAATGGATAAGACAATCAATGGATACGCATTCCATGTCCCTAGAAAAGTGGCTGAGCTGATCTATGAGGGCAAGAAACTACATCATTGCGTAAGCTCATACACAGACAAGCATTTTAAAGGTAATACCTTAATAGTGTTTGTCCGCCTGTCAAATCAACCTAAAAAACCTCTTTACACACTCGAAGTAAGGCAGGGGAAGATAGTCCAATTTCGTGGCAAGTATAACCAAGATGTACCAGCTGAAGTCTGGGACATAGCCAAGGAATGGATGAAACAAACGAAATTAGTACAAAAATCAGCGTAAAGGAAAAAGGAGTAGGACGATGATGGAAGATTTAAAGAAAAAAGTTAATGGAGTATACGGCTGGTCAATAGAAAACGGGAAGCTGAAACCTCCCAAACAAGATTTACCACAAGCTGTAAAAGACCGGGCGGACTATTTCTGGGAAATGACAGAAGATGGTATGACGTTTATGGGAGTGATGGAATGTATCTTCTCTGATGAAAAACCTAAAGACTATGATTTGGGAGCTACCAAGGATTGGTTGCCAAAATCTAAGGAGTTTGATGATTGGGTTGGCTATGCGCCAAGCATGTCTCAGTTAGTTATTGCAGTTTATTTGATTTATGGGGGAAGGGAAGATGAATAAGCAGGGACTCATTGAACGCTATGAAAAATTTAAAGCTAGCAAGAAAAAAATGACCTCAGTTGATTTGGTTTTGAAAGACTTGCGGTCTTTGGACGAGCCAGAACCGTTGCCATTCAAGTTAAAAGATGTCGTTCGTCGAATAAGAGGGTTTGATCCGACGACACAGACTAGATGGCTTAATGACATCCTTAAAGAATTAGGTGATGACTACGGTTCAATGAAATATCGCAGTGGTTATGAGCAAGGCAAACTTGAGGGAGCGTGGGTTGGTAATCAATTGAAGGATGCTGATAAGATTCGGCAAGAATTGAATAAAGTGCTTCTACCTAATTTTATGGATGACTGGATTTTCGAATGCCAACTTTTAAAAGATTTTAGTTTGCGTGATGCACTAGATAGTAACACAATCCATCTCTACGCTAAAAAAAGCGAATTCGTGAAGAAATGGCTTAATGACAAAAACAACCAAGAACTTTTCGCTCAAGCGTGGTTGACTGACTACGAGGCTGAGAAAGAGCCAAAATACAAAGTCAAGTTAAAAAATACAGATGATTATCTAAATCAAACAGAAACTGGATTCCACTTTTTTAACAATGGGAAAAACAATGAAAAATTTACACGAAAGGAACTAGAATATTCTGGTTTTGGTGAAGTGTTTAATAGTCCACTATTTGAAGTGGAGGAGGTTGATTGATGAATAATGAAGTCTTTGAAGAATTGAAAAAGCTTATGAGTTATTTTCCTGACTCATTTATAAACAGACAATTAGAACTTATTCTCATCCCAAAAACAAACACATACTTTTCTTTAAGAGATTGTTTGACAAAGAATGATGTCATTTCAAAGGTACTAATGTGGTGTACTAGAGATATAGATAAAGGCGAGCCTTATCAACAACGAAAACGAAATATCGACTTTTATGTGGATAATCGCGATCGTTTGAGAAAATATTTAGGTTCAGATATCAATGTGCATGTGGTTTATAATCACTTAGGAAATGGAATTAACAAAGAACTCACATACAGATTTATCGAGAGTGGTTTTGATATGGATTTACTTTATAAGGAGGTCACAGAATGAAACGTTTTATCGCAATCTGGATTTTATTGTCTGCTGGATTAAATATTTGGCAGAGTATCCACATAAAAAAACTAGAAGCAAAGCGTCCGATTGTCGTTTATAAAGCTGACAATCAAGGAGCAGAAATCAAAGGCAGAGTTTTACAAAAGGAGAAGATTGGAGACATGTATACTATCACAGTACAAAATCACGGAGTATTCGTAGTTACTCAAACAAACTATGAATCTCTTAAAATAGGAGATGAGGTAATATTGTAATGACAAAATACAAGAAACCAACTTACATCATTATTCAGGAAGCAATGGCAGAACGCATTAGATTTCTGGAAGATGAACTGTATGAAAGGGCCTATAAGGATATTGAGAAACTAGAAGCTCAAAATGATTTCTTAAAAGGTCTTTGTAACAATCAACTTGAAATCATTATGGATTATGAATGGAAGCAGATGCAAGAGCAGGCTATATTCATAAAAGCTAATACTAGAAAGTGGAGAGCAAGATGCAGCTAAGATTGAAAGAACTTAGAGAGGACCTTTGTCTCTCTGTAGGACAGATGGCGAAAGAGACAGGTGTTTCACAAAATACAATTCATTTGTATGAGAGAGGCGGACATCCATCCATTAAGCAAATTGAAATGATTGCTAAAACATATGATGTGAATCCTGCTTGGTTAGTTGGATGGATAGATGATGAAACGATGCCTGCAATCCAGGTAGTCGAGAAAGTAGTCTACAAAGAAAGTCCAACAGCAAGATTACCAGATTATTTCAACAATAATAACGATGGTAAGCTTATCAAGTGGAAAGAGTCACGAAGATTTCGAGGAGGTAGGAATTGAAGAAATTAAGCGACGAAGACCTCAAAACATTAGACAGAGAACTTTTTAAATTTCAAAACATTCAACGGACAATAGATTTGAGAAGGCTAGAACTAGAAACTCGAAATCCAGATTCTCAAAGTGGGCCCAGCGTAGGAATAAGCAAACCTACCGAAACCATTGCAATCAGAATAGCGGATGATCCAACCTTAAAATTTCTCGAAGGGTTCAAAGCTATTATTAACAAACTACTGATCAATCTAGTTGATGAAGATAAGGAAATCTTTAATCTGCGCTGGAGATATCCTCAACTGAGATGGGAAGAAATAGCAGAACAGAAATTCATGAGCAAAGCTACAATCTATCGACGTAGAAGGATTATCTTAGAACAGTACGCTATTTTGAAAGGTGAGCTATAAATAAACATGAGACAAAAGACATCTTGAAGTCTCACAAAAAAAGGGTTATTATGATAGCATGAACTTCTGAAACAAAAACACACATCATACTTTAGGAGTCATCCTTAATTCTAGTCAGAAAAGTTGTCCAACAGAAGTATCGTCAAGAGTCAGCAAATGCTGGCTTTTTGTTTTGGGAAAGGAGGTAGAATATGGAATTTGTATCACCGATAAAAGATAATGACGACATTCAGGCAATGAAAGATTATCTCAGAGAGTGGAATGAGATGTATTATATGCTATTCATCACAGGTCTGAATACTGGTTTGCGAGTCGGAGATATACTTACCTTGAAAGTTAAAGATGTCCAGGGATGGCACATCAAGCTGAGAGAACGGAAGACTGGCAAGCAGATAACAAGACGGATGACAAAAGAACTCAAGAAAGAAATGAGAAGATATGTCGAAGACAAACCATTTCATCATTTCTTATTCAAGAGTAGGCAAGGGAAAAATAAAGCAATCACTCGTGAGAGAGCCTATCAAATTATTCATGAGGCTGCTGAAGAACTTGGCATTGATAATGTTGGAACACATACAATGCGAAAAACGTTTGGTTATAAATATTACAACAAGACAAAGGACGTAGGGACATTACAGAAAATGTTCAATCACTCATCACCTGCAATTACCCTGAGATACATAGGGATAGAACAAGCAGAGCTTGATGATGCTTTACGGAACTTTGTCATTTAATTTTTTAGATATTACTTTCACATAATGAGTTAAGCATAAAGTGAAAAAATGAAACTCTTTAAAACCTATGATTAGTAAGGGTTTGAGATTTAGAGTGAGTTTAACAAAATATAAGATATGTGAAAGTGAGGGATAAAACAACCTAGAAAAAAGGAGTATAACATGATTAAAGAATACTGCGATATGCTGTTTGAATCTAGAGCAGTTGATAAACTAAACAAAGATATAAAAAACAATCCGGAAATAAATTTCAAAATAATTGGGTACAATGTCATTCCAAGAGAGTTCGGACCAGCTCTTACATTCATCCTTGTAAATTGGGAAAAAGAAATAGTTGAAGATTCTACAACAAAAATCTCTATAATCCCAGAATCAGAAATAGACACAAGCACAGATCCTGGAGTTTTAGAGTTTACTTCAAAACGTTTTAATATACCAGACAATCCTGAATAATTTTTAAGAATGAGACAAAAGGCATCTTGAAGTCTCACAAAAAAAGGTTTATTATGGTAGCATGGTTTTCTTGTATGAGAGGGGATAGGTCACTGGCCTGTCCCTTTTAGTATTGGAAATGAGGTTTACTATGTACAACAAACCTATCAGACCATCCTTGAGATCTAAGAAGTGGGAGAAGTTCCGTGATAGGATAATGCGTAAGCATGATTATCTTTGTCAAGAAAGTTTGCGTTACGGAATTTCTGTTCAAGCAGAAATGGTTCACCATATCTTTCCTGTATCTGAATATCCTGAACTTGAATTCGTTGAATGGAATTGTTTGCCGTTGACGAATAAGAAACACAATACGTTTCATGATAGAGTGAACGATAGAGTAATCAATCAAGGATTGTATTGGCAGAAAAAAAGAAAAAAAGAATTTTTAAATTTTTTCAAAAATGAAAAATGAAAATTTTTAGTCCCCCCTCTTTTTGAAAAATTATTTTGGCCAGTAGGGTACCGGTGAAGGGAACTTTTTCCAAGTCGGGGGCCTTCAAATAAAAAGGGGGTAAAAACTAAGCGATTTTGACGAAAGGAGGTAGTTTTTGGCTAAACCAATTACAGCGAAGTCGATTAAGTCAAAAGTGGTCAAGCAGATGAAAGACTTGGGCACTTATCGTAAAGAGTTTGAAATGATCATTGACATCTTTGCAGGTATGCTATATCAGTATCAGAAACTTGCTCAAGATTATGCTGACATGGGTTATCCAGTAACAGACACCTACGTCAATAAGGCTGGAGCAGAGAATGAGCGCAAAGTTCCAATCTTGACAGCGATGGAAATTTTGAGGAAAGACATCCTCAGCTACTCTAATCAGCTGATGATGAATCCGAAGTCTCTCGGCGAGGTAGTAGAACAAGAAGGTGATTCAGTTCTTACTGAGGTCCTGAAGTTCAAGAACGAAATCAAAAAGAAGCGAGTGACTGGCAATGGGTAATCTTGATAAAGCGAAAGAGTATGCTCAGCACGTCATATCTCACAGAGAGGAACATTGCGAGGAAAACATTCTTGCTGCTGAAAGGTTCATTCGTGATCTTGACAATCCAGAGTTTGAAATGGATGAGGATATCGTCGATTTCGTTGTTCACTTCATCGAAAACACGATAGTCCATCAGCAGGGCGATGATATGTTTGCGGTGTCTATCCGTAACAAGCCATTACTCTTGCAACCGTGGCAACATTTCGTAGTTGTGAACCTGTTTGGTTTTTACTATAAGGGTACGAATGAGCGCAGGTTCAAAGAAGCGCTTATCATGCTTGCTCGGAAGAATGGAAAGACTTCGTTTACTGCTGCAATCGCACTTGCTTATCAGATATTAGACACAGACAGCGGTTCAAAATGCTACATTGTGGCCAACTCAGTTAAGCAAGCGATGGAAGCATTTGGATTCTTGAAGTTCAATGTGGAACGATGGAATGACAAGAACATTCGTATTAAGGATAACAACCAAGAACACTCTATCACTGCTAATTTTGGTATCGAGGGTTCTTTCTTTATCCAGGCACTGGCCAACGATGAAAGCCGTTTGGACTCATTGAACGGTAATGTAATTATCCTAGACGAAGCTCACACGATGAGAAACAGTAAGAAATACGGACTTATGAAGAAAACAATGTCAGCATACCGAAACAGTATGCTTTTTGTTATCTCTACAGCTGGTGATATTCCTACTGGTTTCCTTGCTAACCGTCTGAAATATTGTCAAAAGGTCCTTAAGCAATTGGTCAAGGATGATTCCTTGTTCATGTTTATCTGCAAAGCTGACCAGACGACTGATGGAGACGTGGGCGACTACCTGGACGAGAATGTTCTAAAAAAAGCCAACCCTTCGTGGGGAGTGACGGTGTCGCTCAAGGCTCTGAGAGAAGAAGCCGAACAGGCTATGAACGATCCACAGACAAGAAATGAGTTTTTCAACAAGACTTTGAATGTCTTCACAAACTCTATGAATGCTTATTTCAATCCTGATGAATTCATAGCTTCAGATAGTCAATACGATTGGACATTGGAAGAGCTAGCACGCTTGCCTATCCAGTGGTATGGTGGCGCCGACTTGTCAAGGCTGCACGACTTGACCGCCGCTGCTCTCTATGGTGTCTATCATGATGGTGAAAAAGATATTGATATCTGTATCACACACGCTTTCTTCCCTCGTGTCAACGCTCAGAAAAAGGCCAACGATGACGGGATTCCACTCTTTGGGTGGCAGTCTGATGGTTGGTTGACGATGAGCAACACTCCGACCGTCCTCTATGATGATATTGTCAAATGGTTCATCAAGATGAGGGAGAAAGGGTTCAAGATTGCTGCTGTCGGAATGGATAGAAAGTTTGGCCGTGAGTTTCTGACGAAGATGAAACAAGCTCGATTCAAGATGATTGACCAACCTCAGCTTTTTTATCTGAAGTCAGAGGGATTCAGACGGATTGAGTTCAAAGTTAAGAATAAAGAGTTTTACTATCTTCATTCTGATGCTTACGAATACTGTGTGAGCAATGTTAGAGCAATTGAAAAGGTGGACGATGCGGTGCAATATGAAAAATTAGATGGTGACGGTGGTACTGCAAGAATTGACTTGTTCGATGCCAGCGTTTTTGCTTGTATTCAGGCTCTTGCTAATCTTGGTAAGAATAGCGATGTGATGAGCTTCTTTGATTAGGTGATTTATGAATGAAATAGTTTTATCAGAACATGACATCAACGTGTTAATCAACACAGGAAGAGTAAAAGCAACTTTAAATGGCAAAGAAGTCACTATTAGGCAATCCTATATAAAAGACTTTATGGGTGAGCTTGTGAATTGGGATAAGCAGATAGTTGATGTCAGTCAGAATATCGTAAGAAACAAGCACTTTGATTCACTTTTTCAAAGTGCAACAGACTAGAAAGGAGGTGAGGAAAGATGGGGCTTTTAGATAGAATTTTGAAACGTGGTAAGAGTCGAAGCGGAACGAATGTTATCACTCATTCAGATTTTGGTCTTTATATCGACGGTGATAGCTATGTGCCTTTGGCTCGCAATCCTGATGTGATTGCTGCGGTCAACAAGATTGCTGACATGGTATCGAACATGACTATTCATTTGATGGAGAATACCGACAAAGGCGATATCCGAATAAAAGACGGACTAGCTAGAAAAATTGATGTAAATCCATGTGAAAATATGACTCGCAAAACTTGGATTTTCAAGATTGTGCGCGACCTGTTGCTATTTGGTGACGGAAATTCAGTTCTTCATGTTGAGTATGATCATGTGAATGATTACATTTTGAACCTAAGACCATTCCCAATGAGCGAAGTTTCTTTTAAAAGCGATGAGCTCGGCTATGTTATGAATTATCGTGGTGTTGACTACAACCCAAACGAAATTGTGCACTTTGTAATCAATCCTGATCCAGACAATCCATTTGTAGGAACTGGATATAGACTTGCTCTGAGGGATATTGTTAGGAATTTAAACCTTGCGACTCAAATCAAAAAAGGATTTATGAACGGAAAGAACGTTCCTAGCCTAATTGTTAAGGTTGATTCTTCGAGTGGAGAATTGGCCACGCAAGAGGGGAGAGACAAGGTTGCTAAGAAATACTTAACAACAAGTCAGGCGGGTGAGCCGTGGATTATTCCAGATGCTCTATTGAGTGTCGAACAGGTCAAGCCATTAAGTTTGAAAGATATTGCTATCAATGAATCTGTTGAAATTGACAAGAGAACAGTTGCTGGACTTTTGGGAGTGCCAGCTTTTATTTTGGGGGTCGGTAGTTTTGACAAAGAAGAATACAACAACTTTGTCAATACAACGGTCATGAGCATTGCTACAACAATCACTCAGACCTTAACTAGAGACTTACTCGTTTCAAACAATCGGTATTTCAAACTGAATGCTCGCTCGCTTTATTCGTATGACATTACAGAATTGTCATCAGTCGCTGAACAGATGACTAAAAGCATGGCAATGCGTCGAAACGAGTGGAGGGATTGGCTTGGGATGCCACCTGATCCTGACATGGATGAGCTCCTTGCTCTTGAAAATTATCTACCGCAAGACAGACTTGGGGACCAAAAGAAATTGAAAGGGGGTGAGGAAGAGAATGAACAAACGGAATAGTTATCGTACTGCTCAGTTCAAGACACGAGAAGAAAGTGATACTGGTGATTTGATTTTGAGTGGCTACTTTATCAAGTTTGATGAAGTAACCGAACTGTGGCCTGGTTATTTTGAAGTGATTAAGCGTGAGGGTGTTGAAAAAGCCATTAAAGGAGCTGACATCAGGGCATTATTTAACCATGATGATAGTTTGGTGCTTGGTCGGACTGGTAATAGAACGGTCATTTTGGGAGTTGATGACATCGGTCTGTACGGTGACATCATTATCAATAAAGATGATCCGCAAGCTGTTGGGGCCTATGCTCGTGTTCAGCGTGGTGATGTGATTGGATGTAGCTTTGGTTTTATCCCAATCAAAATCAATACGGAAGAGCAAGCAGATGGTTCGTACCTGGACACTATCCTAGAATTAGAAATCTTTGAAGTGAGTCCATGTACTTTCCCAGCCTATCCGCAAACGGAAATTGCTGCACGACAAAAAGACTTTGAAAGTCAACAGCGTGCAAATCGTGAAGCGCTGGACAAGCGCAAGAAAGAAATTAAGGAGAAATTTAAACTATGAACAAATCAAAGATTTTAAGTGCTCGTGCTAATCTTAAAGCAAACAAAGTAGCTGAACTCGAAGAATCGATTGAAGAATTGAACAAGCGCTCTGAACTTGAAGCGAAGAAATTGGATCAAGCTGGAAATGATGAAGAAGTTTCAGCAGTTGAAAAGAACCTGGAAGACATTCAAAAAGAATTGGATGAAAAATTGGCAGAAAAAGAACAACTTGAAAAGGAAATCGAAGATTTGCAAAATCAAGTTGAAGAATTGAATCGCAAAGCCCCGACTTACCCAAGTCAAGAAAAACGTGGAGGACAGAAATTGGAAAAACGTGACGCAATTGCTAAATACATTCGTACTGGTCAAACTCGTGATATCGTAGGTTTGAAAACTACTGATTCAGGAAGCGCAGCTTTAATCCCTACTGAAGTTTTGCAACCTCATTTTGTTAACAAAACACGTAATCCACTTTTGGATCTTGTGGAACGTGTGAAAGTTAACAGTGGATCTGGTAAATATCCAGTTATCAAGAAAACAGATGGTGTAATGGTTTCAACAGATGAATTGAAATCAAATCCAGAACTCGGAAAACCAGCAATCAGCGAGATTGATTATTCAATAAAGACTTACCGTGGATATGTCCCTGTGTCACAAGAAATGATTGACGACGCAGACTATGACATCATGTCCATTGTTGAAGACGAAGTATTCAATCAAGGTGAAAACACTGAATTGTCATTAGTTACAGCTGTCCTCAAAACAGCTACCCAAGCAGATGCGGCTGGATTTGATGGTATTAAAGATATCTATAACAAGAAGCTTAAATCAATTTATAAAGCAAGCATCGTTGTAACTAAGTCAATGTTTGCTGCACTTGACAAGGTGAAGGATAAAGATGGGCGCTACATGCTTCAAACTGATGTAGCTTCACCTACTGGCTATTCATTTGGTGGGAAAACAATCTACAAAGTAGATGACACAGTGTTTGGAAATGAAGAGGACATGAAATTCTTCATCGGTGATGTCACTGAGTTCGTCAAAGAGTTTGACCGTGCTCAAGTATCCGTTAAATGGGTGAACAATGACATTTACGGACAATTGCTTGGACTTTTTATCCGTTTGGATATTAAGAAAGTAGATGAAGAAGCTGGATTCTTCGGAACCTATACTGATGTTGTAGCTTAAGGAGGTAACGTATGAGCTATAAAGTAATCCGTCCTTTCAAGGACTTGGCTGATCCTGAAAATCATGAATACGCTGTTGGCGATATCTTTCCTCGTGAAGGATATGAGCCCACAGATAGCTTTACCAATGGCCTTTTGACTGGTGCCAACACTGCTGGCTCTATCTTCCTTGAGGTTTTGGGAGATGATGAACCTAAGAAACCAGCTCCTGAAACAAAAGAAGTTAAGGAAGAGCCCGCAGTTGAGCAGGAAGAAACAGTTGAGGAAACTGCTGAAGAGCCTGCTAAGGAAGTTGAGGAGTAAGCATGGATGAAGGTCAGCTTTTAGAATTGCTGAAGCTTAAGCTGGGTATTTCAACCAGCTTGAGAGACAAGCCGTTAGAAAAAATCATTTCAAGTGTCATCACTGAATTGACCGATAACCTCGGTATCGAGCTTGTCGGTGAGCGTGCTGACCATGAAATGTTTATTGTTGACTATGCTGCTTATCGCTATGAGGGTGGGGTGGATATGCCACGTCACATTCAATGGCGACTGCATAATTTACAGATAGCATCAAAGAAAGAGGTCAAGAATGTGGAATCATGAAATCACGCTGATCTCTAAAAAAGTCACAGGTAAGGATAAACTACTACAACCAATCTCTGAAGATGTTGAAGTTACTCTCTTGTGTCAAAAAAAGAGGGTTACTCGCTCTGAATTTTATCAAGCAAATCAGGCAGGTTTAAAACCGAGCTTGGTTGTTGAGATTCGAAATTTTGAGTATGAGAATCAGGAGTTTGCGAAATTTGAAGGCAAGCAATATCGTATCTTGAAAACCTATCCTATCGATTCTGAAATTTTAGAGTTGACTTTGTCAGAGGTCTTGAAATGAGTAATGACCTTGCTGATTTGATAGCGAAAGAGCTTGCAGCTTACTCTGATGAGGTTACTGAAGAAGTGGATAAAATTGCAGAGCAAGTGGCTGATGAGACTGTGGATGAGTTGAAAGAGACAAGTCCGAAACGGTACGGAAAGTATCGTAGAAGTTGGAAAAAGAAGAAGTTGGCAAATGGCTCTTTTGTTGTTTTCAACGCAGTTGCAAGTCTTACTCACATACTTGAGAATGGGCACCTTTCAAGAAATGGTGGTCGTGTCGCTGGTATCGTCCACATCAATCCAGCTGAAGAAAAAGCAATTCAGAACTTTGAGAAGCGTATCAAGGAGATTGGGAAATGAAGCTATCAGACTTTGCTGCTATTTTGGAACAGGCAAACTTGCCTGTCACTTATCGAGCGTTTAAAACTGGGAACGCTCCTGACCTACCTTACCTGGTCTATTATGAATCAAGTCCAGTCATCAATGCAGCTGACAACACGGTTAATCATCAGATTAAGAGCGTGACAGTTGAACTGGCTTTTGAGAGTAAGGATGAAGATTTGGAAGAACGTCTGGAAGAGCTGTGGATAACCCACGAGCTCTTTTTCGATGTTCAAGAAGAAACATTTATCGAGACTGAAAGACTCTATGTCAAGTCTTATACGGTCTATCTATATTAAGGAGGAATGACATGACTCAAGAAAATAAAGTAACCTTTGGTTTAAAAAATGTTCACGTTGCGCCAATTAAATCAATTGGTGCAGATGGAGTGATTGCTTACGATGAAATTTTCCGCTTTCCTGGAGCAATGGAATTGACATTGGATCCAAAGGGTGAATCAACACCAATCAAAGCAGACGATATCGATTATCACTTCATGAACTCAAACGAAGGGTATGAAGGGAAATTCAAAATCTCTCACATTATTGAAATGTTTGCGACTAAGATTTTGGGTGAAATCAAAGATGCTCAGACGGGTGTTTTGACTGAAAAAGCTGATGCAGAATTCACATCATTTGCCTTGATGTTCGAATTTTCAGGGGACAAGAATAAAACACGTCATGTCCTTTACTACTGTTCAGCGAGCCGTCCAGGCAATGGCTCAAAAACCAAAAATGGTACAAACGTCAACGAGCGTGAACTTGGCTTTAAAGCAAGTCCTCGTCCTCTGGATTCAGTTGTTAAACGTTCTATCACATCAGCTGATAATAAAGAAATTTATGACAACTGGTTCAAGAAAGTGTATGAACCTACTGTGGTGGCTTAAGGAGAAAATCTATGCGTAAAATCGTTTTGGTTGGTGATCAGGAGTATGAGTTGGGAACTAATGGTTATACTCCTATCGCCTACAAGCAACAATTTGGGAAAGATTATTTTCAAGATTTGTTCTCAATGTTGAAAAATCAATCATTCATGAATGAATTGAACAAGCTTGAAGCTGAAAAAGAATTGACAGCGACTAACATTGACATTTCAATGCTAGAAGAGTTTGATATGACCTTTTTCAACCGCCTTTTTTGGACCTTTGCTAAATCTGCAAATCCTCACATCAAGCCTTATGAACAATTCTTCATGGAAATGGAAGTCTTTCCGATTCAGGAAGTTGGGCCCGTTCTGATGGAAATGCTGAATGCGAGCATGACGACAAAAAAGCACCAGATGAATCAGAATCAGCTAGCGAAGAAATCTTTACAGTAGAGTCCTACTTATCCTGCTGTAAAGAAACTGGTCTGTCTATCGATGATCTAAAGCACATCTCAATCGGAATGGCTCTGGATTATCAGACGGATTATGTGAATCTACGGAGCGAGGACAAAGGTGGCGAACGGAAGGCAACGCAAGCTGATTTTGACAGTTTTTAAAGAAAAAAATGAGTGCTGAGAGAGCGATTCTGAGGTCAAGTTCATTGTCCTAACTGCATTATCAGTCGTAGAAGTTCTCTCAGCGCTTTTCTATTTTTTGTGAAAGGAGGAAATATGGCAGGAAATATCAAAGGTATCAAAATTGAAATCGATGGCGACACTCAGCCCTTACAAAAGGCCCTGAAAAATGTCAATAAGGCTGCTACTGATGCAAGTCAGGAGTTGAAACAGATTGATAAGGCCTTGAAGTTTGATACAGGGAACGTAACGCTCCTGACTCAGAAGCAAGAAGTCTTGCAAAAGCAAGTTTCGACGACCAAGGAGAAACTAGAAACCTTGAGACAAGCTCAGTCTCAAGTGGAACAGCAATTCAAAAATGGCGATATCGGTGCTGACCAGTACCGTGCTTTTCAACGTGAAGTAGAAGTTACTCAAAACGTCCTAAAAGGATATGAGGGTAAACTTGCAAGCGTGAACCAGGCGCTTGCTGAGAATGGGAGTGCTACTCAGAACAACAAGAACCAATTAAAAGAGTTGCAAAATGAGCAGAAGCAACTGGCTAGCGAGAATGAAAGAGTGGTCAGTTCATTCAAATTGCAAGAAAGTCAGCTAGGAGCTAATGCAAGTGAAGCTGACAAGTTGGCGCTTGCTGAGAAAAGAATTGGAGCTCAATCTGATATTGTTGCTCGGCAGATTGAAAATCTAGAAAAGCAACTAGCTATTACAAAGCAAGAGTATGGTGAAAATTCAGCTGAAGCCAATAAGATGGAAACGCAGTTGAATCAAGCTAAAACAGCTTACTCGAATCTCTCTCAAGAGATGAGTAACCTTGGGAACGCTGGCAAACAAGCGAGCGGAACCTTAAGCGAGACAAACAATCTCTTAAAAGCTGAATTGCTCAATCAATTTTCTGAAAAACTATCAGATATCAGTCAAAAATTGGTTGATTTCGGAAAGAGTGCTCTTGAAGCCTTTCGTCAAGTAGATGAGGGTATGGACACCATTGTCACTAAAACTGGCGCTGGTGGAAAAGCACTTGAAGATATGCAAAAAATCGCAAATGATATTGCAACAGCGTTACCAACAGACTTCTCAACTGTAGGTAACGCTGTCGGAGAGGTTAATACTCAATTCAAATTAACTGGCGATGCATTAAAAAACGCATCGGAAGATATAATTAAATTTGCAGAAATCAATGGTTCGGATGTTACGAATGCAACAATACAATCTAAACAAGCTATAGAAGCTTATGGCTTCTCTGTTGACGACTTATCAAAAGTTTTGGATTCTACTACGTTTGTGGCTCAAGAAACTGGAGTTTCAGTTGATGATTTGATGAAGAAGGCAACAGATGGAGCTCCACAAATTAAACTTCTTGGATTAAGTTTTGAAGAAGCAGTGACTCTAATTGGACAACTTGAACAGCACGGTGTAGACTCATCAGCTGCTTTATCAGGTTTGACAAAGGCTGCGGGAGCCTATGCCAAAAAAGGTAAATCTATGACAGAGGGATTGAAAGAAACCATTGATTCTATCAAAAATAGTAAGAGCGAGACAGAAGCTCTTAGTATTGCGATGGAAATTTTTGGAGCTAAAAAAGCTCCTCAAATGGTTGACGCAATTAAACGTGGTGCACTAAGTTTTGAAGAGTTGGGTTATACTGCTGAAGTCTCAGGTGGATTAGTATCTTCAACTTTTGAATCTACGTTGGATCCGATTGATAAATTCAAAACTGCGCAAAATTCAGTAACATTAGCTATGTCTGAAGTAGGTGCTGCAATTGCAGAAGTCTTAGCTCCTGTTTTTGAAATGTTAGGAAATATCGTCAAGGGGCTTGCTGAATGGTTTAGCAGTTTACCTGGGCCAATTAAAGAATTTGTAGTGGTTATGGGTACTGTCGTGGCTATTGTAGGTGTAATTGTCCCTATATTTTTAACACTACAAGCGGCTGCAACTGCTTTGGAAATTTCGATTGGTGCAATGATTACAGCTGCTCTCCCAATTATTGGAACAGCTTTGGCGATTGCTGCTGCTGTTGCGGGAGTAATAATCGTTTTGAAATATCTCTGGGAAACTAACGAAGGTTTTCGAGATGCGGTCACGACCGTTTGGAATGCGATTCTTGAAGTTATCAATGCAGTCGTATCAGAGATTTCTAATTTTGTCATGAGTATCTTTGGGACTGTTGTTGCTTGGTGGACAGAGAACCAGGAACTTATCAGAACAAGTGCTGAGACTGTCTGGAATGCAATTTATACGGTCATCAGTACAATACTGGATATACTTAGCCCCTTGCTTCAGGCTGGTTGGGATAACATTCAACTTATCATTACAACAGCTTGGGAAATCATCAAGACCGTTGTTGAGACTGCAATCAATGTTGTCCTTGGTATTATCCAAGCAGTTATGCAGATCATTACTGGTGATTGGTCAGGAGCTTGGGAAACCATCAAGGGAGTATTTTCAACTGTATGGCAAGCTATTCAAAGCATTGTTCAGACCATTTTATCAGCTGTCCAGAGTTACATTTCAAATATCCTCAACGGTATTTCAGGAACTGTATCAAATGTCTGGAACGGCATCAAGGATACTGTCTCAAATGTGTTAAATACTATATCTGGCACAGTATCAAGTGTTTGGGAAGGTATCAAGAGTACCATTTCAGGTGCTATCAATGGTGCAAGGGATGCTGTTTCTTCAGCTATTGAAGCCATCAAAGGATTGTTTAACTTCAATATCAGCTGGCCACACATCCCACTACCTCACTTTTATGTGAGTGGTTCGGCCAATCCATTAGATTGGTTGAGTCAAGGTGTTCCAAGTATTGGAATCGAATGGTATGCCAAAGGCGGTATCATGACGAAACCAACCATCTTTGGAATGAATGGAAATAACATGATGGTTGGTGGTGAAGCTGGGAATGAAGCAGTATTACCACTCAATGACAAGACACTTGGTGCTATCGGTCGAGGTATTGCTCAGACAATGGGTGGAACTTCACCGACAATCAATATCACTATCACTGGCAATACCGTCAGAGAAGAAGCTGACATTATACGGATTGCTGATGAGGTAGCGCAGAGGATTGCTGACGAATTGCAACGTAAAACACAATTGAGAGGAGGGTTTGCATGATAAAGCATAATGAGCTTGTGATTGACGGTGTGAGGACATCGTCTTTTCCTTTTAAGGTCATTGTCCATGATTCTCCCTCAATTTCTCTGGGAGAGAGCAAGACAGCTCTCTTGGAGCATGGTGGCATCAGTGGAGCAATCGTTCAGACAAACAAGCATAGGGAACTGGTCAAGAAAACTTATACGATTTATTTGGTTAAACCTACTGAAGAACAGATGAACCAATTTATGAGTCTGTTTATCCGTGAAAAATTCTGGCTAGAGAGTGAGCGAGTCAAAACAACTCGTCTTTGGTGCTATAAGGTCAATGTGAGCGACCTTGAAGAAGTGCAACCTGGTCTTTATATGACTAAAGCAACCTTCACTTGTCATCCTACTAAATACTTTAAAGACACCGATACACAGAGATTGACAAGAAGTGGGACTTTGACTGTTCAAGGTTCTGCTCTTGCCTTTCCTAAAATCACAATCGTTGGCCAGAGCGCTGTTGAGACTTCGTTTACAATCGCTGGTCAGGTCATTCGTCTTGAACGACTCACTGAGTCGCTTGTGATGGTCAATAATCCTGACAATCCAAGTTTTAAAACAACAACAGGGAAGCCAGTCAAATGGTCAGGGGATTTTATCACAGTTGATCCAGCGAAACTTAAGAATGTTGGGGTTGTTTTGGGTCCAGGTATTCAATCGCTTGAAATCGAAACGGTTTGGGGGTGGGCATAATTGCTTTATCTACTTAATAAAGATGTAAGAACTGTTCGATGGAACGGGGAGCCACTTCATGAAGCAACTTCGGCGATTGTTAAAGAGACCATGAATAGCGATTTCACCTTAACTGTGAAATATCCTATTTCTGACTCTGGTATTTATCAACTTATTCAAGAAGATATGTTGATAAAAGCGCCGACTCCTGTTCTTGGTGCGCAGCTATTTCGCATCAAGAAACCTGTTGAGCACAATGACCATCTGGAAATCACAGCCTATCACATTTCAGACGATGTGATGCAACGGTCTATAACGCCAGTGAGTGTGACTGGTCAGAGCTGTGGCATGGCTCTTTCTCGCATGGTTCAAAATACCAAAACGGCTCTTGGGGACTTCTCATTCAACAGTGATATCCAGGATCGTAGGACCTTCAATACGACTGAAACAGAAACTCTATACTCTGTATTGCTGGACGGTAAGCACAGCATTGTTGGTACATGGGAAGGCGAGCTGGTTCGTGATAACTTTGCAATGACTATCAAGAAGAGTCGTGGTGAGAATCGTGGTGTTGTTATTACAACGCACAAAAGTCTGAAGGATTACCAACGTACAAAAAACAGTCAGAATGTTGTCACAAGAATCCATGCCAAATCGACTTTTAAACCTGAAGGCGCTGAAAAGGAAACGACCATCAGAGTGACTGTTGATAGTCCTCTTATCAACTCATACCCTTATATCAATGAAAAAGAGTATGAGAACAATAACGCAAAGAGCGCTGAAGAGTTGCAGAAATGGGCACAGGCTAAGTTTTCAAATGAGGGCATTGACAAGGTCTCTGATGCTGTCAAGATTGAAGCCTATGAACTTGATGGGCAAGTGGTCCATATGGGTGATACGGTCAATCTCAAGAGTTGGAAGCACAATGTCGATGCATTCAAGAAAGCTATTGCTTATGAGTTCGACGCTTTGAAGGAAGAATATATCTCTCTGACTTTTGATGATAAGGCAGGAACTGGTGGTTCTAGAGCTTCTGGTGGCTTATCTAGCGCAGCTGATGCAATCCTTGGTGTGACAGGAACCGCACAAGAAATTGCCCTCGAAAAGGCTCTTCAAAATGCTGACTTAGACTTTGATCATCAAGCTGGATTGCTTAGACAGGAAATTTTGGACGGTATCGAACTTGCTAGGGCTAAAGCTGAAGAAGTTAAAAGAGAACTCTCTGATACTATCAATCAGCGTTTCGACAGCTTTGACAACGCTTCGATACAAGAAGCCAAGCGCAGGGCTGAAGAAGCGTTGCGAAACGCTGGCGCAAGTAGCTTACTCGCTCAAGAAGCCAAGCGGATTAGTCTAGATTCGATTGCTAAACTTGAAGCATTCAAGTCACAGGCCACGAGCGCTCAGACGGCTCTGTCGGGTGATTTGGACGCCTTGAAACGTACTGTCACAAGTGAGGTCAATCAAGCTTCAGAATATCGCAGAACGACCACAGAGGCCCTTAGTCGCATGACTGGCCAGATGAACGGATTTGCGACGAAATCAGAGGTCAGACAAGATGTGGCTGGTCTGACCGAGACATTTGCTAAGCTTAAAACCGATACGAACAATTTGATTTCTGGAGCCAAAAGCGAAATCACTCTAGCTAAAACAGAATTTCAGAAAACAGCTGATGGATTGTCTGCTAAAATGTTAGCAGTCGAGAGCTATGTTGGTCAAGATGGTCAGCGACAAGAAGCATTGAGAAGATACACTCGAGAAGAGAGCGCACGACAAGCGACAGCAGTCCGTGAACAGATATCCAGAGACTACGTTGGGAAATCAACTTATCAAGAGGATGTGAGAGGTCTTGAACGTCGTTTCAGTGCGATAAGCACGCAGACTAACAATGATATTGCTACCAAAATAGCTCAATACAAGCAGACAGTTGATGGTCAATTTGCAAGCATTACATCGCAGATTGCTAACAAGGCTAATCAGACAGACTTCCAGCGAGTTCAAGAAACAAGTCGGCTATACGAGCGCATCATCGGTAGCAACGAGAATGACATCTCTAACAAGGTCGCTCGCATGGCTCTGACTAATCAACTGTTTCAGGTTGAGGTTAGTAAGTATGCATCTCAAGGCGGACCAAATCTTATAAAAAATAGCGGAAATCCACAAGATAACAAAAACTGGGGATATTGGGAAATTGGTCAAAATCCTGTTATACATACAGGAACGCATCCTTTCTTTTATAACCAGAAGAGAAAGCTTTTCTTTTTGGATAATCGTACGAGAGAGACTGTTCCAACTTCAAGCATTCGATTCTCTTTGAAGCGGAACACAAGTTATACGGTATCTTTGACAGCTTTTAATACCTGGAACATGAAGGGATCGACTATCTATTTTCTTGGCCGAAAATCCGGAGAAAATCAAACATTTACAAGAGTTATAACATTGGTTGAGAATGTTAAGTTTTCATCAAACGAAGCTGTCAGAAAGAATTACACTTTTAATTCAGGAGAATGTGACGAAGGGTTCATTCGCATTGATAACAACGGAACGAATGACAACGATGTTGCAATTCTCTTGTTCGGAGATGTCGATGTCTACGAAGGCACAGTGACACGACCATGGCAACCATCTCCAGAAGATACTAACGAAGCCGTTCGCTCGGTTCAAAGTCAACTGGCTGGCTCGTGGTCTGTTCAGAATATTAATAGCGCAGGCGATTTGATTTCTGGGATTAATTTGGGCGCTAATGGCCATAACCGATTTGACGGGAAGCTGACCCACATTACTGGCGAGACATTGATTGATAGAGCTGTTATCAAGTCAGCTATGATTGACAAACTGAAGACAGCCAATTTTGAAGCAGGTTCGGTGACTACTGTTGTTTTAGATGCTGAAGCGGTCACAGCTGAGAAGCTGAAAGTTGACCAGGCTTTATTTAATAAGCTTGTCGCAAATGAAGCTTACTTGAGTCAACTATTTGCCAAGCAAGCCTTCATTAATCGTGTTCAGAGTGTTGCGATTGATGCAAGTCAGGTTCGTTCAGGTATTTTAAGCGGTGATAGGATTTACGGTGGAACCATTAGAGGTGCGAATATCTTTGGTGGAACATTAACAGGCCACACTAAAATCCAACTAGGAGCTTATGGTTCGTTTGATACTGTCAATGGTGGTCTACAGATTAACGTACCACGAGACTATAATGCCAAAGATGGGCTGGGTGTCCAGTTCATTGGTTCTTACGGTCGTGGAGAGAATGTCCCTTATGGCCTCTTCATTTACAAAGACTCGGATTTTACTACTGGTGGTTACGCAAGCAGAAGTGATGACTTCCTATTAACAGTAGAGGGATACATCAAAGCGAACGGAATTGGCTGGTTTAAGACCGGAAAAGGGTCTATCAATGGATCAAGCACAGCAACTATTGGCTATTGGAATTCATCTGTTTCTCTGGATTTTGGTGGTTCAGGAAATGATATTTACTATAGTTATAACGGTAAAGCATACAGTTTGTGGACGATAGTCAATAAGCATTTCTCAGATAGACGTCTGAAGGACAATATTGTTGACTGTAGGTACAAGGCTCTTGATTATATCCAGCAATTCAAGTTCAAGGAATACGACTGGAAGAAGCAAGAGGATAGACCACGACAAGCACACACTAAGATTGGTTTGATTGCGCAGGAAGTTCAAGCGGTAGATCCTACGCTTGTTTACGAGAACGGAGACACGTTGAATCTGGACAATCTCAGACTAACCAATATCGCACTTAAAGCTATTCAGGAGCTTGCTCTTGAAAACAAAACATTAACACAAAGATTGGAGAACTTAGAAAATGAACGCAGAACAGCTTAACCAAGCCCTACAAATGACAATTAGTGAAATGTCAACAGCCTCAACAAATTCGATGATTACAAGTAATCTCTTGAGCATTCAGTTGAATGAACAAGTGGCAGAAAATCAAAGACTTCAAGCACGAGTGGAGGAGCTGGAAGCTCTGCTTGATGAACAAACTAAACCAGCAGAAGGAGCATAAACATGGCAATCAATGGCTATAACTTATCAACAAAACCGTACTTAAGAATTTCTGGCTCGAACGTTGAGACGGTGGTAGAAATTCAATTATCAGAAGGAAATCGCTACAGCACTAACTCACGATCGTTCCATGGAGACCGTACAAACGAACCAGAAGACGTTTTGATTCAAGCAGTGCTGGATGTTCTCAAGTCTGAATTGGACCCAAGTTCTGCGATTGTGCAGGCACAGAATAAGCTTGAACAAGCTGAGCAGCAGATTGCGCAAAACAAGAGCGAACAGGACAGACTCTCTGCACTTGCAAACAAAATCGATAAAGTAGTACGAGTCATGGCTCAAGATTCTATCATGGGTGAAAAAATCTCCTACGGAACAACCTACAAGGAACTTGTCGAACTCTTCCCACTTGTAGAGGAAGGTAAGGTCTATCAACCGGGTGATATGTTTGTGATTGAAGATCTTGAACACGTCGAATTGAATGGCGAAGGAAAGCGTGTCTTGATTCAGACAAATCAGGCTTTTACTTACAAAGGCGAATCTATCAAGCAACTTGAAGGCGTACCATCTCAAAATGGTTTACTTGCCGTCTGGAAATGGGATGGAACAAAAAACGACAAACAGACTCAAACATCTAATGAATTAGAGACAAAACCTGTTCAGTAAAGGAGAATATATGAAAATCGAATTGTTTAACTTTTTTAGAAGTCTAATCCAAACAGAGGACGGATTGGTATTGTATGCTTTAAGTTTAATTGTAATTCTAGAAATCGTAGATTTTGCATCAGGGACGTTTGCAGCAATTGCAAATCCAGAAATTGAATACAAGAGCAAGATTGGCATTAACGGCCTGATTCGAAAAATTCTTGGGGTTCTCTTGTTGATGGTATTGATTCCGATGTCTGTCTTGCTACCTGAGAAGACAGGTTTCGCATTTCTATACTCGATTTACCTGGGATATTTGCTTTTTACATTCCAGTCACTCATCGAAAATTACCGTAAGTTAAAAGGTAACGTGACCATCTTCCAACCTATCATTAAGGCATTTGAGCGTTTATCTGGCGATAAAAACGACAAGAACGAAGGAGAACAATAATGGATATTGATACAAGTAGACTAAGAACTGATTTACCGCAGGTCGGAGAACAACCATATCGTCAGATTCATGCTCATTCAACTGGGAATCCAAACTCAACAGCTCAAAATGAAGCAGACTACCACATGCGCCGTCCTGTTGATTCAGGTTTCTTCTCCCACGTTGTTGGGAACGGCCGCGTAATGCAGACCTGGTACACAGACATGGGAGCCTACGATGTAGGAGGTGGCTGGAACGTTGAAGGATACGGTCAAGTTGAACTGATTGAAAGTCATAGCACAAAAGAAGAGTTTATGCGTGATTATAAGCTCTATGTTGAGCTTTTGCGCAACCTTGCTGATGAAGCAGGAATTCCGAAAACGCTGGACTCTGACAGCCTAGCAGGAATCAAGACGCATCAATATTGCACATATAACCAACCTCGAAACTACTCAGACCATGTGGATCCCTACCCTTACTTGGCAAAATGGGGCATTAGCCGTGAACAATTTAAAAATGATATTGAAGGCGGTATCTCTACTGAAGCTGGGTGGAAACGCAATGAAACAGGTTGGTGGTGGGAGGAGTCGGATGGCTCTTATCCAACAAAAAGCTGGAAGAAAATCAACAATGAGTGGTTCTACTTCGATGAACGTGGATACTGCCTAATCAATCGTTGGTTCAACGATGGTAAAGACTGGTTCTATCTTGATAAGCGTGGGGCAATGGTCACAGGATGGATGTTCCTAAACCATCGATGGTATTTCTTCAAATCAGACGGTCGCATGGCCACTGGTTGGGTGAAATACCGTGAAACGTGGTACTTCATGGAAGAAAAAGATGGTTATATGCTGTCTAAACAATTCATCAAATCGGGAGACGGCTGGTATTACTTGAAGGCAAATGGTGAACTTCACACAGACCCAGCATTCAAAACAGAACCAGACGGGCTTATCACTATAGTTGATAAACCAAAAGAAGAAAAATAAAAACAGAAAGGACTTTCAAATTAGATTACACCAACCGCAGGCAGTAGCTTGCGGTTTTTTGTTTGCAATAATAAAAGCAGTGACCGAAATCACTGCTTATCAGCTGTAGCAAATTCATAGAGCTTTTCTGCCGTTAGAAGCGCCATTTTGTCCATGCTTGTTTTTCCTTTTCTGAGGTCAGAAACAGTAGTCCAAGGAATTCCAGCGCCTTGCGAAATAGCAGATGTAGACATCGGGCTGTCTAATAATTCTTGAATAACTTTTCTCATATTATTTGTCCTTTTTATTTTTTAGATAGATATATACATTGATTGCAATTATAAAAATAGCTATTGCACTAACCATTGCTTTTCCTCTTTTCATTTGATAAAATAGAGGTGTGAGGGGCTTTCGCCCCCACCTCTTAGCGTTTACCTTTTTCTTTTGCGGGATTCGGGTTTACGCTTTTTGTTTTGCCTTGCGACTGTTATTGCAGTCACCAGACTTGCTATAGCAGTTACCGTTTCAGGGATATTATCTATCGCCTTTTCAAGTAACCTAAGCCAATCTTCTTTGTTCAACTTCCTCACCTCCTTTCCTTATCTTGATTATATTATATCACGGTACACCGAGAAAGTCAAGCATTTTGATGAAGTTTTTTTAAAATTTTTTTTCAAAAAAAATAGACCTTGTCCAGAGGTCGGGGAGTTGGAGGGGACACCCTCCAAGAGAGTTGATTTAATAAGATTTTATTTTACCTTTTTCATAATAATCTCCCTAAAGAGGCCACCCAATCAGGTGGCTTTTTTGTTTGTGGCTTGGAATTTTGATATAATAGAGCCATGAGTAGAATTTTAGACAATGAAATCATGGGGGATGAGGAGTTAGTAGAACGTACGCTCCGTCCTCAGTATTTACGTGAATATATTGGGCAGGACAAGGTCAAGGACCAACTTAAAATATTTATCGAAGCTGCCAAAATGCGGGATGAAGCACTGGATCATGTACTCTTATTTGGGCCTCCAGGTTTGGGGAAAACGACCATGGCCTTTGTTATTGCCAATGAACTGGGAGTCAATCTCAAGCAAACGTCAGGTCCTGTCATTGAAAAAGCGGGTGACTTGGTAGCGATTTTGAATGATTTGGAACCTGGAGATGTCCTCTTTATTGACGAAATTCATCGCTTGCCCATGTCGGTGGAAGAGGTGCTCTATAGTGCCATGGAGGACTTCTACATTGATATCATGATTGGGGCTGGTGAGGGTAGTCGTAGTGTTCATTTGGACTTGCCACCATTCACCTTGATTGGTGCGACAACCCGAGCCGGTATGCTTTCAAATCCTCTGCGAGCACGTTTTGGGATTACAGGTCATATGGAATACTACGCCCATGCTGACTTGACAGA